>FTCU01002934.1_pt1 | contig 55406 bp, 71 predicted proteins | sample 1639521 | NCBI WGS metagenome assembly FTCU01 (sample SAMEA3914864, study PRJEB12502) | metagenome | biome: forest; material: soil | place: USA | collected 2012-03-12 | depth 0.3 m
CCATTACCCCTCCCCAGCCCACCTTTTCCTCCCCTAACGTCCGCCCCACAGCCCGCTCCCAGCCATGAAGAGGATGAGGATGAGGTGGTGTTGGCCCCCCAGCCCCCATTCAAGCCCTAGGTTCTGAAATTGTTCAAGATTCACATCTTTCAAAGAATACTTCGGACAAACTATTTCGCTTCAAGACTGCTTGCAAACAGCTCCAACTGCCACGCGACATATTGGAACCACCTCTTACTTGCTACAAGACTTGCTCACGTCTAATCTCCTTTCGGTGCTTCGTCATCAATGCCGAGGTTTTAGATTCGTGAGCCAGTTGCAAATGCTCTCTAAAAGTTAAACTTGGCTGAATTGCTATTAGTAGAACAGCTATTTTATACCAACTCACGAGTTCCTATCGAGGCAGGTCATTGAATAGCAGCAAGGGTAGTCTGGGCGTCTATGTAGACCCGGAATTCTGGCCTGTGTACCTAGGTACCTATGGAAGCTCCGAGGTTCTAGACCTACAGCGTCGTGCTGTGTTTCGTCCCGACCCATGCTGTTCTCCCACCAAGGGTCGGGCACGCGTCAACATGATGGACCCTCTTCTGCGCTAGTAGTACGGAGTTTCCCTGGATTCGAGCCGTTGATCACGTCCCACTCGATGGTCGTGCTTGACCGCTTTATGGAAGGCTCGCTGCGCTCTGAATAGATCATCTGTGTTCCACTCGAGGGGTAATTCTGCTCGGTGAATTAGAAACGCTTTCATAAGTGGGTTTTTATGTTGCTCTTGGCATCACATACGGTGCTCATGCGTTGAACCCTGCCACTCTGCAGTGTACTGAGTAATTAGCTGAGCTCCTCAGCACGAAAAACTAGAGCACTAGCAGTTACTAGCAAACCTTTGGAACAAGTATATGCAACAAGTTGGTGGTTATCGGGGCGAAACAACCTGCCTGAATAGGCAGGAGGCTCAGGAGGCCAAGGGAGACGCAAAACGAATCACGACATTTGCCCGATGAGGTATCCAGTCATCTATGGTTAGAGACGGAAGGGATCTTCGATGTGCACGGGAGCACCAACAGTGCGTCGCAATGGTGATCTGTTGGATGAAAGAAGCAGGTCACTCGTCGGAAGTGTAGGTCAAGGTCCATCGGGCAGACCGATATCGCAGGCAGGTATTCGTCTTACAGCCTGGGCATAAAACAGGGGAATCTCTTCTGCCCACATCCAGAGTGTTCTTCTTTGCTCAACACAAACTCTGAACTTTTGTGTTTCTGAAAAAGTACAAGATGAGAGAACTACATTGCGTGGCGGCCGCGCTGACGGTCCTCTTCGCCGTCGGCACAGGCGCCAGGGAGACCCGGCCCAATGCGTTTACTTCTCAGCGTTACGACAGTGGTGCCGTGCACGAGGAGCTGATGGCTAAGAAGATGGTGACTTGTTCCATCCAGTGCTGTTGATATGGCTATTAACTAACCGTCGGGAAATAACAGGCCACGTTTGAGCGTCAGACCAAGAGCGGCTCCATGGACTCTGAGCAATACACAAGCCGCGGTGGTATTGGCGCCATCCGCTGCACCAACGGGACTGCCGAGGTTGTCCCTGGTGATGCCTTGAACACCTTTCGCTGTAACAACGTATGTATCCCTGCGTCGCCGGCAGCCGTCTGTTCCTGACCCGGACTCTCACGTAGGTCGACTTCTATGACTTCGTCAACCATGCCGACTTGGGTAGCAAGACCGGCCAAGGATCCTCTTCTTGGGGATGGACGAGTCAAGACGGCCGCGAGTTCGTCGTAGTGGCGCAGGCTGACGGCGCAGCTTTCGCCGAACTTACCGAGCAGGGGAAGCTTGTGTACCTCGGTCGTCTCCCGCAATCTAGTACAGCCGCGCCTTCTATATGGCGTGAGATCCGAGGGTATAAGAACTATATCATTATTGGAAGCGAGGCACAGGGCCACGGCGTCCAAGTCTTTGATATGCTCAAGGTACGCACATCGATGGATACTCGTCTGATGCAGAGTCGGGGCACTGATTTGACTACTGGGCCAGCTGCTTGACCTTGATCCCGAAAGCCCGTTTACCTTCAACCCCGACAAGGATGTCACGAGCTGGTGGAACGATCTTCCCATCGGCCGCACACACAATGTCGTGGTCAACGAGGAGCGTGAATACGCCGTGGCAGTGGGTGCCCAACCACGTACAAGTGACTGCCGGTCTGGCCTCATCTTCATCGACTTGAAGAACCCCAACAGCCCAAAGACACTCGGATGTGCTGCAGGCGACGGGTACGTGCACGACGCACAGTGCCTCGTGTACCGGGGCCCAGATCTCAAGTTTCTCGGCCGTGAAGTATGCTACGGCTTCAATGAGGATACTCTGACCATGTGAGTCTTGAGCTTCAATTTTGGTCAAGTCTAGAAGGGGACTCCCAGGGTACTAGTGCTAACCGAGACTCCGAAATCAGCTACGATGTCACGAACAAGAACTCGACAAACATTATTTCGAGGACCAGCTATGAAGGGGCTAGTTGTGAGTCGTGTTCTGAGTTTGTTCTCACCCAGTCCGTGTCTAACTGCCGTCGATACCCAGACACGCATCAGGGTTGGGTGACAAATGCCCGTTGGCAAGAGTTCCTCGTGCTCGACGACGAGTTGGACGAAGTCAATGGCGCAGGCCCGGCGGCCAGCGGATATCCTATCACCTACTTCTGGGACATCCGCTCACTCGAGAACCCCAAACAAACCGGCCTCTTCCGCAGCCCGGGTTACGGCATTGATCACAACCAATTTGTGATCGACGGGATCACATACCAGAGCCACTACGGTGCCGGATTGCGAATTCTCGATGTCACAAGCTTGCCGCGAGACCCGACTGGTGCCCGGGTCGAGGAGATTGGGTTCTTTGATATCTATCCAGAAGATGACGCGCTCCCAAATGGAGGATCCATCGATTTTGTCGGCAGCTGGAGTCATTACCCCTTTTTCAAGAGTGGGTACATTCTGGTGAACACGATCGAACGAGGCGCTTTTGTGCTCAAGCGGTCTCGGTGAAGAAAGGACTGCGTAATAATGGGGGTAAATAGGAACTTCCTGGTACTTGGAACTCGTGTTGAACTCGATGAGCCGTTATCTTTCAGAGATGATATCCTCTTGTTTGTGCTCGACCACTGTCTCTTGTTTCATCCCCAAATAGAGAGGCATATAATTGGTAGCACAATTTATTTACCCATTGCGTTATCTCGGTTGGATACATCAACTTTACAGCGCATTTGGCCGTCTGGTCCGATTCTCCCACCCGGCAAACTGCTCTAGCGGCATGACCTGGATTGGAGCGGCCATGTTGTCCTCTTCTTTGTTGTTCTTCACAAGCCAAGCCATGGTCGAACTCGTTTTGTGGGTTTCGACTGCAGCTTGGTCGAGATATCTAGAAAGAGGATATTAGTTAGTAGGTCCATACTCCTCCACGGCGAGAGCATAGGGTTACGGAGAGAGCCTACGTCTCCCAGACAACGATCAGGGGCTTCTCCGTCCCGCCTGCGCGGAACCACCTGTACTGCAAAACACCCGGTTCATTCTCATGCACTTCCTCGCAGACCTTGCGAGTAAGCTCCTCAACCTGTAAGGTCCACACGTGTTAGCAGAGCGTCGGGTCTAAGTCTAGTTGGTTTGTGGTTTGTCTGATAACCCACCCGCGCAATCCGGTCTGGTTTTGGGTAGAGCAATGCCACAAAGTTGAGAGTCATGCTTTCTGTACGACGAAGCCGAGCTTAGAGGATCGATACTGTCGAAATTTGTTGCAATGGATATAGCAACATCAATGGTGGTTGGCGGAGACAGAGATGCGGCTCTCGATGGGCCAAGAAGCAAGGGAATTGGTTATTAATAGCCTGTCGTTAAGTGCACCAACTCCAACAATTATTTAATCCACTCGTGGGGAATAGAGGGAAACACGTCGTCCACGAATGGTGCCTTGCCGGAGAACGGTTCCCGGCCCTCGGCGCGTGGAGGGGAGTTCCACTTCACAGTTTCCGAGTTGGTATGCATGTGACAGGACTTTTGTTGTTTGACTGCATTTGTGATCAAGTTTACACGACAGGGAGCTCGGGTTAGGTCGTGCGTTGACTCGGCACGCTGAATCGAACTTTGAATTCAAGATAGAATCCCACTGCATTGCCAATTGCTAAGAGAGGGTAACCCCCCCGCCCCTGTGCCCTGACGTAACCTTCCAAAAAGGTGGGATATACGGCAATATCACGTTGGTAAGACAACTTGAGCTGCCTAATTACCCTGGCCGATTCAGCAAGCCGACTCGATATGATCCACCGTGTCCGCCTAGCTACCTAAGGTAGCAAGCACGTACGTCGTAGTACTCGGAAGCCTGATCTAGAAGCGAGTGTCAAAGACCACAGCGTTGAGTTGAAAGCCAGAGTCAGAGAGCGGAGATTGATCCATTTCCCTTCCAGCCTGCATCGTCAATGCACCGATTCCTCTTCGGTTTTCTCTAGAGAGCTGGTGGCACGCGCGGTAATACCGGACGAGGCATGATGATCACCCGCCGGCCGATTTAGGGCTTTGGATTTCAGGGTGTGCACCCGGTCACTTCTCTCATGATGGGCTTCCCCAGCGGACTAGAGGCGACTGGGATACGCAGCGCAAGGCCACATTCTGGAGAGATGACTTGGAAATGACCATTAATATCGATGTGTGCTATGGCCAATGGGGACGGCCCCGCACCCCTCCGCGGCACAGGGAAGTTGGAGAAGCTTGGGAGGGGAACTGCCGAGGCCTGTTCGAAGTTTTTCGGAGCCGATCTGCCGAACAGGCTATCATCGGCGATATTGGGAATTTCACCCCGACATAGTGGTTGTCCCAGACGCAGGACAGAATTCCTCAAGACCCAAACTCGGCCACGCGATGGAGTGGCAGCATGATTCGGATGGAAATTGAGACGCAGAGAGGTCCCGCCTTGGCGGACCAGGAGGTCCAGAGTGCGCCCCTGGATTGTGCGACTATAGAAGTGCGGATGTGTGCCCTCTTATATAGAAGATGCCTGGGCGAGAGTCTCGTGTGTTGAGGGACTTGTCATTTGAACCTGTGCAAACTCGTTGAACGGCCGAAGAACTGAACGACCAGCTCCTCTCAGGGGAAAGACCTAAAAGCGACAATGCGTCTGTTCGAGACTGCCTTGGCCGCGACGGCCCTGCTTTCGGCGGGTATGTGAAAGAACCAGTTCTCCATCGTCGGCCCAATGGCCGTACCCAGAGCTCAAACTGATCCCACGAGCGGTAGGGGCCAAAGCTCAAAATGTCCAAAGTGTTCCGCAGCTTCCGCGGCCGAAGACTTGCAGCGGCGTCACGGCCTTCCGGTACACGTCCACTCTGGCCTCCGGATGGTCAGCCGTGAAGATTGCCGGCGGGCTGAAGCAGGTCCGGACGATCGTCTGGGACCCGGTGGGAAATATGCTGGTTGCGCAGGCCACGAAGGGAATCTCGGTGCACACGTTCGGCGCCGACGGCTGCATTAACAGCACCACCACGCTCATCTCGGGCACCCAGCTCAACCACGGTCTGGCGCTGACGCCCGACGGAAGCAAGCTGTATGCCAGCGGCGAGACTGCGGCGTACAGCTGGACCTACAATCCAACCACGCGGACTGTCAGCGGCCAGCAGACCATCGTCAAGGGGATCTCGACGGGTATTCACTCCACCCGCACGCTTGGTGTGGTGCCCTCGCAGCCCAACCTGCTGCTCGTCCAGGTTGGTAGCAACGCCAACTTTGACATGGACGCTGCTTCACCCAAGACTGGACGCGCCATCATCAAAATCTTCGATACCAGCAAGGCCCCGTCGGGGGGCTTCACCTTCAACACAGACGGTGAAGTGTTTGGCTACGGCTTGCGCAACACGATTGGCTTTGTGCCGGACCCGAGTGGAGTGTACTGGGGCGTCGAGAACAGCGGTGATGTGGGTGGCACTTCTTGACCCCCTGAGATGCGCGAAGTCTAATCATGGCGGCCTAGGACTTTACCCGCACCGAGAACGGGCAAAAGAAGGACATCCACGCGGATAACCCGGCGGAGGAGCTCAATAAACGTGAGTAATTGCAGCCCAGATGGTTGTCCGAGAGTCGGAGCCCTGGTGGTTGACCAAGTCTCAGTCGGCAACCCCCTGACCACACGCGATGTCTGGTACGGCTACCCAACCTGCTTTGCCGTATGGAGCCCTGCAAGCTTTAGCGGCCTTAAAACAGGCAACAACTTTGTCTTGGCGCCCAACAGCTCGTACACGGACGCGTCATGCAACGCCAAAGCCACCCCCCCCCGCCTCAGCTTCCAAGCCCACTCCGCCCCGATCTGGAACACCTTCGACAGCGATGCTAAGAACATGTACGTATCGTTTCACGGCAGTTGGGACAGACCTTCCGCGACAGGCTTCAAAGTCGTTCAAGTTCCGTTCCAGAAGCTCGCGGACGGAAGCTATGATCCCGTCGCGCCGGCGGACAGCCAGACCGGATACAAGGACATCTACAGTGCGCCTAACCCATCCAGCTGCACCGCAAACGGTCTGACGCAAAGCAACTGCCACCGCTTGACTGCTGCTGCCTGGGATCCCGCGGGAAGAGGACTGTTTGTGGGCAGTGATAACAGCAACGAGGGCGAGATTTATGTTTTGTACCCACCAGCTTCTTGAGCTGAAAGGCAGGCCAGGGGAGAACTTCAGCACATAGCGGAAGGCAATAACTAGTGCTTAAGACCATTTCTCAGGGCTGTGCGTTAGTCTGGATTAAGTCGAAGTTTCCTTACGTTTTAAGGAGGTCTCTCAGACATGTGCAACGATGACATCTACTTAAACTGACCTCTAGGCTCGCTGTTCCGTATGCTCTAATCAACTAAATACTTTGACAATGGTATGTTTGTGCTTTTAAGAAGAAGCGAAGCTGGGGCAGGTTTTTGTTGACTGAGATCAAAGGCTGAGCGGCCGTCTGGGGCTCGCAACGCCCACTCGTCCTGCCGCCTCGCCTCATCCAGCCGACTCGCCCCAGCTCCTCTTTCATGATCTATCTCCCGATAGATGACGCCAAATTTAACTTCGATGTACTATAACAGCTAGGGAGACGCGCCCTCCAGTTCCTACTCTGCCTGTGGTGCACCCTCCCCTTTTCCCCTGCCTGCCACTGAACACTGGCGATGCCCTCTGGTGATGCCCTCTGTCGGCCGCGTCTGCCCTTAGTCCACGACTGTTAAACGGCTGGTATATTAGCGGTGGAACCGAACCACAATGCTGCCACCCTCACCTCAAGATAACTGGTCCTCAGCGCCCACACACGGTCAATAGAAGAATACAATTGATGGTCTTTGACATCCTGATATGCGCCCTGAAAAGACCCTCAAAACCAGACATCAACATCACCATCTCAGCGCCTATTAATAAGCATTGGCACTGTTACTTCTGACGCGCTCCTTCGACGCTTATTTGGAGCTCATGCGCGTTGAGCCGCGCTTCCGGCGAGCATCCAATCGCCTCTCAAGTCACTTTGTCGTTCGTCACTACACATGGTGCCTCACATTCTTCCTTTTGCTTAACGTTAATAAAACGTTCTTTAATTCTACTAAATCCTTTTCCCTTTCCTTCTTTTCTTTTTTTCTCTCTTCTCTCTTTTCTTTCTCTTTTCTTTAGGTATTCTTTTTTTCCTCTCTATTCTCTTTTTCTCTCTCTTTTCTCTATTACTTTCTCTTTTCTTTTCTCTTCTTTCTTTCTTCTCTTTTCTTCTTTAATTGCTTTCTTTCTTTCTTTTTAGCTCTTCTTTTCTCATTTTTTCCCTTCTTTTTCTCTTTCTCTTTTACTCTCTTTCCTTTTCCTTTTCCATTTCCCTTTCTGTTTCATTCTCTTTATCATCCACAAAATGTTAAGCTAGTAGGTACCTACCTAATCACAACTGAAGTCAATATCCGGAAGAGGAGCCGCCGAGGTTAAACCCGGAGTGGCCCCACAGCACCGGGCCCGGCCGAACCTCCAGTGCCTCAGAATTTTTTACCGCTCACCTGTCGAACCTGTCCTGAGAGGCGAGAGGCGTCGGTGGAGCCCGTGTGCCGTATCGACGTATAACAAGCTCTCTTGGCCAAGGGCAAGGTGACGGGTCCAATTATCAAATCTCAAACAAGGAAGAAGTTATCATGTCACCCCAAGCCACGGTTCATCCTGATGCTGGATTTGAGGGGCGGCCGGTGAGACCCCAGCACGCGCGGTCCCGCTCTCAGGGGCTGGACAGCTATCGCGACGATGGCAACAAACAAAACACGAGGTATTCCGGGCCAGTCGGGCGCAGAGTGTCACGGCGGCCGTCACATCTACGAGCCGGCTACTCGTCTCACATACGCTCAGCCTCGATGTCTTCCTGGGACGGAAGAGTAGCCATGCCAAGCAGCCGCACCCCCTCACCCTCACCACCCCATTCCCCGGTTTGGCGCAGCAACCGGCCACGGCCCCTTTCCGCGGCCAGTCTTCCAGACCACACCCTGGGTAGACCAACGGTGCTGACAGACCGATGGAGCTACGACCGGGAGCGCATGCCCTCTCCACACAGCTCGAGACCAGGTACACCCCGGAGCGAGCACGAATCATCTGGGGCCATTTCGAGGCCGACGAGCACATTCATCGAGTCTCGATCGTCGAGCAGGCCGCCCTTCATCCGTATGGAGACCGACATTGACTGCTCTCCCGTCCCCAGCACCCCTCCGATTTTGAAAATATCCCCACCGCTGGTCGGCGACCCGGGAACTCAACAACAGGAGCAAAAGAGCAACCGGCAGTCATACCACCTCCTCACCAGCGAGGAGATGGATCTCCTCTCTCATCCACCAATGTCGACACAGCCATCAGCACCACCGCCCATGACGGCGACACCGAAACTCAGCAACGAAGTATCGCGTCTCGGCCCCCCCAAACAGAAAGGCCAGGGCCATTCGCACGCCGGCGATAGCAAGGAGCACGAAAGCAAACTCGGGTGCATGGGGCTGTGCGAGATCGCGACGGCACGAAGCATTGGAGGAAAATTTGGAGCCTGGTTTATGGGTATGGTGATTCCCATCACATTTGGGTTGGTGACGGGATGCGTTGCCGCTGTCGCTGGGTGCAAATAGCCTCGGACGTTGGTCCTTGGAAGTAGACGAGAAGGGGCAGCAGAACTCGGAGTGGTGTGTCGGAGAGGCGCTATTTATAAACAAGAAAGGGGTAAGATGGATGGGGTCTTACTTCCAGTTTCTGCGATTATGAGGGGCCACCTCTCTCAAACTCGAGAGAAGTTTTCCACGACAAACAATTTGTCTGATATCTGTTTTCCAGCTTGACCCAAGTTCTTTGCTCTACATGTGAAAGTCCCATGGCCCATCCAGCTTGGGATGTTTCCAGCCACGTCATTGGGCCATTAAGCTCGATATTCCCTAGACAAAACAGCATATCCGATATGTCTTCGCCGGAGTGCCCCAATGGGGTCCTTTGCACTACCCGTTCAAGCCACATGACTTATCAGGCTTAGGATGCCTCCTTTGACAAACGGCATATCCGATGTACATGATATCACTAGCGTGACTCGGCGAGGTCCTTGGCCCTGCGTGGTCTTGTTTCTTATCACGAGAGCTTCTAGCAAGGGATGAAAGTTGGCTGACCGGGAGGGCCAACTTTGCTATTTAAGGGGCTGCTCATTCCCACTCCAATAACTTTCTTCTCAGCATCCTCATCACTCTTCAACGCCTCTTACTCTGGGCCTCAATATCTCGGACATCCCCCCCCTGCAACACCATGAATATGCCAGCACTTCCTGACCGCGAGGTCATCGATATCAACGTCCCGCTTGACGAAGAGTGGGATGACTGGCCGGAGCTCCCCTCCCGCCTCCCTTCCACTCCCCCGCCGCCGTCCCCGACTCGGCCGCAGAAGCCGGTTCTTGACGAGGAAGTTGAAGGTAACTGCTTGTCTCCATGTTACGTCTGTCCGCGTTCCGCTCCTCGTCTTTTTCTTTGATCCTAATGGTTATCCTTGCTTAACAAATGCTTAATTGCCTACCTCGTTTGTCCGACAGGCATTCTAACGTGTTGGTTGGTCAGACCATGCAACCATCCAAGAGCGGATCTTTCGGGAAGCCCGCGCCGCGTCGGTGCGCTTGGCCCAAGGGGCCATGTACGCTGCGGCTGGCGTCCCTGACGCCTACGTCGCGTGGTCGGAGTTCAGCTTGCCGTTCACGTGCCGCGACTTGGGATGCGAAGAGTACGGCCGGAGCTGGGAAGATATGAGCTCGTTGAGACAGCACCTCGACACAGAGAAACATCAGGTAGGTGTCCCAAACATTCAGTCGTTTGACCAGGTTCTGACGAGATGCTCAAGATGATCCTGCGAGATCCCAATTTCAGGATGAGATCTTTGGACGAGGACCCGCCTGAGAGCGGCCCAGCCCGCGTCATCCCAGAGACGCCGCAATTCGGGCTGCTGGACAGCGACGACGAGATGAACACGGATATGGAGGAGCTTTTCTTGCCCCCCTCCGTTGCGCCCGCCACCCCCTCGACTGCCCCCTCCGCCTCCGCCTTCTCTCCTGCCTCCCACACAAGCCACGGCCTCAGCTCTGCTTCGTTCACCTTTCCGGCGTTGCCATCGACGACATTCTAAGTTCGCTCTAACTTTGCTTCAACCTTGTTCTATTATTCCTTTGTAAATAGACTTAGCTAGCGTCAACCTGCACAAGACTCTACTCTCACACATTTCTCCTCTCCTAGTGGACACTATTGGGTCGGTGACAATTGTGTGAAGCGAGTTGAAATAGTTGAAGTTCTGTCTAAATTCTGAATATATAATTAGATGATATTCGTGTCTCTTTCTCTTTAAAACATATAACTCTGAGTAAGATACCTTGTAATAGTAGTAATAGAAGATATTATTAGCTTATGGAGTAATTAGGTAGCTTGTTATATGTAATTAGTATATAGGCATCAAATGTCCAACATGGGTACACTTTAGGATAAGGATCAGTCTTCCCTGCTACAACGAAAACATCACTGCTCGACTCACAACCTCTCTTAATCCCTTCATCACGTCATAGTCATGCCTTCTCCCGGGGAGTCTAGACAGGAGTCTCCGCTCAGTAGTCATAGAATACAAGGGCCCGCACCTCGATGCTCTCACGAGACTCTTTGTCCTCCTGAGTGGGATCAACAAAAGCCGAGTGGGGGATTCGCCTTGCAACCCCCGGCGTAGTGACCGAGTCATAGCACTTGATGAGCGTCACCTCATCGGGCTGCTGGGCAAACTTGAAGTACCAGCGGTGTGCTGGGCTTGGTTTGACCACAAACGTCTCGCCCCTGCGGTTTGGATAGACCAGCGCCGCGCCGATGAGATCCGACTCTGCCACCGAGTGGGCATCGGCGAATGCCAAGGGGTCCTTCAAGACCGTCTTGATGGGGCGCCAGACCTATCGCTTTCGTTAGAGCAGACTGATGAAGAGGGGAAAACAGAGAATCAACACGGACATTGATGATCTGGAACCGCTTTTGCAGCAACTCATCGGCCTCTTCGGGGAGGTGGTACCGCACTCTCTCCACGGACGCCGTGTAGCTCTGATCGATGTGCACATTACGAACAGGGCCGCGAAAGGCAGAGTCGGGGAGATTCGGGTTCTGCTCGCGGCGGATCGTGTGGTCGAACACAAAGATGCGAGTAGCCCCGGTCCTGGCCAGCGTCAGCGGAGCTCGCTCTACAGCCAGTCGGGCTACCCTGGCGATCCCTGGCCTAAAATTCATAAACTCACACGTCTTTCAGCAACTGCTCCGTCTCGGGGTAATAGGTGTTCTTGATCTGGTCTTCGTCGACAAACTTGACCTCCTTGCTCTCGTGCTTGACGATCTGGAAGCCGTGGCTATCTAGAGTATACTTGGCCTCGCTGCTAGCAATGTCGGTCACTTCTACATCTATCCCCACCGTGGGCCGTGACTTGAGCTGGTCCGCGAACGGCCGGCTAGTGGGTGTAAGACGTTAGCCAAGCTGCGGGCAGTCGGTGCTCTAGAGATACGTGCCCCACGTAGAATGGAACTGGCGGGGTCCCATCTTCAGGATCCTTGTAGTAGTTCAGAACGGTGTGGACGTTGTGCTGCGCCGGCTTTCGATTGGGGGCTGCAGAAGACACGGGGGCTTCCTGCCGAGCGATATCTGTTGGACGGAGGACTGCGGTAGCCATATTGACTGACGAGTGCTCAAGTTGTAGTCTTCGATAGGTGGTGAACGCCGTTGGTTGGACTGTATTGAACGGTCGACGTCAGGGGCTGATTGTGCGTGGACAGGGACTAGACGCGTGAATCGGCCTGGAAACACGGAGCACCCTTTTATACCGGTGCCTCTCTCCCCTCCGTCTCTAGCAGACCAAGCCGACCTTAACCGGATGGATGCAGCATCAGCACTGATTATGCAAGAAAGCAGCACAGCACGCCATCGCTGACGCCAGATTCCGGCTCAGTTGTGGCCCGGATTCTCCGAGAGATGGCCATTGCTTAGGAATCCATCTCGAGATCGGAGCTATCGACTCTCCTGACAAATTCCTGAGATGCTGGATTGGAAATCCACAAGGCACCAGGCTATGGGCGGTGGGGTGTTCGATCTTGGCTATGGCCATGGATGGTGGACTAAGAAGGCTCCAGAAATTGGGTAACCTGTAGTACCGTAGGATGGTGGAGCGTGTCTGTAAGACACCTCTAGGAGGGGTGCTGCTCTTCACGCCAACTGGCTCTCTGAGTTCAGATGGGTGTTTGTGTCCCGATGTACTTTCGCGCATGCAGGCACACCAGTGGAAGCCGTGCGAATAGGCACACTGACAAGAGCGAGCATCGAGTTATTCAAAATCTGAAGCATTGCAGGCACAGTAACTCTAGAACCACACATCCAAAACATGACAGCATGCGTCACTACAGGTGACTGCCCGTTCGCCCCAGACCCCCAAAGCAGACCGCGCCCTTCCCAGTTCCACATGACATCCACGAACCCCCAGTTTCAACCCCCCCAACGCCCATATCCCTATACCCTACCCTTCATTCCCTTTGTAGGGCACAGGCATTACCTCCGTAGATCCGATTCGTAACCAAGCAAGCAACCCAAAACAAAAACGGTTCAGATAAAAACATCAGTCACATATCTCCGGTCAAAACACAAACCCCGCTCGCAGGCTCTCGTCATCGGCCATAGGTGCTGGAGAAGCAGGCGCGTCGCCCTCGTCCTTGGCACTGTTGCTCTCCCACAGCTCGAAGCTCTCGCCGGCTCCCTCGATAGGCCCCAGGCCGGCAGCCTCGGCGGCCTGGTCGTTGCCTCCCATGATGTCGTCCACGTCCACCCCTTCGACATCGTCAAGACTGACCTGCGGCTGGTGCATGTCGTCTCCAGCAAACCACTGCGACGGCTGTGGCTGCGGCTGCTCCTCGTCTTCCTCCTGGAGAGGAGCCAGCTCCTCCCCGGCGGACTGCACAACCTCGCTTTCCCCCTCGACCACGGCCTCCGGGTCTTCTTCGTCCCCGGGGACGATAAACACACTCGAGCCATCACACCCGTCGGCATAAAAGTCGGCGACGTTCATCTCGGCCAGCGGCCCGCGCCCCTTGAGCAGCAGCACGTCCTCGTCGATCTCGACGGCGTCGGCCGAGGCACCGCGGGCAGACGACGTCTGGCTGACGTCCTCGGGCGGCGGGATGTTCTCCTTGTCGCGGCCCTCGGCGCGGTCGCGCTTGGCGCGGCGTTCCGACTCCTCGTCGCTGCTGATGTCGAGGGTGCAGGTACCGTGCTGGAGGAGGTTGGTCATCTCCTGCTCGGGGGTGTCCTCGTGGATGTCAAAGGACCAGGTGGATTCCCGGTCCGACGTGGGAAAGAAGAAGTCCAGGGCGGCAGCGGTCGGGGTGGAGGGGGCAGGGGCAGGGGTGCTGGAGCGGCTGATTTTGCTGGAGCGGCGGATGCTGCCCGAGTAGCTCGGGATAGAGCCCTTGAGGGCGGCATCGAGGGAGAAGGGCACGCTGGCACCGCCCAGGCTGAATGATGGGGGGTCGGGGCGGGTGCGCCGGCGGGAGAGGATTCCCATGCGCTTGGAGGCGCGGGTGGGCGAGCGGCCAGCGGGTGCTGTCAGCGGGGCGGGTGCTGCGGCCTTTGCCTGCAGGCGGGCGGCTGGGGATTTGGGCTGGAGGATGCTCCGCGGCCGCGCCGACGAGAAGGTGCTCGGCGGGCTGGCGAGGACATCCTTGAAAGCCGGGGAGGGAGCGGCCTTGGTCAGGGTGAAGGCAGAAGGCTTGGTGAAGCTCTTGTGCAGGTCGTTCCAGAGATCGGGGCCCTTGGACCGCTTCGAGAAGAGAGCGGGGGCAATGTTCTCCGAGTTACCCGCATCTTCCACCTCGGATGCTTTTCGCTTGTTGGGCGAAGTCGAGATTGCTTGAACGTGTCAGCTGGGTGTCGCAGTTCTCCAGGACGGCAAGCAGGGGGGCGCCGGGACAGCGGACGGGAGTAGACTCCATCCAGGCATTGGGAGGGCAAGATTCACAAAAGTCAAGCGAACAAGGCGATGAGGGCGAGCCGTGACATACCATTCTGTCTATTCTTGACGCTCGCCAGGCTCTTCAACCGCGCTCCGTCAACAGGAGCAAACGGCTGGCGGCTGACAGTGGCCATGGTGGAGAATGGTGGAGAGATGTCGCAACGCGAAGAAGCGGAGGTGTCGACGCGGTGCTGGCGTTCAGGCCCAGTCTCCGCGCAAACCCGATTGCTGGCTGTGCTCCACGCGAGACAAACAAACTGCGCGGTGGTGTTTGTTGATCGCTCCCGGCGCGCCGAAAGGGACGGGCTCCGCTGCGGGAAGCCGTGGGCGAAACGAGCGTGGAGAGAGACGGGGAAGAAGGGGACGGGCAGCGGGGTTCTGGAGCTGGGACGAGGGAGCGCGCTACTCTTATTGCGCCAGTGGTCTGCTGAGACGGCCGGCCGGGCAAGGCGGTCGGTCGCTCTCTGGGCTGTCTGCGTCTTCCGCAGGCTACTTGGTAGTTCGGGGGTGGGAGGGAGGAGTAAGTTGGAGGCGATCTGTAGCCTGATGATGCGAATGCGCCGGGAGAGCGCCAAGTGAGGTCTGGTTCGAAGAGAGCGAGCGACTCTGGGCCTGGTCCCGCGGGCCTGTTTGAGAACAGTGACGGAGGGGTGCGGGCGGGTGGATGGTGCGTGGGAAGATGCGCGAGAGTCGACGCGAGAGCGGTGAGGTTCAGGGAGCGAGTGGAGTGGGACAGGTCAGAGGCAGGGCAGACAGGGCAGACACACAGGCAGGCGGGCGGGCAGACCAGACACGCCAGAGACGGGACGAACCGGGGTTAAAGGAGAAACCTGGAGGCGGCAGACGCTGCGACTTTTGCTGCAACCCGCCGCCCGCCGCCAATTCGAAATGCAACGGCGGGCAAATGAATGGCGCTCGAGTGCCCGGGTCTCAGACGGGCACGAGGGAGCCGCTGCTCATGCTGGCGGGCTGCTCATGCAGGACCAGGTTCGAGATTGGGCTGCTTTGACGTGCCTTTTCGTGGTAAAACCCAACGCGTGCCAGCAACCCCCCCAATCACAGGCCCGTATCCGACCTGGTGCGGGGGTCGAGCCGAAGAGCGGAGTGCCTGCGCTTGAGAGCTTGCAGCGCCCCGCTTGGCGAGCCGCCGACCCAGCGCGCGGATTGGCAGCTGCCGATGCGGCCTGCGCTGGCCCGCCAATCAGGCGGCGGGCGACGGGCCCACGACGACGCGGTGCGCCCGGGAGGGGGCAGAGGCTGCAGCGAATCATCGCGTGGCTGTGTCTCCGCCACTGGGCATGGGACCTGGTCGCGTTAAGTGGTTCCACTCTCGGCTGCTGGCGAGTGGTCACTGGCGCAGATCCCAGATGGAAGCTGCCTCGAGCCGTCGTGTAAGTCCAGGGAGGGGAAACAAAATGGAATGGGAGGGACGACCTTGCGTGAGCTTGCGCTCTGGTCAGACACAGTCAGAGCAGAGTGGACAGACAATTCGTGAAGAAGGCCGAGATTCCTCGCTTTTCTTCCCTCTGCCTCTCCGGGATGAGAATCCAACTCGGAGCAGCTCCTGAATGCGACGCCCCTTTGCTGGCAGCGGCGCAGCGGCCCCAGGCCTGAGGGCGCTGTATTTGAGGGGCCTCCTCACCCCGAAACCACGAGTTGCTTCGCCGCAATCCGCTCAGAGGGATCGCCCAGTGAATTTAGGCCAATGACGTCGTGAGCGAGGCATGCCCAGAGCCTCCCGTTCAAGTCCAACATTGAGTCCTTATCACCGTACATAGTAAGGTAGTTTATCAGAGTCAACAGCTGCCAAGGCAGCCCGCTTGCGCGCAGAGGGGGCGTTCGGAGAGATCTGGCGGCGTTTCTTATTATAACGGCGCCAGGGGTTGATGGCCTCCACACATCCCGTCAGAGCTAGTGGACGCAGGTCGAGCTGATCGAGTCCATCGCCGAGCAGGGCACGCAAGGTCAGAGCTGAGAATCCCAGACAGTGCTGCAGCAGACCAATGCGCCTGCGACCGATCCTGCATGGCACCTCACATTATCCCGCACGCCTCGAGTCCTGCCGACCAGAGGCGCTTCTCTTCCAAGTTTCCGGTCTGGCTGCTGAGGCTGCCCGTCTTCCTGCCGTTCCTTCGAGGCTTCGACCACCGCTGACTGCTGCTGTCTCCACATTGCGGAACCCGGGCTGGCATATGTTCGGGGCACCGTGCCAAGTGGCAGCACAGCTTCGCGGCAGGCAACCGGGAGCTTGGTGCGTCGCTCACGGCTCACGGCTCACGGCAGACACCGCATTCGACCTGCATGCTGCACCCATCCCGAGCCCCATCACAGCCGCTGGGGACAATTAATTGGCCCAGCCATCTGCTTTTCTTCTCTCTCTCTGATCTCTTGTTTCAGATCCCGTCCAAGCCGCAACTGATTCGCCGAGCCCGACCATGGCCTCGATCAATGACCTGGCCACGGCCGCTTCAGCCCTCGTCGCCCCCGCCGTCGCCCCGCACTCCGGCGAGCCTTCGGCTTCGGTGGCCCGGGGTGCGTTCGTGGTGCTCGAAGGCCTGGACCGGAGTGGCAAAACCACCCAGGTCAAGCTGCTCGAGCAGCGCTTTGTGGAGCTCGGCCGCAAGGTCAAGGTGATGCGGTTCCCGGGTGTGTGCTCTCCGGCCGTCTGTCAGAGCGGAAAAGAAAGGGGCTGGAGGTGGACTGACCCAACTTGACCAAAAAAGACCGGACCACCCCAATTGGCCAAATGATCGACTCCTATCTCAAGAGCCAGGTCGACATGGACGACCACGTCATCCACCTGCTGTTCAGCGCGAACCGCTGGGAGGCCAGGTACGGCCTTGACCCCCCGAGGTAACTGTGTCTAGCTAAAGGCCTCCAAAGTAAAACCATCGCCTCCCTGTTGTCCGAAGGCGTCACGGTCCTCTGCGACCGCTACTACCACAGCGGCATCGTCTACTCGGCCGCGAAGCAGAACCCCTCTCTCACCCTGTCCTGGGCGCGTGCCCCGGAGGTGGGGCTCCCCCGGCCCGACCTGGTGCTGTTCCTGGACCTGGACGAGAACCAAGCCCGTGCCCGCGGCGGATGGGGCGGCGAGGCCTACGAGAAAGCCGAGATGCAGCGCCGCGTGCGCGAGCTCTTTTGGGGGCTGAGCCTGGGCAAGATCGAGACGGCCTCGGTTGTCCCAGAGGATGGCGTGACGGGACCCCGCGAGGAAATCGCGGTCGGCCCGCCCACTACCCAGCCATTGACGGGGGCAGAGTACCGGTTCAGACAGGAGGAAGAGGACCTCCAGGTCGTTGATGCCGGCGCCTCGGTCGAAGAGGTCGCCGAAGAGGTGTGGAAGGCCGTCAAGACGAGGGTGGAAGCCGTCGAGAGGGGGGAGGTTGGCAGGGTGCCCAGGAAAATCTCATAGCACCGACGAAGACGGAGTCTGTACTAATCAGCAAGGCCGGTTGAGGAAACCTGCGGTGGTTGAATTTGACCGCACTGGCCTCGTCAAGCCGGAATCTATTCGCCATATGTACTGATATCCGTGTAATATGCCTTTTGGTAGCCCAGGCCTGGCAAATGGCCCAGAAAACGTTCACGCCGTGTTGAATGACCAAAACCCGCCAAGACGCAGAAGCAGATAGCCAGCCCGATGTTGAGATCCTCGTCGAGTTCATGACCATATGAACAAATCCCCGAATGACCCCGGTGCCCTCCTATGACCCCAAAACGCCAGTCAAATGCAGATTCGCAAAGCAAAAAAAGAAAAGGGAACAATAAAGGAAGAAAGATGAACAGCCCTCTCCTGGCATTGCTGCCCGCCAGGTGTATGTGCACGATGGCCGTTTGTTGAAAATCCCTCCCCCCCTTTCTCGCTTCTCCCATTTGGTGCCAACGGCATGCATCCCATCATACCCGTCGAAAAACATCAGCGGTTGACGCCAATCAGGCTCAAGAACTCGTTCCTGGTCTTCTCCTTGCGCTCGAAGCAGCCCAGCACGCAGCTGGTGATGGTGCTGGTGGTTGTCTTCTGGACTCCGCGCATCACCATGCACAGGTGGCTCGACTCCATGACGACGGCGACGCCCTGTGGCTTGAGCACCTCCATGATGGCGTTGGCCACCTCCTTGGTCAGGCGCTCTTGGATCTGCAGGCGGCGGGCGAACATCTCGGCGATGCGCGGCAGCTTCGAGATGCCGATGACGGCATTGGCCGGGATGTAGCCGATGTGCATCTTGCCGTTGAAGGGCACCAAGTGGTGCTCGCACATGCTAAACACCTCAATGTCCTTGACAATGACCATCTCGTTGTGCCCCTCCTGGAAGATGGCGCCGTTGACAATGTCGCGCACGTTCTCCTGGTAGCCCTTGGTGAGGAAGAGCATGGCCTTGGCGTAGCGCTCCGGGGTGGCCAGCAGGCCCTCGCGGTCGGCGTCCTCGCCGATGCACTCGAGCAGGGTCCTGACGGCGCCCTTCATGCGTGCCAGCCGGACCTCCTTCTGCCCATCGTCCTCTTCCAGCCGCTCCCGCGTCCCGACGCTGGGACGGCTCAGGCCGCCAAAGTCGATAACGGGGCTGGGCGACCGCGTCGAGGACTCGCCCGCCTCGGCCGGGGTCGGCACCTCCTCCACGGGAGCCGGCGCAGAGCTCGTCCTTCTCTTCTTCTTCTTGGGCGGGGGCTCGGGCTTGTCGCGGAAGTCCCGCGCCGGCTTGCTCACGCTCGACCGGCGCTCTCCGAGCGGGTGCGCGCCGTTGGGACCGGGGCCCGCGACGATGAGGTCTGTCGAGTCTCGGTCGCGCGACCGCTTCTTGGTGCTGTCCTTGCTCTTGCTTCGCTTGCTCTTCTTTCCGCCATTGGCCGCGGCCGTGGTCGCGGCCGAGGGGCTGTCGGAGCCCGAGTGTGAGTCGTACTGAGCCATCGTCGTGCCTTGGGATCAGATGGTCTGCGGTGGTGAGGAGGATAGGGAGGGGGAGGAGGTGGCAAGAGAGCCGAGATGCGCTCGGCAGAGGGCGGGAACCTTTTTAAAGATGGAGCCAGGAGTCGCGGACGCTGCCCAGGTGGTCCCCGCCGGTCTTGCGAAATTTTTGGCCCCGGATTCAGCGATCGCGGCCAGGGTGGGGTTCGTCCTGAAAGGGTGGTTGACCTTACCAGGTAGACTTTTAGTGGATCGCGGTTCAACATCCAAGACGACGCACGGGATTGCTTCAACTGCATGTGCGCAAGCCTGGTTTCCGGTTTACTTTGACAGGGACGGCATTGATGCTGTTGCACTCTAGTATGTCTTGCCGCCTCGCTTCAATGGCCATTGCCCCCAAGAGAAAGCCTGCTCTGCGCGGAGCACCTGATGAGTCCCCTGCCATCGCAAACCGAAGCCGTTGAGACCCGCTGTCACGGGCGGCGGATCTCGGGTTTAGCGGGGTATTTCAGACCCCTGCATTCGCCTTTGGGTGGAACGGTGGCGCGGGATGCATCCCGTCATGGCCATGGCCCGGGGATGATGGGTGGTGGCCCTGCAGGGGTTGGGAACAGGTCGAAGTCGCGTCAAACCGACGCTGGGAACTGGAAGAGAGGCACGCCACGCGTTGGAACTGTGCAACTGGATCGAATTTTCTTGACTTGCAAGCTCTGGAAAGCACAAGATACTACAGAACGCTCCCATCGTGCGCTTACTTTTCTTGTTTTTACATTCAACGACCTTGGCCCCGTTCGTTCTTCCGGGAGTGCCTGTTTGGTGCACAGCAGCCGCAAGCTCGGGCCCTTGACGCGGCACCCAATTTTGCCCGGTTGCCATCAGAACCCAATCCATTCTCCATTCCTTCTCCATTGACACGCCCTCCACCATCCCACCTCGACTCGCCACTTCCCGACATCAATACCATGTCCACAAACAAGAAACGCACCGCCGACGGCGCTGCCGCGCCGGCTTTGAAACGACGCAAAGCATCTGGAATCTCGACGTCGTCGGGCCCCGCGTCCGCACACCCCCTTCGCCAGACCTCGTTCCCACCCGACGACTCCTCCGCACTTTTCGGTGCCCGATCCCCCTCCGTCGATATGGATGCCATGAGCCTCGTCAGCGGCAGCCAGGTCAGCGTGGCTGCGCCCGTTAAGAAGAAGCGCGGCCGCAAGTCCAAGGCTGAGAAAGCGCGCGAGCAAACCCCCTCGGTCGTCGGCGGGCGAGCAGCCACGGCCGCCAGCGGTGCTAGTGACGGCGGCGGCCGGGGCAGCAAGAGCGTGGCCGGCGGTGCGGGCGGAGGAGACGAGGGCGAGGGCGAGGACGAAGGCCCGACCGAGGTTGCCGCGACGGCCGACGTCCGGACCAAGGAGCAGAAGGAAGAGGAACACCGCATGAGGGGGATGCTCATCAGCGCCTTCTCCGGGGATCAGTTTTACCGGTTCGAGAACTGGCGTGCCGCCAACCTGAGCAAGGCGTCGGTCAGAAGGGTAAGAAGCCTCCCCGCCGCTGTTGGACCCCCGCCGCGCCTAGTTGCCCTGCCTAACCTTTCGCTTAGCTTGTCAACTCGACAATCTCCCAATCCGTCGCCGAGAACGTCGTCATCGGCATGCGCGCGGTTGCAAAGGTCTTCATCGGCGACATCATCGAGAGCGCGCGACGGGTGCAGGGCGAGTGGATCGAGCGCATGGACGAGAAGCAAACCGACCTCCCGACACCCCCGTCCGCCGCCGACGCGACCTCCAATCCAGATGGCGAAGCGGCTGCCCGCGGAAAGGATACAGAAGCCGATGACCGGCGGGGTCCGCTGCGGCCAGAGCACCTGCGCGAGGCTGTGCGGCGGTACAGGAAGGGCTTGGAGGGCGGCGGCGTCGGGATGCAATGGGTGTACCATCAGCAGCAGCAGGGAGGAGTCGAGAGGTTTCCGACGCGGACAGGAGGGCGCAGGATCTTTCGTTGATGTGGTTACAACACTGAATTGTATTGGGCAGGCGTATTTGGGAGTAAGGCGCAATCACATCGATACCACGGCATTGGGGCTGGTTCATATCACATATTCCGGGGACGAACAGGCGGTTGGCGAACCGAATGCTTAATTTACATCTCAGCGGTAATCACGCATCCCGGGTGATCCTCAAAAGCCTTCCTGTCCCATGGCTATCACATGAACAACGGCACCCAGATGGTACGGATTCACGACGGTGCAAGCCATCCCCTCCTTCACCTTCCACATGCCGTTTGGGCCGATGGGGAACTCCTTATTTGATAGCTTGACGCGGATGGTGCCCCGGGCCACCGCGCAGATGCGCGCCCTGGCCCCTCGGCGGGCCAGCACAGACTGCCGCCGGCTTGAATCTCGACGACTTGGAAGGTGGTGCCGTCGAGCACGGGGACGGCGCGGCCTTGGGCGAGGTAGGACGAGGAGAAGGCGATGTCTACAGTTTGGTTAGGTACGTACGTGAGTGGTCACGAAACCAGGTTAGAACAACAAGAATACCTGGTAGGGAGTACTCACTCTCGGCGTCCTCTCCAGTGCCCACACGTATCCTGCCCGGCGCAATCTCCCAGTCGGCCATCATCAGCGGCAGAGGTGACGCAGCCTCTGACTTGCTACTCCGGGGCACCGCATCCGCGGCAGCCTGGTCTATCTTGCTGGTGCTGCTGGCAGGACTGCCGCCCGTACCCTTCTTCTCCCGTTTCCAGAGCTTGGAGGGCTTGGTGGGAGACCGGGCCCCCTCCGAAACCTTGGACGCAACACTTTGATTGCTCGCGGGCCGTTGTTCCCGCTGCTGGTCGAGAAGGCGGCGAGACCTTCGCGCACCGCTACTGCTCTCGGTCTGTGGGCTCAACTTCTCGGCCTCTCGGTCCTCGTCGACCACCGTCTCGCTCGGTTTGTACACGGCCACCTCCCGCCGTGCGGCCTTCGCCCCAAGTCTAGCGGCCAGCCGTCTGATGGAACTCTGTCTCTTCGTCTTGGCTGCCGCCGCTTCTTTAGCGCTGACCTTTCGGATAGACACCATCTTCGGTCGACCAGCCATCCGGGCGGCGAGCGCCGTCTTGTAGCCAGGGCTGTTGCGGACGGCGGTCGGGGAGAACTCGACGCTTGCGCCGCGGCCACTGGCATCGCTGGCGCTGCTGTCCCCGCCGTCCGGGGTTTCCGCATCAGGGTGCTCATCAGTCTCAGGCCCAATTGTCTCCTCCACGCTCTCGGACACGGAACATGTTCCACCCGGGTCTGAGGACGACGACAAGGAAAACCGGGAGACGCAATCTGTCTGCTTCCTGGGGTTCGTAGACTGGTAGAAGCTGTTGCAACAAGCCGTGGCCCCAAAGTATTCGTTGAGTGTGGCGGAGGCTGCCGCAGGCAGCCCAATGCACTCCGGAAAAGGGAGGATAGCTGCGGCCACGTGTGTTTCCGTCGCCTTGGTGTCGTTGGAGCTCGAACATATCCCACATGGCAACACCCTCTGGGCCCCGCTGAGGTACACGAGTACCGCGCAGAGCGTCCTTGCGCTCGGATGGCCGTCCGCGAGCTGGAGCTTCCACCTGTGGGAAAGGTCACGCTGCCGTTCCAGGGGGAGAAGCTCCTTCACACACTGGTGGTGCGGCAGTTGGGTGTTGGCCGGTAGATACAACGTCAAATATCCCCAGAGTGTAGTTCTCCGTTGGTTAGAGGGCGCCGTAACGCCGACCGGAGTGCCTGCCCCTGAGCCCTTTCCGGGGGGTTCCTGTTGCTTCTTGATGGTGGGGCGATCGACGACGGGAGCAATATCGGCGGGCTGTGTAGTGTCGTTGGCGGCCCCATCGACAGTATTTGACTTCTCGTTTGTCCCTCGGTCTTCGAGCGCCTCGACCTTCTTCCTGCGCCCAGGTCGTCGCGGGCTTGCCTTTGGCGGAGCTGTCGCTGGATCGACACCTCGTCTCGAGATCACTATCGGGGGCATCCGGCCTGAGATCGGATCAGACGTCTTCCGTTTGCCAATCACCGACAGCGTGCCGTCAAGGTTATCGTTGAGCAAACAGGCACGGTGACTTGCCTTTATCGATGTCAGCACCCAAAAGACTCACGGCGCCAGCGAGATCGAGCACGAGGCACTCACACTGAAGTGCCCGCCGAGCGCCCATGCTTCCGAGAAGATGGTTTGGCAATCCCGTACTGGACAGATCCAAGGTTCCGGGCTCCCCACGCGAGGGAAATAGCCCTCCGGGAACAGAGCGCCTGCCCCCGGGATTTTACGCGGAGCGTCGTCTATTGAACTGTTGAGCAACTGCGTGGCTGGGGAAAAAGGGCCGGACCTGAACCTACCCCAGTCACCCGCCCAGTCTGAATACAGCCTATCACCACACATGATAATCGGCTTCTCCTCGCCAGAGCCACCTGCTCTGATATTCTCGCCGCTGTGGGTGCTTTCGGCTTCGCCTACGCGCGTGCGAGTGCCCTCTAGGGCGTGGAGTGCTTCTAACCTCGCACCACCCCCGCCCTCGGTCGTCTCCACGTTGGTCACGCGTCGTGTACCAGCATCGGAATGGGATCTCGCCCAAAATGCGTGATGGCTTGTATTTGTATTTTTGCTCGCTCTGTGTATCCTTGCTTCGGGGCTTGGTCTCGGGAGTGGTGCTCTCCTGATGGGTGATGCGTCCTCTTCTCTGCTGACTTCGTGGATTGTATATTCCACGCTGGGCGGAGTAGTAAGACGCCAGAACGAATATCCCTTTGCCTTACGCACCTTCTGCTGCTCAATTGGCGCTGGCGTGACGCTGGCCCTGTGACTTGGCCGAGGACGGGGACAAAAGGGATCGGGGAAGGGATAGCGGCTGGCTCCCACCCCTCTGTCGCAGTCGGAGCCAAGGTACACAGCCGTCGAAGGTAAGCGGCCGTTGTTGTCTGCCGAAAGGAGGGACTGAATGGGGGCGCCGCTTCTCCTGAGGAAGCCCCCTCGGCGTTCATTGCCATCGGTGCCGAAGCTGGACTGCGCAAAGGGGGCCGAGTATCGGAACGCGGTCGCCGCGCTGGTTGTCTCTGCCAACAAGCGCCGTTTTGGTCGAGGGGATCCGTCAATTGCTAGTTCAAGGCTGTGCTTCCTGCTCGAGGTGCTCGATGCGCTCTGCCAGGACGTGCCCGAGCTGGCAGATTGCAGGGACAGGTCCGAGAGCGATGGCGGAATGAGCTGCTGTCCGCTACCAGGACTCATGCGGTTCGGCGCCGGGGCTAGAGTAAAGTGTCAACCGAATCCCCCACAGAATGGCTAGGAGCTGAGAAGGGAGAACGGGGGGGTGGGGAGCCCACAGCCTTGATGTTTGTCTGGACTTCGGCTTCGGCTCCGCAGGTCGCCGGCTGCTCTCATGCTAAATATGGATCGAAGATTCGCGTCCAGCACCATGCCGTTTCTGCGCGGAGAGCCGGGGACTTCCCTCTGGGCCGCACCAGGCGCCGGGTGCCTCGTGACCAGGGGGCTGGCGGAGCCATCGCTGTCTCCGTCCTCGTCGTTGAGCACTCTTCTTTGCCCATCGGTCCATTGCGTGTAGGCGGCTCTCACAATGCTATTCATGGTCTTGTCTTGGCGGATGCGGATCGACGCCAGCAAAGAGCGATTCCGAGAGGAACAAGACACAGGGCTCGCCGATGCACAGCCGCATAGGGCAAGGAGCTCCAGGTGCACGAAGCTGTCTTGCTTGCAGTAAATTTATGACGCCGTCGATGGATGGAAATGGAAAACAAAGAACCGGGAGACAAAGCGCGGTTGGGTGGGTGTTTGTTTCTTTCTGGCAGGTATTCGGTGCTGGCATTCCAACGCCATGTCGTGACCCGCCCCGACGCAAGGGAGACTCGAGAGAGCAAACAGCCCAAGGAGTAGCGCACGGAGGAGCTTCTTTGGCATGAACCTTTCCCTCCCCTGCATTAGCATCAGAAAGAGCACAGGTCTCACAGAGTACTCACCCATCGTGGGGTAGGCAGCTCAACGGCGGCTTCGGGAACCCCAGGTTCTGGTTTAACAGAATCTATTTTGAAACAAGATATTGTACAACAGCGAGGCATCGAGCCCTTGTCCAAGACAAGATCGCGGCCACCATGCCGCAAAGGGTACTGCCCAAACTCCAACGCAATCAGGCCTCGGCCTTGGGTTGGGCCGCCATCTCGGCTTTCCACGCCGCGGTCTTCTTCGCGACCCTTTGTACCTTGTTTTCATACCACCGAGTTCTGTACTCTTTGCGACGGGTGGCCTTGACCACCTGGCGGTCCTTGATTTTCTTGAAGTGGACCATGCGTTTCCTCCTGCGCAGACGGAACTTGGCCTTCCTCGACTCGGTGTTCTTGGCGCCGGGAATGGTGCCGGCGTCGCCCACAATGCGGCCAATCTCCCAATTGCTCTCGCGGTAGCTGTAGTCGCTCTGCAGGCGGAATACGCGCGTGGCCTTGCGAGCCTCGAGCTCCTGCTGCTGCGCCAGGTTCCGTGCCTCCCTCTTGGCCTGGGCCATCTGCCTGCTCACGAGCTTCTCCCTGACCAGGCTGGCGATAATCGAATTGCCGTCTTTCAGCGGGATCGGCTCTACTGACTGGGCGACCGCCTGTGCCGCTGGGGCCACCTTTTCGGCCTCCAGGGTCCCCTTGATTTCCTCACGCCGAGTCACTGAGAGTGGAATGCCACTGGGAGCTGCGGTTTCCGGCACTGGCGTTTCGGTCTTGCGGGGGACGGCCACGAGGTGGAGCTTGCGCCGGCGCGGGGTCGATACTGGGTACGGCAGCTTATCCTCACGGTTGAACACCACGCCGATGTACTGACGCTTCGGGTGGCGCTGCGGGTCGCGGTAGTACTTGACGTAGCCGGCGACGGCGGCGTGGATGGTGTGATTGCGGCCCATGATGGTATTCTCACCCGCGTGCCAGATGGTGCCTCGCTGCTTGTAGAGGATATTGCCGGTAATGACATACTGGTCTAGCGGGCAAAAGAACGGATTAGCAAGACAAAGTCTCGTGCCGGACCAGCATCCAGTCCCATGGCGTGTATCCGACTCCAAAGTGCCGAGTGCCGCGTGCTGCGTGGAGATGCCGTCGACGACGCAGAGGCGAGGAACAGGACATACCGCCGGTTTTCTTGGCGCCCATCTTCTTGGCTATTGTCTTCTTGGACTTGAGCCTGTAGGCGCCCTGCGACTTGACCGAGGCATGACGCCGGCCCTCCACGGCGGCATTGGCGGCGGCTGGCGAGGTAATGCGGAGGCGGGCGAAGGAGTTCTCGAGGGTCGTGGTCGTCGTGGTGCGCAGAACGGCGCTGAAGGGTCGGCCACTGCTGGCAGCAGCCCGCTGGAGGGGCCCCTGCAGCCGTGCGAGATGCATTGGGTCCGACTCGCGCGAGAGCACCGCGCGGCAGCCGGGGACGGACGGAGGGCGGAGGTCGGAGGTCGGGGGATGGGCAAGATGGAGCGCGAAATCGCGGGACCAGGAACACACACACACGGTGGTGCAGTTCGGGTTCGGGCGCCAGGGTCAGGTTTTCTGCCGAGACAGCCACAGCAGCAAGCAGCAGCGCGCCCGATAAGATAAGAGCCCGCAACATTTCTGTGGATTCAGCCACAGAAGCACTGCGGCAGCAGCAAAAGCTTGGGCTGCTTGGCGTTTGCAGTGAGTGGCCGGCCCGGCCCGCCTGTGTCGGATTTGGCCAGCAAGGCAACTTCCAGGTTGGCTTGACTTGCACAACTCACAACCGACTCCCACCACCAAAAAGCAACCGACAAGAAACACCCGACGCCACGACCTTGCGCCAGCAAACCCAGAATACTCAGCAACCCGTCAGACCACACCCGAAGATTCCCCGCGCTTTCGACAGATTCTTCCCAGGCCATCGCCGACAACACGATGCGCCTCGTTGCTCTTCTCCTCCTCGCCCTCGCCAGCGCCGTCTCTGCGCAGTTTGGCGGCGGCTTCTTCGACCAGATGTTCTCTGGCGGCGGCCAGCAACACCATCAGCAGGCCCAGAACGTGCCGAGCGATTCGTCAGTCTACCGCGCACAACACGCTCGCTCGCATTGCGACAAATACCTGTGCCCGGACACTCTAGGTGGGTGGCCACTCTGCCCCGTTGTCCCGAGCCATTGGTGTGGCCTGCGTCTGACCCGTCGATAATAGCATGCGTACACTACCCACACCACTGCCCCTGCCCGTGGCCATCGCACGAGGACAAGTTCGAGCTTGCAGAGGGGCAGCGGATCTGCATCTCCCGGGGAGGCTTCAAGGCAGGAGAGGCAGCCCGCAAGGTCGAGCTGGCGCGCAAGGGGCTCTTATGATAAAACAGCAGCGAAAAGCCACATCTTTGTTCTGTTGATGGTGTACAGATGCGACGACGCGTCGCAGAAAACACAGAAAAGCCAAGATGCCAATGTTGGGTAGTTCAATAAAAGCCATGCCCCTGTGCCACAAACACCGATCGCCCGATTACGCAAGGGAGCGCAAGGCGAACGTCATCTCTCGACGTTCTCCTGTCGCTCCGAGCAAGCGAGTAATGATTTCAAAACTGAGCAGCGCCATCCGGTGACTAACATGGCCAGCAGTAACCGCGCTCGCACCCGCCTACTTCGATCCATTCACCCGGCCCGGCAGAGGCGGAACAGGCGGCTGCTCGTCGTCGTCGTCATCCTCCTCGGCCTCCTCCTCCTCTGGGTGCCCCAGCAGTGCTGCCACGTCTCTCATCTCGTAGTGCTTTTTGCGCATTTGCTCAAACCGCCGGTGCTTCTCGCGCTCCTCGGCGCTCAGCCCCACGAGATACTCCTCGCCGTCGGTATCGTGGGCGCTGCCGTTGCTGTCGACGTGCACCGCGCGCGGCCGGGCCGGCGACGACGGCGTGAACTCGTGGTCGGGCACGTCCTCCTCGGGCTCGCCCAACGACAGGCGCGGGATCTCGTCGTCGGCTGGGCGGCGGCGCTGCTGCTGCGGCTGCGGCTGGTGCTGGTGCTGGTGTGGCACGCCGTCAACCTTGTCCAGATCGAGGCCGCGCGGGTCGATCGGCTCGGCCATGTCCTCGTCGTCGGACGGGTCCTCGGCCGGGTCGTAGTGCTTCGCGTACGGCGTCTTGGGCTCGTTGATCTTCATCGTGCTGGTGCGCTCCTGCTCCGTCAGGTACAGGTTCGCCTCGTCCCACTTCAGGCGCTGGCCCTGCTCCTCGTCGCTGTCGTTGTTGGGCGGGAGCGAGCTCTGCCTGCGGGAGCCGCTTGGCCGGGAGCCGGCCGCCGACGAAGAGCGGCGGTGCCCCGCGTTGTATTGCGTATTTGCGATGGTCAGTTCCTTGGCCTCGAGAGGCGTCATGGGGTGGTCGGCGTGCGCGTGCGCGTGCGCGTGCGGCGTGTCTGTTGGCACACGGCTCTGGGTTGGCGAAACTGGGGGTGAGCTGCGGCACGAGTTCTTGAGGATGCCTATGCCACGAACAACCCCGTTAGCCCACCGCCGTCTGGCCCGTGATGACACCGACTGCCCCGTCTCCGCGCCGCCGAAATAGCTCAGCTTACCCTTGGGACGCGGGGTATCTGCCGCCCCTGGCGTGTGTGTTGGTGTTGGGTTTTCGATGCTCGCCATTTTAGCGTTGTGTTGTTTTGCCGGTGTTGAATCGATCGGTTGTCGATGTGTCCTTCGTGGCCAACGGGGTGCTTTTTCTTGATTTGTCTCGGGGTCGGGGAACATGAGGGATGGGCAGGAGGTGGAATGACCTGGAGGCATGGGGCGGGGTTGTGGGTTCCATGCCACGGCATGCCAAGCGGCTTCCTTGCAGGGGTGCGGAAGAGGTGCCTTGCTAACACAAGCCGGGGGAAAACCACAAGAATCATCAGGGAGTTGCTGGCGAAATCGTTAACGAAGAACTTTCATTTTTCACCCCTCCCTTTCATCCACTGCAGCCACCTCACTGGGCTGTTTGTGGTTGTCTCGGTGTAACATACGGGTACGGGGTTTTGAGTGTGCCATCCAAAGGTGTTGGACTGTCTCAATCACAACTCGCCGCAGGCTAGGGCCAATTCCTAGGTTATTACTGCTTACCCGTGCTCTTCCAAGTTCTGTTGAGGGGGTGAATAAAAAGCAGGCATGTCCGTAGTTCCGGTATTCTGTATTCTGTACCGGATGGCAGGCCTTTCAACTGAAATCACTGGCGTCAAATTACGTCATGAGGTAGCCCTCTGGATTGTTTGGCCCAAGCGACGATGTCACACCAAGACCTGATCAGATTTTCCGAGGGCGGCATGGCTGCGACGGATCCGCCAAAGAGAGACCGGACAACTGCCTCCTCGACAGCAACGGCGGCGTTTATAGGAAGCTTGAATTGTAATTTGGTGAACCAGCTCCTCTTTATGTTGGCTTGACCGAACCCCGCGGGTCGCTGGGGTTCAGGTTCTCTTCCGCTTTGACCTTGGTGCTTCTATGGTACTGTCTCATGAAGTCGCCGTCGATATCCTCCTCGAACACATTGACTCGGGTTGTCGCGAACTGGCGCGCGCTGACCCCCTGCTGGAAGAGCAGGTCCAACTCGGCAAATGAGCGGCCAGAGGGCTCGGGCACGCGAAAATACACGTAGACGATGCAGAGGAAACAGCTGCCCGCCTGTTGACTTGCAAATCAGCATTCGGCAGGCCGACGGCCGCGGCCAGGGGGTGGTGGTCACGTACCCAGAAGAAACCCGCATAGTTCCTCCAGTCCCATGCCCCCGGGTTTAGCATGTAGGGGGTCAGAACGCTGCAAATGATGCCGACAACGATGCTTCGCCAAAGTCAGCATAGGCTCGGGGTGTGGCTTGGTTGCGTGCGAGGGCGAGGACTGACTAGAGGACGCGCCCGAGAGCGACCGTCTTGATCTGCAGTCTCCGTGTCGAGATCTCACTGACAAGCGAGTAGCAAACGGTCCCTACGGTGAGCTGGTACGTCAGGGCCCAGCCCAGCATGAGGCTGCCGGTGGCGATGGAGCTCTCTCTCCGGTGTGCCTCGGGTACGAGGCCCAGGAAGCCAAGAACCAAGAGCATGGCGCACAGCCCACACAGGCCGTACAGGTAGAGAGACCGGCGGCCGATCCCGCGGCTCATCATGAACCCTGCCGGAGACGTCAGAGACTCGGGAGAGCTAGAACGGGGCATGGTTGCTTACAGGCGCCAAACACGCCGACGCAATTCATCGCATACTGGCCGAGGGCGAAGCCGTAGGCGCTGTCGGAATCGAGTCCCGCCTGGGTAAGGAAGTATGTCGAGTAGTTGGAGAAGGAGTTGCCGCTCAGGTTCTGGATAGCCCACACCATGCAGACGATCTACACCGTGCCGGTCAGCTGGGTGTCTTGCGGCTGTAGAGCCGTGCCTGCCTCACCTCTGTTCTTCGCAAGTCATGGCCCTTGAAACAGTCCCGGTAGCTGGCGCCGCTCGTGGTCTTCTCCTCCAGCGCCGTCGTGTGCACCATCATGTCCACGGTCTCGTCCGCGTCGAAGTCCGTATCCCTGCTCAAACTTGTCAGGCGCAGGAGGGCGGCCTTCGCCTGGTCCAGCTTCCCGGTCCGAACAAGCCACCAAGGGGACTCGGGGGCAAGGGCGATCCCGATAGCAAGGGGGAAAGGCCAGATCCACTGGAGGGCGTAGGGGATTCGGTAAGCCCACTCGTCGTCCCGATTCAGCATGGACATGATGACGCCGATTCCGATGAGCTGGCCTACACCCCAGCAGAAGTTGACATAGGTGGTCAGATAGCCTCGCATGGCCACGGGGCAGACCTCGGAGGCGTATGTGATGGTGAGGGTTTGGAAGACGCCCCAAGGCTGTAAGTCGTGGTCGTCAGTGGATCGCCCAACCAGCCCCGAGGGAGAGAAAAAGAGACTCATACAATACCGCAGAGGATCTCGGCCGCGAGAAGGGTCTGCACATTTTGAGCCGTGAAGAACAAGGCCGTCCAAGCGTTGACAAGCATCAAACACACGATGACCGTCCAGCGATACCCGAATCGTTCCGATACCCAGCCGTTGATGAGGAGGCCGATAAGCTCGCCAACATTGGCACCCTGAAGCGGACCCGCCAATGAAGGTTAGCTCTGCCGCGCCGTTCCGCTCGGAGGGGAGCCGGGGAGGCGGCCGCAGCCGCGGCTCGCAACCGACCGCACTCCGGCACCCGCACCCACTGACGGTCGAGCACTTACATTGCTGAGCCCGGCTTGCCAGGGAGCCGTGACCTCCCATTTACCGCTGGGCAATTGCTCGCCGTACTTCTTGTTGAACTGAGGAAACGCATCTGGCAGCCCCTCACGGCAGTTAGTTTGCCGTGCCCATCCAGCGTACCGTTTGAACGACGAAACGTGAAGCACCCACAAAAGTTGTTGATCAAGCAGACGTCGTAGCCTTCCATCACAATGCATGTCGAGATGAGCATGCTCCAAGCGATGGCTTTCGGGTACAGGCGGATGCCTTGCAGCAACGTCATGCTCTCTTCCTTTTTCGCCGCGGCCTTCGCAGCCTGGATGACACGATCCGTAGCTCCAAGCGGGACGGTGTGGTCCTGGGCGGAGAGGTCCTTTTCGTCGGCCATTGCGGCGTTCTTCGAGTCGAGCGGCACCACGGCCTCGGAGGTGTGAATTGAGGCCATCCGGCGCTGTTTGTAGCCCCCTCTGCAGTGTCAAGCCAATGCCGGGTAACAAGCAACAAACAGCGAGCGCGCTCGATTTAATCCGCTGGTGAGTTCAGGTTGCCGAAGAAAGCAGCGAGGCCCGCGTGGTGTATAAGCCGAGACTACCGAAACCACCAAAACCCCTGGATTCTGGGGAAAGAAAACCTCAAAGTCCCCGAACTCCCTGAACTCCGCCTTGGTCCCATCCCCGGCAAGTTTCTGATGGGGAGAGAGATTTCACTCGACAGACCCAGGGCGGTGGAGCGACGGTGGGGTGCGAGACAGCCGTGGCACAACGTCGCCGATCCCTGCTGTCTGTCACCTGTGCTTCCATGCTGGATCCCGGGCCTGGATTCAAGGTCCGAAGAAGATGCTTCCAGCAGTGGAGGCCCAGCGAGGAGCAATGGAGAGGCAGCCACGGCGGGCAAGAATGTGTAGTATGCTGGTGACGGGGCGGGCGCCAGTCTTGGGTCTGTAGAAAACCGGACGCCGGGTGGTGATGAGCAGAAGCCACGCGAGATTGACGAGTCGGGAGGTGCCGCGGTGGGGTCCGCAGCACCCTTGCAGATTCCGTGGCCGGGACATGTCCGTGGCAGCACGACAAAAACAAGTGTTTCGAAGGGGTCCGGTTCGGAGACCTGGCCGACCTCAGGTACCAACGCATCAACTTCACAGCTGTTTGCGCCGGGCTTGGTGGGGTGCAGGAGGAACCACCGCGGCTTGCGGAACCCCATGTGGGAGCCAGACCACCGCGCCCTCCACTGCAGGAGAGATTGTTTCAGCTCCGGCGCCCTCGCAACGGGCCACAAAAGGCGGGGCCTTGTGCCGCTGCGACGGCCCGAGTTTGTCCTGCAGCCGCCGCACCGCCCACCGGTCCCGACCCTCTCGACCCTCTCGACCCTCCTTGGGACGGGGTTCGAAAGTTTGGCTTTTTCCCAGCATCCCTAATCCGCCGCATCCATCGCGGCTCGGGACTCTGAGCCCCCTTCCTCGCTTGAGACCACACGGGTCCCGTCCTTTGACTCAGGGCCGTGCCGCCCGTCCATGTCCTGCGGCACACCCTGGGCTTGGTTCTCGGTAGCGTGATGAGCTCGCAGCAGTCGTAGGCGTCGCCATCACGTTCCTCGGCAACCAATGCCACCACCATCCAGCACGACCACGGCCGCGTCCGGCTCTGGCTCTCCGTCGGCTCCTCGGTCGAGTTCCCCACCCCGCGTTCTGGCAAAGTTCGGATGGTGAGTCGGCCCCAGGATGCTTGGATTGGTTGGGTGCCAGGTATCATTCAAGGGACTGACTCGCAAGGTACGCGTCGCTGACCCAACCGCAGTGCCCGGTGTCGGCAGCATCATCTCAAGTGTCGATCTCCACTTTCTTGGCAACCTCCCATCCCTCACCACTCACCACCCGTGCGGAATATGGTCTGACGACGGGCTCTGCTGCAGGCGACAGAGTGACACCGACCTGTGGTAGATGTCTCAGCGCGGGAGAAGCCTGCCAAACCCCAGACCTCAGGATTCGCGATGCCAACGAGCGTCAGTGAGCCCCAGACTCTCTTCATTCACCGCCCACTCCTTATCCGTCTCCTCTCGGGTACCCCCAGGGTAGCCTAGGTACGCAGTCACTGGCTGCCCGCTCACACTGACTCCCAACTTTTCTCGCAGGCAAGTTTCAGTTTTCCAGAAAACAGAAGTGGGTCAGGACGCCGAGAAGATGTTGGTTTGCCCCTTTGCCCTCCCGTTTCGAGTCCCTCCGTTCCAGTTGCTATTACCTCCAGGCTCTAATACTGGCAACCCCTCCAAGTGGTCTTTATCAACGAGTCCCGCGCAACCATCAATGATGTCTCGGCTTCGAGTCCAGACAGCGGGCCCGATGAGTTCGAGACCGCCTGGGCTTCTCCCACGGTCACCTCGTCGACATCATCCCAAAGGACTCCCTCATTGTCCGCGGCCAGAGTCCCTTTCCAGCCTGCGTCGCCCCCGGACCGGGACAGGCTGCGTTTGATGATGATCTCGTCCGTCGTCGATCCACCGCCACCGAACTGGCCCTTGACCAATCCAGAGGAAGCCCGCCTCTTTCGTCATTTCGTAGAGAACCTGGCCATGTGGGTACGGTACCTGGTAGTTTGACATCCATTGGGGTTTGACCAAGCTGACTGAAAACCGCGTTTCAGCTCGACTTATGCGACCCCAACCGTACGTGTCTACTGAGGTGTCCATGATCCTACTCGCAGCATGCGCTGCAAACCTTAGCCCCGAGCCATTGACAAGCGTTCGCAGATACTTTTGAGATCATAGTGCCCCAGAGGGCGAGGGATGTTCCCGTTCTGATGGTAGCCATCTTTGCCCTGGCAGCGCGGCACTTGGGACAAACTCGCAGCAGTGATGGCGTTAAGAACGGCTATAACCAACTCGCCGACACATACAACGAGGCGTGCATCAACATCATGAAAGATCTGTTGACGAGCAGCAACTACCAGTCTGGCTGGACCGAGCACCTCTTCGCAGCCACCATCATCCTGCAAGTCATGGAGGAAATGAACGGTACGGCAGCGATAGATTAAACCTTCAGCCTCCACAGACTGACCTTCTGTGACAGCCGCATTGCGTGACGAGAGCGACGACGCAGATGATGTTGACCAGGAACCTGCCACCAAGGAAGCCGTGAGAAGGGGACACCTGCCGGGAATGTACAGGTTTGTTCGGGAGCGGTCCTTTGAGCCAGGGACCCTCGGCGCAGCGTCGTTCTGGGTTGGTCTGCGGCAGGAGATTTACAGTGCAGTGACAAAAAGGCAACCAGTATGCTTGAATCTCGGCCATCCTAGTCTGGTCGACCGCTCGCTTGACGAGACGGACGATTATACGTGGGCGAACCGGGCCATCGTCCACTGTGCCGATGTTCTCAATTCCTGTTTCGGCCCCGAGAGACGTCCGCTGCAGGCATGGCAGGAGTTGGAAACGTGGAATCGGCAATGGGCCGAGAGGCGGCCGCCATCATATGATCCTGTCTTTGTTGAGCTTCAGGGTTCGGTTGTTTTCCCTGAAATTTGGTATCACCGGAGCTGCCAAGGCAAGCTTGATGACCTCTCTTCCCCCGTCCGGGCCTAATCTTTGGACGAACTGACAGCCGGCTTGCGTTTGACAGTCATTGGCGTTCAGCACCACCGTCTTGCCAAACTCTTCCTGCTGGACCACCGTATAAAGTCGGGCAGCCCGGTGGCGCCGGATGAGAAGCGGGAGCTCGAAGTTGGTTGAATCTCTGGCCCCTCTCGCCAACGATCTACCACTCACAACGCGTTCATTACCAGGAAAACGTGCGAAAGACAGTCAGGGAGATCTGCGGCATCGGGAGCGGGAATCAGTGGACGCCACCCGGGATGTTTACAGCCTGCATGGCGATATCGGCTTGTAAGTCGGTGCTGTTCGTATATCATTGGCCAAACCCACGGAACTGATACGCACAGTCGGTGACTATTTCGAAAATCTCGAAGAGCAAGATGGAATGCTGGCCATCCTCAGACAAACCCAAAAGGACCACGCCCGGCCGACCGAGAGTGTCAGATTGCATCTGCTCCGAATCTGGGGGCGGCATACCGGCCCGTAACCGTCGACGAGCATGCGTAGCCGCCCATGACCCACCACCAACAGCTGCCTTAGTTCAGTTGGTCGCAGCAGTGGTCGGCTCTTAAAACCGTCACAGCGGCAATAACTCCTGCTTCCTGGTCTTTTGATCATGTTACGCTTCGGGAACGACAAGGCCGACCGAGAGCTAGTCCCCCGCCCGCTCCACCGCTCGCTAGCGGGAATGGATGCTTTCCCGGCAGGCTTCTTGATGGGCAAACGGGCGACAATCGGAGAGACATTCCTGGTTTGTGCATTTCGTTGCGCAGGAGGATGATTAGCGCGAGTTGGCAGCAGTCCGTAGGAAACAAACCCGTTCCAAGTGTCGTTGGACCGGGTCTAGCGGCAAGATTCGGGAAAAACCCTCCCGAGAATGACACAGAACCCTGCCGAGCCTGCCAATCCCGTTCCGCCTCCCCAGAAGGAGACGTTCTAGACAACCTTAGGTTGGACAAAGAGGGTTTGGGGTGTTTCCACGTCAATGCTTGTCCCGCTCGGTGGCCCTCGGGCTGTCTTGGCAGCTTTGAGAATCGGAGCTACTCCCTGTTTCCAAAAGAGGGAATCTATCGCGAGATGCACCGACTGACGACTTCTGGTCTCAAAGTAGAAATTTTCGCCGGGAATAGCTGAGATGGATCTTCCCGAGCCCGCGTCTCAGTGTGTCAAAGAAGATTCGGCCCAAACCTATTGTGTTGGGCCGGAGGGCCTGGTTCGACTCGCAGGCACGTGGCCCGGACAGAACTTGTCGGAGGGGGAGGGGACAGGAGGAGTTTTCTGATTCTTCCATATAAAGACGAGCTGTGGCCCCGACAAAATGGCAGTGAGCTCCAATGTCTCGGCTTCCCGTGGTCTCTTCTTCTGGGACCTCGTCTAGTGTTCGAGACACCCGTGGTCGCCAAACCGCCTCGTGGCTTCAATGGCAGCAGCCGTCGACACCCGCCCCGTGCACAAGGATGGCGCCGCACTCGAGGCCATAGTTGACGCCATCGACGCGGTCAACACGCTCAACGCAACGGCGGCCACGAAAGGGCCTTCGTTTGATGCCCAATCACGGTTCGACTCCGAGAAGGACAGGGAAGCGTTCCGACAATACGACGACGCGTGCCAACGGGTCAGGAGCTTCTATGCGGAGCACCACGCCAAACAAACCGTGGCCCACAACCTGGCGGCGCGGAAGCGTTTCTACTCGCCTTCGCGACAGCGGCGCGAGATGAGCATCTGGGAGGCCATGGAGCGGCTCAATACGCTCATCGACGACAGCGACCCGGACACGGAGCTCAGCCAGATCCAGCACCTGCTGCAGTGCGCCGAGGCGATCCGCCGTGACGGCAAACCGCGCTGGATGCAGCTGACGGGGCTGGTCCATGACCTAGGGAAGCTCATGCTTTCATTCGACGACTGCTGCGAGGGCCAGTGGGATGTTGTGGGGGACACGTTCCCTGTCGGCTGCCGTCGAGAGGCGTGTATCTACCCTGCGATGTTCAACGCCAACCCAGACTCGAGGCACGAGGTGTACAGCACGCAGTATGGGATGTACGAGCCCGCTTGCGGCATGGGCAAACTGCTCATGAGCTGGGGCCACGACGAGTATCTCTATCTGGTGCTCAAGGACCAGAGCACCCTTCCGCGCGAGGCACTGGCTATGATCCGGTTCCACTCGTTTTATCCGTGGCATCGCGAGGGCGCGTACAGAGACTTCATGGCAGACGGCGACGAGGTGCTGCTCAATGCCGTGCGGGCGTTCAATCCGTACGATCTCTACAGCAAGTCGGATGATGTGCCGAGAGTGGAAGAGCTGAAGGTGAGACTCGATGGCTTCGCTTTGTTCGCCTGCCAGGTGGATTTCCGCCTCGGTGAGAATAGTGTCGCTAACACTGGGCTCAAGCCGTACTACATGGAGCTCATTGACGAGTTCTTCCCGCAAAAGATTATCAAGTGGTGAACCGGTCGGGGGAAAGGTGCCGGTGGATCCAGGTTGGAACTTCGGGGCTCGAGGGGTTAATCGATTCGTTTCCCCCCTGAGCAAATCATCATTCAACCGTCACCCACCTTTTGCTACATCCTTGGTGCCGGCCCAATGCCTTACCTTGCGAATTGCCGCCCGATTTTCTGCTCATGATTCATTCTTCTCTCCCCGTCGAGTCGTGCTTTCGCCAGCGCCCGTCCGAGGATCCGCCAGTTCCTGATCTTGCCTCAAACTTGCCCACACGCCACACCATTCCGCCTCTCGCCATTGTGCAACGCTGCAGGGCAACGCTCCTCTCCCCAGCCGGTTTTCTCAAAGGCCCTGCAGCAGCGTGGCTCAGCGTGGCTCGGGAAGATGCACGGAAAAGGTCTATCCGCGACGCCGTCGGCTTGCATTGCGTCAATGACATTGCCGATCCCGACGCTCGATCCCGACGCTCGATCCCGACGCTCGACGGCCGGGCTGGTGATCGGAGATGGGAGACCGCAATAAAGAAGGGGCCGTCTAATCGCACCGTCAAAAAGGCTCTTCGTACCGTAATCACATGATTTCCTCCACACACATCCCTAACCCTCGCACCCTGCCTCTGTTAGTTCAATCCACCAAGTCAGCCGCTCTCTCAATCCAGCTAATTTTCGTTTCCTCACGACGCACCCGAGGCGTAGGCAAGGCCGGGGCGGGCAAAGGCGCGGGCAGAGGCACGAACAGAGGCACGGGCAGGGCCAATGCAGCTTATTTAGCGAAAACAAGAGTGATTGATTCGAATATTACTGTGTTTTTGAGCGGTTTAGCCTGTTGCGGTGCTAGAGAGCTAGAGAGCTGTTTGACTTGGTGGATTGAATTGAAGGGCGACGCTGAGAGGGGGGATTATGTAATGTGGTCACGGTGACTACGGTACGAAGAGCCTTTTTGACGGTGCGATTAGACGGCCCCATAAAGAAAGAGGGAGCGTCGTTGGCCCGCCACAGGCGCCCGCCCCGCCACGATGCAAGCTCCATGTTGCGTGCCGCATCTTTGCATTGCCCTGCAGGTCGGTGAAGCGAAGTTTGCCCCTCCTGCAGCGTCCAGTTTGGCTCTTGGGTGCGCAGACGGCGGAGGCAGTCTGCAGTGCGGCCGGAACGAGTGCCCCGGTTGCAAGCAAACAGCAGGCAGCATCCTGCGAGCCTGCGCCGTCCCAAGGTCGTGCAGCCGGTCTGGGTGGCCGGCCGCTTTGACAGGCCCCACTTGGCCCCGCGATCAGCGCGATGACGTTCCGTTTCCACCGGCGACAGGCCGACAGCAGCCTTCTGCGCCCCACACAGGAGGGTCAGCGCGCAGATGTCGCACCCAACAGGACCTGCCCAGCTGCCGTGTCTCGTCCCTCCCACCCCCGGCTGCACGCTGTCTCTCATCCCACGCGGATCACCAGCCGGGTGCCTCCTGGAATCTTGATAGCATCCTGCATGTAGAATATGCTGTGCTCATAAAGAGAGCAGAACCGGAGCAATCCCGACCTCTTTCAGAGCTCGACTTTCACTCCCAACGTTCCCGGCTTGCCCTGCGCCGGCGGTGTTGGCTCTCAAAACCATCGACAATCCAGGGCACGCTTCACGGCCCAAAAGCAGGAGTCCGTCCGACCCGCGCGCACTTCTTTTTCGGCGCGTCGCAGAGAGACAGCAAACACCAGACGATGGGACGAGCCGCTGCGGGAAGGCGACAGCCGACTCCGTGACTCTGACCCGCTTCCTGCAGTATTGACTAAGGTAGGTCGGGACTTCCGCCGCCCTCACCTCCCAAAATCGACATCTCCGGACCGTTTGCTACGGGCCCAGCCGCCGCCGGAACGCTGCAGGGGCGCTAACTAACGTCGACCGCAACCGCAGCTGCAACAAAAGCACGGCACCCCGGGAACCGCCCACCCAGGACACCGCGCGCGCCACACTCGAGCCGGCTCTGATTTGGGCATGACGCCCATGACCACGCCATCTTGCTGCTCTCGTCGGTGTCTGTCTTCGCAACCGCCTCATTGGCCAATTGCCCTCCGCCATCTTTGCGCGCCGCACCGTGTCCCGGCTCTCCGTGTTCTCCCTCCTCCCACGGCCTTGCTGCACCCGCGATCCTGCAAGCCCGTCCATCTCCGCGCCGTCCAGCCCCCATCGACACCACCTGCCCTGCGCTCGATCACGACTGCTCGTTGTTCCTCGCGTTGCGCGCCCTCACCTTCGCTCCCGCCCCAATACACGAACCCCGGCGTCGCTGGCCGCGCGGCTCGACTCTTCTTCGCTATGGACGACAAAAAACCCTCGACATCTTCCAAGCCTCCGCCGCCCAAGGAGGTGCATCTGACCTCGCTCGATGTCGACGCGCCCCTGCTACACCCCCAGGTTCAGCTCCGCCGATCGGGCCGTGGCACGACGCTGAAGACACTATACCCTCACGACATCTTGGGTCCCGCGGTCGGCGATGTCCTGGAGGTCAGCCCCCCGGGCGGCGGGGGCGCGGACAGCAAGGAGGCGCAGGACCGTAGGAAAACAGCCAAGGAGGATATGCAGCTCGCCATCGAGGGGCTCGCCAGGATGGAGCGGCGGTTGAGGAGCGCGACCAAAAGACAGAAGCTTCAGATCGAACAGGACTCGCAGCACTCGGAATCGTGCAGGATCGTCGCCGAGCAGGCACCCCGCCCCGCGCCCGCGGCCATGGAGGATGTATCCAAGATTGTACTGCCGAAAAAGGCCACGGCAAACCCCGGGCAACTCCCTACGCCGGAGGAGGAACGGGGCAACGTAGTGAGGGACGCGAGCAGGGCAGCGGGTCAAGCCCCCGAGGCTCGAGACATGGACACGTCAGAGGAAGCGCCGCCGGAAGCCCCCGACGTGCCTGAGCGGGGCGCCGCAAGACCGCCGGCCGTCAACAGCAGCTACCTTCCTCTGCCTTGGAAAGGCCGTCTGGGTTATGCCTGTCTCAACACGTACCTTCGCTCTGCCAAGACCCCCGTCTTTTGTTCCCGAACCTGTCGCCTGGCCTCCATCATCGAGCACCGTCATCCCCTTACAGACCCCTCTCAGCCTGAACACGCCGTCAAGAACCGGCCGGACAAGTCCCAGGAGCCCTCCAACGAGCTCGGGATCAAGTTTGTCCAAAACCTTGGCCTAGCCAACGCCCGGGATATTGTCCGGCTTCTGCGGTGGAACGACAAGTACGGCATCAAGATGATGCGCCTGAGTTCTGGAATGTTCCCGTTCGCCAGCCACCCGGAGCACGGCTACAAGTTGGCGCCGTTCGCGTCCGAGGTCCTCGCCGAGGCTGGCAAAGTAGCTGCTCGACTGGGCCATCGCTTAACCGCCCATCCCGGCCAGTTCATCCAGCTCGGTTCGCCTCGGCAAGAGGTCATCGATAATTCCGTGCGGGACTTGGAGTTCCACGCCGAGATGCTGTCCCTGCTCCGGCTTCCGTACCAGCAGGATCGAGACGCAGTCATGGTCCTGCACATGGGCGGCGTCCACGGAGACAAGGTGGCAACCATTGGTAGGTTCCGCAAGAACTACGCCAAACTGTCACCCGGGGTCAAGGCGCGGCTGGTGCTGGAGAACGACGACGTCAGCTGGAGCGTGCATGACCTGCTCCCCGTCTGCGAGGAGCTCAACATCCCCCTCGTCCTTGACTTCCATCACCACAACATCGTATTCGACAGCACCCGGTGCCGAGAGGGGACCCTCGACATTAGCGATCCCGAGCTCCAGAAACGCATCGCCACGACTTGGACGCGCAAGGGCATCAGGCAGAAGATGCACTACAGCGAGCCCGTTCCCGGCGCCGTGACGCCCCGAGACAGGCGCAAGCACAGCCCACGTGTCATGACGCTGCCCCCGTGCGCGCCGGACATGGACTTGATGATCGAAGCCAAGGACAAGGAGCAGGCCGTCTTTGAGCTCATGCGCACTTTCAAACTGCCGGGGTTCGAGAAGATCAACGACATGATCCCGCACGAGCGGGAGGACGAGCCCAGGCCTGCCGGGCCCGAAAAGAAGCTGAAGCAGTCGGGAAATCTGAAGAGAAAGAGGGCACCCGGCGAAGAGCCCATGGAGCCGAACGACAGGGATGCCGACACCGAGGCGCCGGCCGGGCGTGAGGTATCGGAGGAGGACTATGCCATGGGCGGACCCCAGGGTAGGGTGTACTGGCCACCGGGGCAAGAAGAGTGGTTGAAACCCGCGAGAAAGGGGGCCAAGACTGTCCGCGCCGATGACTGGGAGGATGAGTGTTAGGCGGAGGATGTGAAATCCTTGGCGACTGGGACAGAGTTGGTCCCTTTTGCATGTCGGCGTACTTTCCCGCTACCCTCGTGGCGACTACAACAGCCATCGTGTATCTTCTTTTTGGCTTCGGGGCCATCACTCAGACTGCTTCGACTTGTGCAACAATACCACTTGTCTGCTTCGATCTGCATCGTCTGCCAATGTATTCACTGTGTATGGTACCTGAGAGTACGCTGGTATCAGGGCCGAGACGGGAGATGGGTCGGTCCCGCCCCGGGGCGCTGACGGGGCCGGGATCGCTCGTACGTGCAGGGATCACATGGAGCGTCGTCCAGACCCCGGTCGTTACCGCCGTCCCGGGGTCAATACACTGCAGATGATCGACACCTCGAGGCTGTGCATTCGCAGCGAAGATCCCCTTGGCCGCCGAAAACGGTAACATTCTTGTGTGCCTAGCGATCTCTTGCCGGCGTCAACCAATAATCTATACAGCGAACCCTCCCAAGTCCAGGCGAGTCTCCCCTGGCGGGATGCAACCACAACCCCATGTCCCTCAACGTCGCTCGAGGACTCGGCGGGGGCCCTCGCCCTATGCCGGCATACCGCCATGAATGTCAGACACAGACCACAACGGGCTCGACCGTGGATTGGTGCCGCAGGTATTCTTGTCCACCTCGCCGACGGCAGGAGGTGGTGGAGATGGCCGGGAACGCCTGCACCGACCCAGCGCGACAGAGCAGCCCGCCGTGGCCACAACCCCTACGCGACGGCCGCCTCGCCCCGAAGCTCCTTGCAGCGCGGGTGGGCGCAGGTGCCGCAAAACAGGGTGCTGTTGCCGCAGGCGATGACGCGCTCGCAGGCGCAGGTTGTCGACTGCGAGATGAGGGTGGTCAGGCACGCGTAGCTGATTTTGGTGCCGCACATTGTGTATTGGGGGGTGGCTGGCTGGGTTGGAGTCGGGCTGGAGTCGGGAGCGGTTGGCTTGTCTTGGGCCGAGTCGCGGATGGGGGCCTGTTGGGGCAAGACGACGATGGATGGCGGCTGGCGGCGGTGGTGTCTGCATGCGTGTCAGATACCCATTGACGGTCTTGGGCATTTTGTGGATGGTGATTGTCCACAGAGGTTCGATGCTTGTGCGAGGGGGGCCGACGTACCTATGTGTATAGCCCGGGGTAATTAATCCTGGGCTTTGATGCCATGGAACCTTGAGGTCCGATCCGACGCTGCCGGAGCTGCGTTGCGTTGCTGGCGTCTGTATTGTTCGCCGCTTGCCTTTTAGCTTTCAAAGACGGTGGTCGGGTGAGGAAGCAATGAGGTCTGGACTCTGGACGTGGATTTGAGGTTTTCCATGGCGGGCAATTTTAAAAAACAAAAAAAACAAAAGAACGCCGTCCTCCGCCCATGTCCACACCCTGTCTGCACTGCCCGCATCCGGCCCAGCCTCGAACCTCAAACATTCGCGCCCAAAATGGAAGCCATGATGATGAAATGCCGCTGGGTTTGCGCCCTGCCCAATTTCTGATTGGCACCCTCCGGTGCCAAGAAAGGGAAACGAAATACGTCATGGTGCGGGCTGGGCATTTCCAGGGCTGTGCCGACCGGGGTCCAGGCTCCTGGGTCAAATTTGAGCATCGGTCGAGGGCTCGATGCGCTGGCGGGCTCTCTCTCACTCTCGCCTCTCGGCGCGCGTGCTTCCTGGATTCTCTTGTTTCTCTTCTTGGGCCCGCTCCTTGCTGCACCTGCCTGCATCTGCCGGTTTGTATTTTTAGAAGCTGAAAACCAAACGGTTGACGGTTTTGCGCTGGCTCCAGCTTGCCGCAGCCCGAGCTGTGAGCATGCATCCGCAGAGGGCCACAGTCTGAGAGCCTGCGCAGGGGCGGCTGCAGTGGGCTGAAACAACAAGCAAGGAAACAGGGTTTTGGTTCAGCCATGGCCCACGAGGTCCAATCTCAGAGGATTTTTCTGCAAGGTCAGACCTGCAGCATCCATTGGCTCGACGTGTCTGCCATCCGTCATCACGGCTCGACCCGTTCATTCGGGAGGGACGCGGCATCGTATTTACCCCAGCCCAGAACTTGAGGGTACGCTCGGATGCCAAACCAAAAGGGCATTCATTCCCTGGGCCCGGGAAGAGAGCCCCGCTTTCATATTGTGAAACGTGCACAGCACGTGGAGGGGAGGGTCTCAAGAAGCACGGACTCACAGCGCTTCCGTTGTGACTGAGACCTCCACTCTCTTCAACAGTATGAGAGACAAGGAACAATGGAAGCCAACACCTGGGGTCTACACAATACATAGATGAGTTGACCACCAGCAAGGGTTTCCCAGACGCCGTTCATATCTGTACGATGCATCATGGTCGACCTCCAGATCACGCATAGATTGACTTGCGCCAATAGGTCGGAGTTCCTGAGGCAACAAGAAAGTTCCAACTCTCTCCCATCTTCGAGCTACTCGCGGTGGTCTCACAACCACACAAATTATTCCGCTAACCACTAAGTAGGGATCCGAGGGAACAAAATCTGCGCATGAAACCACGATTTAGCTAGTTTATAGTGACTCAACAGCAGCCTTGTTATGGCCCATTTAGGTTCTCTCTGACTGTCCGACGGACGTCGAGTTCCATGTAAAGTATCTATCTAGTCTTGTTGGGATGGTAATCTCGTTCTCTGACTAGGTCGGTAGGTTTGGAAATAAATCTGCCAGTGAAGCATCCATTGGCCCCGAGGTGTAATGGCCAACCAGGAGGCAGGAAATGGATTAGAAAGATATGCCTTGAATGAGTGATTCTCATGGCTGATTCAGCCTCCTGTATCCGTATTGAACAGTGCGGTGGGAGTCAAAGGCACGGCGATTTACGCAGTATGCTGTTCCAGGTGAGAAGCCGGGACGACAGACATGCTGCAGGTATTCAAAGGGATGGGTTCCAACGGGGTATCTGAGAAGCCACCAGTCACTGCCGCAGCCCGAGCTACCTACCAATTATCAAAAGGAGGTGTGCGGGGACTGGGATGGTGTAGAGGCCTTCCTGCACAAGAGAAGTGGGAGTAAAATACCTACTTTCCGCAAGACAGATGGCAGTTTCTTGCGGCACATCAAGAAGATGTTGGACGCATCAGACCTTCGAGGGCGGATCACGGGCGAAAGAAAGAAAAAGGTCAGAAGCTGGAACAAAGCGAGAGCTCGGGAGGGTTGCCGAAATGGCTTCCCTGCCGCGCTGGAAATTGTGGAGGCAGCTGCCTAACTCTGTTGTGGAACCGCTGGTCGAGATCGATGTTTAGCGGCTCGGTGCCTGCCGTGGCACCTTGCTGGCTGGCAGTGGCTGCTCGTGATCTCGCGCCCCAACCCTGGAGACCCTGGCCTTCGGGCGCGCTGTTGCCTGCTCGACGCAGCGCGCCCAGCAACTTTCCCGAAATACTTATTTACTTCCTTCACGGCCAGAACCAAAGCTTTCTCGACCGCAATTCTCGTCATTTTCCATTCCCGATTGTTCAAAACGTCGCCTGCGCATCCATCCATCCTTTTATTTTGCCGCACCGGGCAATTGACTTTGGCTGGGCAAGGCTCGTCTCTTTGTTGAAACTCCCTATCCTCGACTTCGTGTGCCGCCTGGCAGATCAAAATGCCACCGAAGAGAGGAACAAAGGCGGCCGCTCCCGCGAAGCCCGCGTTGGACGGTTGCAAACTCGTTCTTAGCGGCACATTCCCTGGCACCACCCACGCCTCAATCAAGACCAAGGTGGAGGCCCTCGGTGCTACCGTGGCCAGCAGCGTGACCGACGACGCCACACACCTCGTGGCAACCGAGGCCGACTACAACAAACCGTCCCCCAAGGTCACAAAGGCCCAGTCCCTCGGCATTCATGTCGTTGGCTTGGACTGGTTGTTGCTCTCGGAACAGAACGGCACTAAGGAACCCGAGGCAGACCACGCTCTCGGGGCGCCCGCCCAGGACGACGACCCTGCTCAGACTGATGCATCCAAGTCGGCGCCATCCCAGGCCAACGGCACAGGAACAACCACTACCATCAGCAGCAACCGAACACGGAAGCGTACCACTCCTGCTGCGGCGGACAATGCCTCGGACACCGAAGCCGCTCCAAAGGCCAAGAAGACGAGAGGCCGCAAGACAGCGGCGGCCAAGGCGGATGTGGATGCGGATGCAGATGTGCAGATGAAAGATGCCAATGGCACCACCGATGCCGGTGCCGATGCCGACCCGAAAGAAGAGGAGAAGGGAAAGGGCAAGGGAAAGGCGCAGGTGGAGCGGGCCATGGGCGAAGGCCAAGTTGCCAAAAGCAGCGACATGCAGATCCCGCTGGACGAAGGGTGCTTCTTTCCCAGCTCCAAGGTCTACATCGACGACTCTGGGGTCATTTACGATGCGTCGTTGAACCAGACCAATTCGTCGAACAACAACAACAAGTTCTATCGCATCCAGGTGAGACACCGGCCGAAAGTCACAATCCCGTCGCCGTCTATCTGACACGTTTTATCAGCTCCTGAAGGACCCGCTTGGCGTCTTCAGAACATGGACACGATGGGGCCGCGTCGGGGAGCACGGCCAGACCCAAGTGCCTGCGACAGGGTCACTGGCTGAGGCCTTGCGGCAGTTTGAGAAGAAGTTCAAGGACAAGTCGGGCCTGGCGTGGAGCCAGCGTGGCGACAAACCGAAGCCCGGAAAGTACGCCTTCGTCGAGCGGAGTTATGATGCGGAGTCGGACGAAGAGGAAGAAGAAAAGGCGGACGACACGGTGGTCAAGGAGAAGAAGGGACCGCCCAAATCGACGCTCGAGCCTGCTGTCCAAGACCTCATGCAGTTGATTTTCAACCAAGAGTACTTTAACAACACCATGGCGCATCTCAACTACGACGCCAAGAAGTTACCTCTCGGGAAACTGAGCAAGGCGACCATCACGCGCGGCTTTGAAGTGCTGAAGGACCTGGCTGCCGTTATTGACGACAACAGCGCAGCCCAGGCCTACGGGAAGCCCTTCGCCGCGGTGGTGGAAGATCTGTCAAATGCCTACTACTCGGTGATCCCCCACGCATTTGGTCGGAACCGGCCGCCCGTCATCCGCGACCTGGATGGGCTCAAGCGAGAAATAGAGCTTCTCGAGAGCCTCAGCGATATGAAGGACGCCCAGCTCATCATGAAGGTGGACAAGATTGACAGCGACGTTGCCCAGGTCGATAGGCAATTCAAGGGTCTCGGCATGCGGGAGATGACGCCCCTCGACCCGGCGGGCGCCGAGTTTGGCAACCTGGAGACATACTTGCAGGAGAGCCGCGGGGCGACGCATGGGCACCAGTACTCTGTCGAGTCCATCTTCCGCATCGAGCGCGAGGGCGAGTACGAGCGGTTCAACGACAGCAGCTTCGGCAAGATGGGGCAGAACCGGCGGCTGCTGTGGCACGGGTCGCGCTCGTCCAACTTTGGCGGCATCCTCAGCCAGGGTCTCCGTATCGCGCCGCCCGAGGCGCCCGTGTCGGGCTACATGTTTGGCAAGGGCATCTACCTTGCCGACATGGCGTCCAAGTCGGCCAACTACTGCTGCTCGCACATGTCCAATGGTGTCGCGCTCCTTCTGCTGTGCGAGGCCGAGCTGGGCAGCCCCATGCTGGAGCTGGTGCATTCGTCATACAACGCAGGGGAGGAAGCGAAGGAGAAGGGCATGGTGGCGACGTGGGGCAAGGGCCAGACTGGCCCCAGCAAGTGGAAGGACGCCGGCTGTGTCAACCCGGCCCTGGCCGGCGTGATGATGGTGAGTCTTGGAGTCTTCTGCGTGTGGTTGAACCCCGGATGCCGGGTATGGATTGGACTGAGGGCTAACGGACAGGACGCAGCCCGACACGTCGGTGACGCCCGGAGCTACCAATGTCAAGGACGCCAGTCTGTGGTACAACGAGTACATCTGCTACGACGTCTCGCAGGTCCGCATGCGGTACCTGCTGAGGGTCAGGATGTGAGCTGGCCGCGGGGGGCGTCGGGTGCCTGGCGTACGGAGCGGGATATTTCGGAGTTGTTGGTTGGGCAGTGGCTATCTGTGCTGGGTTTGGCCACCTCGAGCCAGGCACTGGGAATTCGCCTGGGATCTTTGCTCGTTTTTTGCTCTTTGCTCACAAATATTGGTGACCCATACATACTAGATAGTGTCGGTCGCGTCGGGTCTGACCACCAGCAAGTAACCAATTTTGCTGCGTCTGAGCCATTCCAACTTCAAAGGTTGCCGAGGAGCCCCTCCTCTTCCGCCCCTCCGTCCTCAACCCCTGGCCCAAAAATTGGGAATTGGGAAGGGCCCGTCGCCAAGCCTCCCCAGCGAAGTCAGGGCGCCAGCGAGGCCCCACCACGTTTTCTGCCAGCCCCCGGCCCGGTTCCCAGGCCCGCCAGGCAGACCCCACCACCCACAAGCAACCCTGGCAGCCGACCGACGTCCGAGCAGGCACGTCGGTGAGATTCCAGGTTGTGAGCATCCCGAGCAACGCGCACGACGTGAGCGACGACGACGGGCTGCAACAACACAGCGATGCGTGCAGCAATCCAGGAGCCAGGCCCGCCCGCTCATCCGACAAGACACCGACGGCGGCGACCACGAGCGCGGCTGGAAATTCACGCCGACGGCCTTTTCCCGGGGAGTCACTTCTCAGACGACGTGAAGTTCCAGTTTGGAGCGGCATCAAATTGCCGGGCACAAGAGACATCGGCCACCGCGACAGCAAGAACGGCAGCAGGCCCGGCAGCAACGACAGCAGCAACCTTGCGGGGAGACCGCGTCACAGCCATCCCAGTCATCACCGCCGGCCGATGACAACAGCCGCCGCAAAATTAACATCACTGCCGGATTCACCAGCACCTCCTGTACCCGCCTAACCCATGAGTGCGAGCACCTCGCCGCGGCCCCAGAAGCGGACCGCGACCGCAAACACGTGCGTGACTTGTAGAGCGCGCAAGGTGCGGTGCGACGGCCGGCGAGGCATCTGCACCAATTGTGAGCGTCTCGGCTTCGGCTGCTCGTACGACGAGAATGTCGGCGTCGAGGTTGTACACGGCGAGGGCAGCGGGACCGCCATCTCGGTGCCCCGCCGCCGGGTGCGCCAGGCCTGCCAAAACTGCCACTCCCGCAAGGCCCGGTGCAGCGGCGCCATGCCCAGCTGCGACCGCTGCCGTGCCCAGGGGCTCGAGTGCGTCTACCGGCCCGGCAAGCGCTCGTTGCCCCTGTCCCTCCCCGGGCCTGGGCCTGGCCAAGTCCCGCCGCCAAACAGCTCGGCGGCCACGCCGTCGCCGGGGACGGGCATGATGGACCTCGACGTCCAGGCCCGGCCGGGCCGGGGCGCGTCCCACGACTACGGCACCTCCAGCAGCACCGCCAGCCCCGCCACGGCGGCTGCCGTCGACCACATGGACCTGGACGACGCCCTGGCCCTCAAGGCCTTTGACAACTTTTTCCGCAACATCCACCACGTCGCCATGTTTTCCTTCCTACATCGCCCCTCCCTCATGGAGCGCTATCACGCTGGCCTGCTGGACCGCGCTCTCGTGCTCGCCCTGGTCGGCATCACGTCGCTCCTGACAGACCTCGGCCCCGGCACGGCCGAGTACGGCAACCGGTGCGTCGACGAGTCCGTGTCGCTGTGCCTGGCCAGTCTCGAGAAGCCCACCATTCCCCGCCTGCAGGCGTTGGTCCTCGCGATCAAGCATCGGATGCTCTCGAAGCGCTTCTCGAGCGCATTCATGCTCCACGCCATCGCCAGTCGGTTCGCCACTGCGCTCCGGCTGTACCACGAGAATCCGGACCTCTGCTTTCTCGCCCGGGAAGCCCGCCGCCGGGTCATGTGGTCCATCTACATGATCGACGCGTCCATCTCGACGGGCCAGCCCGACGTCGCCCTCTGGGCCGATGCCGAGCGCCAGATCCACCTGCAGCTCCCGTGCAACGAGCGGAACTTTGACTTTGACCTCCCCGAGCCAACCGAGCCGCTGCGCCCGCCGGGACCCGGGCCGGGAGGCGTCGTCCCGCCATTGCCAGACGTGCTAGGCCTCATGGCGCTGCACATCCGCCTCCTCTGGATGCGCACTCGGATCCTACAGTGCACTTCGAAAGCCGCAGCCTCGCCCTCGGCAGACGCACTGGCCTTGCTGCCGAGCCAGTTGGCCGAGTTGGAGGCAGAGCTCGACGTGTTCGAGGCGAGGCTGCCCATCTCGTTCCGCGAAAACGAGGCCAACTTTCGCCTGCGAAGCTATTCACCCAGGCTGGGCATCTTCATCATGACGCACGTGGTGTGCAGGCTGTGTCACCTCGACCTCTCCCGCCTCTTCCTCCCGGGTCTGCGGGAAGCTCTCGCTCCGGCTGCACTGCGGCAGCTGGACCCGCACTTTGTGCTGCACAAGCGTCGAAGCTGCTACGAACATGCGAGGGCCATGGCTGACATGTTCTCGCAGCTACTGAGCTTGAGCAGCACGTGCAGCAGCCCTCCGGTCGCCGACCTGGACCTGCCCGGGTGCGCGTTTCAATGCTCGAGGGTGCTGTACCACGGCCTGCAGACTGACGGCGGCGGTCTTGGCTTTACGGAAGAACGCGTGCAGGAACTGGCCACGGTCTGCCTCCGAGCTGCGCGGCAGTCAACCCCTGGGCTCGCATCTGCCGGCATGGTATGCCTTGTCCCTGCAGCCCCTCCCAGGTACTCACAAGTTGCTACGGGAAGAGGCACTGACAATATCGACAGCAAGCGGACATCGAACGGCTCATCGCCAACGGGCTGTCGCTGCCCGAGGCCCCACCCACGATGCCGGACCGCGCTCGCGGCGCCGCCGGCGGAATCGACGCGCCGTATCCCGCTCCGCCGATCCCGGAGGCGGACCACATGGAGCTCGCACCGCCTTCAACTCCGGTGGACCAAGCGCGTGTAGGATCTTCCCAGCTGGGGCTGCCAGCAACGGCGTTGAGCCCCATGACGGGGTTGAGTTTGCCCATGACCGATAGGGCCACAGTCGCGCCCTCGCAAGCCAGCGCGGTGACCAGCGCAAGCAATGCGTTTGAGGAGGTAGCCGATGGGTTCAATTTCGGGCCCGAGTTCTTCGGCATGGAGTCGTGGTCGGCCCTGTCGCATGGCTGGGCAGCCGACATGGGGCATTTCCCTGGCGGCGGGATCTCCTGATTCTTTCATTCATAATCGAGCTGGGCATTCAAATCGGTTGCTTCTCAGCGATGTGATGCGGGAATTCCAGACCCTAAATACGGCTGCTGTACCCCCCTGCAGTCTTGTTTGGGGGCGCTGGTGACACCGTTCCACGTGCGCGTGGGGTGCATTTCGGGGCCCTGTTGAATGACAGTGTGGCGTTTTTAGTGGGGGGGCCGGCACCCACGGAGGTGAGCAGAAACGCCTTGAAGATGGGATGGTGCGGAAAGCCATGAGGATACAGTTCAACAAGATTACATTAGCTGTGGCGCTATCCCTCATATACATCGTTCAAACATTATACACCAGAATACAACATGAATCCGTCATGATTCAATCCCCCTCCCACCAGACATATGCACCATCCTGGCTGCTGCGCTGCTCCGTGCTCACCGCAACAGCGGGGTCTGCTCTGAGGGATCCGCGTCTTCGCTGTCCCTCCGGGATCCGACCGCCACAACCGTAACGCTCCGATCAGGATCTACCGTCTGCTCCCGGTAGATCCAGCCGATGCAGATGCCCGCGCCAGGGCCCAGCACAAGCGACGCTCCCACCATGACCAGGGCGACCCGCCATCCGGCTTCGACAAGGATCCAGTACAGAACGGTGAGACCGACAAAGAAGGCATCGACGGTGATGAACTTGAGGGTGGAGCGCGTCATTTCCTTGCGGTCGTCGGGCTGCGCCAGGCTCCAGATGAAGTGTGCGTGTGCCAGCACGGAGCACACGATCGGCACGGCGTAGACGCCGAGAAGAGCCAGGCGGTTCGACTCGAGATGAAGACTGCCGTCCCACCCCTGCCGGACCAGCAGCGCAAGCCTGCGGACGGCCTGGCGCACCAATGAGACCCAGACGGGGAAGAAGAGCCAGACCAGCACGGCGACGGGACCATCCAGCACCAGCATCGTCAGCGACGGCACGACGTAGCCGGCGGCCACGGCGACGGGAATGGCCACCGTCTCGGCCACCTGGGACAGGTGCCTCATGGACTCGCCAAAGGTCGGATCGGCCGGCCCGGACAGCTGCTGCGGCCCGCCCTGGCGGCGGGCGGCGATGATGGCGCGGCTGCGGTGGAAGAAGGCGGGGATGATGACCAGCTCCCAGACGATGGCGCCGCCGATCAGGTCAAACACCAGCCAGGGCCCGGTCGGGTAGGCGATCAGCACGCTGGGCGAGTTGCAGATGCGGGCGGCCTCGACGGTGCTGACGGTCAGCAGGCCGGCGATGAACGACAGGATGACGGCCATCACGCCAGAGCCGCGCACCGAGGCTGCGGCCTCCTGGAAGAAGCTGACCAGGAAGCAGGCCGGACTGCCCAGGACGGGGATGTGCGAGAGCCACGGAACGCGGGAGCGGGCATGGCACTGCGAGTAGAGCATGTACGTGTTGGTATCGCTGTGGAGGAAGAGGACGTAGCCGGTGAGGACGGCCAGCAGCACGGGCACGACGAGAAGATACCGCAGCGCAAAGCTGTGCACTGCGGGCCTGGGGCGGCGGGCTGGTGAGTCCATGTCGTATATTTTTCAGATTTTGTTGCCGTTGCTGTGTTTCGAGTTGTTGTGTTTTGTTGTTTTTTTGTTGGGTTGTTGGTTTGTTCGGGTCAGTTTCCCTTCCCGTCGCGCGTTGTAGCTGTCGTGTGCTGCCCTTCCACAGCTGCAGCAAGCGGGTCGCGAGCGGAGCCGACGTCTCCCACCGACAGCACGCACGAGGAATGATTTTGAGACTCGGGATGGTGTCGAGGTCGCGAACCCGTGATTGTTTTTTCTTGGCGGCATGGCCCGATGATTTGCTTCCCCGCAAATCGGAGTGGGGGGTGAATTCCGGGGCTGGGGGCTTTGGTGGTGGCACATGGGCGGGTCGCTTAACTGTCACTCGCGCCGGATGCTGGCAGCTGGCAGGAAGAAGTGGTTCCCACGCGCATGTGAAACCTTCCAAGGTTGGCTGTCTCGGCCACAACATGCACCTGAACGAAACACAGAGCATCGCTGGATGACAACAATCTCAGGAGGCAGCATCAACCACGCATCCAAATCACATGCTAAAAGATTGTCTTATCTTGGTATTTCAACTGTCTAAGTGCCGCTACATATTCGACCTTTTCCGAGTCACCCGCCGACTCTCTCCCGGCGTCCCCATCCTCGATCTGGCACTTCAACTCGACGGAACTCTCAAAGTTAAAGTGCAGTGGACAACGTAAGTCGCATCCAGACCCGCCTGGTGGGTCCTCAGGCCCTGTTGGTGCTTCGAAAAGCAAGGCGTCAGGTTATTCGGAGTCCCAGTTGGAAGGCCGGCATCGGTCGCAGTAAGTACACGAATTCACCCTCTCGTCGGCCTGGTATTCAGGGTTGGACTTTCCGGGCGAGACACACGGGTGGGTTCGGGAGTATTCGCGCGCCATACCTTTGCAGCTTGGGCATTTCCATGTTGTATGAATGACGAGGCACATCTTCGAGCGGCCGAGTTGGTAGGTTGCGTGCTGTGCGATGAGTACGGTATGCAAGTTTCGGTGGCTGTATTGGACTAATATCCTGGCAGTGTCGACAACGAAGTGTTGATTTCGAGAACTGGAAGCATAACAACAGCAATATGTGCTTAGTTGAGAGGCTTTATACAGACCCCAAGCCCCAAGTCCTCCAGCGATCCGAGTCTCGACGTCTTTGTTCCCATGCCGTGAAAGAACAACGGCATGGATCTGGCCTGACTTTGTTCCCTTTCAGAACAAAGCACGTTCCTCAACCCTGAAGCGTTCCCGGCTTTCTTCGTCCATTCGACTCAATGTGACGGGTTACATCGAGTCAAAGACGATAGATATGACGAGTAAGAAACACAAAGCCGCATTGTTGGCCAAGGTTGCGGATGTGAGGAATGCACCCACCCACCGTGCACAAGAGCCTAATCAGGTGCATGTCTAGGTACCTTAGGTCGGTACCAGGCCCGAAGTGACCTTGATTAAACGATGCCGGCACTGACGAACGCACCCATTCAACACAGCCTCCAAGCCAACGACGCAAGATCTGGCCGAGCATCTTGCTTGAGCAGATGGATGCGGGGCACCACGACTCGTTGACATTTTGACAATGGCCTCAAATGAGTGTCCGAGACCGGCGCCTCCAGATATTCTTGACGTAGACTATAAAATATGCAAGCCCAGCGCCGAGTTAGTACTAGTCAGAGGAGCTCGCAGACCGCCAACCTCCCCGCTTCGCTTCTGCGCCGCCCTCCAATGGCATAGTGATGCTGGCCCGAGAAAGCGTCTCGGAAGCGCCGTCCAGACTGCACATCAACCGCCAGTGCAACTCTGTGGCAGCCATGTGTCAGGCATAATCCCGCCCACCGCATAATCCCGCCCACCCGGCGGATTGATACCTGGGCCGGCCCAGTTGACGACAACTTTGGGGTCCAAACCCGAAAGTCTACAGCACTGTTGGTTATGCGCGTTGGATTTTGCCTGCATCGGGAGACGAGTCCCGGCGCTAGAAATTGAGAGACATGCTGCTGCCCGCTTCCAGCCCGCCCTTCCAAAGTTCCAATAGCGCTTATCAGTGCAGCATTAAAGGCCAAGCAGGCCATGGGTAAAACCATTGATCGGCTGACACGTACATGACAGAGAGCGGGAATCCATGGTTCACCGACACTGAGTCGCCAAAACTGCGAGCTAAAAGCCGAGAGCCCGGTCACGGCTGTCGGTATCGTCTCTGAGAGGCAGGGCGTCCTCTCGGCGCTGGCTTGACCCGGAATGGCGGCCAGTCGCGGAACGGCGGTTGGCCACCGACGTCGTGCCGTGTCCAGCAGAGGCTCCTCGGACCGCGTGATTGGGCGACGGGACATCCAGACGAAGCCCCGTTCCTAGCTCTTCCGCTTCGGGACTCCAGCTCTGCCTCTAAATCCAGCCCCGAGGGGTTGCACCAGCGCCCAAGAGACGAGCTGGCTGCCACATGTCCCGCACCCTCCCGCATAACTCTGCACCAACTGCAGCTATAGGTGGCAGTGTATCGGTCTGCAAGGCACCCAAGGACGGCCGGGGATAGGCTGCCAACTCACAGCAAGTTCATGTACCCGATTCCTGGGGTGACTAACACGGTTCCGCGATATCGAATTCACAAAGTGTTAATGCCGCAGTGACTGCCATCTCGAGTCCCTCAGCTTGAGGCCAAGGAATGTAGGCCGGCAACCAAGCCATCGGCAGTCGGACCGAGGAGGGGCGTGGCTCAGACTATTCGTCCCGCTACTGCGTTGTTCAGCCCCAACTGACGTCGCTTGATCCATCGCTTCTCTAGTCCGCTATCCGGTCAATCATGGAGAGGGAAGGCGTGGGGGAGGGGAGAGAGG
>FTCU01003021.1_pt1 | contig 53940 bp, 33 predicted proteins | sample 1639521 | NCBI WGS metagenome assembly FTCU01 (sample SAMEA3914864, study PRJEB12502) | metagenome | biome: forest; material: soil | place: USA | collected 2012-03-12 | depth 0.3 m
CACAACGAGCTCGGCAACAAGGTCGTCTTCTTCTCCTTCACCGACGACCCCTGGAAGAAGCCCGGCACCTGCAACTGCGAGCAGCACTGGGGCTGCGGCAACGTCTTCGGCGCCTAAGCGGCCAATCCCTCTCTCAACCCGGACCGTGGTCCCGTGGGCTCATGTACCAGTCCACGCCCGGCCAGCCCGTCCAGCTGTCACAAATCTTTTGGAATATACAAAACATGTTCAACTGTCAGCCCCCGAGCCACGACCCTCCTTGCTCTAAGCGTGTATATAAATCGGTTCCATCTGTTCGTCCGATCCCCGTCGATCTAGCTGGATCTTGTTAGCGAGCTTGTATACACCTTTACGACCGAGAACAATGAGAAAGCGAAGCTGCAGTTGGCACCCAAATACAGGTGGTTTGTCTGGCGCAGAAGTTGTTTATGATGTCGGCTACGATTGATTTGATTTTGCCCGGGTTCAATGCGCTTCCCATTCATAATGTTGTAATTTATTTAAACCTTAGTGTTTACGTTGTTGGGATGTCGGGGGGAAACAGAGTCTCTTTTGTTGAGTCGAGCCGCTGTCGGCTGCTGCGTCGTCCTGAATGTGATTCATGAGTGACTGTGTTTCAAGCGCAAACAAAACGCCTCAGTCGCAGATTGCAGAAGCATGCATAACGGTGCTGTGGCACCCAACGCGCGGGCATCCGCCGCATGAGGAACAAACACTGATCGACGGAACATGTACGACGCAGCACAACCATGGATCAAAGGAGGAGGGGCGGGAGGCGATCAGCCGTTCAACCTCTTTTCTTCGCGAAGCCCGGAAGAAGAACCGGTTGTGTTGTGTACTAGGTGAAGGGGGGTGAAATGATGGTTGCACAACAGACCGCAGACCAAGAAGCAAAACACCAGGGTTGGGCCGTTCCCTGTTTGTTTGATGAATTGGGCCCATGCTTGATTGGCCTCTCATAGCATAAACTTCCATTGTCTTTCGTATCCTGTCCGCTATCATGTGACGGTTCCTTCCGCCTCGCAATGCCGCAAATGCCCGTCTTCGTCGGCCCTGCTATATAAACGTAAAACGCTACTGTGTAGTATGCCCATCCCGCATTATTCCCTCCAGCCCCATCAGGCTAACCACTAACATTCACATTGTTGCCCCAAACACGCCATCCAAGAGGCCCGGTCAAACTTCATTTCGTGCCGCACGAACGAAGGCTGAGTTGCTGACAAGCAGGTTTTCTGCTGCCAAAACCTCTGCGTCGCGGAGGCCGGCCGCTTTGTGAGCTCGTTGTCTTGCGCCCCTCCCGTCGTACTTCCTTTCCAAATTGTCTCGACCGCCTCTCCTGGGCGTCAGGCGAGAGCCAACTCAAGAGGCTTGGTTTTTTGCGGCGTAGTCGTATGAGCTTGTGATTCGTCACTCGGCTCAAGGTACGCGGCGCCACCCCTCGGTCCGACTAAACCCTCTGACTAAGGTCGTCGCCTTGGGTATCTGCACGTTGTGACCTCGAACCAACATGGAATTTGTTGAGTTTCCCTCGGCCCCGCTGGGTAAACGAGTGAATCAAACGTCGTTCGTCATGGCCGTCCGTCGGGCTCAGAATGGGTCGATCTCGACATGAGCGGCAACCTCTCTGTGCCCGCGCGAGGAACCTCTCTTGATCCGCTTCTCCTGGGTAAAACTCGACCGCGGCCAGTCATAGGTAGACCCCCTGCGGCGTTGGTGATAACTCCCATGACCAAGCTCGTCCTCATCCAAGTTCCACGAAAACTCTCGCCCTTCGCCACACCTCTCCAGATGCAAGATGCCTCCGCGCGTGCGGTCGCAGCACAGGGCCATGAGATCCTGCCCGCCGTTCGTAAACGAGATGCCGCCGAGCTCGCCAAAGACGTCTACGGTCTGCTTGGAGCGGAACGTTTGGGCATCGATGATGTTGATGAAGTCGGCCTCCTCGGCAGCAACGAGAACCCGCTTCCCGCTGCCAATGGGCGAGAAGCGCAGGCTCCGCGTGCCGGCCATCTCGCTGCGCAGGGTGCAGACGGGCACAGCATTTCCTGTGCTGTCGGTGAACCGGCGGGCATCCCAGATCTGGACTGTCTTGTCCTGGAAACCCGTAGCGATGGTCCAGCCGTCGTCGGCCCAGTCGCAAGCAAAGCCGTAGTCGCGATGGCCAGAGAGTCTCTGCAGGATCTCGGGCTCACCGGATGAGAATCTCGACTCGGCAGCTGTGATGACCACGTCGAGGCTGTCGCCCACCATGACCCGCAGCCGCCCGTCGGGTGACACAGCAGTGCAGTTTGGGGCAAAATCCAGCGCCTCCTGGGCCAGCCATGTCTCGGTCGTCACGTCCAAGAGGCGGAAACAATTGTCGTTGGACGCAAAAGCCGCCCGGGGCGCAGAGGACGTCCGAGCCTGATGCACGGCAATATGATTCGTTATCCCGCTGGTGCTGGCGGTGATGACTCCCTCGTGGCAGGCCGTGTCTTCCAATTCGTCAAGGTCCAGGTTGCGGAGGATGTACTCGCCGCCAAAGCCACCAGCGACCAACACGCCGTGCCCGGCAGCCACGGTCGAGATTTGCGAGGAAGGGGCGTCGCTGAACTTCATGACGGTACGACTATGGCCAGACATTGGATTGAACTGCTCGATGGTGCCAAGGGTCGGATAAAAGGTGCGCGAACGAGACGTACTCGCAAACACGTGGCGCAACTGGAAGTGAGAGAGGTGGATATTTCGCCTGATGTCCATGCGTCGGAACCGGAAGAAGCTCTCCCTGCGTGGAAGGACGGCATCTGGGAGGTCTGGCTTGAGGTGGGTTAGTATGTGGAATTCTGGGCAAAACCCAGCGGAAGCGGTGGGCTAGCACTCACTGTCCACCTGTCCGATCCCGGCAGGTTCACGTAGTTGCTGTACGTGAGCCGCCGGCGCTCTCTGGCGGCCTCCCGAGTAACCCCTATATCCTCCCAGTTGACTCCCTGAAAATCGTGCACGTCTCCTTCTAGCTCGTGGTACTCGGTCGACTGGGCCGGTTCGGACTCGAGCGAGTTGATCTTGGCCGGCCAGGGGCAGCCACCCCGAGCGACGCCCTGCAGCACCCGGCTCTGGCGTGCCCAATGGTGCAGAAAATCAGTCAGGCCGTAGTTGGACGGCCCGATGGCGGTCGGGTTCGGGTTCGCGAAGGAAAATGGGTGTGTCCAAGCGACTCCTAAAGGCGGCTGGCCGAAAAAGCCCAGCTCGGTCGGGATCCCGACGCCGGCCAGACCCATGCCGGCCAGAATGTCTGGCCCCTCGGTATCGGCATTGGCGTCCATGGCAGCTGCGTGCGTGGGAAATGTTATCTCTGGGCCAAGAGCAGCCAGAGATTGTGCAGTGCTTCCCAGATCCTCGGCCCACGAGAAGTCAAAGTCGCTGTCCTCGTCGGCAGGAGCATCCATGTCGACGTCGTCGTTATAGAGGTGTGTAGCGACGTAGCTCACCAGGGGCGCGCCGGCGTCATCGGACATGTCCGGGTCGTCAGAGAGGTAGACATCCGGACCATGGTAGTACGATGCTTGGTCAGGTAGGCCGGATAATGGCGGATGGTGTTGGTGAACGAAGCCGTGGTGTTCGACGGCGAGGACGCTCCCTTCGTCTTCTGAGTCGTCGTCGTCGTCGTCTGCCTCGGCCTCGTCGTCTTCCTCGTCTCCCTCGTCTCCTTCGTCCGCCTCGTCCAGATGGTACTGAAACACCTGGCCCTCGCCGGCGGGGCTATCAAGGCCGAACACGGTCACGTCGTGCTCGTGGTCCTCGGCATCCTCAGGCTGCATGATGGTGGCAAGTGTTGTGTGGCCGACAGGGCCGTGTCTGCGGGGCAAGCCATGTGAAGCAGAGTCTTGAGGAAGAGGTGGTCTGGCAGGCATGGCAGCCGACGAGGAGCTGCCCGTATGTTTGTGTGAGGTGTGTGTCTGTGTGGAGGGTGGCGGTTTTGGTCCAGTGGGCGGCGCCAGCCCAGCAGATGCTTCCTTGACTTCACTCTTGTCCTGCGTCCGTCCTAGACGCTGGGCTTGGTTTCGTTTCCGTCTCTCGCTGGTCAAGGTCCTCTTTGTGAGCAGCCGGGTGCCCTGGGCGGGTCCAAGTGCAACGGGCCGAAACTGGGTGTGTTTGCCGTTGAGTTGGGCAGTGAAGAGTGAGGCCCGAGTTGGTGGCACGCGGGGGGGCGAGAAGGGCCCAAGATGCACGCCTCACCAGTGACGGCGATGCTCAGTGTCCCTGCAGCCGCAGCGAGGCGGGGAAGAGGGCCAATGTCACGGTGACGAATGCTGCGGGAATTGCCGAGGGCGCGTCGCCCATACAGAAGACATCAACCTGGGCAGATCGGATTGTCGAACTGCAGACCGACAACAGACGGACAGACGGACAGACGGCGGCTGGACACTTTTTGGCGCCTGGCGGTGTGTGTTTGGCAAAGGAATCGCGTGTTTGAGGTCGAGAGAGGAGCAAGCTGGAAGCCAAGATACCTGAGCTTGGAGGGCGGGCGGACTCGAAGAGTCCCAGTTGGGCTTCCCGCCTTTGTATCCTGTACAGAATAATTACCTACAGAACACGCTCCATGCACCCTGGCCCCAGATTCTGGAGTGACAAATGACGAGGCCGTGGAGTGGGGGTTTCGGGCTGGGGTGCAGAGGAAAGGGCGGGCGGCAGCGGCTCGTTGGGACTGAGCATGGAACCGGGGCGGCGCCAGTGCGGGTGAATGGCGGGAGCGGGCGCACTGTGTTCTGTATTCAGTGCCTACTCCGTACCGGAGAGCTGTCTCCTGCAGTTCGTACAGAGCACCGAGAAAAGTCCAGTTTCCCGCAAAGTTCCGCTCCCGTTCCGAGCCTGGACCGAACTCGCAGTGTGTGCTCGTACGCAGCGGTGTGGCCGATCTCGCGTCCAAAGGGTAAACGGCGGTGTTGAAACTCAAATCAAGAGTCCAAACATACCTAGGTAGCTGCACTACCTGGTAGTTGCGTGGTTGTATTCTGTACAGAATAGGTACAGGTAATTACAGAAGGTCCCCGACTTAACGTTACCTATCTGCCCTCGGATCTTCGACCCATCGTCCCCTTTGCTCGCTGCACAAAACCGACAAGACCGAGTCCTTGCACACAATCGAGCGAATCCACCGGCGCCCCCGACCCAAGTCGGCCCCAGCTGGTCGCGTCTCACAGGACCGGGCTGCATGCGGGGTGCCGATTTGGGGGCTTCGAGGCAGCGGGGGCAAGATTTGGTGGTGTGGGCGAGTGTGCCACTCTCTAGCCACTGAGACCTCGCAGGCTCACTCAGCTCTCCAAACCTCCTCGAGACCTCCGAGGCTCCAACCCCCCGACCCTCCCCAACTCGTCGCCCTGCATTCTTCCTTGGCCCCTTGGACTCGACGGTGCATGCAACCGCACTTTGCGACGATCCGCCGCCGTGCTGGGCTGGACACATGATGCCCATGCGGCCCATCCCCGGGGTGCCAGTCCGACGTCCTGCCCAGAATAGGTACTGTACTATGGTACCTTGTTGAGCTTGCCAAAGCAGGCTTGCATCTGTTGCATCTGTATGGCTTTATTTACATGCACACATACACACAGCACACTGCATTTCGAGGTGCTTGCCGCAAGTCGGTGCCGCCCGCCTCGCCCCCTCCCTCGTCATCTGCTGCATTCCGCCTTTTGCCTGATGATTGTGACGTCGGCCTAGAATAAACCGAACTTGGACAAAAGGGCAAACTTTACAGAATACAATGTGATAGATCGCATTACACAGGCGGCGCTCGCATCTTCGCAGCCTGCTTCGAGCCCACCGGCTGCCGCTGGTGACCGATCGGGCAACTCTTGTCTCTCCTCGCCCTGTGATGGTGGCGCTCGGTCAAGGGCGAGTGGCGTTTCTCTGGCTCTGGCTCTGGCTCTGCCTCCAACTCCCAACCGAGCAAAAGGGGGCACCGCTGATGAGTGGCGCACGCACTAGCCCCCGAATCGGCCCATGCCTGCACCCCTGGGCCGGAGCTCCATGATCACTGGGCCTTGTGCCTCTCACCCACATTCCCAAAGTGAAGAGACCGTCGCATCGTCAATGCTGACTTGCAGCTTCTCCGCAAATGCCAGCACTGCCGGGCCAATATTCGTCGATGAGTGGCGCCTGTAGGCTGAACAGGCTGGACAGGAGACCGTGGTTGGTGTGTGGACGCTGACCACCGCCGAGAATGGAACATTGGAAGAGGCACATGCAAGATCCGATCGTCCCAAGGATGTCTTTTGCGTACAGATTTGGCCTCGCAGCCGAGCGAGCGAGAGATGGAACCCCGACACGGCAAAGTTACACTGAGGAAGGCCACCAGTGACACACGGGATGGCCCTCCATGCTCAGGAGAATCCCAGACTCTCGTTGCTTTCTTCCAAAGGCGTTCCATTCCGGACTTCTGTGACACAACCGCTCTTGACTCAGGCTGTCTGACACCGGCCTCCAAGACACTGCGCGCAAAATCCAACCAAACTGAATTATTAACAGCGTACTAGGGGCCTTCTTCATACAGCTATATACTAATGCCAATGCTCCTCATCATAAACCAAGGCGTCGGGAAGAGCCAAACGTGCGCCATCCGGGTGCTCCTGCAACCGTTCTAAACTCTGATATCATGGCCAGGAGGGGCAGGGAAAGACAGGCGTGGGGATTGGGGGAATGACAAACAGAAGCCAGCGAGTACTTTGAGTCCGAAAGAAAAGTCAGCAAAACACTTGGGAGCCTCCCAACCCCTTTGTCAAGCCCAACACCCTCTGGTAAGCCATCCAAGCCAACCCTCTGGCAAGCCAACCAGCAACCAACCACCCTTCATCGAGACTCCAAACGAAGGAAGGAGTACACACCCTCTCCACCCAAGCCAGACGTGCCACTGCCCAAAAGAGAAAAGGAAGACAGGAAAGGAGAACATGCCACGCTCGCTAACAAGCGGTCTATGTACCGAACATATCATTCAAGAAAACACAGAAAAGAAAGCCTTTTTTTTTGTTTCCAAACAGAGGCCCGGCCAGCCCAAACCACCTTCGGGCTCACGCGTCCGAGTAGTAGCCGCCGTCATACGGCCCGTGGCCGCCATGGGGCTGCTGGCCACCCCCGCCGACCACGTTCTCGGCCGAGCCCCAGTAGTTGTTTCGGACGCGGCGGTCGCGCTCAAACTCGGCCCAGCGCTTCATGGTGATCTTGCTGCTATCAAACTCGCCCTCGTACTCGATGCCGGCCTTCTTGGTCTTCTCGCCCGCCGTCTTGCGCGTGTCGCCCCACGAGAAGTCGTCAAACTTCCAGAACGCATACGTCGGCAGGATAAAATTCCACACCGGCAGCGAGAGCAAGTAGATGAACATCCACACCACGTACGACCAGCTGTGCGCCGTCACCACGATCAGGACGGCCGGCAGGCCGAGAATCAGGCCGAGGAGGACGAGTGGGATGATTTGCGGGGGCGAATGGATAATCGAGATGATGACTAGAAGGAGCCCAAAGTTAGAATCGTTCCCCGTCTTGCCATCTCGGGAACGGGTGCCCAAGCTTACCAACATAGAATGTAAAGGCGATGGCGGCAGGCAGAACAAGGGTACCGATCAGCTCGATGAAGACAATAAACTGCATACTAAAGCAGAAGGTACCGCACAGATCCCTGACCAAGACAAGCTCCATCAGGTTGTGGATGGTTGAGTTGATCCAGCGACGGCGTTGCGAGAGCAGCACCATGAACGTGTCCGGAACGGTCGTCTTGCACACGGCTTGCGGCACAAAGACTTGCTTGCGCTTGGGGAAGGTCCGCAGCATCAGAGTCGACAGGTAGCGATCCTCGCCGAGCAGCAGCAGGTTCTTGGTGTGCAGCGTGTCGACCACGTTCTCCGAGTAGTGCTCGACCACGTCCGGGTTGGCCAGGATGGGGACCCAGTAGTTCTGGGCCCCCTTGGGCGCCTTGATGCGGTACATGCAGAAGCACCCGGGAAGACAGGTGACACCGCCAAAGACGGACTCGAACGACTTGGCGAGGTGGTGGGAGATGAAGTACTCGAAGACCTGGATGGCCGAGACCCAGCTGGCCCGCTTGTTCGCGATCTTGGTCTCGCCGCACAGGCCCATGATCTCGGGATCCTTGACCATGGCCGAGATCATGTGCGTCAGGCTGTCGGGGAAGACCTTGGTGTCGGCGTCCACCATGAGCACGACCTCGTAAAAGTCGGGCGAGATGCCCGTGACCTTCCACAGCCCGTTGAACATCTCGTACTCGAGCTCCGTCATGCGCTCGTCAAACATGACCTTCTGGAGGAAGGACATCAGGATGATCTGGCTGTCGCGCTTGCCACGGTTTCCGGGCTTCGCCTTGCTCGCTTCGTCCGGCGTACCGCACTTCACAACCACCATCATCGGGACACGCTGCTGCTTCTCGAGAGGGATGGCGGACTTGGCACCGTAGTCGTAGAAGCCCGAATAGATCTTGGCCATGTTGTGGCGCTTGGAACCGCTGGCGACGGCCACGTACGAGAAAGCCTCGACCTCCTCGGGGGGCGTGCTGTGGTCCTTCATCATGTTAAGAATAATCTCCGGGGTCGAAAAGGCCTCCCCTTTGCCCTTGATGATACCGTCGCAGATAACGAGGATCGCTTTGTGACTGTTGGGGTAATCCGTCATGGCAATGGAATCCAGGGTCGTCCGAACACCCAGCTCGCCTTCCGAGTAGGCCGTCACCAAGCAGATGGCATGGGCCAGCGGGAAGCCGAAGGGCATCCAATCCGAGGGGGGCTGGGGGACGACGGCGTCGTGGATGAAGCCCGCCGGTCCCGGGCCGTCCGTGGGGCTGTTGCTCGTTGCGTACGGGTCGGCCCTGAGAAAGCTCGAGCGGCTGTCGTTGCCTTGCCGATACATCGGGTTGGGGTTGAGCAGCTGGCCGGCAGCGGTTTGGCTTGCCATGGTGGTCGGAACGCCAGACTTGCGGCTCGCACGGTCGGCGCCGTAAACGGCAGAGAAGCGGGATGTGGTGGGCAGGAAGGTGCTGCTGCGCTTGCTGTGACGGTCGGAGCCGTTGACGCTGCTCCCAACATCACCCGTCAAGCGCGGGGGGGCGCGGTAGATGTCCTCGGTCCAGTCTTCAATCTGCCTGTTGCGTTTGCGCGGGTCTGACGTCTGCGACGTTTTGGCGGCGGCATAGGTTTTGCTTATAAACCATTGGAAGACAAGAGCGAGCACAAACCTCGCAGCCACAACGGAGAGAATCAGACCGAGCGACAGGTACAGGACAACCTTGGACGCGATGCACCCAACGGTGTCCGTGTCGACCGTCCCGACCTTGATGGTCTCTTCGAAGCACTCGGCAATCTGCTTGTCGCTGGAGGACTGGAAGGCGCGGGTGATGTCGCGGCCCCGGACGGCCTGGTTTGCGGCCGAGTCCCGGTCCCTCAGCTCCTTGAAGCGGGCGGGATAGGTGACCTGGGTGTCGTTGAACCAGTTCAGGAGGTCGAGATCGAGAACGTTGCCAGAATAGACGACCAGATTGCGGGAGCTGTTCCGGATGTCGTCCCACGTGAAGTAGACATCGGCAGCACCGCTGAGTTGTAGGTAGAACGAGTCCCGAGCGGAGATGGTCGTGTGGCAGGCATACCCGAGATAGTACGGAATCGTCGTGTTCGGCTTCATGGATCCGTCCTGGCTGAAGGGGGTGCAGGGGAAATACCACGCCAGGTTGCCACTCGCGTCGGTCGGGACGTCGGAACCGGGGGCCGCTGTGATGACGCCCTTGCACTTGCCGTTGACGTTCTGGAACAAGAAGCTCCCGTCCTGCCCGCCGTGCTTCTCTGGGAGGTCGAAGAGCACGTTAGCACCACTACCGTCCAGTCGGCGGGGGATGCCCTGAGCGGGAGGATGGTGGGACGCCGAAAGGTCGTAAGCCGATCCGTGGAAAATCATGTAGCCGCCGCCAACCTCGTTCACGCGGAGGCGCAACGGAGGGTTGCCGCAGACCACTTGGGTGAAGCCAAAGGTGAGAAAGCCGACAACGCCCATGATGAACAGGATGATGCTGATCAGACCCATCTTTTCCCTCCAGGCCCGCTGCTGGGCCTTCGCGGGCAGCCCAACGCACTTAAGGATGAATCCCGGGCACCAAAAGGTTATGACGGAGCAGTAAATGTTCCACAGACTCGGAGGCCGCAGCTGCTCGGCCTGCCGCTGGCGTTTCGACTCCTTGGTGATCTTGCCGCCATGCTTTCCCCCGGTCGACGCCCTCCGCTTAGGCGGCCGGGCCGGCTTCTCCGCTTCGGCACCACGGTGCTTGGTCGACTTGATCTTCCTCGGCGACGTCGTGTCCGAGAGGACATCGTCGTTCCTCGAGGCAGCGCCCGAGAGGTCGGTGGTCCCTTCCAGATCCTCGGCAATCGGGTCGTTGCCGGTCGACGACGGCAGAGTGTTCATGTTTGCCGCATGTTTCCGGTAGTGGTAGTTTGGGTGGTCCTTGCCTATCCTGTTCCGCTCCGGCCGGACGAGGCTCCTCTTGCGCTGGAATGGCGAGTCGGGCGGAGGGCCTTGTGGTGAGGCGGGCGACAGGGGAGTTCTCTCTATTTCCGGATTAGGAGACGGAATGGTCTCGGCGAAAGAGGATGCTGATGGCCCACGTTGATGGATCGACTGCCCGCTGCTGCCGCCGACGGGGGCATACGCGCCCGCCTCGATATCTGTGGTCCGCTGTTGGCGTCGCGACTGCGTGTACCGGTAGCTGTGGCGCTCTTCGTACGAGGGCTTCGCGCCCGGCCTCTCGGGGAGCGACATGTTCCTGGCGGGCGTCGTGTGTTAGCGATCGTGGTCACGGTGGGAAAAATCCGCGACGTGGCACGGCGGCCGTAGGGTCTTCACCCGGTGCGACCGAGGGTCCCAGTCAGCAGCGCTGGGTGCCGCCCAAGCGGGAGAAAAGAACAGCGACGCGGTCGTGTTGTGTGTTGTGGGAGCGGGCGAGGGAGGAAAGGGAGCGCGCCAGGCCAATCGCAGCAGAGAGGCGCGCCGGTGTCGTCGACAGGAGGAGAGGGCAACCTACTGCGTACGAAGCTGGGTTGTTTGGTGAACAACCGCTTGCCAATTTGATCCGGTGGGTTTTGGCGAGCCTGCAGGCCGCTGCTGAGTGGTGGTGGCCCTGCCGTGCCTTGCTTGCCGCGGTGGTGTTGCGCTGCAAGTGGGTGGGGAGGATACTGTGTAGGTGGTCCACTGAGGCCGTCTCTCAGGAGACGGACCGACCAGAAAGGGAGCAGCCCACTCTCAGCGGCCCCAAAAAAATTGAGTTGCGCGCGCGCGCCCGGCCCGCAAAACCAAGGAATGGATGGAAGGACGAGCCACGCTGCAGTCGGCTGTTGTCGGCCAGGCGATTCCCACACACTTTGGGGTTACACCGGCGGTGCAGGCGGTGCAAGCAGTACAGGCGGTGCAAGCAGTACAGGCGGTGCAAGCAGTACAGGCGGTGCAAGCGGCGTGGGCCTCGGCGGTCCTGTGAATTGTGCAGGAGCAGTGAGTGGGAGGAGTGGCCGGAGTCTGGGCGGTGATGAAGAAAACCCGAGCTGGGCCAAGGAAGGCGGCGTGGAATTTAGCAGCGGTTTCAAGGGCAACGGCAATAGAGCGTGAGATCCGCTTCCCGCTGCACAAACGAAACCAGGGCCGGGTGTTTCGAGGGATCAGGAACCTGACGGACGCCGGTCCAAAAAGCGGGAGTGCCAGCGATCGATCGGCAGGGCAGCCACCGAGAAGAAGAGAGTCAAAGAGTGGCAGAGCCAAAACGAGGGACACAGGAATTCTTCACCAGCGAGCAGAGCACGCAAAGTCTGAGGCGAGGACGCTGGACAGGGCTGACAGCAGTCCTTGGGAGAAGATTTGTGAAATCACATCAGCCAGCGTGTTCTGGCCCCCCCGTAGTTAGGTGGCTTGCATGTTCTGGCTGGCTCCAATTCAGGGGTAACGCGGGCGTTCGCGCACCGTCCAGCCTCCTTGCAGAGGGCTGATTTCGTACTGTGCGGCAGCGTTGCCATGATCAACCCTGCGATCCAGTCGAGCCAGTGTCTTTTTTTGGCTCCTCCTGGGGTGGATCGGCCCGGGTTAGGGTTATCATGTGTGGTCAACAAACTCTTGACGCCGCTGTCCAGCCCACCAGCTGGCGGGCTGCGTGGCGTGTCAGGAAGCAGGCGCGGAAGGTTTGGACGGTGCAAGGAAAACCGGCTGCCAATCCATAAACCTGCAAATTTGCATACGAGATGTTGCTGCTTATCACGGCACGCGGCACCCGTTGCCTCCGGGCCGATGTGGGCAGGCAGCAGAGAAGAAGCCAGACGCACCACCTGACAGCGTCTCCCAGTTTTTCTGTCTTCGCCCTCCTTGTTTGGACCTCGTATTGGCAGCTGGGAGTTTGATTGCGACAGAACAGCGCCAAGGCCCCCACGATCCCGATACGCTCCGCCGTGATGTGCTCCACAGTGGACATGGTCGGGCGTGCTCCGCAAAGCCATCGACCCTGCACCCTGCAGGATTCTTCGCGTTGCAACCGCCGGGCAGTGACATCAGTTGGTGTTGGGACCCTGGTTCGCACTGTCGGCAGGCGGCTGCAACCAAAAGCCGCCAACGCGCCGTCACAGTCCAAATGTCCAAAATCCAATCCCGACTGCTTGGGATTCTGCACTTTGGGCGCGACCTTAAATATGTCTGCCGACAGCGTTGGCTGCTGTTGTGCGCGCTCCGCTCGGCTTGACCCATTCAGACGACAGACCCACGCCCGGGACTTGGGTTTGGTATTGACGTTGCATGTTAGAGAAGCGCGGGGTAAAAATCGAAAACCTCCTCATCTCGTGTTCCCGGTGAGCACCGCCAGGATCTTCCATTTTTCCCGTGAGACACGCGCTTCATCCGGAACCCGGACCCGTCGACGCCTCCGCCAACGCTGACTGCAGCAAATCCGGTGGGCTTGACCGACCCCCTGTGCGGCTCCCAGCGAGATACACAGCACGCAGTACGCAGAGACAGACAAGGCGCCATGGCCCGCCCCGTCGCAGCTCGTGACGCGCGCACGCCGGAAGGCAAGACGGTGATCCAGGCGGCGGATCGCTCGAGTTGCGAGTCGTCAGGAGAGCCCGCCATACCACGGCATCGGAGACAATTACGGTGTGCGACCGACTCTGATAATGCCCGTACCCGGAGATCCCGATCTGCGTGTGACGGCGGCCAGTACTCCCGGAATCCCACCCACCTTGGAGCATCGCAATCAGCGCTGGGCCGGCTGGATCTTCTCCCAGGCAGAACCGAAGGCTATCGCGGTAACGTTACTGTGCATGTGGGTGCTGGATTTCCATGTTGTTGCATGGCATTTGACTTCGCCTTCAAGACGGCGCCGTCCAAGGGCGCAGCGCCGAGGCAGCACGTCTCAGCGTGCCAACCGGGAGAGCACGCCGCCCCCGTGGCCATCCCGCAGAATGATGTGCAGTACATCTGGACATATTCTGTGCATACGGTAGTTTGGTGCCGTCCGTTGTCCGACTCGGGATTCGGCAGGTTGCTGCTGGCTGACCAGCGTTGCCTCGTCAAGGGTGCGGTGGGGTTCAAAACTTGAGACATTGGGTGACCGGCAGGCTCGCCAAACTCGGCAGCATCTCGAGTCCAGACAAGTTACAGTACGGAGGACGCCCATCCTCGGGCTCATCTAGTGCTTCTAAATTTGGGAGAGCGAAGGCCTGGTGAAGTCGGCAATCGAATAAGGGGGAGTGGATTGGCGAGTGCTAATGTTCCATAGGACCCTCAGTTCCTGCCGAGGGTGGCAACTGTCAACTGTGTAAATGGTCTCTCCTTGGCGAGAGCTAGCCTTGTCCGAAGGATGAAGACCACGACGCATGCGGCCTTGAGGTGAGTGGCGCGAGTGGTTAATGTTAGCCTCTTGAGCCTCTGCAGTATTCACCGCCAAGGCGATGGCCGCACTGCAGCATTCCAGTCCTGCTCCGACACCCGCAGCCGTGGTCCGTTGACGAGTCCGGACGATCTGCGGGGTCCCGAAGAGAGACACAAGCCGTCCCTGGTTCGGGGGGCGGGAATGAAGTCATCGAACCGCTCAGCCCCGAGCCCAACGTTCGAGCCTCACCTCTTGAGAGACCTGCCGTGTTCTTAACCAACAGCGCCGGTAACGGTAGTTGATACAGAATACAGAATACTGTCGTCCCAAACTGCGAGTGGCTCACACGAGGCGTCGAAACCGGCCAACCACTTGCGTCATGCCGCGCCACGACTCGGTCGGCCCGGCCTGCGCGAGCCAAGGTCAACTCCAGGCGTTTTGTTGATCCAGCCAAAATCCCCTGAGGCTCAGGCAGGCCACGGCGGCGGGGAGACGCCCGACAGCAGCCAGCAGCAAGAGCAGCCGTCTCTGAGAGATGGCGACATTCGTGTTGGTGCGTTTATTGAGCCATTCCAACTCGAAGACTCGGGCTGACCAAGTCTTGGCCTGCGTGTGCGAGCGTTGAAAACGGCCGCGGTTCCGCCCCGGACGCGAAACACGGCCCAGGAAGGATGCGCGGCCGGCGTCAGGCGTGAAAAAGCTTGTCCAAGGCCCCATCGCCAGCCATACACGGTAATTTGGCTGGCTGACGCCCCTTCCCTTGCGACCTCGGGTCACCAGATGTCGGGAGTACGAGGTCGGCCTTGGATGGGAGCGGCCGGCAGTGAGGAGCAGTCCGGCTGGGCAGCGAGAAGGGGCACTTGCTTTCCCATGTCTCACACTTGGGGTCCTGGATGAACAGAAGACCGTTGACGTTAGCGGGTGGTGCCGGTTGCGTCGCTGATTGCGCGATGGGACGAGGCCGGGCCCATGTGCTGACACAGCACCTGAAGAGGGGAGTTGGGTACGAATGCGCAACAGGGACGCACAGCTTTCCCTCCGTGGAAACAGGGCGGAATGCGCTGCAGATGGTTGTTTGCGAAGGGTTCGTTGCAAACCTATCGCAGGGTCGGCAGCCGTTGCGCCACAAATTCTAGCACTGCAGGTAGGTACCAGGTAGGTTCTCCGTAGTCACGTCAATGTCTGTTTGTGGAGTGAGGGGCAGCAAGCAGCTCTTGCAAAGAATCGGCGGCGGTGATGACCTGGAGAGCCCAGCCACGCCTCACGCAGCAATGCGGTCGGTGAACGAAGGCGCCAGCAAGTTCCCCAGCAAGTCCCCCAGCACGTCCCCAGCTCGCTTTCCGACCAGGGCCGGCTAGCGCTGTCACCCCCCAGCAGGGTTTTCGCAGCTCACCCACCGAATTGAAGGGGCAGCAGGGATCCGCCTGTTCTGCCCGCCGCCTGCTGCTGCAACTCAGCAAAGCCACACCTGCAATACCCACTGCGCACCCACCCTCCCGGCACCGCAACTGCAGCGAGACCCAGCAAGACCCGGCGAGGGCCAACGGGCGGCCGTCTTCACTCGCCCGATCCATCCATCTCCGGCGGTCTCCTCCTCGCCTCTGCCTGTCCCTCGTCCTGCTCAGCGCCGCCCGTCCAGCACCGCAGCCTTAATTCCCTCTCTGGCATCTCGACCCGACGCTCGTTGGCTTTTCTGTTTCGTTTTTCTGCTTTTTTCCTCCTATTCCTGGCTTTTGCCAACAGCCTCTCGCTGCCCGCCTCCGTTGTCGCCGCTCGTTAGCACCAGCCAGCGCCCAGCGCCCAGCGCCCAGCGCCTGCTTGCTGCGTTCTGCAACGGCCCTGCAGCTTCCCTGCGATCAACGGCTTGGGCCTCATCTCGCTGAGTCCCCTCCAACCCTCCAACCCTCCAACCCGGCCACTCCACCCGCCTGGAGATTGGACTCCTCAAACAACACCACCAGCGTCCCGACCACCTAGGTTTCCACAAATACTTGCACAGCGTCGACAGCGGCCCGATCCCGAACCACACCCCCTCAAAGCGTCGAAGAGAAAACCAGAAACAGAATAACAGAGATACACGCTCCCCCCCCCCTCGGCCCACTGCGGACTTTTCCTCCACCAGGAAACCGCCCCGGGGTTTACCTCGCTCGGTCGACGCCGTCTCGGTTCTTGACCGCCCACAATGGCGGCCGTCGGCTCTCCGCCGTCATCCTCGCCGACCTCGCCGGCAAGCCCGACTCGCCGGAAACCCGCGCCTCCTGTTCCTCACCTCCACGGCCTGTCGCCCATGGACCGGTACGACTGGGGGGAGAACGTGAAACCCCTATCCGGTGCGCCCGCGTCTGAGTCGCCGAGGCTGCGGCAGTCCCCTGTGTCGCCTGTCAAGGTGAACTTTCACCCTGACGACTGGGCCCGCCCGTCCGCTGGGAACATCGAGACGCACTTCCCGCACGGCCAGCGCGCTGCGGGCCCTGCCTTCGACCGTGCTCTTCCCAGGACCCCCGATGCCCCTACACCGCCGCCGCACACGCCTCACTACCAACCCGACTACCAACCCGGGCACCAGCCCGAGCACCAGCCCGAATACCAGCCCGAGTATCAGCCCGAGTATCAGCGGGAATACCAGCCGGACTACGGCTATCACCAAAACCCGGGTCCGGATGCCTTGGGCTTACGACCTGCTTCCAATGGCACTCAAAGGCCGCATCAGCCGCACGCCGCCAGCGTTTTGAGCTCCGACTTTGACGATCTGAGCATCAGCGACCAGTCCGGAGGGCAAGCAGAGAACCGGAACAGCAGAGAGTCCAATACGACCGGCAGCACCTCGCGGCAGCAGATGTCGGCCGAGTCATCAGCCACAACGAGCGCTAGTTCCGTGTCCGGGATCCTTGATGTCTCAGACAGCCCAGACAACAACTCGGCAGATACTTCCACCAAGAGTTCCATTATCGACGAAGGTGCGTTTCAGCCCGAACCCGTGCCGCAACTGCATTACCACCACTCGGCATTCCTCCCCCGCCCTCCGCCCATGGTCGTGGACCAGGATCCGAGAGCGCAATCAAACCCGAACCTGCCCGAACCCGCCAACATCAACCGCCATCTCACGCCCACCGCCAACTATGCTAGAAGAAGCTCGCTACCGCGGCCGCAGTCGGCGTATTCGGCGTACTCTGAATTCGGATCGCGAGGCCGTTCTCCTGCCTACCTGGGTGGCTCTCAGAACCGGACGCCCTCTGCTCACTCGAGAAAATCGCCAGAGACTCGCCCATCATCGTTTGCCGAGTTGCTTAACGTGCCATACCCGCAGCCCGCGCCTGCGCCGATAACGTTTGACAACTCGCAGCTGCGGTCCGTCGTGGGCAACAATGCGTCGCTGCTGAGCGCCGAGAAGACGCTGGAAATGTACCGGCAGAATGTGAAGAAGACCAACGACTTCTCCATTCTGTACTCGTTCGCTGTCTTTCTCATCGCCACGGCCCAGGAGCAAGGATTGGATCCCCAGGATCCCAAGAAGAAGAGTCCCAAACCCGCCGCCGGAGAACCCTCGCCATCGTCTCCGCACGATTTGGTCCGCGAAGCCCGTGCCATCCTGCAGAAGCTGTCCAACAACGGGTATCCCTTTGCGCAGTACTACCTTGCGGACGGCTACGCCTCGGGACTGTTTAGCAAGGGCAAAGAAGACTACAATTCTGCGTTTCCGCTCTTCGTCCTCGCTGCCAAGCATGGCCACGCAGAGTCGGCGTACCGCACCGCGCTGTGCTACGAATTCGGCTGGGGCTGTCGGAAAGACCCTGCCAAGGCTGTACAGTTCCTGCGGACGGGAGCATCCAAGAGGCACCCGGGCGCCATGACGAGGTTGGGCAAAGCCTGCCTGTCGGGCGACCTGGGAGAGAAGCGGTATCGGGAAGGCATCAAGTGGCTTAAGTTGGCCGCGGAAGCATCAGACGCCATCTACAATGCCGCCCCCTACCATCTCGGGTCCCTATACGAAACCGGATACGGCGACGACGTCTTTTTGGACGAAAGCTATGCTGCCGAGCTGTTCACCCAGGCTGCCGATCTGGGGCATCCCGAAGCGAACTACAGGATGGGTGACGCGTACGAACACGGCACCCTCAACTGCCCAAGGGACCCGGCCCTGAGCGTGCATTTCTACACCGGCGCTGCGGAGCGTGGCCATGCTGCGGCCATGATGGGCCTTTGCGCTTGGTATATGGTGGGCGCAGAACCAATCTTGGAAAAGGATGAAGAAGAAGCGTATGAATGGGCGCGAAGGTCGGCCGAACTGGGTAAGTTCGCTCGCCCGGTGCTCTTCCAGAATACGGGACGCTGACCTCAGGACTCTCAATCGCCAGGCTACGTCAAAGCACAGTACGCTGTTGGATATTTCACCGAGATGGGCATAGGATGCCGGCGCGACATCCTCGAAGCGAACGTGTGGTACGTCAAAGCCGCCGACGCCGGCGATGACCGCGCGAAACAACGCCTCGCCGCCATCCGCGCCGCCATTAGCGGTGGAACGCCAATGGAGGTCGGCCCACCAAGGAATGGGAGGAAGAGCGGCGGAGAGAGCGAATCCAAGGAGTGCGTAGTAATGTGAGGGAGGGTGGACTTTTTGACGGCGAGATTCCGGGTACACAATGCAATGTGGAGCATGTCAAGCAGCGGCGGTTGGGTTCGGGTAATGGCTTAATACGACATGATCGCACGCGATTCCACGGTCCAAAGCCACCCTGGGGCCCTTGGGGCTTTGATTTCCTCAGGGCGGTTGGATGCTGGTCACGAGTCGATGATCACGGCGGTAATATGTGTTTTCTTTTTCCTTCTTTTCCTCTTGGGACGAGCTTTTGGATACTCGACGGCTTCGGCTCTGAGCTGCGGCCGCTCGGTTGCACCCCGGGTGCCGGCCACGGACCAGACACGATCTGCTCGGACTCCCTCAGCGAAATCGACATCAAAGGCGGTCACTCATATGCGAACCAGGCGGTCGCTGCAAGGGTTTTCTCTTCAGGATTTTCCAATGCTCTCTCAGGTACACTCGGGCAAACACAATTGCATAGGCACATCGAGGGGTTGTTCGGCGGGGGGCCAGCCATGAGAGGGGAGATGGAAAAGGGGCTAAAGGCTACCACCTCCCCGTTGCTCTTCTCTCGTTCCAGCGCCCCTCACAACAGCACTCCGGTTTTCATGCCCCTCCGGCGTCAGGCGTGTAGGGTTATTTGGATCATTTCGAAGCGCCTACCCAGCGTAGGCGAGGGGGAGGTGGCGGATCGTGGATGCTGTACATATCAGAAGGACATCATAATCATGGTTGCGTTTTGGTGTTTTTTTGGGGCGTTGCCTACACGACATTAGTTTGGAAGTATCGTGGCCATTCAGCGAAGTCCATGGGGGCGGGCCAGCACATGTTGCGCGTCAAGATAGTTCAAAACAGCGTGTTGCTACATATTATAATACAGCGAAGCGACAAGGTTTATATGTACAGTTTTATTGTGTGAGCGAGGGAAAATACACCTGGAATAAAAACACCAGAGATGCCCTGCCATGCCATGCCCTGCTGTGCTGGACCAAATCAAAATAACTCAAAAAACGTACCGAACCTGCTCCAACGCCGGACCCAGATTTGTCTACCGAGAGCGTCAACCGCAGTGAATTTGCTCGTCGACCACGCCGCCTCCTTAGATGATTCCCTGCCCCTTCCCAAACCATCTATCCTCTATCAAATCGATCGAAGATGATGAACGCGGAAGCCTCGAGCTACAGGTTTTTCAGCCGCCTCGTCGTCCAAGCCGCGACCAGCGAGCTCAGCGCGCCGAGAAACATGCACACAGCAATGGCGTTCGGCCCGCTGGTGTCGCTGTGCTCGCTGGGATGGGCCTCGGTGGCCAACTCGGGGCTCTTACCCGGCTCGAGCATGGCGAACACGCCGGCGCTCATGAGGGTGCTGAGAAACTGCGGGATGGTGACGTAGATGTTGAGGATTCCAAAGTAGATACCGCTCAGCTCGCCCGTGGAGCCCGTCGTGCCGGAATCGGAGGGGCCGTGCTCGAGGTGGAGCATCTCGATGACGGCGGGCGCGTCGTTGGAGAGGCGACGGTAGGACGCGGCGGCGTGGCCGTTGGCGGCGGCGCCGCTAGGAGAGGGGTCGGAGGAGGAGCCGCTCAGTTTGTTGACTTCCACGCCAAGAAAAGTTACGGGCGCCCACTGTGCGACGCACCATGGGATGCCGCAGAAGGCTACTATCACCGTGGCGAAGCGGAACGAGGTGGCGAAAGGTGTGAAGAACATGGCTATGGCGAATATGACGCTGCTGGCGACCCAGGCGGACAGCAGATCAGGCCTGACCTTGTTGAAGGCCTCGACCAGGGGGGCAATGCTAGCGGGCGGGCGATGGGTGAAGGTGTCGTCCTCGGGGGCTTGGATCAAGGCGGGCAGGATCCAAGCGCTTATAAAGGAGACGGTCGAGTAGACAGTCAGGGCCATGCTTCCGATGCGACCCATGTCGCCCAAGGCGTCACGCGAGTCCCGGGTACTGGGTGAGACGTCGTAGCGGAAGTACGTCTCGCCAACCCAGGTGCTGCTGTAGATGATGAAGGGAAACCAACCGATCCATGACCAGAACACAGCATTGCATATACCGCGGATGCGAGGCGGGAGGGTGAGAAGCGTGGACCAAATCTGACGAACGACTTTGAAGCGGCCCTGGGCTTGCCGAGGGTCGTGCCGTACCGAGATGAGGATGCGCTCCGTCACAGCGTAGCAGGTGATGGCGGAAGTGAGCAGCATGCCGAGAGCGGCAATGATGGTGAGCTGCTTGAACTGGCTGTCTCCGAGGCGCGGGCCGAAGAGCTGGACGAGGTCAAGAGCTCCCATGGCGTACCCAATAATGTGCCCGAGAGAGTTCATGCGGCTTGCTGTGGGTGGTGTCAGGTCAACGCTGCCGACAGCTGCGAGAGCCACTCCTCCTCAAGGTGACTTACACCACGCGGCCCCCGTCTGCTGCTTGTGAATGGGCAGGGTGTCTACAACTAGACTTCTTGCGCAGGACATAACTTTAGTCTGGTGTCAGTGGTAATGTCAGGATCACAAAAGCGGTTGGGCATGATGATGGCTCACCTGCGTTGATGGCAAAGTCAACACTGTAGAGCGACAGGACGGCGAGCATAATAGTCAAGACCCTGGCCGTATGGGGATCTGACACCAAAGATGCAACAATCTCCTTTGTGAAGCCCAGGGCGATCAGGCTGCAGCCCACAATGACGGAGCCGATGGCTATGATGGGTCGTCTCCTGCCCCATTTTGACGTCGACTGGTCGGCAACAACGCCTATTATCGGTTGGACGATCAAGCCCGACACCGGGCCGGCGACCCAGACGAGCGACGTCTGCCCTTTCGACAGGCCCAGGGATAGGAGGTATGGAGTGCAGTCTGTGCATGCATGGTTAGTGTGGTAAACCACATGAGATGACAATCAAAGGGGTCCCGCATACATGTCATCTCAACACCCCAAGTGAAGCTGCAGCAGGGAAAGAGAGGTCAGCAGCTGCATGCTCCAGAACAACACAATGCACATATGTGTACGGACGTTATACCGATCGAGACGCAAGTGAGCAGCACCATGCGCACCGTCTCGGATCTCCCCTTCACGCTCGGCTGGCCGGCCCAGGTTGACATCCTGACGGGGTCGTCGAGGTCGTGGTCGTAGCCGTTGCCGCCGTTGCTGTCTCGATCCCAGTCGCCAAAGCCCCAACGCTCTGGCCCTGCAGTAATCTCCAAGGGCAGCCTTCTCGTGTTCCAGATCCGGCTTCCAGACGGCGCCCGGTTCTCGCGGTGGTTCGAATGCGGGCTGGCGGCTAGATCGTCTGCCACGAGCATGGTTGTCAGCACATGCGCTTCTCCAAAGCTTGTTGTCAAACCCCGCTGGCGCCGGCAGACAGAACCGGCCGTCGGGTGTGTGGACCGAGATGGCATGGGCGGTGTCGGGCAGCGGTAGCAGCGGCAGCAGCGGGAGCAGCGGGAGCAGAGGTGACAGTCGGCCGGTCCCTTACCATATCAAGACATTGGGTGGTAGCACCTGCTCAGACAAGAGCATCGCACAGCCTGGCGGGGGGCACTGAGCGCAGTCGCAGGGTTTGTGGCTCTCCTGGATATTCGCCGATCGACGCTCGTGTGCTCTCCGTCTGCCGCTGTCTGCTCCCTGTCCGGGATGTATCGGTGGACGGTGGGCGGTGGACACGGTTCGAATCCGAGTGTGCGACGGGACCGGTGGCTGGATCGAAAGTGTGCAACGAGCGACGATGAATCGAAAACAAACAAGAGCGAGCGTGGGCGCCTGGCTGGGCGGATGTGAGATGGCTCAGAGGGCACAGCTGTCAACATCCTTTTGGTGGAGAGTTGATCGCATCGGCGGCGCGGCGCCAAGCCGTCCCAGGGCGCTGAGACAGGCCCGCCGAGAATAGGGGGATCGTATCAACAGGGCTTGGCTGCGTGCCATTTGGCGCATGGCAGGGGACTAACATGAGTGGTGGGGCTTGGCCCAGGAGACGACGTTAGTCTGCAATTGTCGAGGACGGCATTTGCATCCTGCTGTTTCCCCTTCTTCTCCGTGTATTCTGGAAGGAAATGCATGTGTTGTTCAGAGCGTATGGGCATTGACATTGCCTCCAGGCTGGCGCCTACATCGTAGCTCCCGGCCTAGCCAGCACCGCGGGATGTCAGTGCAATCCCCAGACCGTGCATCCGCTTGGACTCTTGCAGGATGCAAGGTTGGCAATGCAGCGGGCCAGCGCACGGCCAGATCGGTCGGCGGAATAATGCCAGCCGAGACTGACAGGAAGACGACGCGAAAGGTCTTCCAATCTGATGAACGGGACGTAGCATTCGGGTGGTGATGCAGGATTCCAGGGACCACGCGGTGTCGGGAGTTCTGGAAGTGGACTCGGCGGACTCAGTGGACTCCAAAAAGTGGATGGAGGGGCTGCCTGCCCGGGCAGCTGCCCCACCATGAGGGGCACCATTGAGAGTTCTCCGATCTAGGAACGTGGACCAACTCCGGCCAAAAAAGTCGGCCTCTGACTCGACGGCGCGAAAGCACAGCAAGACAGCGGCCCGCCATAGCCTTTTGCGACGACAGCCTGGTTCCCGCCTAGTCCGCCGACGAGGAGGCATTGTACAAGCACCCGCGGAAATTGGACAACCACGGGCCGCTGCAAGGACTACAAAGTGCGTGGGGGGACCTTACGTGAGTCGTTGTGTAGGCCGTTTCCTCTCCTCCCACTCAGCGACTACCCCGCCATCACCACCCTGCCGCCGACCCTGGCTTGCCGCCGCGTCGCATCACAGCTCCGCTCCGTATGCACAAACGGGCTACCTGACTGACAACATCCGTCCTAGAACGCCTCGTTCTGCACGTCTGTTGCGCCATACCCGCCCCCATACCACCACCATCCCACCCTCCCCAGCCCGCTTGCGCGCCGTCTCGCCCGCCATGGATCTGGTCAACCAGTTAGTTAACCCCCATACACCTGGCATTTTGTCTCTTTCTATGCTCTCGCCTGCCCCCCATGCCGCCATTCTCTTCCGCTCGGCCACTCTTCCCTTCCCTTGTCCTGCCCGCCAGTCGACACTCGCCCGCCCTCCCCCGCCATGACTCAAGAGCTGATCCAGCTGGAAAGCCTAGAAGGCCGACTGCTCTTCGCAGTCCCCAAGAGTGCGTTCCGCCCTCCGCAAGAGTGCCCCCACCTCCAACACGCTCGCAACCCCCCCGACGCTGGCTGACACCCTTGCTCCAGAGGGCCGCCTCCTCGCGGCAGCCCTGAACCTCCTCGAGGGCGCCGACATCCAGTTTCGCCGTGAGAATCGCCTCGACATCGCTCTTGTCAAGAACCTGCCCATTGCCCTCATCTTCCTTCCGGCGGCCGACATCCCCACCTTCGTCGGCGAGGGCCGCGTCGATCTGGGCATCACGGGCTACGACCAGGTGCAGGAGCACGATGCCGGCGTGCGCGCCCTCGCCCGCGCTCGCCGCATGAGCAACGACTGGAGCTCCGACGCCAATTCCAAGCCGCAGGGCTGCGAGACCGTCATGGACCTTGGCTTTGGCACCTGCCGCCTGCAGGTCCAGGTACCCGTCAACGGCGTGTACCAAGAAGGCAAGGACCTGATCGGGAAGAACATTGGAACCAGCTTCGTCCACCTCGCCCACGAGTACTTTGCGCGCCTCGAGCTGGAGCAAGAGGGCATCACCGACGTGACGCGCCTGGATGGCCGAAAACTGCGGACCAAGATCATCGAGCTCAGCGGGAGCGTCGAGGCTGCCTGCGCGCTGGGCGTGGCGGACGGTATTGTCGACTTGGTCGGTGAGTCGACAACCCACCCCTTCTTTCCCTTTTCCCAACCCACTCCTGACCCCACACAGAGTCCGGCGAGACCATGAGAGCCGCCGGCCTCCACGCAATCGACACGGTCGTCCAGACGTCGGCCATCCTCATCAAGTCCAAGGAGCCCAGCAACCCCAAGCTCGTCGAGCTGATCGCCTCGCGCATCCGCGGCGTTATCACGGCCCAGAAGTACGTGCTCTGCCAGTACAACGTGCCCCGCGCCAAGCTACACGAGGCGACCTCGATCACGCCGGGCAAGCGCGCCGCGACGGTGACGGCGCTCGACGAGGACGGCTGGGTGGCCGTCAGCGCCATGGTGGAGAAGAAGCGCATCGCCGTCGTCATGGACGAGCTGGTAGACGTTGGCGCGACGGATGTTATCGTTTTGGATATTCACAATACGAGGTAGGGGGGGTTCAGGCTGGCGGAGGAGGGAGGGTTGAGGAATAGAGAAAACAAAATACAAACGGGGAGGTGAAGCCATTGGGATTTTCGTGGTTATTCGAATGTTTAGCCATCAGTAAACAAGCCACATGACAAACATGAAGAATTTCCTGCCGCGTTGTGGGAAAATCAACCACCACCCACGCCTCGCCCCAGCAGCCAGAACGACACCAAGACTGCACTAAATCAAGCAAAATCAAGCACAGCAAAATCCATTGTACAATTTCAAGACAGTCTGGTGTGTTCAGAACCCCCTCGTTCAGAGCAGGCATCACATCCAAAACGAAGGAGTTTACACATCACAGCGTGTGTTCCCACCGACTCCCACCGCCTTCCCCAACGCCGTCCCAGAAGCCCAAAGACCCAACTGAAAGTCCGGGAATGTGATACTGTAAGGAAAAAGACGGAAAGTGAAAGCAATAGTAATATGCAGCAGCGTGATGCCGGCCCCGTTAACCCAGCCGCTCACTCCCTCCTTGCCACGCCGAGCCAAGCGGGCAGCAGCCAGGTATGGCCGACAACGAGTAGTACACAAATAGATACATAGAAGATACACAAACAATTAAGCCCGACCGGTCAGTAAATAGGCCGGCCCTCCTGCCACTTCCTGTGGACGGGCTTCCGCTCCGGCCCGTCGGTCGCCAGCTGGCTCGACGGCTCCTCCGCCTCCCCCTTGACGTCCGGGCCCCACGAGACGCGGGCGCTCTTGCGACGGCGGGCCACCGAGCCGTCGGTGCCGGCACCGAGCCTGCTGGGTCCTATCCATTCCCAGGCCCTACCGACCTCGCCGTTGCGGCCCTCGCGCTGGCCCGTGCGGACGTTGCTATTCTGCTCGACGACGGCGCGCACCCGCTGCCACAGGCGCTCGCGGTCCGAGAGGCTGTGCATGGCGCGGAGCACGTCGTCGCGCAGGTTGGGCAGGAAGAGGAAGGCGTCCTCGTCGCCGGCGTCGAAGGCCACCTCCTTCTGGGTCGCCAGGCGCTCGAGGACCTCGTCCACCAGGGCCGGGATCTTGGCCGCTAGGGCGCGGTTGTGGAGGAAGCGGCGGCGGCCGTAGAGAACGGACAGCAGCGAGAAGATCAGTCCACCAATGCTGAGTCGATGTCGAGCCACTCCGAGCTTGACGGACCGCTGGAGCGCGCACGTGTACGAAAGGCGAGCGAGAGAGGTGCTCGATATTTTGGTGTTTGGAAAGGCGGAGGCACCTCCGGTTCTATGGGTCCGGCGACGGGTCTGGTTAGTCCCAAGGTCAGAAACTATATGGATAACAGAATGCCTGGGGATCCGGGCATGGAAAGATCACTTACCGGGGAGCCTCTGGATCCTCCTCCTGCTGGACTTCCACTTCGTCCCTCGCCTTGACCTCGCCGATGGCCGCAGACCAGAGCTCGTCGAACTCTTCGGCAGCCATTCTCTTGCTGCGCTTCTTGTTGAGGATCTCCTTCAGCTCCTGCTCATCGATCGCCGGGCTCTCGAGAGGCTCTCCCTCAGGCTCAAGGGGCTCGCCGCACTCGTACTTGGCCCTCCGGTCGCGCAGTTCCTCGACAGCCCTGTCGGCGACAGCTTGGACACGGCGGACTTTTTCGCCGTCGGGCTCGCAGGTCGGCGGCAGCGGGACAAGGCCACCAAGGGAGAGCGGGTGAGGTTTCAGGATGAAGTCGGGTTCGCAGCGCGCGGTGAAGTCCTCGTAGCAGTAGGCATGTGGAGGGCAGGGCTCGCAGTTCGGCTCGAGGGCACTGGTGAGCCACTCGGGAACGTCAATGTTTTGAATGTCGAACCGGGAGGCCACTTCGGCGGCCCAGTGCGGAATCTGAATGTTGGTGGGGATCAGCTGGGTTGGCTCCCGGCCAAGTCCACAGTAACCAACAGCAAGCTTCTCCTGCCTGTACCAGCCGGCATAAGCAACGAAAAGGGTCGTAAGGAGCACCCAGATCGGTGTCGCCAAACTCGAGCCGCGCTTGGAAGGCTGCGGGGCTCTGCGAGACACAGCTAGCTCGGGATGGGTAGCCTCTTCCTGGTCAAGCGCTAGCTGCTCTTCAGGAGTAAACTCCTCGTCAATCTCGACCTCGGGTGTTTGAGGCCTGACGAGCCGGCCGATAGGCGGCGTTTCGGGGTTCCGGAAGATGGAGGTTGGCTCCTCGGTGCCGGCGAAAGCATACCCATCAGTCCGGCGCCGGATTGTGGAGGGTGCTTGTCTCAGCACGGAATCCAACCCGGACGTCTTGCGGCGATTGGTGGGGGTCTTGAGGGGAGAAGCGGGCGAGTTGGCTCCGCTCTGGAAGGGGTTGTCGCTGCTGAAAACGGTCTCAGCCTGGGGTGTCCGCCTGAAGAAATCCTCCTCCTCTGGAGGCTCCAGCTTGGGAACCGGGGTGACGCGGCGATCGCGCCTCACAGATCGAGGCGGTTCAGCGGCGTCGGGGGCGGTATCGGTGTCCGAGGCAGGCGCGAGTTGAGCGCTGGCCGAGCGCGATTGTCTCTTGCGAGGGCTCTCTCGGAGCGGCGCCGGAGTCGGAGGAGCGTGCTCGGGATCCTCGCTCTCGCGTTTGACCCGGGTGGTCTTCCTCGGCGACCTAGATCGCCTCGCGGAAGGCGGCGGCGGCATCACGTCGTCATTGAAGTCTGTGCTGGCGGTGCCGTGGGAGTCGGCGTCGACGATGCCGCGGCTTGTGCGCTTCGCGCGGGCGCGGGAGGCCAAGAGCTGGCCTGACTGCGGCAGGACATGTTCGTTGAAGAGCTCGACCAGCTGCGGCTTCTTGGCCTGCGACGGGTAGTGGATGTTGTGGGTGACGAGGATGGAGCGCAGGCGCGGGACGGTAAGCGACCACGGGTCGAAGTCACCTTGCAGGTAGTCGACGCTCTCCGTGTCCGACATAATGACGATGTGGGATGGGGAGACGCAAAGGTGGTTTGGGGTTGAGCGACGGACGATCAGGCCAGGTATCGTCAGCAATGCGACGAGACGAGACAAGCTTATCAGGCCGTGCCTTGTGAATGGACCAGCACAACAACCTCGCAGCAGCGCCCAGTCGGTCGCGGGCGCAAATGCGTGTAGCCGCTGCAAGGTGATCCAAGCTCGGGCAATGAAATGCAACAGACGAGCAGGACCGCTCCTCTGGCAGAAATTGATTTGATAAGAGGATGCGGCGGGGAGGGGGAGGAAGGAGGGAGAAAAAAAAAGGTGTGTTGACGTGCTGAAGAGGGTCAAGCGCAAGGTCGAGAGAAGACAAAACAAACTGGCTGCAGCAGATGACGAAAGCGGAGCTGGGGGTTGCCACCAAGGCAACAGAGCAGATGGGAGCTCAAGCCACGGTGGCGCATGCAGGCCTGGAGACGATCGGCACGCCACATCAACCTCCTGTTCCCCCACTCCCACTCCCCCTCCCACTCCAAGACACATGCATCCAGAATCCGGGTTTCAACATCACGTATTATTCCGTATTATTTGTGTTACTCCAATACTGGCCATCAAAAGCGATGTGATACCTGTGGTAACACGAGTCCATGCCTCAAACTCCAAATTTCAATCAAAACCCTCCTTCCGACCCTCGTCCACTCCTCTCCGTCCAACATTACTCTCCCTCATCCATCCATCACTTCCTCTCCCTCATCCATCCATCACTTCCTCTCCCTCATCCATCCATCACTTCCTCTCCATCATCCACCACCATCCATCACCGACACATGTGCCCTCCTAACCCGTCCTCCCCTCCTCCCCAGCCTCCCGGTCCTCAAACCCCCCTCCCTTCGACACCCTAACAACGAAAACCCCATCCTCCACCCCGTACCCCAGCCCTCCCCGGCCTCCACCAGTAACACCAGGCAGCGCAACAACCCTCTCGAACCTTCCCGCCTTCCTCTCTCCCTTGACCAGCTCCCCCAGTCCCTCCGGGCGTCTCACATCCCCCATCACAACCACCGCCTTCCCACCAGCAGCCCACTCGGCGCTGACGTCGCCTGCCTTGGCGCCCGGGACAGAAACTTGCAGGGTGTAGTGGGAGGGTGAGGAGTAGATGTCGATTGGGGGGAAGGGCGTGTTGTTTTCGTCGGTTCCGCCCGGCGTTGTTATTGTTTGGGTCTGGGCCTGGGTCCTTTGTGTAGTGCTGGTTTTATTTTGGTGGGCGGTTGCGGCGGCGTTGGCCTCGAGGATCTCGGCTTCGGCCGCGGCGGCGGCCGCGGTGGTGTCGTAGAGGTCTTCGTATTGTTCGTGGCAAGGGTCGGAGGCCGGAATGGGGACGACGGTAGTGTTGCGGGACATGCTGTGTGGTCGCTGGGGTGATGTCGTTGGGCGGATGGGTAAAGTGGTGTCCACTGTCGAGGGGTTGGTTAGGGATAGATGGCTGGGTAGACGGATGCTTCCGAGGGTTGGGCCAAGCAAGTCTCACAAGGTACGTCTAGTAGATGGGAGGAACCAGGTATCTGGATGTGATCCTGCTCGGTGGGAACTGCTCACGTTGCTGGAGCTGTCAACTGATGCCCTCCTGATTTGCCACCATGACGCACAGCTTCTCCTTGTTCGGCGGAGCTACCAAAAAGTGCTCTCATCTGATCTGACTTCGGCGGCACCCCATCTGTCCACGGCGAGAAATCACACTTAAGACTCAGCAAGAACACACATACAGCACGAGACGATACTCAATATGCCAGCTATCGTACGACTCTCTCTTGGTGATCTCGGCAAGTGTTTGCAGTTATTCGAGATCCTACCGTTCTACCATCCTCTCTCTGGGTATTTCCAACTCGTCCCCTCATACATGATCATGCACATGAGATCTTTGTACTCGTCCCACCCAAGGCCCGGCCTGTCCTACACAGTTGAGTGTGCCCGGCATGAAAAGTTACAGACGGGCAGTTTGGTGATGATCCGATTCTCGGAAACAGCACCATGTCCACTCTAAAAACCATTAACCCACTCCCCGCCCCAACCGCATCCCATGCTCGCACCGTACCGCCCAATGCATTAGTAACCCCGGCCCCGACCATTCACGCCCCATCCTTTCCAAGCCCTCTCAACCCCAACTTCATCTCGGCCTCCTCGGCCCTCCGATTCGCGGCCGCAACCTCCTGCTGCAGCTGCTTGATATACTCTATTGCCATCTCGACGGTGCTGGCCTTGCTATTCGGCGCGGCCGCACCACCCGCACCCCCCGCACCATTCGCACCATTCGCACTCCCATTACCATTCTTATCCTTCTTGCCGTCGCTCCCCTCGCCCTCGCTGTCCTTGGGCGGCGGCATCGGCAGCAGCGTGGCAATCTCCTGCAGGGCCGAGTTGATGCGGTTGCGGCGGCCCTGCTCGGCGATCTTGTGCGACGTGCGCTTCGACGTCAGGTTGGTCGAGAGCTCGCTCGGGTACGACACCCCCGGCAGGGTGTTGCCCTCGAGGATGCGCTGGTAGTTGGACTTGGTCGCGAGCAGGTGCGACGCGGCCTCCTCGACGTCCGGCCCGCCGGGAAGGAGCGGCTTGATGCTGGGCGAGATCTTGGGCCGGAGCGCCGGCGACACGGGGATCGAGCTGACACTGCCGCGCTTCTTGCTGCCCCGCGGGAGCAGCTGCGGCGTCTTTCTTGTGCCGAAGCCCGCGCCGGCGAGGAGCTGGGGGCTCTGGGTCGCCGACGAGGTCGCCGGCGGCTTTGCGAGCGACGGGGAAGGGAGCGGCGCGAGAGAGGGCGTCCGGGAGGAACTGGCGTCTTGGGAGTGCTGTTTTGGTGTGGGCGGGGCGGCTGAAAGGGCCGGCGTATTTAAGAAGTTGGCTGATTCCGGAAGTTCAAAGGTTTCGATGTGATCCGTGTCCACGACCTCCTGACTCCCGGCTGTCGCGCCGACGCTGCGGGCGCTTGGCGAGCTTAGCTTCATGAGTGACGCAGGGGTCGCAGGAGACGCCAGCCCGGGCCGTGGAGGTTGAAGAGAGTTGGGGACTGCGCTCGTCTGCGGCGAAATATACGGCGAAGGTCTTGCGGACCGTGGTTTGGGAATGGGCGGAGGCGGCATCTCGGCTGGAGGAGCCATGTCGTTCAGGGCCTCGGGCGAGACCGAGTCCTCGGACTCGGTCATTCCCGTCGCGGACGAGGAGGAGTTCTGCATCATGGCCGTGGGAAGCAGCTGGGGATCTTGGCTTTGCTCGACGCTCTCGCGAAGCTCGCTCAGCACCTGGGCATTCATGCTGGGGGTCGTAGCGGTCCTCCTGCGCAAGGGTTTGGAGATTGGTGACTGCTTGACGCCGGATTTTGCTCTCGCCTTTGCCGCGTTCTTTCGCATCTTCTTGGCCAGGTCTCCAGGGGTCGAATTCTGGATGGTCGGCACGGTCGTCGAGTCTAGTTCCATCTCCACGGGCGAATTTGTGGTCACGACGCTGTGTAACTGATCAAATATGGCAAGCGGGTCGCTCTGGGCATGGAGAGCCGGTGAGGTGAGCGGGCTGAAATAGGCGCCTGACACAGCAAACTGGTCGACCGCGAAGTGAGTGTCCAACGGCGTGACGGCCGGCGAGACCAGCGGAGTAAAGGACATCTAGCGGAGAAAGATTAGTCAAACTTGATCGGATGCGGGGTGGTGCCATGCCTATTCAACCTACGTCCTGCTGGTCTTTGAGCCTCTGATAGCGGTAGTCAATGGGGTGCTGCGGTTGCGGCTCCGACGAGTTGGATTGCGAGTAGAACGGGTTGGCACCGGCCTGGATCTCGAGGCTCTGCGGGGTTGGAGGGACCATGCGGGTTTGCTGGCGGGCGAAGAAGGCGACCTGGTGCTCCTCAATCTGCCTCTGCTGGTGGCGTAGCTTCTGCTGCTGGAGAAACTGAATCTGTGCGTCGATGCTGTCGACGATGGCGACGCTCGGGGAGGGGGGCGGCATCATGGTCGCCGGTATGGACTGGTACGACGCCGCGGATGTGATGGCGGGCATTTGGTGCTGCATCGTCGGCATGGCCGGCGACAGCAGGATGGGCGCATCGGTGCCGCTCATGGGGATGTCCAGCTGCTCGCGGGCATGGGGCTGCAGTAATTGGGCGCCGCCCTGGTTCTGGAAGTCGTGGAAGTTGTAGTTGATGCTGTCGGTCAGGTTGCCCATGCTGTTCATGTCGAGAAATTGCTGAAAATCATCCTCGGCATGGACCCCGTGGTCGGCCACGGCCCAGGTAGAAGTGTCCATGACGAGCCCGGGACTCGGCCAGTATTCTCAGAACGCCCAGTGTCGAGCCCGACGGTTTTCTCGAGCGCGCACACGGCACGGCGGGTCGTCAGTCGGAACGCGGGTCGGCGCGGGATGTGATTCGGTGCGAGGGTCGTTGTTTCGGGGGGGCACGGGCCGGAGGGCTGTCTCATCGGCGGGGTCGCTTGCCTGCGAGTCAAAGTCTTGGAAGTTGCAGATGCGACCGAGAGGGCCGGTCCAAGAGCGCCGAGCGAGCGGGGATCGCGGAGGAGGGAGGGGAGATTGCTGCCGGCGGCGGTGAAGTTTGCGAAAACTCGTCGGCAGTATGTAGTAATAGAATGGATGGGGGGTGGGGAGCGGGGCGTGGGGCCTCTCCCGCTCCTGGTGGGCAGCGAGAAGCTCCGAACGCGCGGGCAAGGGTGTCTTGAGCACCAGGGAAGGGCTCAGTCGACGGCGTTAGGATCCATGAGTGGGTGGGTGCGCCGGGAAAAGGAGCAGAGCCGTGGCCATGGTCCCACGACCTCGGGTACGCAGGTATTCCGTGACACAGAGGCACGCCTCACCTTACCCACCTGCCTCGATTGCTCGACCTCGAGTCCTCGAGCACTTGCTGTAGTAATTAGCTTGCGAGCTTGCCACTGTCCAAGTCTGGATTCGGTATCGAGAAGGATGAATTTGTCTCTGTCGGCATGGGGTGTTATGCAGGTCACGGAGCGGCACCCGACCCACCCAGGGCACCCAGGCGAGCCAGGGCAGCCAGGGCAGCCAGGACACGGCAGCAGGGGGCAGGGCTACCGAGCTGACCAACTGCGCAGCAGAGCCGGGACAGATCTGGCTGGAGACCTGAGCGCAGGGCACCCTATCCCGACACTGGCTCGACTGGCTCGACGGGTCTTGCAACCTATGGAACCCCGGCTGCCTGCATGGCATGGCGGACGAGCCTCTTCCGGGAGCCGATGCCTTCTGCTGATGAAAACACGATGCCCCCAGGGATGCGCTTTCTGCGTGCAAAGGACAGAATCGCCCTGCGAGCCTGGTGGCTGGATTCGTTTCCGTGTTCCAAGCAAGGTTGGGTTCAGATCTGCCCCGGAAATGCACGTCCAGGGTCTGCTGCGGCATGATGCTGCGTGACCCCCACCCCGAGACCACCATCAGATCCCGAGCGAGCAAAAAACCCCAGCTGACGCCCCAACTGGCGCTGGCGCCGCCGCCGGCTTCGAGGCCGCGCTCGGCCGGATTGTGCGCAGTTGGAGGCAAGTTAGGTAATTCTGCACGGCCTGGGTACATGGCGGGCGTCACGAGACCCGGGCCAGCACGGCGCGAGGGTGCAGTTGGCACCCTTCCACTTTGCCTGACCGAGCGGCGCCTGGGGAACAGATGATCCCGGAAAGACGCCTCGGTGGGGGAGGGGCAGCTTCTCGAAGGCGCCGAGCAGCATGATGGATAAAAACGGTCCCGATTTCTGCCGACCCCGCTGCCGTCCACTTGCTGCCCGCTGTGGCCAACAGAAAGCGTCTCGAGAGCGTCCAGCGGGGACCGCAGGAACGAGGTGGCGATGCGACCACAGGCCTGCTCCATGGAATCTGCTCAGGACCCATCTGCCATCTGCCCGAAGCGCTTTCTAATGTGGAGCAGCACCCACGGCAACAGCGAGCCCGGAGAGCCCAGACATAAAGTTGAGGATCAAACAAGGTGCACAGTAACTTGGTACCCTCCTACCTAACGTTAGGGGTCGGGTAATTACCCGTAAAAGGAGCTCTCAGACGCGAGCGTGGCATGTGAAGGCAGAGGTGGCGGCGGCGATGGCTTGATTGGGGAGCGGAAGCGAGATGCACGCAGTGCTGTTATTACAGGACGCACATACCTACTCTCCATGTAATGTACCTATCTTTCCAGGTTGCATTCTGTTCTGGATTACAGAATAGGTAATTCAGGCGCAGGGCCGGGATTCCGCACTTGCAGGCACCAACCCTGTGTTTTGTTCCTCTCGCAACCTAGAACTGCGGGCCTAGCGTGAAGAAGAACAAAGGAACAATGGAGTCTGGTAAATTGTCACGATTGTGTAGGAAAGGAGGGATGCCACACTCGGTAACCAATCATACCAAATATGAAATCGAGACCTTACACAGTACTGTGGTTACGTATCAAAGTTTTTGCACTCTTGGCAGTACCTGCCAGGCCCCCCGGTTTGGACCCACCAGGTAACTTACCCACCAAAAACTTGCCCTTACGGTGGCGCCAGGGGGTTTTAGTGCCCTTGCACATACCCCCGTCGAACCCCAGGCGTTACCCGCGAAATTACAAAAACTTACCCATGATACATAGTAGGTTGGTACGACTGTGAACAGAACTCGAGGCCGGGAATCTTTGGTCCCTAACCTTGCAAACCAACTGAAGACACAGTACCGAGTAATCAACAGGTCATCTGCTGCACATACACACTCGCTCCGCAACACCAGAGCAACAACACCAGAGCATCACCACGAACACCAGCAGCGGAAAAGTCATCGGACACAGTGTCAACATGTGGGATATTTACTGCCTCTGTCTACAGCTCAAAGCAGGTCGGATAGGTCCCAGGCCTGCGCCGGGGCACCCTTTCCGATACATACAATTGCTTGGCCGTCAAGGCCCATTCATCAACCTCCTGACACCTAAACACTCTCCATCTCTCGATTCCTCTATTCTCCCGCCCCCCACACTCCGCCTCGCCCAACATCACGGGACAGGCCCGGAGACAATTACCCGTTTTCCTCCAAACAGACAGAAAAAGCAGGTATGTACATGTACTGCACAGAGTAGGTACTGAGGTGCTTGCTTGGTGAGAAGAGACCAACAACAGAACAGAGCTGGTCTCGCCAGACAAACACTTGAGTGGAAAAAGAGAAACAGAAGAGGAGCAGCCATGACTCGGAAAGAAGATACAGGCTTTGTGTGTAACCGACCCCAGGTCGCCAGTGCAAATGCCAAAGTAGACGAAGAGAAAAAGACGCAACGACGCCAGAGACAGAGGGATATAGTACCAGATAAAAATATGAAGAGAAGAAAGAAACAGAAAGCTGGCGAGGGTGGTATATGAGAAGATATGGATGTGGATGTGAGGGTAGATAGATGGTTATGGACAGGTCCAACCGGAGACGAAACGAAAGTGTACGCTGCTCTTGGGTGGCTAGCGAGGGGATTTGTAGAGGAAGACTCCCGACGGTAAAAATGCTCCGTTTTTGTGTGTGGGTGGGTATCAAGTGTCGATGCGAAAATGCCACGGGTAACCACCGTCGTGAGGGGGTCGTCATCAGGGCATTTGTAGGCATGGCATGGCGTTGTTCGTCAAGGTGAAGAAAAGTAGCCTCAAGAAGACCTGCTGCTCGCCTAGCTGCCACCCAGGTTGAGCCAGCTCATGTCGTCGCGCATTGTGCCCGGGCCCTGAGATCGGCCCGGCGCCTGCGTCTTGGTGCCCTGCGAGGCCGGGGCCAGCGGCGTCGAGTACACGCCCGTAAACGAGTCATTGACCGACCGGCCCGCGCCCCAGGGCTTGTTGGCGGCCGTCGGGTCCCAGGCCTCGTGGACCGACTCCGGGATGCCGCTCGAGTAGGCCGATCCCGACATGTCGCTCACCGCGCTGATGGGCCGCTGCATCTCGATCCGGCCTGCCTGGCCTTCCTTCAGCTTGTCGTTGTACACGGCGATGGTCGGGCTGTGGGCGTTGACGCGGCTGAAGGACATGCGCGGCTCGGCGGTGCGGGGGAACAGGGGCGGCACCGTCGCGCTGTCTTGGGTCATGCGGTGCCGGTCGCTATAGTCGGAGCTCCTGTTCGAGACCAGCGTGGTCCGCCGCGCGTTGGTGTTGTTGTTGATGTTGCCATTGCCGCCATTGTTGTTGTTGTTGCTGTTGTTACCGCCGCCGTTGCCGCTGCCGAAGCCCAAAAGGTTCAACGCCGACCCGCCAGACCAGTATCGATTCCACCCCGAGCTGCGCCGTGTCTCACCCGGCTTCTCCACCCCTGCCGTGAGGTTCCGAGGTTTCGGCTGCGCGGTGCTGGCGGCGAAAGCCACGCCCTTCTCGTCCCGAGGCTGCGGCTGAGACGGAGGTGGCCGAGGAGGAGGTGCCGCGGGGGCCACAGTCGTCTGCAGCATCGGCTTGCTGATGGTGCTCTTGAAGGCCCGGAAGGTGCTGTCGGCCGAGTCGCGTCGGCTCTCTTGGCTCGACTTGCGGCTGAGGCCGGTCGGCGCCGACTTTCCCTGGCCCGTGCGACCCATGAGGATCGCCATGGAGGAGAAGGAGCTCTGCGAGCCCTGGGGCTGATGCCCACGGAAGACACCCGGGGGGCCTTGGCCGAAGGCAAGGCTGTCCTTGGCGAAACCGATACCGTCCTTCTCGCTCGATGACGCCCCGCTAGATCGCCGGATGTGGCCCGCCTCCATGTGAGCTTGCCGCTTGTTCCGTCGTTTGACGCACAGATACACGAGAGCCAGAAGAACCGCCAGCCCAAAGACGCCTCCCAGGGTAGCGCCGAGGATGGTGTTGACTGGCAGGCCAGAGCTGGCCGAGGCGGCCGGCGCGGTGGTTTGGGTGGGAGTTGCCGCCGCCGCCGCCGAGGTCGTTGCGCCGGCAGATACGGATGTGGAGGTGATGGGCGTCGATGTTGACGAGGAGCTCGAGGTCGATGTCGCCGTGGACGACAGTGATGTAGACTCGGTCGAGAGCAACCTGAGTTGGCCCAGCTTGGCGCTCGCATCCTCCCAGCTGTTTTGCCTGGCATCGTACATGCAGAGCACATCATCCTGGTTCCCGCCCGCAATCACGACGGTGCTGTCCGACCCCTGAGCGAGAGCAAAGTTGCTCCTCGTGCCTTTTGGCGCCAGCGTCGAGTTGTATGCCGGCCAGTTGCCCACTGTCAGGGGCTCGGCCCTCCTCTGCTTGTCGCGGTCCATCCTCCTCGATGTCCGCCGACGGACGGGCGCGGCGCCCGTAACCGGTATCCCGGGGCCGTTGTACAGGACGGTCCGCTGGACCGTGTTTGGTGACACTGTCATGTCGAAGGTGATGAGATGCTTGGACCCGTCATCGCCCGTCATCAAGACGGCCTGCATCGCCGATGTGTCCTTCGGGATCGGAGCTGCCAGCGTCGCGCCCGAGTCTACCCATTTCCGCTCGTTGGCGTTGTACAGCATCACCTGGGTGTTGTAAGTACTCCCGCCGACCATCACAGCCTCGCCCGCAGACCAAGGCAGCAGGATCGGCCTGAGTGAGACCGGCACTATCGCCGAGTCGATGGCAGCAACCTCATGTGGTGCTGACGCGCCGATGGTGAAGGTTTCTTGTGTTGCGCTTCCCGAGCCATCCTGGGCACCGGCGAAGACGAGGAGCGAGTCGGTGCTGTTGATGTAGACGGCGCTGTGTCCTACCCGCTGGTCCGTCACCTTGGTGTCCAGCTTGATGTTCTCCCACTGCCCCGTCGAGTAGGTGTACTTCTGCAGGCCCTGGTACTCGGCTGTCCCTCCGACGCCCCCGACGACGAAAAAGGCTGATGTCGCCGCCGTCCCTGTTGTCGACCCGACGCAGACGCCGCCGGTGACCTTCTCACCCTGGACCAGCTCCTTCCATTTCGCCCCCGACTCTAACCCCAATGACTGGAATGCATCGGCCGAGTATGTGTAAAGTGTGTTGTTGAAGATAACCGAACACGCGTTGTTCAACGCGATCTTGGGTTGAGGGAGCGGCATGATGGCCGAATGCTTCCCCGGCTGGTTGATACAATGATCGACCTGGGCAACCGGTGTGCCTCCAGCGAAGAAGAGGGGGAATACGCGCCTCGATGACACCGCCCCGGTCAGCACGACATGTCGACTTCCAAGGTGCGCGCGGGATTCGGTGAGGGTGTTGGTCGAGCTGGAAATCGAAAGGACGGTGTGACGGATGCCGGACAGTGGTCCGACCTTCCCAACCGTCTGGAAGAGAACAAGCTCGCTGCTGGTCGACACAGTCCCAGGAAACGGAAGAAGACCAGCCCAGCGTCGATCTGGAAACCCGAGGACCGGCCCCTGTTGGTGGGAGGGAGAAGGGGATCGACGGAACAAAGCTCTGGCTTGTTTCCGAACGAGTAAACGGGCTTGCGAAAGCGAGGGCGAGGAAACGAAGCCTTTGGTGTCCTGAAGGGCTTGGTGTCGCAGGATAGAGAGGGGGTTACGTGGATCGGGGTAAATGTTTGACGGGGCACACGATCCTCCTGCGAGCCCCTGGCATTGGCTGGTCCTGTGTAGCGGTGCTCCTCCGGGTGTATCAAGTCCAGCGTCCAGTCCGGGGCTGTGCGAACAAAGTGTCGTGCGGCGGATGGACAACGGAGAAAAGCAAGCTGGTTGACGGGCAAACTGCAAACTGTGCCGGACGAGTTTCGATTGCCAACCTGGAGAAGCCGAGCGCGTGTCCTGCAAAGCGACACCACAACACACAGACAGAAACACACCCTCTGCGGACTGTGTGAGGGAGGGAGAGAGGGATGGACCAAGACACACACACCCACACACACAGGGCACGCAGACAGACGCACACGCACACGCACGAGGGAGCCAGACAGGAGACAGCCAAGCCAAGCACACACGGCAGAGGGCCACCGAGACATCGACCGACCGCCGACCGACCATCCAGCGACAAGCGACGACGAGAATCCACCACGAGGACGGGAAATGAGCCAAACGGGGCCGGGCGGAGGGTCTTCGCAGGGGTAACGGAACCGGGGGCCTGGTCGAATCAGGGACGCCGACGGGGTCGAGCAAGGGGTTCCTGGACACTGACTTGGACAGCCCGTGGTGCGGGCTACCTCCCTGCCCCGGCCAATGGCAGCAGCGCATTTGTGGGCGACCACGGATCCGAGCCCCAGAATACCACTGAGGGCAAGGGCCTGCCGTTGCAGTGGGCTGGCTGACATGGGGGAAAGGGGTGCTCAGGCGCAAGCTAGAAGGAAATTGAACAACGGCCGCCAGGGACGAATCCTGATCAGCACACGAGCCTCGGCGAGCCGGGGCCGTTTCCCTGCTTCCATTGCCTGTCCGGACGAGATTGATCGAGAATCAAGACACGGCAAAATCAAGGCATGGCGCGCATGGGTGCCGAACGTTCCAAACAACGGCCCACAGCGTGCACTGCAATAATTACTGTGTACCACAGGACTGCAGCAATTCCGCCGTGGAGCTGGGATTGAGGAGAAACGAGAAACTGGAAACGAGAAACGACATCGGCAACGGCGGCTGGTGGTTGGGCGTGTCGCCCTGCAAGAATCTGAAACACGAGAACCCCAGCGAGGGCATCTGTGCTAACCAAATAGGGGTAGCCGCCCGTGCTCCACAAGCCCCGGGCCATCTTCAACCACGCAAGCCCCAGTCCAAAAAGACCCATGGTGATGCCGGCCGCGAGCGTGACCAGCGCCCGTCCGCGGCTCTGCTCTGGGACAGATCCCTGTCACTGCTGACTACCGACGCCATTGGCCACAACACCAAGATTTATACATAGTAAAGATGAAAGGACAAGACACAGGGCGCCAAAATGCACACAGGTCACAGCCCTCGCGGGCATCCATCAAGTTCGTCTTCCGAGTCGCTGTCCAATAACGTCAAGCGCTCTGAATGGCCGGTCCGGTAGGTGTGGGATTTTGGGTATCACGCGTAATGACAGGTCCTCCGTCTAAAAGCACTCCGCTCGCATGCCCAGCCAACTCCTCCAAGGAAAACAAGAAAAATGACAAACGCTTCAACGCCATCCATGCCCAGCTGCCCTGAGTGAGGGAGCAAGAAAACACGCTTCCAGTCTGATGCCCATCCATGCCCATTCCCCTACCCCCCGAGTGCCAGGCCAAGCCAGGCCAAAAGAACCGCTTCCTGAATTCGCAATCCGCTCTTTTTCCAATCTCAATTCTCAATTTCGCTTTTCATTTCCATCCCGATATCTTCCTCCCATGATTTTTCCCCTGAACCATTCGTCAGCGATCAACCACACCACGGCAGTACGAGAGACACAAAAACACCTACCTGTCACATGACCATGTGCGTCTCCTCTGGAAACTACACAGCGGTGGTAAACGCCTCGGCGGGCAGATCCCCACGCTTCTCGTTGAAGACCTGAAGAGCCAGGTCCAGGTTCCAGTTTGCAGTGCCAGTGAGACACAGCCTCGAGTACTCGGCGTTCATCCCGGTCCGTTTCATCACCTCCTGTACCATCCACAACTGCTGTTCCTCTGTCAAGGCCGGAGGGCCAGCCACGGCAGGAGCAGCTGGGGCAGCCGCGACGGCCGGTGCCGGAATGGCGGCGTTCGTCTCCAGGGGGACCCAGGCTCGCAACGCCAACTCGTCGCTAACGACCCGGTAAGGATGGGGAGCACCGGGCTTGCTCGGACCGAGGATAAAAGATCGAGAAAAGGCGCGCGTCCCGGGCACCTGGAGGGTCGGGTCCATCTCCTCGAAGCGGCTGAAGACGGCGATGGTCAAGCCCATGGCTGAGCCCTGGCCGGAAGGATCCGCGAGGCTCGGGAAGGTGTGGCAATCAATCTGCCATTCGTCCGCTTGGTCCAGATCCAGATGCCTCGTGGCGGGGAGCCGGGACCAGAGCTCCGCAATGACGTTGCCTCCGCCAAAGAGCCGTTGCTGGGTGGCAGAGCTTCGGACGCCAATCGATTCCAGATTCCTAGAGTAGTTGGAGTAGACGCTCGAGGCGGCGTCGGACCCGACGGTCAGCGAGAAGATAGACTCATCGTCGTAGAATTGCCGGGCGAGCGCCAAGCGGTCATGGTCGTAGAGGGCGAAGAACCCACGCAGAAAGGTGCTAGCTACGTTGTTCTCCCCATCCCGGAGGTTGGACGGCAGACGGGGTAGCGCGACCGGAAACCAGGCTTTCAAGGCCTCTGCGGCCTCTTCCGGAGTCCTAACCCGTTGTCCGTCCAAAATCTGGAGGTTGGGAAACCACTCGGTGACTTGGGCGGGGTAGTTGGGAAGGTTGGTCAGGGGGTTTCCAACAAGGTAGAGCTCCTCCAGACGACGAAACTCGTGGCGCCACTTGGAAAGCTTCGAGAAGTCCTCGAGCTTGTTGCCGCTGAGGTCCAGGCGGCGCAGACGGGGCACCGTGTGGGCCAGCGTAAAGACCTCGGCGACGTCTAGAAGGTCGTTGTTGGCGAGGCTAACCGCCTGGATCGCCGCTTCCTTCTTGGCAGGGGTGTCGTAATGGATGGACGTGAGACGCAGAAGAGCCTTGAACGACTTCTCTGCGAGTGCCTTGGACTCGAAAGCACCCATGGCGAACAAGGTCTGATCGGTGCCGAGAGCTGACAGATCCAGCAGCAGCTGCTGGGGATTGTACCGCGAGGCGAGCACAGCCAGCAGCCTGTCCTTGGTCTCAGAGGATTTGGTCTCGGAAGAGTCCTTGGTCGATGGCCCAGTCCCAGGGATCGGATCGCTGGTCTCCTCGATGGTCAATGGGGCACCGGCGTAGGTGTATCCGTTGAGCCGCAGCAGGTGGGGTGCATCGGCCGGGTTGACTTTGAGCCACACGTGGTCTCCGTGGAGGGTTCCCTAAACCGTGTTAGAGATGACACAAGTAAGAATACAAAACAAGAGTAGGCGGACGATGGATGGATGGATGGATGGGTGGGTGGCTGGATGGGGGCGGACATACTCTGCCGAGTGTAATGGGACGCTCCTTGGAAGACTTGCGCTCGAGAAAATCGAGAAGTGAGCGAAGGCCGCCATCAGGGTTGGTCACGGCCTTGCTCTCCTTGAGCCCGAGAATCTTGAGGGTGACCTTGCTTTGGGGCTTCGAGCTGCGAGCGGTGCCGTCCTGCTCCGACATATAGTTTCTGACATTCTGAGCCAGCCGTGAGGCTCCTCGAGTCCCTCGCGCGCCTCTGGTGCCGCGGCCGCCCCGAGTGGAGTGCGCAGGGCCGGTCGGCGGATTGCTGGCATTGATGCTACCCATGGAAACATCGCCGTCTCGGTCGGTTCGTGGAGTGCCCCGTCGCTTTCCAATGCCGCCGCCGCGAGTGCCCCTTGTGCTAGTGCCCCGCGTGCTAGTGCCGGCGCCGGGCCTGTTGCTGCTGCCAGCGCGAGGACCGGTGGGAGGCGCCATTGGTTGTCCGCACTTACCAAGCGTTGCACAGCTGTTGATGCGAGTGAGAAGCTGAAAGTGCCAGTGGCGCGTTGGTCGTCGATGGCTGGCTGTCGGTCGAGAGCTGTCGGTCGTGGATTCACGATTTTGAGGTTGACTGTTGGAAGGAGAAGTGGGGAGTGCGAGACGCGAAAGAAAGCGCTGATGTCTTTCTGCTGGATGGAGCCTGGCCCCACATTGGCGGGGACTCGGGAAGCTCAGCCCTACGGCTGTCCGCAGAACAAGACGTCACAGCTGCAGCAGCTGCAGCGAGCGGGACCTGGGAGATGGAATTCGTCGATTTCCATGTGAAAGAAATGGATGCCCCTTTATTCCAAGCGAGCCCAGTGTGTCAACCCGCAAACACTCCGAAGCGCTTCGCATCACTGGTCACGGCCCTGAGTCATCCTGTCGGGCCAGGCACACTGCTCGGGACATGCTTGTAGTGTCCGAGACACGGCATTGACTGTCAGGCACATACAAGACCACTGCGGTACAGAATACCTTCAGCCCTGATGGGCACCGTGAAGATCGTGGAATGCTCGCAATGCATTACGGAGGCGGCATCCCTCCACCTCCTAAGCCCCCCTCCTTCCCTTTGACTACCTATTGGGGCCAATAATATCTTATAATAAAGCGATCCTTTGATGGCACGGCCTGGACTGTGGTCTGATTAAAAGTGCCATCCTTTCATAAAAGTCTTCTCGGACAAGAAGTCAAACGCATTTCCTGCTTTTGCCTTTTTGAGGATTCGTTGAGCCGTTTGTTGTCTGGTGGCTGATCTGCCGGTCTGGCGGCCCAGATGCGGACAGGCCACGTGACCTGGCGCCGGGTGTCGCGTCCAACACCCAAGCACTTGTCGCGTGCTTTCCACGCCCGTCCGATTGCCGGCCATCGGAATTCACACCCATCTCCTGGGCCGCCGATGGACCATTATGCGCGCAAAAAATGAGTCGGGACTCCGAGAAGCTCAAGCCGGCACTTCCTTGATTGTCCCATGCCGCGCGCCTTTTTCCGAGTAATTGTGGCTGCCGCAGCCCGCAACCTGCATCGGGCCCGGCGCAAATGATGGCCGCCAATGGCTTCGATGACGGGTTCGACGACGAGTTCGACGATATTCCCGACGAGGACCTGATTCTCGCACTCACCCAGGCGACCGATGCTGCAGCGGCATCCTTGACTGCACCACCCGGCGCCGCATCCTCCTCCAGACCTCCGGCTCCGCCCATCGTTGCCGCAAGGGCGTCGTCCCAGCTTCCGCCCACACGCTCGCGACGGCCCGGGGTCTTCGGTTCTCTAAATCCGCCCGACAGGACCCGGACTGCCGGAAACACGGCGAACAATGTCCTCGACGACTTGCCCGACGACGCGTTCGATAGTTCGCCTGAGCCCCCCGGCCATGCTCCCTTCAGCAACCCGCACCCGCAGCGACAGTCGGCGCCGGCCCCGTCCAAACCGTTGAACCTCCGCCAGACTACTCTCTGGGGTAGCACGATACGGGCGGGTGATGCGGCGGCACCGGCCTCTAACAGTCGCCCGTTCCGTGCCGATCTGCCCCCGGAAGCCCCGACGCACCACGAACTTGACCACGCCGAGCTTTCAACCTGGGTTTATCCGCTGAATCTCGGGCCCATCCGAGACTACCAGTTCAGCATTGTCAAGAACGGGCTCTTCAACAACACCTTGGTGGCCCTTCCTACGGGTCTAGGCAAGACCTTCATCGCTGCTACCGTCATGCTCAACTACTTCCGCTGGACTAAGCGCGCCAAGATCATCTTTGTAGCGCCCACCAAGCCGCTGGCCTCGCAGCAGGTCCAGGCCTGTCTCAATATTGCGGGCATCCCGCGGTCGCAAGCAACGCTTCTCACGGGGGAGACGCCCCCGGTGTTGCGGGAGGGAGAGTGGGCCAACAAGCGGCTGTTCTTCATGACTCCTCAAACCCTGATGAATGACCTCTCCAAGGGCTACGCCGACCCTAAATCCATTGTTCTCCTCGTTATCGACGAGGCTCACCGCGCCACGGGGGACTACGCCTACGTCAAGGTTGTCGAGTTCATCCGCCGCTTCTCCAAAAGCCTCCGGGTCCTTGCCCTGACCGCCACGCCGGGATCAACCGTGGAAGGCGTTCAGGACATCATCGACAACCTCGGTATCTCCCACATCGAGATCAGGACCGAGGAGTCGATTGATATTCGCCAATACGTTCATTCGCGGAACATCGACACCGTGACCTTCGACCCGTCCGACGAGATGTGCGAAGTGAGAGGCCTGTTCTCCAAGGCCCTCAAGCCTCTGGTGGACAAGTTGAGTGCGCAGAACATATACTACGGCAGAGATCCCATGAGCTTGACAACGTTCGGTCTTCTCAAGTCCAGGAACGAATGGATGGCCGGGCCGGGCAAGCACGTGAACCAGGGAGTGAAATTCATGATGATGGCCGTGTTTAGCATCCTGCAGAGCCTGGCCCATTGCATCAAGTTGCTCAACTTCCACGGTATCAAGCCTTTCTACAATAATCTTACCGAGTTCCGCTCAACCGAGGAAGGCAAGCCGGGACAAGGCTCGAAACTCAAGCGACAGCTTCTCGAAGACGAAAACTTCCAGAAGATGATGTCCCTCATCCAGCGCTGGGTGAGGATGGATGAATTCAACGGGCATCCTAAGCTAACTTATCTTTGCGAAACGCTGGTCAACCACTTCATCGACGCTGGCGAGGGTTCCAACACGAGAGCCATCGTCTTCAGCGAGTATCGCGACAGCGCCGAAGAGATTGTCCGCCTTCTCAACAGCAAGCCGCTCATCCGCGCCACCGTGTTCGTGGGCCAGGCAGACTCAAAGAGAAGCGAGGGCATGAAGCAAAAACAGCAGATTGAGACCATAGAGAAGTTCAAGAGTGGCGGCTTCAATGTCCTGGTCGCCACTTCTATCGGTGAGGAGGGTCTCGACATCGGCCAGGTCGATCTGATCGTCTGCTACGACGCCTCGTCCTCCCCCATCCGCATGTTGCAGCGAATGGGGCGCACCGGCAGGAAGAGGGCAGGGAACATTGTGCTGCTCCTGATGAAGGGAAAGGAGGAGGACAAGTTTATGGAAGCTAAGGACAGCTACCAGAAAATGCAGCAGCTCATTTGCAACGGCGACGGCTTCACCTTTCGTCACGATCTCTCCACGAGGATCGTCCCGCGGGATGCCAGGCCCGAGGTTGATAAGCGGCACGTCGACATCCCCATTGAAAACTCCCAAAACCCGTCCCTGCCAGAGCCCAAAAAGACCCAGGCTGGCCTGAGAAAGAAACCAGCAAAGAAGAAGTTCAATATGCCCGACGGTGTGGAGACGGGCTTCATGAAAGCCTCGTCCTTCGGACGGCCCGCCGGGCAAACCACCAAAACACCCAGGCCGCCAGCTGAGACCGATTTTCTAGTCCAAGTGCCCGAGCTGGAGAAAGTCATTTTGAGCAAATCGCAAGCAGACCGCTTCGAGAGGCTGTACAAGACCCTCCCCAAAACCCCGTTCGAGGCAGTGCAGGAACTCGGATTCGACGACCTTAACCTTGGAGCCCACCCAGCTGCTCAGAGGGTCCTCCGCCGCACCGTCAATCTCACGCATGGCGAGTGCACAAAGAGGTGCGTAAGGATGTTTAAGTCTTTGGGGAAACACCAAGATCCCTCGAAACGGTTCGACCATCCATACGGCAAAACAGACACTACGTCGTGGGAGCAACTGCCGGTCAAGCCGTTTGCGGAGGATATCGCGAGACAGACGGTCCAAAACCGGCAAAAAGCTGGCGGTCCAGTTCAGAAGCGACAGCGTGTGATCAACAACCCTCCCGCGTCCAGGAAATCAAAGAGCAATCCACCCAGCAGGAAGCGCGGAGCGGACCCGAGCTTTTTCAGCGACTGCGTGGAGGTAGACGACGACAACGAAGATGAGGAGGACGAGGACGAGGATGAAAGTAATACAATGCTGGGGCGACGTGGCCGTGGCGGCCGTGGCGGCCGAGGCCGAGGCCGGGGAGCAACCAAAGGTGGCAGGGGACGGTATAAGCGGGTTGGCGACCACCTCGAGGATATTGGGGACGATTGCACCCGAACCAGCGACATGGAGGAGACAGATGGCTCCGACAGCGGTGCCGACCTCGACGACTTCATCGTCGGAGACGATGTGCTCACATCGAGCAACCGACAGAGATCCACCGGCCCCACGACCCCTGGCTCGTCTGGTTTCAGCCCACGGAACAAACGCGAACGGAATGCTCCCAAGGACAAGCCCTTCTACGAACCGATGGAGTTTGGCCCAACGCAGCAGACGGACGACGAGATGCCCGATTTGGGCGAGCTGGTTGCTAGGAGTACGCCGGCGAGGAAGGCAACCAAGCCAGCGAAGTCGAGGGCGACTTATCTGGAGGAGGAGGAGGACGTTTCTGATGATGACGAGCTGCCTCGCCCGTCTCCGCGCAGGACGCTGGCGAAGAGGAAGCGGCCAGTCCTGGCAGACAGTGACGATGATGAATGACGCGCTTTGGCTTCTGGAGTTTCTGCTTTCTGCTCTCCGGCCTGGTGGTGCATTGCTACGGGGCAGCGGACAGTCGCAGTGAGAATCCGACATCGTTTTGTTTATTTGCAGTCTTTGCCATCGACATGTCACACATGGTACAGCACATGGAGCCTGAATATGAAAGATGAATTTTATGAGGTTTACGGAACCAAGTGAAGACGCTTCTCCCGCGACCGCCCCTCTGCTGCTTCGTCTCACCAGGAGGAGAAAGCAAAGAGAAACAAAGAAACGTATCCGTCAACCCATCCACCACCTCGCAGACAATCCCACCACCACCATTACCTCACTCCTTCCACTCCCACCCCCCAAAAACAAACCCACCATCACTATCGCCACCATCACCACCCATCCCTGCCCTCCCAACCAGCAAAACCCACCCCTCCACCACCCGCCTCACAAACGACTCCTCCGCAAACTCACACTCTACCCCGCTCCAGTCCAACCCCTCAACCTGCCGCGCCAGCACCGGATTCTCCTGTGGTAGGACATGCCGCAGGGTCGGCCATTTGGAGAGCAGGCCGCCGAGGATTGCTCCTGGGGTAGAAGATGAGGTAGGGGAAGGGAAGAGGTAAGTCTGTAGGGAGGCTAGAACGGCGGTGCCCTCTTTGGAGGTGTAATGTGGACGGGAGGGGAGGGGTTTGTTCTCTACAGGGGATGTGATCGGTTTGGGGTGTGGGCGGCGGCGGCGGGGGATGAGGACTTGCTTGGGGATGGTGCGAATGGCGAGGGTGGCGAGTTCTAGGCTGGGGATGGGGGGTGATTCTGGAATGGGGGGCGGTTGGAGGTTGGTTGTGGGTTGAGGGGCTTGTTTGGTGGTGCTGTGGTGGTTGCTGGACTGGTCTGTCTCAGTGGTGGCTGGATGAGGGGAGGCAAAGGGGCCGGTGTATACCTTCCAGGTGTGCGGGCGAGTGAGATTACGGGGCGGGGAGCTTCTCAGCCCGTCGTATACTTGGGCAAGGCCCCGAGCTGTGTGGTCAGCGTCTTCGAAAGACTTGCTTAGGCTCTGCGCATCGAGCCTCTCATACTGCAACTGCACCGGGGTCTTCACCAGGAGCATCTCGCGTCGCACCATCTCCGAGAATGGGGGCTTGGATGCGATAGGCGGCAGTGGTGGCGTTCTCGGAGGTTGAAGCAGTGTCTCCTCTCGACCCCCTTCTCGGTGACGGCTTCTTCTCCCTAGGGGTACTACTCGAGTTACCGACTGTTTGGATTTCTCAAGAGCGCTCTTTTGCACCGCAGGAAGCTCGTCGAGGACCTTGAATTCACCCTCGAGGTAAGCCAGGGTCTGATCATGAAAGTGGGGGAGGGGAAGATGCCGCGGGCCCGCCCCGGCGAAGCCATCGCCTCCCGGTCTGAACATGGCAGCTCTTGGTTGACCTACTGTGGTAATCTTGCCGGTGCTGTTGCCGAGAACCCAGTGTTTTAGCAGATAGAGATGGGACCTATCTCGGGTGCCTGGTAAAAAGGACTACCGGTTCTTTCAACCTACGGCCAGCTGTTAGCTCATGGGACAAAATTCCGCGAGGAGAAAGGGGGAAACCGAGGTCGTCTTCGTGCGGCACGCCAACAGTCAACCAACCTCGAAGCTTGTCAAGATAATTCCACCTGGGCTTCTTGATTCGAGCGCCGAGGTTCCAGTCATGTGGCCGGCTGCAGACAGCTCTGGTTTTATGCATTTTCAAGGCCGGTTTGATGTCTTTGGCCGTCGAGGCAGACAATGGGGGTATTTTTAGGACAAAGGAGGTCACGATTTGTTCGAGGACTCAGTCGTTCATCTTCGCATATTCTTAGTTGGGCCGACAAGTTGTCTCTCTTGCCATTGATGCCAATAAGTACCCCGTGAACTCGAAGCCGTATTCCACGACAGACCAAAGTTGGCTTCTAACATCAAACCGAGTCTACGGCAGATACAAAGCCAGCTTTCTGACCCTCACAGTGGCATTGCCGAGTCTCGCGGGGAAGAGCCAAATCCGACCACTAAAAGACCAACAGTCGACAAACAATGCAATATTGAACAAAGTAACTATTCCGCGGCAGCCGCTACCCCTTTTCGGTTGCCACAAACACCCAGACCGCATGACTATTCAGCCCCGACCTCAAGGAGAAGAAAGTTGGTCTCTGTCCCAAAAGAAAAAAGGGTTAAAATTTGTTTTTCCCTTCCCAAAGACCTGCGAGGAGACGTCATATCTGGAGAGCACATCTGGACATCAAACCTGGAGAGCACATCTGGACGCAGCAAAATTGAATCCGTAGCCCAACGACCGAAGCAAAGAATAGGACCGAGGAAGCAGAAACGATTTACAAGCCGAACACGACTCCCAAGTCAACTTAGGAGCCCTATCTAGCAAGCCTACCAAGGATAACGTATGGACAAGCGGGAAATCCAAAGCTACCACGGCCACCCCGTACCAATTGGAGAACGCCAAGCTGAACGGGAGATGTGTGGTTGTTTGAGTAGCATATTTGGCCGTCGCAAAGAGGCCGCTCCTAAAAGCAACGGCATCCACGGCAAGCCTGATCAGTGGCAACAGCCAGGTTTCAACATCAAAAACGGCCACTGTTCGCCCAGAGACGCCTGGCCTCCTCAGAAACCACAAGGCCAAGATCCAACAGACCTTGGGATAGCCTACCACACCGAAGAGAGCAACCAGTGGTACCAGCAACGCGGGGCAAACGAGGCATTGAATCACCGCATTTCAAATCCTCCCGCAACGGAGCCCATGGCAGCTAGACAGCCAGCCAAACTCGATACGATACAAACAGTCGCAGCAGCCGATGAGGGGATCTCACCCGTGTCACCAATTGACCGGAGGAAAGCGGACGCGGGTCCTGTGCATGGATCAAAGGAAATCCTTGGCGACTGTTGAGGTTTGAGAGCATCCGTCCCCGTCACCCTCGCCGTCACCGTCACCGTCCCATTCCCTGTTGCCTTGGGGTAAGACGAGAGGAAAAAAGACGTTGCCTTCCCAGCCCCTCTGAAACCATCGCCCGAATCGTTTCAATGAGTGATTTGTTTTGTCCCAAGAAGTAAATTACTGCCTGCCGTACGCGGCCTCTGCAGCTCGCGGGCGGCGCCCCCCGCTTGAAAACACGAGATATGTTGACGTTGGCCAAAAGAATCCAGGTGCCTAGGAACGGTTGGCACGTCGAGCCGCGCACTCGGTCCACACATCCTTGGATTCCCGCCCAGGCACTCACCATTGGCTCGAGGCTCCCGATTCTCTGACACCTCATTCGCGGGGACGGAGCACGACGTCCCCGTAGGGCTGAGGAGGTGGTGTCTGGGTTGACGCACGAGATGCCTTGCTGCAGACGTGGCCCGACCGCTTGTTCCTCCCGGCGATGATCGGGCTGGCAAAATGCGGGTGAGTGGTTCGCAATCAACGATTCTTGCTGCAGTTGGCAGATCCTGGTCATTCCCTGGTTACACACAGGCGTGTGTCTCGCCTGGATGCTGCGCGGTTGCGCCCTCTCAGGTCCCGGATCAACACACCAAGCACCTCAACGCCCGAAAGCGGTCCTTGTCATGGAAAATAGCGCGTGGAATATGCAGTGCTTGGTACAGGAAGTGACCGTATCTCCTCTTTTTCTTGTATTTTTTCCCAAGAAAGTTCGTTGAGATCATAGCCGGGAAAACCAGGGGACGGGAATCTTGGCCACAGCACAACAGACCCCGGTAACGTTGAACAACCCGACCAAGGCCGGCCAGCCCTACGAGAAGAGCGGGGGAAGGCAAAGACACAAGTGCCACGCTTCGGCCAATCCTGAGGGCCCATTGCTGCGTTTGTTGATGCGACTCCAAAGTGGACATAACGGCAAATAGTGGAAGAAAAGCAAGAGCCCTCAAATCCAGGGTAGTCTAAGGCGCGATGCGACGCGATGCAATGCACACGCCCGAATGCCGACACCCTGCTGGTGCCGACGCCAACGAGAAGGGATGATGAACGCCCGGTTCTCTGTGGTTCCCTCGCCGTCTGCGCCTTTCGCCAGCCAGGCATGCCAGGATAGGATGTTGGGGGCCAGCATCAGAGCTGCTTCAGGTGGGTGCTGCAATCAAAGTCGTCCCGTCACCCTACTGGTCTGTGTTGCTCCCTGAGCCACAGCACTGCAGCTGCTGCATCAGGGTTTCGCCGAGAGCCAAGGGAGCGGCTTTGTCTCTGGTGCCGCATTTGCGGGAGACCCCTTCTTTCGCTGTGACACGGACGCGGGTGGTCCTGGTCCTGCGGTCCTGGCGGTCCTGGCGGCCCATTTCCTGCATCCCGTAAGCACCCGCAGCAAACGGCTTGGGTGGCGTTGGTTCTGCTGACCGCGGGCCGGAGCTGACATGAGGAGGTCGTTGGGGCTTGGGTTTGGACGAACACCGGGGGCCATCGAGAGCGGGCATCATGCGGAGACACCGACCGAGAGACCGCCCATCAACAAGCCTCGAGCCTCAAAGAAGGACATCATGGGAAAACGACATAAAAAATTACGACACACAGGAAGTCGTCTGTCTCCCTCTCTCCCTCTGACAGAATCCCATTGTCCCAAGCGCCGCCCACCACGGTCGCACTAAGGGCCAAGGGATCGCTGAGCCACACGGCCAAGCACGGCGGGCGAAGCCGTGGTCGGGGTGGGCCCGTGGATGGCTCGTGGTCCGTCCTCTGATTGTCCTCACTAATTAACAGCCGAGAGAACACAAGGCCCCGGCAGCGACGCCCAAAACGCGCCGAGCAATGCCGCCGTGTCGAGAGGAAATCGGAGAGTTGTTGACGTGTCGTCCACAGCCAAGAGATCTCCGGCATCAGAGAGTTCGTCATTCCCCGCATCGTTCTTACTGTGACAGCGCCGAGCCGGGCTCAGAATCTGTCTGCCTTCGGCGACGGCATCCGTGGCTGCAAGCGCTTGTCCACCGACACAGTAGGACTGCGATGCTCCAGGGCACAGCGGTCTGTCCTGGTGCTTCGATTGCGGCTGCGAGGGGATTTGAGAGACACTCAATCTGCTAGCAGAGGACATGCACAGAGCCGCCAGAGTCAAACTAACAGTAAGGGCATTGCAGGGTCCTGCTTTAACAGCTTGCATGGCTGCAGCCCGCCCAGACAGCAAGTCGCGGGAACTTTAGAGCCAACAGACGCTATCAATAGCGCGCCATTTGGAGCTGCGCAGCACCGCAATTGGAGGATTCTCGCCTGGCCACACCTGACCCAATGGCGTCTTCGCAGTGCTGGGCTGCGCCTACCCCCAGACCCCACATTACGACCGGGGACCCCTGCCAGTCGAGCAGGCAGCAGCGTTCAAACAGCCCACCGCATTTCTCATCATCTCTCCCCGGGGCCCGTCTCACGAACCTCCTTCCTCCGAGTCCTTTCATCGACCGCGTCCCGTGTCTTTCTCTTTTCCCCTCACTTTTCTGTGCACCTGAGGCCATCCTGATTGAGAGCAGCTCAGAGCAGACAGCCAAGGCCCCGCAAACCGCCCGCCGTCACCCTTTCATTATAGGACTTCTCTCCCCTTCGGTGCGCATCCATTTGGACATCTTGCGTGTCCGTTCCTCGCGCCCTTCGTCCTTGCTTGCGAGATCGACCATCAGCTGGACACAATCACCGCCAGCTCCTGATTCCGCCGCGTCTCGGGTCGCTGGTACTCATCGGTTTGGAGCCTCGTAAGTTGATCCCGTTTTCTCTCTCGCTTTCTCGCTCTCTCATTCTCTCCGCTTCCTTGGCCACGGTGCATCCCGGGACTTCCCCCATCCTGCTGCACCTGCCATCGGCCATCGGTCCTGCGAGGTGCTGGGAACAACCATCCTGCATTCGGCGTTGCAGGTCGCCTGTGACTCACCCAGTCCATTCAGCCATTCAATCAACGCATTGGTAGCTGACCTGAGGACTTGACACAGTGTTCCGCCCGCCGATTGTCACAAAGCCTTGTGGAATCTCTACCCCCACCGGCAACCATGTCTGCCAATCCACGCAGGACGCCGGTGACTCGCTCCGGCTCGAGGGGCCTGAGCATTAAGACCAGCATGGTCCTCAAGAAGGGTGCAACCTTCCATTCCCCGACAACTCCCCTGGAGTCTCCCGAGCCTGTCTTCACACCGCCGTCCCTGCCCCGCCGGTCGCTCACCAACCTGGACGATGTCATTGACGCCCACCGCCGTCGTGTCGCGTTGACCCTTGGCGATATCGACAAGACCCTCGCCGGCCTCTGCAACGACGATTCGGCCGCCGCATCCGCGCGCAAGACTCTGCGCGACGAGACCCTCCCCCTTCCGCGAGGTGTGCTTGACCACACCCTCGACTCGGCAATGGGCAAGGAGCAGCCGGCGGAGCGCCGGATGCTCCGCCCTCGCACCCGCCGGTCTCGGTTCCACGAATCGGACAGCGGACTGGGAACCTCGCTGGCTTCGACCAAGGAAAAGGAGGCTGTTGTCAAGAAGGAGAAGGCGGTGAAGACGACCGCCGTTACGAGATCCGCCGCTGCTCGTTCGGCAGCCAATCTCGCAGGCCTCAGCCCCCGCGCTACCAGCCGCATTTGCGAATATACCCTCAAGCCCCTTCTCGGCAATGCCAGCTTCAAGGATTTCCATCCCCTTCTCCTTGAGTGCCCAAGGAAAATCCAGGAGAGACAGATTGTCTGCCTCCGGGATCTTGAGAAGACGTTGCTTCTCGTCGCTCCAGTAAGTGAGCTCATGGCTGACAAAGATGTGAGGGGAGATACTTATCGTGCCCTACTTTTAAAGGAGAGGACCAAGGCCGCCGACCTCTATCTCGACTTCTGCCTCAGCACCATCCGCTGCATCCAGGCGACTGTCGAATATCTCGGCGACCGGGAGCAGACTCGCCCCCGCGACGTCCCCTACAGCAGCGGCTACTTCATCGACCTCGTCGACCAAATACGCAACTACGCTCAGCAGCTTGCTGACGCCAAGGAGAAGGGCAACCAGGACGAGATGGATATTGATCCGTATGACGCCCCTCGACTCGTCGTCACTGACTGCCTGACTGACGCCTCTTTTAGCACTGATGAGATCAAGCTGCACGGCGGCATTCACATTAACGGACGCCCCGCTGAGCTCGTCCGCGTCAAGAAGAACGGCAAGATGGTCTCGATGGCCACGGGCGAGCCGATTGAAAAGCTCGAGGAGGATGCCGATGGCACGGTGCGGTTCAAGCGCTCTGCCAGCCAAGAGGCCGAGGACGAAGAGGAGATTATGCGGTCCATGGCCAGGCGGAAGAAGAACGCCAGCCCCGAGGAGCTCGCGCCCAAGAAGTGCCGCGAGCCTGGCTGCACCAAGGAGTTCAAGCGTCCCTGCGACCTCACCAAGCACGAGAAGACGCACTCGCGGCCTTGGAAGTGCCCGGTCCCCACCTGCAAGTACCACGAGTATGGGTGGCCGACCGAGAAGGAGATGGATCGCCACCACAACGACAAGCACTCGTCCGCC
>FTCU01001052.1_pt1 | contig 52914 bp, 32 predicted proteins | sample 1639521 | NCBI WGS metagenome assembly FTCU01 (sample SAMEA3914864, study PRJEB12502) | metagenome | biome: forest; material: soil | place: USA | collected 2012-03-12 | depth 0.3 m
AACATCTGCCCCAAGATGGCCCAGATCACCATCTTCACCGCCTCCCATGCGCTTCAGGGCAAGGAAATCCGCGACAAGTTCGACGAGAAACTGGCCGACCTCTACCACGACCTCGACATGGGCTTCTCCCCGATTAACTTCATGCTGCACTGGGCCCCTCTGCCCTGGAACAACCGCCGCGACCATGCCCAGCGGACCGTCGCCAAGATCTACATGGACACCATCAAGTCACGTCGTGACCGCGGCGAGACCGACGCCCAGGATATCATGTACCACTTGATGAACTCGACCTACAAGAACGGCATCCAGGTTCCCGACCACGAGATCGCCCACATGATGATTGCGCTTCTCATGGCCGGCCAGCACTCGTCATCATCCACCAGCTCCTGGATCATGCTCCTCCTGGCTTCGCGGCCCGACATCATGGAGGACCTCTACCAGGAGCAGGTCAAGAACCTCGGCGCCGACCTCCCCCCGTTGGCGTACGAGGACCTCGCCAAGCTGCCGCTCAACCAGGCCATCATCAAGGAGACCCTCCGCCTGCACGCCCCGATCCACTCCATCATGCGCGCCGTCAAGCAGCCCATGCCCGTGCCCGGCACCAAGTTCGTCATCCCGACCAACCACGTGCTGCTGGCTGCCCCGGGCGTGTCGGCGTCGGACCCGCAGTACTTCCCGCAGCCCGACCTCTGGGAGCCGCACCGCTGGTCCAAGGACTCGCCGCTGGCCCCCAGCATCGTGCGCGAGGGCCGCGAGGTCGAGGCCGAGGACGATGAGAAGATCGACTACGGCTACGGCCTCGTCAGCAAGGGCGCCGCCTCCCCGTACCTGCCCTTCGGCGCCGGCCGCCACCGCTGCATCGGCGAGCTGTTTGCCAACGTCCAGCTGCAAACCATCGTCGCCATGACTGTACGCCTGTTCCGCTTCCGCAACGTCGACGGTAGCAATAAGGTCATCGGCACCGACTACGCCTCGCTCTTCTCGCGCCCGCTCGAGCCCGCCAACATTCACTGGGAGCGGAGGGATGCTGAGTAAGGAGAAGAAGAAGAGCTGGGTTGGTTGGTTAAGAGTTAATGCCAGGTAAATACTATTTGGGTGGTTGATGAATTTTGGCGTTGGCTGTATATAGGGGGAAGACAACGAGGGTCGGTTTGACAATGAAACGGCTGCGCGAGGCCAACGAAGAAACATAGATTTATAATATTAATACTCGTTCAATGACTGATTGGTATCCGAGTCGTTTTTGACGGGTGGGCGAAGAAGGCCTGCCCATGATCGGTTGGTTGGGGTGATGGTGGTGGGTGGCTGAGTGAATAGATGAAAGGATTGACAAACCACTCGTCCTCGATCTCACCCTCACAACGGCCTTGCCGCCTCGAAAGTCCGAAACGGAAAATGGGCAACATTTGCTCGCATTCCAAATCCAGAGAGCGAGCCTGGCCTTTTCGATGTCGCCCCAGAGACCCGGCTGGCGGGTGCGGCTTACACGGCTGATCCCTCACTGCCCCTTTTTTAGCCCCGTGGAGGATGCGAAAGAACACGTTGCGAGATGTGGTGAGTCACAACAGCACCACAACATCAGCGACAGCGACAGCACAGGATCAAGATTTCCAAAATAAAGCTTGGTATGTGACTGATCTGCTTGTCATTGGGAATGAGGGCAGGAGCTGGGTACGATAAAGACACTCTGGCTTGCATTCTTTTATGCAGGGTATTTGTCGCCCAGCGGAGTCTTCAAATCTCCTTCTCTCTTGGTAGGAGGCGACGAGGCGACGCTTTTAGTGGAGGCCATTGGGGATTGATGGTAGAGAGAACACTGAAGTATGCGTGTGGAGGAAAGGGGGGGCTTTCATGTGATACTGGGTTGCTCCAAATGGTATGAGAGATTTCACTGTTCACTATTTCTACGCAAACCCGGCTTGCAGATGATGGCACTGGTTTATGATGGCTGGCTAAAGCCCCGGAAGAGTCAGCATGCTGCTACACCAAACTGCAATAGCTGAATTGCTAGGCGGGAAGCAGCACACATTGGGTGGGTAGGAGAAGGACGGCGGAAGGCACAAGGTGGGAGAGAAGGGGGCGAGGGGTTTTGTGGAACACAAATCAACGTTCTGCCTGTGTCAACGGGGAGAAAGCAACCGTGATATCAGTAAAAATGGCCCTTTTTGGCGACCGTTTGCGCCTCATGGGTTTGCGCCTCATAGGCTTCGCCCCCAGTTGGAGTCCGCATCTGGACCGCATGCGGCGTCGAGTCATTTTCAGGGGCCCACGTTCAAGCAGGCCAGCAAGGCAAGAATACGAGCCTTGGGGCTTCTGACATGCTAAAACGACTCTAGTTTCAGTGTGCTGGGCAAAGGATGGCTGGTGATATGGCCACTGAAATGTGTCCTTTCTGCTCAAGTCCAGCTGCATCGAGTCGGTTCTTGGTGCTTGGTCTGCAGGGAGCTTCCAGGGACTCCTGCGGATTATCTTCTGGACACTCTGTCACAAGTACTGTGGATGGCCTGATTTCGCGGTATATAGAAGACCGTTTGCTCTCAGGCATACCATAGCGTCTGGTGCTACACCCTGAACCACCGCCTCAGCCATCTTTTTACCATTTGTTAACTTGATACCCAAACTCCCACCCCAACCTCCTGGTACAGCGACAAGCACGTCTTTTGCGCCATCTCGTTGACATCAACGCCTCGACATCAGATCCTATCTGGCTACCATGGCGAGAAGGGCCCGCCCAAACAGACAGCTGCCCTTAGGGGTCGGCATTCTCCTATTCTTCCTTATCCTGATTTGTCCCCTGGCCGTACTCCCGGTGGCAAGGGCTACCGCTGTGGTTGAACCAGGCGAACCCATCATTGGCATTGACCTCGGGACCACCTACTCGTGTGTTGGTGTAATGAACGGAGACAAGGTGGATATACTGGTCAATGACCAAGGTATGCCTGGTCCGGGATGCCTCTGCCCCGGACGTCAACTGACTAGAGGATACAGGAAACAGGATAACACCAAGCTACGTTGCGTTTGCCGAGAATGGAGAACGTCTTATCGGTTGGTGCTTTCTTCACTGGCCCTGACTCCTCAACCTACCTCTGTGGTCCCTTGGGCTGACACTTGGACCCTTCATCAGGAGACGCAGCAAAGAACCAATACGCGAATAACCCAACAAATACCATATTCGATATAAAGTCAGCCAACCACCGTCTGCCTCTTTCCAGATTACCGCGCTCAGCTTACTGATGCCCCCTTCAAGACGATTGATAGGCCGAAGCTTCTCAGATAAAGAAGTCAAAGCAGACATAAAGCACCTGCCGTTCAAGGTCACAGCAGGACCTGGCGACACCCCGGTGGTCGAAGTTGATGTCGGAGGCGAGACACGACAGTTCACTCCCGAGGAGGTCAGCGCCATGGTCCTTAAGAAGATGAAGGATGTCGCCGAGAGTTACCTGGGACAGAAGTGAGTGGCAACTTCCTTGAAACATGACCAATGTTGCTCACCATGTCTTACTCTGCAGGGTCAAACACGCCGTCGTCACGGTCCCGGCATATTTCAACGACAAACAGCGACAAGCCACCAAGGACGCCGGAACCATTGCAGGGCTGAATATCGTCCGTGTGGTCAACGAGCCCACGGCGGCCGCCCTAGCATACGGCATTGACAAGGTGGACGGCGAGCGTCAAGTCTTGGTCTACGATCTCGGTGGTGGTACTTTTGACGTCTCACTCCTTTCCCTCGAAGAGGGCACCTTCCAGGTGCTCGCGACAGCAGGCAACACCCGGCTCGGCGGCGAAGACTTCGATAACCGGATCATCAAGCACCTCGCCCGCGCCTTCAAGGACAAGCACGATTTCGACCTGACCAAGGATCCCAAGGCCATGGGCAAGCTGAAACGCGAGGCAGGAAAGGCTAAGCGCACGCTCTCCTCGCAGCTCTCTACCAGGATTGAGATCGAGAGCCTCTTCAACGGCGTCGACTTCTCCGAGACGCTGACGCGGGCAAAATTTGAGCAGCTCAACCAAGAGCTCTTCAAAAAGACGCTCGGCCCCGTGAAGCAGGTGCTCAAGGATGCCAAGGTTGATAAGGCCGATGTCACTGACATTGTGCTGGTGGGCGGGTCAACGCGCATCCCGATGGTTCGGAGCCTGGTGGAGGATTTCTTTGGGAGGAAGGCTAGTGGCGGAGTCAACCCTGATGAAGCGGTGGCTTTTGGCGCTGCTATTCAGGCGGGTGTAAGTGCTCGCTTGAGATCGATGAGTGTGAACTCAGACTGACATGAACGGCTCGGCTGTATAGATCATTGGAGGCGCGAAGGTGAGATTCTTTGATGATGGGTTAGGTGTGTTTGTCCTTGCTGACTTTGTTGACTCCAGATCACCGAAAGCATCTTGTTGATGGACGTGAACCCTCTTACACTCGGAATCGAGACGGCTGGTGGTGTTATGGTAGGCCCTAATCCCTTCAAAGTCAGGAGCCAATAGTTCTAACCGTATGATAGGCACAACTGATTCCACGCAACACCCAGGTTCCGACGGTCAGTTGTTGGGACCTCTTCCATCTCTCTGTAACTCCTAGGAACCAGGCTAACGCGATCCTCATGCAGAAACGATCTCAAATCTTCTCGACCATGGCTGGTAAGTGTGCCTGTTCTTCGACAACAAGGAGCGATGCGCTAACCATCTCACCAGACAACCAGCCCTCGGTCATGATCAAAGTCTACGAGGGCGAGCGCTCAATGACAAAGGACAATAACCTCCTTGGTAAATTCGAACTCACTGGCCTGCCCCCGGCACCGCGGGGCGTTCCACAGATCGAAGTCACATTCACCCTCGACGTCAACGGCATCTTGCAGGTCTCTGCCCAGGACAAGGGCACGGGGCGGAAGGAGTCAATCACGATCAGCAACGACGACGGCCGGCTGACAAAGGAGGAAATTCTCCGCATGGTCGACGAGGCCGAGAAGTTTGCCGATGAAGACAGGGAGGCTCGTGAGCGCATCGAGGCGCGGAACGGCTTCGAAAACTACGCCTTCAGCCTCAAGAACCAACTGGAGGACAAGAAAGGGCTTGGCGGCAGGGTCGACGACGACGATAAAGAGACTGTAAGTCAGCGGGTGGGCTTAATGGGCGAATGTGACGCTGACATTGTGACCTCTTCACAGCTGCGGGATGCCGTCAGAGAAGCGACCGAGTGGCTGGAGGAGCATGGGGCAACGGCCACGGCGGATGATTTTGCGGAGCAGAGAGAGAAGCTGTCCGATGTCGCCCACCCCATCACCAGCAAGCTTTACGATGGCGGCGATGCGGGGGCGGATGACAACAACGGCGAGTCTGGTGACTTTCACGACGAGCTTTGAGACTGACGCTGGGTGTGACGCGGCGGGCCGCAGAGCCAGATGGGGCTGCTATTGTGTTGCTGCATCCTGCGTGCTTAGAAATGGAAATCTATTTCAGACTCAAGTCCGCTGTACTTGTGAGCCGATCATCTTATTAATAAGCCAGCATCAGCCATATCAGACGAGTCGGCCTGTGAATGGGCACATGAGGCACACCCGCGGTAAAGTTCAGTAACATCGAGGTTCCAATGTGCGGCCACAGCTTCAGACGGGTTTGAGGCCCAGGCCGAGACCGGGTAAACCCCGGGCCCACCCCCACAAACAGCCTTGGGCCGGGTTTCCCAGCGCTCGGCAAGTCGTCACCAGAATACCGAGGTTCACAAGCCGACTCCACAGCCCGAAGGCGTTGCCCGCAACCTTGGCTCTTGGCTGTCTCCACCTCCACCCCCGTCGGCTCTGCGCGTTGCGACCCGTCATTCAAGTTCCGTCACGGGGTCGAAAGGCTCCAAAAACGTCGAGAAAGCGAGAGTCTGATCCGTAACGCAACAACCAAACACCAACACCGACAAACTTCAATCACTGCGGCTTCAGTGCACCATCTCATTCGTGGTTTGACGCGCTCTCGTGGCCCGCTGCAGGGACCGACCCGAGGCGTTCAACCCAGCGACCCCCAACCCCTCGACGGCCCGTTTTCGTCGCCACCTGGAAACCCTTGCCCGGCGTCACCACAAGCCAACTCATCTAACCGTAACTCCTTTTCCCCATGGCATCGCCGCCAAAACCCTGGGAGAGATCGGGCGCAACACCTCTTACTTCCGGTGTGTATCTCCGACCATCGCTTCGTTGTTGTTGTCGTCGTTGTTGTCGTCGTCGTTTTTGTTGTTGTTGGTCGGCGACGAGAGTAAACAGTCCTGCTGACCAGCGAACCAACACAGCACCGCTCGCATCTTCCGCGCCAGCAGCCTTTCCGACCGCTACCATGGACCCCATTTCAGCACCCGCATCCGCAGCCGCTGGCGCAACACCGGCGATACCTGAGCGGCCTGCAGCCCTGACCGCCGCAGTCAATCAAATGGCCGCCGCCTACAGCAGACCCTACGGCGCGAGCCCTTACGGCGCGAGCCCTTATGGAACGGGCGCTTACGGCGGCTACGGCTCAGGATACACGTCGTCTTACGCCTCGCCATATTCGAGAATGGGTGGCTACGGCGGTGGTATGTACGGCGGCGGCATGTACGGAGGTGGCATGTACGGTGGTGGCATGTACGGTGCCGGCATGGGCGGCGGCATGTACGGGGGAATGCCCGGCGACCCGAACGCCCCGGAAAGTCTCACTCAGCGATTCAGCATGAGCACCCAGGCGACTTTCCAGATGCTCGAGGGCATCGTTGGCGCCTTTGGTGGCTTCGCCCAGATGCTGGAGAGCACCTACATGGCGACGCATTCGAGCTTCTTTGGTAAGCTACGCTCTCCTCTACCCTCTTGTTGGCGCGATTGACGATCCGAGGGCATCGATGCTAACATTCTTCTCCCCTAGCCATGGTTTCCGTTGCCGAGCAGTTCGGCAACCTCCGCGACACCCTCGGCTCTGTCCTCGGCATCTTCACCCTCATGCGCTGGATCCGGACCCTGATCGCAAAGCTGACAGGAAGGCCTCTCCCGGTGGACGCCCAAGCCCTGACACCCGCCGCCTTCGCCCGCTTCGAAGGGCGCCAAGGTCCCGTGCCGGAGGGCGGCCCCGCGAAGCCCAGCCGCAAGCCCCTCTTCTTCTTCCTGCTCGCCGCCTTCGGCCTGCCCTACGTTATGAGCAAGGTCATCCGCTCACTGGCCGCCAACGCGGAGGAGGAGGAGCGTCGCCGCCAGCTCGTGGCCGCGCAGCAGACCCTCGACCCATCCAAGCTCGAGTTCTGCCGCGTGCTCTACGACTTCTCGCCCGCCGCCCAGGGCCAGGCCGCCGTCCAAGGCGTCGACCTCGAGGTGCGCAAGGGAGACTTGGTTGCCGTGCTGGGCAAGAGCGACCCGCTAGGCAACCCGAGCGAGTGGTGGAAGTGTCGCGCTCGCGACGGAAGGATCGGATACCTTCCCTCGACCTTCCTCGAGGTCATGCGCAAGCCGGGCCAGCCCATCGCCGCCATCAAGGACGCCGCCGCTGCCAGTGAGAGCAGCAGGACCAACTCGCTCACCAGCACCGTCAGTGCGCCAGGCGCTCTGCCCCTGACCGCTTCTCCCGCCAAGCCCCCCGCCCTGCCATCTACAAAGGTCGGGGATGTCACGCCCGAGAGCTTCCAGAAGTCGCAGTTTTACTCTTAGATGGAGTCCTGTGACGGTGGAACACGGCCCCTGCGGCTGGGCTTTCTGAAAGTGGGAGTCGGACCACCCCCGCCATCACCACAGCCAGAAGAGGAGTCAGAGTCGGAGGCGGAATAATCCCGTCTCTTGACCGGTTTAGCCCAGGGATTCCACCAGCATACCATTTTTCATTGCTTCGATAACCTCAACCCGATCACTGCTTCATTCACCCTTGCTTGCTTGGCAACATATAAACAGCTTAGGAGGCGTGGCTTTCCATCTCATTTTCCCTCTCTCACTACGCTACCAACGATATACTTATACGCTTGGAATTTGGAGGAGGATTGAATGGGCGGATACTCGGACGGGACTGAGGAAAAGGGCCTGGCGTTTTTGGAGTTGAGCGCAAAGGACCGGACAGTACAACATCTTTCTAATTCTTCATATTTTTGGTTCTCCTTTGCTTGTTCTTTGGTGTTTGCCCCCATAGAGGCTCGGGTTAGGTGGGGTGGCTCTTGGCCCTGCCTGGCTCTCTATCGATCTCTCGGGTGTTTTTCTTTGTCCACTTGTCCTGTAGAGCGATAGGAACTTTTGATAGTAGCGTTCCCTATCAAGTAGTGTATATTTCAAACAGCATGGCATGCACTATGATGCATATGTTCTCGGGATCACAGCCTTTCACAGCGGGCGCGTACTGTATTTTGTCGTTCTGCCCTCGGCCGAAGACGGAATATTCTGACAGCCAGCCACGCCGATTCAATTGTCAACCATGTCGCTTCCGAATCTAGGAGCTGGTCGTCATTCCCACATGCAACAAGTAGAACCAACAATCACTCATGGCATCTTGATTCATCGTGTGGTACAATACATAAGATAACCCAACTCGCCATGAACGGCGCCCCGGTTCATCTTGACTCCCAACCGAGAATAGTAAAGAAAAAGCGAAAGAGGAAAAGCAAAACAACAAGTCAAGGAATCCAGGACTATTCCGGTATTGAATCCGCCGTTGTTGACGGGCGAAATCTGTCCGGCCGAGAGGCAGGCGTTATTGATTTTTGCATAAAACCCCGCAAAGGGTAAAGGTAGAGCAGAGAAGGAAAGAGCAGGGAAAAACTAGATGTCCCAGTTTGGCACCTCCGTCGGGTAATTCCGTCCTTAGCAGGACGAAAAGATAGACCAATGACTGATCTATCTCAGCCGGGATCCCTTCCCCTTTCCAAGCCGAAGGGCGGTCGTTGCGAGGATGGGAGGGTATGACGTTGTTGCCTTTGTTGCCTCGAAAAAGGCAGGCCAGATCGGGAAGCTTGCCTAACCAGCGTGTGTGTTCCGAGGGTAGGATTAAGTCCCTAGGAGGCAATGCCATGGTGCGAATCGCGTGCAAGTTACCATTCATATTCGCCGGTGGCCTTGTGGAAGACGTACTCCTTGCCGTTAACGGTGAGGACGCCATCCTTCAGGACACACTTCCTACAACGGATGTCAGTAATGCGGTGCGGATGGCCTCAGCCCTACCCCCAAGCAAAACGTCAAGTACATACCACTTGTTCTTGACCCGCTGCACCTTGTCGTACATGCAGAGCATCATATGCCCCATGCTCTCGTCATCGTCCTCATCATCATCTCCGCCCTCGTCGGGATCATCCAAATCCGAGTTGATCGCGTCTTCATCGTCTTCCTCGCTCTTAATGTCGTCGTCCATTCCATCAAACTGGGCAGGGCCGTCGGTACTCCTTGGCTTCCCAGAACGGCTACGACCCTTGGTAGCCTCCTTGAGTGGAAGCATCAGGCCACCGCCCTCCATCTCCTTCGCTCTCGCAACAATCTGGGTGTGAAGGTGCTCGTCAATCTGAGCACGAGACATCGTGGGTGGAAGGTCCGAGTCGACGCCGGGCTGCAGTGATGCCCCGTCGGTACCATCGCTGGAACCATCAAGCTGAGCCGCAGGAAGACCGTTGGTTGTTCCTGGATGCGGGACTTGCTGCAGGCGCTGTTGCATTGCGGCGGCAACGCCTTGGCGATATTGTTGCTGTGGGTTCAAGGACTGTGGCGCCTGTCCCGCTCGGGGACCCTGTTGAGGTTGTTGGCCAGCAGGATTGATCTGAGACATGCCGCTGTGGATGGCATTAATAGACGCAGCAGCTCGCTGTCCGTATTGACTCTCTAGGGCCAGAGCAGCACGCTGCGCTGCGGTTGGGCGGGCACCATTGGCTGGGTTGTAGGCCGCAAGGACGGGCGGCAGCCCGGGTTCCTGCTTGATGCCCGGCTCGGCCTGAACAAAACCAGGCTCTGGCTTCATTGCCATGGCATTCGCGTTTGGAACAAGAGGCCCAGGAAGCGAGAGGCCTTGCGCAGAGGATTGAGGGCTCAGCGTAGCCTGAGTGTAGCTAGCAGCAACACCGGCATGGGGCGCACTCGGCGGAGCAGTCGCTTGAGCATGGCTGGTCGTGGGCGCAGCCTGCGGCTCTGGCTTGGGGTCCCACGGGAACTGGGCCACCTTCATCTGCGATAGCTTGTGCTGCCATTCCTGTCACTAGCACATTAGCACCGCCCGGCTCGTCCATCATTTCCATGGTCCATTGGGGGTTTGGGAATCGAGGGTTGGGTTGGGAACTGGAAGGTGATCCACTCCAGGGTTCCGCACGTGACGGTTGGTCAGACCAGCCAATCGGAAGCGGCGCAGGAGTGATTGGGCGAGCTTGCAGCAATTGGGCTGGAACTTAAAAAGAGACCCAAAAGTGCTGGGTCGCCCACCCAGATCGGCTGCTCTCCACCCCTCTCGCCCTGGGAGCCAGAGGCGGCCGCCCGAGGGAAGCCCGACACTTGTCGCGCCGTTTTGACCAGCGAAATCAACGCCAAACCAACAGAATATTGTCCGGGAGGCCGCGCCCGACGACGAAATGAAGGAATGATTTTGATTTGGTGACAGAGGTAGGAGATCGCAGGGCAGGGCGGTGGAAATGCAGCGAGAGACAGCGGTTGCGACGTGGAGAGGGAGGGAGAGCGATAGAGCCTCACCTTTTTTAGGTCCTCCAAGGCACCATCATCGACGCCATTCTCCTCGAAATCAACGCGCACAGCATTGATAACCTCGGCGATGATGGTATCGTAGACGGGACCGACTGCCGCGTTCGACATGGTGATGGTTTCCTCCTACCGGAGCAGCGACGCCGGCTATGGTGTTCCACGGCCCCCGCAGCGATTGCTTCTTGACTCGGTAGACGGCCGTCGTCGCCTCGTCGTCCCGCTTCGTCCTGCTCAAGCCGCCGGTAACCACCCGGATCTTCTCTACGCTCCGTCGATAAGCCCGGCACCAATTCGCTTCGCGCCGACGGCTCGGTGTGGCTGGCCGGCTCGGTGTGTCGGATGGGGAACTGGCCTCGGGGGAATGCGGGACCGTCTGGCGCCGTGCGGGCTGGGCTCAGATTGGTACGCTGGGGGTTTCGCAGGTCGCCTAAAACATGCCAAATGCTCGTAGTCTGTATTTCTAGATGGTAGGTCGCCGTATTTTGGGGTTTGCAGTGGTGTGCTGCAGACTTGGGGGGCGGGTGGTACTGGTGTTTAGCGTGCGAGTTGGTTGTATTGGGCAAGTTCAAGAAGCCGCTGCGCTTTTGGTTGGATTTGTAGCCCAGACTGCTTAGTCAGTCGGCCGAGCACTGCCAGCCGCTCAGACCCAGGGGATTCGAGCAACGTCCCTGAATGCTGAACCAAACTTTTCCACGGCGGCCTGAACGCCAAAGGAAAGGGAAGAAAGATGAGAAAGGAAGAGAAATTCCAGAGTCGGTTCTCGATGCGCAGCTTGGGTTTTGCTACAATTGGGACGGGGATTAGAAATAGGGGGAAGGTACGGAGGCGTACACTGAAGGGAGCGCACAAGTTGGAAGGTGCCCGCATCTTCCCTCCCCATTTCCCTGATCTCGTTCTCTCTCGACACCATTTCGACAACATTCGCACTCCCTCTCTCTCTGCAGCCACCGATTTGAAAGTCACGAATGCCACTCTCCCTGTGCCCATGGCCAGATTATTATAACTAGAATACAGTATCGAACTGTCTTGATCCGATGCAAAACCCAAATAACAAACAGCCAAACCGATGACCGGAAAGAAAATGTGACGCCTGTCCCTGTCCCCAGTGTTCGTAAAACTCATGACCAAGCCGTTGCTCATTCATCGCTGTGTAAAAATGGCGCCTCGTATGCATGCCCGGGAGAGACCCAAAAAAACATCTCCCCAACGCCGCGCTGAAACCCATCCATGAGCCAGGACCGCTTCCGATGCTGTTGACCGTACTTTCCAGAAGGGAACCGTGCGTATACCTACCGTTGGCTGAACAATTGTCGCTGATATTTGGCTTGATCCCGGAGACTCTCTGCCTGCTGAGAATGAACGACCCTTAGCGGATCGTCATTTGCTTGGACAGCTCGGCCTTGGCCGCCGCCGCGCCGGCACTGCCAACGCTGGTACCGGAGCCGGGCTTCTTCTCGAAGATCTTCCAGAACTTCAAGCTCTCGTCGGCAGCTGTGTGGAATGTTAGCAAACGAATCGACCCAGAGCAGGTGCTTGAGAGACTGCTTACCTGCTGTGGCCAGCATCTGACCGTCAGGGCTGAGGCAGCTGTGGAGGACCCTGCTCTCGTGGGCGGGGATCTCGACGTTGCGGACGAGAGTGGGGTAGCTCCAGATGCTCAGGGAGTTGTCGGGGAAACCGCTCGAGCTGACGATCTCGCGGTAGTGCGGGCTCCAGCGGAGGCTGGTAACCTGCGAGCCCGTGTCGATGCTGTTGACGCGAGCGCCAGAAGTCGTGTTCCAGAAGTGGATGTGGCGATCATAAGAGCCACCTCCGGTGGCGAGGAGGTTCATGTTCCACGGGCACCAAGCAAGAGCCTTGACGGCCGCCTTGTGGTTGGTCTTGGTGAACTTGGGGACTGCCAGGGACCGGGCATCCCAGATCGAGACCAGATTGTCGTTGCCGCCCGTGGCAAGCTGAGCGCCATCCGAGCGCCACTCCAGGCCGCAGACCTCCGAGGTGTGCGAGACGAGCTCGGCCACCTTGTGCTCCGCGATACGGACGTCGTGGTTGAAGACGAGGCCGCTCCTCGCGCCAGTCGACAGAAGGTGCTTGTTCCAGCCCATGACGCCAACTCGGGTGTCATGGCCCAGCATGCTGCGGATCTTGACGCCTTCGGCAACATCCCAAATCTGGACCTCGCCGGTGCCGAGACCCACGCCCACGTAGGCGCCATCTCCAGACCACTTGACGCTGCTGACGTACGTATCCGGGCTGGTCTCGAGGAGGCAGCTCACCGCGCCCTCATCGGCCGACCAGACGTAGACGTTGCGCTCGAGACCAATGGCCACCTGGTTGCCAGAGCTCCAATCGAGGAGGTTGAGGTAATAGTCGTCAATGAGACCCGGGGCATCCAAGACACGCTCCGGAGCGGTGGCAATGCGGCGCCTGAACTGAGCCGAGGTCGCGTTGGCGGGCTTCAGGGGGCGGTTATACTGTTGCCGCAAGTCGATGGGCTTGGAAGACTCAGGAGGGGCAGGCTTAAATTGCAGAATGCGCGTGTTCAGGTTGACGCCACAGGCATCGGCCAGCGTCTCTTGGTACGCGACCGTGTTGGGCGAGGGCCGCGAGTACGAAGCCGGTTCCTCGTCCTCAATGTTGAGGCCCTCCAGGGCGGCAATGGCCTCGTCGGTAGCAGAGCTCAGGACTGACGAGGCGTCGCCGTGTCCGCTCCTCGGGCGCTGCAAGCTGATCTTTGCGGATCCCGCATTGGCAATGGCCGAGCTCGCGGAGCGATTAGGGATGAAGCGGTCGGCCTTGTAGGCGATGGTCGTCTTGCTGGTCTTCCTCCGGACCGCTGTGGTCTTCTTAGCATTGTTGCTGGGGGATGTCTTGACATGGACGCCAGTGCCAGTGAGGGTAAAGTCTGACACGCCAAGCTCGAGGGCTTTGCGCGGTGTCGAGACGACACGGGCGATGTTTGACTTGGGCGTGTCACGCAGGTTCTTGGAGGGCTTGCCAAAATGAGCAGCCAGATTGCCGCTGTAGACCGACTTGGAAGGGACCCGGTGGCCATCATTGCTCGTCTTCTCCGGGGTAAATGGGGATGAGTTGATGTTGATGGCAGCAGACCGCTGACGAGGAGAAGGGGTTAGGGGCATCCGCCCGCCGGCGGTGCGCGTGGAGAAGAGCCCAGTATGGGACTTGAGGGGTGTTGAAACTGCTGCTGTAGCCATGATTGCCGACTGTGCTGATGCAGTATTGATAGGTGACTTGGAGGGTTGTGAGGATAGCCTTCACCAGGCAAGCCGTCACCAAGACAGTGAGTAAGTCTGGAGGGAATGGTTGCGTGATGCTGAGTATGGAGTGAGCAGCGGGAGTGCAAAGAAGTCTGATTCTGAGGGCTTGAGAATGAGTGGTAGGTAACGCGAAGAAGCTGGTTTTTGGAGCAAGAGAATGCGCAGCCAAAATCGCGTGTGAGGTGTGGAGGAAGGAGAGCAAGACTGCCCCAGAGGCGTGGGAGGACGGGCTTAAATTAGGAGATGTTTACACCAGACGTCGGCCAGGCAACCAGTTCTGGTGGGGGCGTTTCGCCCCGCCCCACCTGCATCCCACCGCGACTTGCAGGCCCGAGACGGCCCGAGCTCAGCGGTGCCGTGCAGCCATTTATTCTACTATTAGCGTGTCACAACCCCTGCCACGCAGATTTCTGTGGAGCCGCCAGCGGAACCTTCAATGGGGATCGATCACCACATGGCCGTCCTTCATTGTCCTCCACCACAAACCGGGCCATCGCTCCACAATCTCCCGACGGGCCACTGGTGCGAGCGCAAGAGTTCATGTGTGCGCATGCACTTCCAACATCGACATCTACACGAAAACATCGCACGACCGGGGCTGTAACTTGACTTGTTACTTTCCGGTTCCCGTCGAGCCGACTGGCCTTCGAATCTCCAAGCCAACCAGCCTTGCGTTTTGCCCAACACCTGCACCGCATACTGCATAATACTGCGCTTTGCAGTCCATGGCGCAACAACAACAACACCCCGCGACTCCCACCGGTGCCGGTGCCGGTGCCCTCGCCGGTCCCTCTCTCTTCGGTGGGCCCGGCGCTGGGGGTCTTACACCGCACCCCTCGATGCACTCGTTCGCCTCGGCCTTGACGCCCGCTTCGGCCTCGTCCTCAAACAATACCTACATCATGCCCAACTCGCCGCTTAAGAATCGCGCCCCCATGGACGGCTACCGCCCGAAAGTCACGCGCACTCTGGGCCAGCGGCCGGCTTGCCTTGTCAATGCATCCGTGACGTACTGCGGAAACAACCAGATATACGCCTTTGGCGGCTTCGACCAGTATACAGACGAGGTCTACAACCACGTGCTGCGCCTGGACCTGATTAGCCACCAGTGGACTCTCGTTGACAATTACGGCGACATTCCCGGCGTGCGAATGGGTGGGTTCTTCTGGGTTTCTTGCGCTTGCTTGCTACTTCCCGCTGACTGTACCCCGCCACATAGGACACACGGCAACCCTGTACAAGGGGGACAAGCTCCTGGTGTTCGGCGGCGAGAACGAGCACCGAACTTACCTTTCCGACCTCATCATATTTGACCTGAAGACAGCCCACTGGACGCAGCCATCGGTGACGGGGCCGATCCCCAAGGGCCGCGCTCGGCACGCCGCGGTCTTGCACGAGGACAAGCTTTTCATCGTCGGCGGCATCACCGGTCACGATAACTATGTGTTGGACGACATCTGCTACCTAGATTTGAAGACGTATACCTGGTCGAGGTCTTGGCGCTTTGTCGGCCGGTTCGATCACTCGGCGTATATCTGGGGAGAAAGGGTTTGGGTGTTTGGCGGCCTGAGTGAGGACATGGACAAGGTTAGCGACCTGTGGTGGCTGGATCTCAAGGGGAGTCCAGCCTTCGACTCACCGCCGCACATCGGCTCCCTCGACCGCTCGGGTTTGGCGAGGAACACCGCATCTCCTCGGCCGTCCCACCAAGCATCCCGGTCTCCTGTTGTCGGATCATCTGGGTATGCAGCCAACTCGAGAACGCCCCAAGTCAACACCCCGTCGTTCCACCTCAAAGCCTACGCACCCCCTGCCCCGGGAGCCATCTCCGCCTTGAAGTTCGTGAGCGGCCCCAGCGTTCCTTCCCAGATGCAGGGCATCCACTTTCACGTATACTCGTCCGGGACCCTCCTGGACTTTGTCACACCAGCAGCGACCATCACATCCAAGGAGTGTTCGCTTACTGCGCTGGATTTGGGGGCTCTTCGGTGGCAGAAGCTCGCCGAAGGGCGTGAGATTTTCAAACCCGGATACCGATGGCATTATTGCACCATGAACGAGGATGGCACCAAGGTGTGGCTGCTGGGCTGCCCTACTGAAGCCGGCGCTATCGACCTCGGTGCTAATGGCCTCGAGGAGTATCTCTCTGACATTATGGAGATTGACCTGCGCAGATACGGCTTCTTGGGCAGTAACCTGGGATCCGAGACGCGGACCGACCTTGTTCGCCCCTCGCTGCGGACGCGCAACGTGGAGCCGCCGTCAAAGGGGCTGGGGGCCGACCTCGCGAGGCTTTTCAACCACCCCCCCGAGACTGGGAGCGGCACGGATTTCATCGTCACGGCCCTCTCCCGCGACTATGACGAAGACGAAATCATGGGTTCGGCGCTCATGCACGCCGGCGAGTCAGACGAGAGCAGCCAGACGTGGCTGGCCGCGGATGCTCCGACGTCTCCCCCGATTCACGTCCACCGGCTCATTCTGCAGGCTCGCTGGCCGCACTTTGCGCGCCTATGGTCCAGCCAGATGGCCGAATTCCACACCAAAAAGATGCACATCCCCGAGCCTTACAGCGTCGTCAAGGCATTCCTGTACTACCTCTACACGGACCGCATCGACCCGACCGATGACGACGCCGACAACGCCATGGCCGACCTCGCCGACGTGGCCGGTCTGCTCGTCATGTCCAACATCTACAACATCCCCCACCTGCGCTTGCTGTGTGTCAACCGCCTGAGCAAGGAGCTCGACGTCGACCACGCCTGCATCATCTGGTACTGCGCTGGGCTGGCCAACGAGGAGTGGCTGCGCAAGCGCACCGCCGGCTTCTGTATGACGCATTGGGGTCGCGTGGTCCGCACCGTCGGCTTCCAGCGCCTTCCACGCAGCGCTCTGGTTGAGCTGTCGCAGGAGGTTGACATGGAGGGGCGAGTTGTCGGCGGGGACGAGCTCGACATGATCGTCGGCATGGACGGCCGCTTCAGCGACGGCGCCTCGGCTAGCTCGCGCCGTAAGGAGAGCGTGAGCAGCAACCAGACGCAGTTGCTCGAGACCGAGGACGACGACGATGATGACGGCATGGAAATGTCCTAGATTGGCATTCGGGCCAGAAGAAAAGGAGGTGGTGGAGGGCGGCACCGACCACGGCGGCCGCGTAGGCCAGGTCCTATTGCTTGGTAAAACGCACGCCTTCTTCTTTGGGTCGGCATAACATGGCATTTTATCCCTTTGGATTGAAAGAGGTGAATACAAAGAAGGCAAAGTTGATTGGGACACTGCGAGGAATATTCGGCCCGTCAACTGGGGATGGGGAAGGCATTTTCTTCTCCGTGCAGTCATTTTGTTTGGTCTGCACATATATCTTAGGGTCAACAGGCAAGGTATCGTGTCGTCAGGGATGGGGAGCGCATTGCGAGGCGTTAGGCGACGATGTTATGTTTTTTTGTTTTCTTACCAGGAGAAATACTATACATAGGGACGTGGTTGACTTCAGTTGTTGACAACCTATAGCCGAGTTTCCACTGGAGACCATCTTGAGGATCGAGTTCATCCACAGGACAACGGGCTCTACTACCACGAGGAGAATGTACCTAACATAGCAATGAGGAGCAAGATATCCCAAGCATCTAAAACGAATAGCACCAAGCAGATTGTGTGTGTGTGTGTGCAAAGCTTTTCCTACCCGCCAAAGACGCCATCAAACCCAGCAACCAAGCCAGCAATTCGCTCTCACCAACCCCTTCCCCGTATTTTTCAAATTTTGGCCTCCTGTCCATCCGTCCGTCCCTCTCAGATTCAACCGCCGCGTCATAAAAGCATCCTACAAAAAAAAAGACATTTTTGCACCCCTTGATATCTGCAACACATGAAGACATCTCCGAACCCGTAACAGACAAAACTCCCCTTCTCCATACAAACACCGTCATGACGCGTCGCCGCCACCACGTTGACAAAAGAAAAGAGCGATTAGTGATTAGAGTGTAAAGAAAACGCAGTTGGAACAACTGTCCGCCCGCCTTGTGGCTGAGTTGGGTTGCGATGGGTTGGTGACGCCACGCTTCGACAGAACAACTCTCGCCTCCACCCATCGACGACTCAACCCCATCTGATGTCGTTCCGTGGTTCTAGTGTCGTGTCGTCATTGTTCTTCTAATCCTTGCCCATCTGTATTCTCTATCGGTCGTCGTCTTGTGCTTTTTGAGAGAAAGGGAGAGGGGTAAGGGCATGGGTTCCGATCTTGACGAGGGAACCGAGAGCAGCCTAGGTGCCAACTCGACAAACTTAATCCTGCAAGACATGCTGGAATCGGGTCCTGAAACGTCTTTTTTTCTTTCCTTTTTCTTGGCGCCATCTTCTGGAGCCGAGCCCGAGCCACCGAGGGGTATCAGTCTGAACTCCTACTCTATGTGGGGGTATATCTGGCTGTGGCGACCCAGTCCAGCCAACGCCGCTCGCATAGTGATGCAACAAATGCTGAAGCCCAATCGATGAAACGCCGAGCTATATGCTGGAAAATGCAGATTCCGAGCCCCAACTGATCAAGGTGTTGGAATTTTTGTTTTGTTTTCGGAGGGTGAGAGGCGATCTCGGTACGGCGCACGTGTCGCATATTCAACGAAAGGGGCCGCACAGAAAAATTTCTTGCAGATCCCGGCGAACGCGAGAAACACCGGGGCTGTCGTGGACACCGGGGGATGGACCAGTGTCCTAGAGCATCGTGTCTTCGTTGATGTTCGGTAGGCCTTGTTGCATCGCGAGGAAAGTGGCTGGGTTTTGCGTCATCGATGACAGCAGGGTTTGGTGCTGGGCCCTGAGATCCGGATCGCACATGGGCGAATGCTGCTTGTGCTAGATGGGTGTCAGCGGTGTTTCCTCATACCCTGCTGGTTTCGGCACAAACTTACGTATTTGAGCCCGTTCAGGTTCTTGTACCGCTTCCCACAGACTTCGCACTTGAAAGGCTTCTCCTTCTCCATGCCTAGCGTCCCAGGATAGGGAGCGCTGGTCTCTGGGTTGACAATTGAGAAGGTGCCATCGCCGTTCTCATGCAACTGCTGTGTTGAATGCCCGTGGGTCTTGTGGTACCTAGGACGCTTGTTAATGCGGCTGAATCGGGGGCAGCAGCTAATGGTACTCAAAACCTACTTCAGACCGTTCTGGTTCTTATACGCCTTTTCACAACCAATGACTGGACACCTGAAGGGCTTGTGCTCTTCGGCAGGCGGCATCATCAGCGCGGTCATCTGCTGTAGGACGAGGGCAGGGTCAGTCCCAGCCGGGAACTGACTCAAGTCGAGGTTCATGGCTTGCAAATGCTGCTGCAGTTGTTGTTGCATCTGAAGTTGCTGGTCGAGAGCCCGCTGTTGGCTGGTCATCTGTGTTGTTCCCCCAGGGCTGAAGAGACGCTTGGCGGGGTCATCAATGGTGCCCAGGGCGCCGAAGGCCAGGCCGCCAAGTTGAGCACCGCCCAGGTTCATGTTGCCGAGGTTCATCTTCATGGGCATGCCAGGGAGATCTTCGTCCTCGTCGCCGTTGCCATCCTGTCCAAATTGCTGACCTCGTTGCGGCAATCCTTGCTGGGTTGTCAGCGTCGGCGTGTTGACCGAAGATACAGTCGGGTTGTTCTGGAACCCGAAGCTGACAGCGGCGGGTGTCGGAGGCTGGGAGGTGCGAAGCGCTTGGTGCGGGAGGCCGGAGCTGTTCAGATGCAGTTGTGGCCTCTGCTGCTGGCCGAAGAGCTGGCGAGTCTGCTGGATGGTCCGCGTGTTGTCGTCCATGTCCATCGGCCCAACCGTCTCGTCCAGCTCCATGTCACCGACCGCGTCCATCTCATCGTTCATGTTCATGTGGGACAGGCCGCTAGCCTTCTGGGACGATGCCGTTGTTTGATGCTGTTGCTGCCGCATCATCTGCCCGATGCCACCAACACCCATGCCAGGCCCGACCTGGCGCTGCTGAGGGAACCCATGCAGGGCTTGCGAGGCTTGCCGTGCGCCGCCCACGGACGGTGCAACTGACCCGGCGCGGCTGGCGGGGCCACGGGAATTTGGTTGGACCGCGCCAAAGGCATCCCTCGAGGCAGCAGGCGTGTTTGTTGGGTGGTGGTGCTCCTCATAGTGCTGTAGGAGATCATGGAGAGTCGGCCATGTTCGGTCGCAGCAAAAGAAGTCGCGCATGAAGCTGGCCTCCAGTCTCGGGATGTACGAGGACGAGTGGAAGGAGGAAGACTGGTTATTTATGTACGGTGAGGTTCCCGTCATCATCATACTGTGGCCAGGCGCATTAGCTTTAGTTCTGGCAAGCCTTGTGAGTTCGGCAGTCGCGCCGTGTGGCACGGCGAGACGCGGAGAGAAACATTCCAAAATTCCCAAAAGAGACACCGGGCGAGTCGCGGCGCGGGTGCGCCCGAGACAAAGCCAGGCGGGGTATTCGGAGAGAGAGATGAGTCGCGAAAGACAAGGAACGAACTCACTCTTCCCGGATGAAACTGCCAACAGAAATACCTCCCCAGCTCATGCCCCCCATCAAGCTGCCGGCCATGCTCTCGCGGCGGGCGCGGTTCGCATGATCGCGGTTTGGGTTGGTCATGGAGATGGGCTTTGCGCCGGCGCTGACAAACGAGTCCTGGCGACCGCGGCCGGCGGCCGAGCCAAAGTCTGGGCCGGTCGTCATGTTGACGTCGAAGTCGAGATCGAGTTCGGTATCGACTGCGGTGACGCTGTTTACGGCGCGACCGGTGGTGCAAGAATAGTGGTCGACGCTGTCGTCGACGATGGCGGGGGACAGGGCCGAAGCGGGATACTTTTGGGCGGGGGATGGCGCTGCTGCGAAGGAAATAGGTCGGGAAGGGGCCGGCTCTGGAAAGCTGTGGTAGCCGGGGCCAAAGATGGTCGAGCTGGGTGTCGCCGGTTGAGCGATCGGCGAGGGCGAGCGCGGCGAGTGGTTGAGAGGGGAAGGCGAATCGGTGGTGGTCGCGGGCGATGTGTGGTTACAGCCTGAGTTCTTATTTCGATGGGGCCCAGCAGGCTCCGCCGGGTCGGGGCTCGCTCTCGAATTAAACCACTGGGTCAAGGACCGCATGGCGACGAGGGCCAATGTGGATAACGTTCACCTAACGTTGCCTAGCCTCGGATGTGGATGGGGACCTGCCAGGGCGGCAGATTGACGGGGGTGTCTGGGACTGCCACACAAAACGGCCGGGTCGATGTTCGGATTCGCCGCTCGAGGGAAACTGCACTCAGAGACACTGCAGCGAATACGGAGATGTGCCGTGAAATAGGTACCAAAATGCAGCCGGGAATGCAGGGGAGGGGATGAGGGGTGCGAGGAGATGATGAATCATGAAAGTGCGGGAAATGGAAGCATGCCAGCAAAGGCCACTGATCAACCTGTTCGCTGCTCACGGCGAAATGGCGATGGATGCCCGTATGGCGGCGGCCAGGTGGGCTGTTTGAACCGGGTGGAGGTGGGCGAACGGGCAGGGCAGCGCCTGGACAGAGCAGGGACAGGGCCGTGGGGTGTGCTGGGCGACGTGCCCGGATCCGCTGGGACGGAAGGTTCGACCGACCAGGGTTGCTGTGTAAGTGGTAGTGGATCCCTCGGCCGGGCCTTCTTGGTTGGAGGGAAATGACTAATTCGCCGGCTCAGCATCCGACGGAGCAAGAGCAAGAGCAACCGCGTTCGAAGGAAGCCAGAGACAGCCGTGCGAAACACGTTTCTTTCTTTCCCGGTGCGCGCGATGTGATGCGGTGAGCGTTGTTGGTGGATGGTGGATAGTGTCGCCGATGCGGCCCGGCGGTGGTGTGTCGGGGTGACGAAGACAGGTCCCAGACCGCGCAGCGCACGGGGAGGCAGTGGGGGTGGGGGGATGGTAGCGGCAGCAAGGCCTTGGGCTCCGGATCTTGTTTTGACGAGGAGACAACAATCAGAACTGGCAACACGGCTCGCAGCGAGAGATGAGCGGGCGGCGGCTAGGTGATAAGGCGTGAAGGAGGAGGGGTTGGAAGATATATTACGACATTGCCTGGCGTTTTCAACGTCTGGCCGAGGGTGCTTGGTGTACATAGTACAGACGTCCTTCGTAATCCCTCACCTCCCTGCCGGCGAGTTGATCGGATTCTGATGGCATGGGCCAATGATCATCGCAGGAGCCGCGCGCTGACGCCACGAGCTCCCGCATCCATCTGCGAGCTCCCGCCCCGACTTCCATGGCTCTACATAGCGTTAGATTATCGCTCCTATGAGCTTCGGAGGACTGTGTTGGTCGGCCCCCTCTCATTTCTGTTGGCACAGCTCCAGCCAGGGCGGCAATGCTTGTGGCTGTCCCCGTCGCGGGTAGCTGCCTGCAGAGAGAGGGCAAACGGAGGTTTCGGCAACGCAGGGAGGGGCTTGTGTCCGCACTGTCCCAGGGAACTGGCCACCGTCCCGGCGCACCTGTTGTGCTCCGCTCGGTGCTGGATCGAGGTACCGTGCAAGGCAATCTGCGCACATCACGGAATACTGGAATGCCTCTGATTTTTTACTCTTGTCCCAATCCGCCTTCCAGTCATGCCCGAGAGGCTCCGGACGCCGCGGGGGCGTGGAAGACACAAAATGCTCCATACCTTGTAATAGTCTCGGATGCAAGGAACGCTTTGGGAAAGGCTGTCTGCTATCACAGGTTGTCACAGGTTGTCACGCCGTATACGGAGTAACGGTAATGTCAACGTGAGAAAGGTGTTTGATACACCTCCGCAGCCATGTGAATCTCTTGGCCTGCCTCGGAAGATCTCGTGTTGCACAACATTGCATCAAAGCGGGCCGGCACCCAACTCCTCAGCCTCGCTCACATGACATCCATCGCGCACACTACCACCGATAACGCCACATTTGAGTGAAGGCGAGGCGCCTTGCCCGCCGGTAGATCCCATGCGGCAATGAAACCTCCCTATCCGTATTCCTGTCAGTGCCTGGCCCGATCAATAGGTGTTTTGTTAGGTCCCTCAACGCGGCGCCACTTGCACTGACTCGGGGAGGGCACACTGACACGAGCGTGGCCAGCCCAGCCATGTCTGCTCCGAGGCCGGCGGGGACTTATTTATCCCGGAGGTTTCACAGATGGCAACGCGCCACACCGTGTTGCATGGCTCTTTTGCATCGAGTATAGGTACCGTGGCGGCTTAATCCATCACAGTCTCTAGCAATGGCAACGGCAGTGTTCAGCGTTCTGTCCCATGAAGTCATCGAAGCGTCAGAGACATAATGTGAAAGGCATTTAATGGGTGGGCCATACAGTCCAATCCCCTGTTGGTCTCCAGGCATTGGGATTTGCCACGTGCAGTTGAGCCCCAAACAGTCGCTTCAAACAGCAGTCTGAGCTCCACACCACATGCGCGTCCCGACATCAAGTCAGGCACTGGCCCCGGCAATGTGTTCCAAGCGAGAGGGCCACTCACTGACCTTCTAGGTTCTCCGCTTCCCCGGCCAGGTTTCAACAAGTCCCGATCCTGACCTGAAAACGCAGGTACCCTTGGCCAACTTTCTCGGGCTTGGCCCAAGAGATCAGCAGGTGATGCGCAAACTATTCGCCCCCTTTTCTCGCGGATGCCCCGATCTAGCAAACGGCGGATAAGTGACCTGGCCGGGGCGTTGTATGTATGTATGTGCGTCGTCAGCAGATCGCACCGTTGTTCCCGTCTTTGGTAAGGGAATGTATGCCGTCCGTTCCCAGATCCAGTCAGCTTAGCTGCCAGGGACTCGGCTGCAGGTCGTCTCGTTTGGCCCTTGTCACTTATGGACGCCTCATATATATTACATCAACTGAGGGCCTGTCTCGGTCGAATTCAAGCCGAGAAGGGTGTCCGGATAAGCAGCCGGCTCACTTTACCTGCACGCGTACTGTTCCCTCACCATACCTACCGACAGAGGTGGACGGCACCAGCGCTCGCAGTGACACAGGGCTTCTTCATCGGGCAAGGCGAACCCCCCGTCAAGATACAGCCGCCAATCGATGTTGGTTGACCATGAAATCATTCCGGCATTGTCGAAAAGGGCCGTCATGCACAGTGCGTCTCCGGCTCGTCCCATCATCGGGTGTTGAACTTGCCCGGGCTCCTCCCGGGTGGCATCGTGTGGCCCGGGCTCCCGGCGCGGCGGATTTGGCGGGCCCCTGTCAGCTTGGCAGCAAATCTGGATCGGATGCAGCCCCTCCAGAGTTCCAGAAGGGTGATGGACATTCCGGATGACAGTCTGCCCTGAGCCGTGGGCCCGTCGTGTGGTCAAGAGCAGCCGCGAACGACTCGGTCCAGGGGCCGCGTTGATCACCGGGCCGGTTGCGAGATGCAGCCACGGAAGGGAAGCACCGCTTGTCGTTCATCTACGAGATCCGGCCCGGAGGGGATGTTGCGGGCGCTCCCCATAAATACAGGTGAAGCCCGGGCGTCGTGATGAGGGCACCACATGGCTTGACGTGGCCCCTGGCGTCCGGCTTCCATGGTAGTCTCAGGCACACTCCATCCCATTCCATCGGCAGTGTGCTGTTCAACCTGAGCCCGCGGGCGGCGAACCGGCCTCAGGCAGGGGCAGAGCCCGCGGATGTATCGCCGGGTTTCGCCGACCAGCCGGACCGTGGGGCGCGGGAAGCGAGGTCGGTGCCGGCCAAAAGTATTTCTTTGGGGGTTCCAATTATGAATGGACCCAAGGATGGATTGGCCTCGCCCTGGGCGGTTGGAGTCAGAGTCGCAGTCATCTATCTCATTATCTCGTCTTCGTGCCTGACTGTGTGACTGTTTACAAAGCAGAAAAGCATCAAGAGCCGCTCCGAAAGGGCCCGGTCCGGGCGAAAACGGTCTCTGTGAATACAATGCAGGAGTCAGGCAACTCAAATGAGTAATCCGCATTCCCGTCGCCCGTTGGCCCCGCTTCTGCGACAGCGGGTGCGGCCGGCATCTCCACAGGCTCGCACACTCAACCCAAACCCCGAGATTCGACGAGCGCGGGCCAGGGTCTCTGCTCGCTCGCGCCCGGGGAAGACTCGGAGTTGGCCTCAAGCCCTGCGGAAACTGACATCACCATCTCCTCGGGGTCGCTCGTGTATTTCAAATCTGTAGCAACCAGGACTGGTTAAATATGTCGCGCCCCACTGGGAGAAGATCGAAGGCTATCATCACATCACGCACCATTTCCCGTGCTTCGGTTCCAGGTTGGATTCAAACTCCCAGCTTGCTTGTTTTGACTTTAAAGTTGAAGCTTCGTCGACCCACACGCATTTTACATCCCCATAAAGTTATTCAGGACCCAGTTTTCCTAAGCTGTTCCCTGTCTCGGGCCGGAGCCTGAATCATCATACGATAAATTTCTCGCACCACTACAGTCAGCGTCGCCGAGAACAAAAAGGCAAACGAGGGGCTCATTGATCAACATCCTCCGGTCTCACTAGCTTGTGCTACACTCCATAGCCCACCCCGCACCGCATCGCCGCGATCGACAGCAGTAGCAGCAGCGCCTGCCCGCCAACACCTCCAACATCATGAAGGTCATCAGCAAGGAAGAGGAGAAGGAGCACTATGGTGTTGTCATCCGCGGCGGCCTGATCGGCGGCAGCGTGGGTCTCGCGCTCGGCGTGGCCGGCGTCATCGGCGCGTCGAGGCGGTACCCGGCCTTCCGCCAGCTCACCCTCCCCTTCCGCTCCTTCCTGGTGACGTCGACGGGCACCTTTGGCGCCATCGTCATGGCGGAGCGGTACAGCGTCCGGTACCAGCGGTCGCACGATGCCATGAACAACTATCTCGAGGCGTCTCACCGCGCCACCGAGGACGCGCTGCGCGCTCACAAGACCGAGTCGCAGCGGCTCATGGACTGGGGCCGCGAGAACCGCTACAGCATTGTCTTCACCAGCTGGATCGCCGCCATGGGCATTGCCCTGGCCCTGGTCGGCCGCAACAAGTACCTCAGCACCAGCCAGAAGCTCGTGCAGGCCCGTGTCTATGCACAAGGCCTGACACTGGCCGTCTTGATCGCCACGGCCGCCCTCGAGACGGCCGACGCCAAGTCGGGCAAGGGCCGCTGGGAGACCATCTTGGTCGTCGATCCCAACGACCCGACGCACCAGAACCTGATTGAGAAGAGGATCCACAAGGAGGACTACGAGGGCCAAGATCTGTGGAAGCGTAAGTTTGCACTCAATCCCCCCCCCTTTCCCGGGGACCAGCCTGACATCGAGACTAATTTGGGTTGCAGAAATGGTTGCCTCCGAGGAGAAGCGGTTGGCAGAGCAAAAGAAGCAGCGGGAAACGGCTACGAAGCACTGAACCACGCCCCCTTCTTTAGGCATCTGGGTTTTTCGCCGATGTTGAGAGCGTCTCCTCGACCTTTGCGTCTTTCTCATTAATCATCTCTCCTCGTGGGCATTGGATGGCGTTTTTTCTGGAGTTAGCGGGCGGTTGATTTTCCATCAGAGTGCATGGCATCGTCTGGGTCTCTCCGTCTCTTGGTTGTTGTATAACTATGTAGGAGGGTTGTATGGGTTTGAGAGACCTTCGCCGGTTAGTTCAAAAAGGGTATGGAGCATTTGTCCGGGTGGTGGTGGAGCGAGCAATAGGAAGAGGAGAAAAAACGACAGTATAGACGAAGCTACAAACACACCAGATACAAGCCCGTTCAGGCGTTGTCGAAATTGATAGTTTCTTGATGGTCATGACTCTCGTGGATCGCTTGAACAGATAAATACATGGGAGAGGGGGAAAAGGCTGCCTGTATTAATATCAGTCCGCTTCGCTCTCCTTTTGCATACCCAGACCGCGACGCCGTTAACTCGCCCAGGACCCATATGCTCGCCCGACTCCCTCCCCACCCCAACACCAACACCTCGCCAATGTCAGGGGATCCTCCAGGAACTTGGTGAACGACTCCGGTGTGCTGCGTAAAGTAATCCACCCACGTTGCCATCCACCCTCTCGTCGTTCCCCCTTCATGATTAACACTAGGGCCTACACCTCGATGGTGAAATGGCTGATCTGTGAGTAGTATGAGTGCACGGCCAACTCGAGCACCCACACGTCGCCAAACACCTCGTTCCCGTCGAAGCCGCCAATCATCAGCAGTCGGCTGTCGTGCAACACGGTGCCGTGGTAGCCCCTGCCGCTCGGGGGCAGCCCGTACACCTTGCGCTTGTCCCAGGCCATAGTTACCAGATTCAGCAGCAGGACGCCGTCCGAGTACTCGTTGCCGTCGTGGCCCCCGATCACGAAGAGATAGGAGCCGACAATAGTCGCCGTGTGTGACAGCCGCCGGTACGTGACGGGTATGTTAACCGTCTTCCAGGCATGCGTGTCGACGTCGTAGACCCACACGTCGTTGAAGCACTCGCCGCCGTCGGAGCCGCCGTAGATGATGAGCTTGCTGCCGACCATGTTGGCCGTGTGGTAGCCCCGCGCCTTGGGCCGGAGTTCTTTGCCCGCGACGGGCGACCTGGCGTCGGGCACCGAGGGCGCCGAGATCAGCTTCCACGACATCTTGTTGACGTCGCTGACGTCCAGCCGCCAGATGTCGTTGAGCGCCCGCACTCCGTCCCCGCCGCCGAAGACGTAGATGCCGTTCTTGTACAGACACGCCGTGTGAGCCCGTCGCTTGGACGGTACCTTGTCGCCGAGGATGCGCGGCTTGGACCAGCGGTAGTTGACCGTGTCCAGCACGTACACGTCGTTGTAGTACGCCGGCCCGTCGCCGCCGCCGAAGACTACCAGCTTCTTGCCCACGGCCGTGCACGTCATGGCGCGCAGCGGCACGGGCACGTCGCCGACCACGTGAGGCGTCGACCAGTAGAAGCCGTCGGCGTCCAGCACGTACAGCTCGTTAAAGCAAGCCCGCGCGTCGCAGCCGCCGAACACGTAGACGTTGGACCCCACCAGCGTCGTCGTGTGCGCCCGCAGCGCCGTGTGCGGCGCCCCGGAGGTCGGCGCCCGGCTCCAGTACATGCCTGACGATGGGGCGGCTGGCACGTCGGGCGCCGTCCTGGGATCCGCCAGCGGCGGAAAGAGCGTGTGCACTTCGGCCCCTTTTGCCGGCGCCCCCCGACCTGTGCCCACCCGCGCTACGGTGCCCGGTACGGGGGCGGCGCCCGTCGCCGGCCGCCCTGCTATGGCGGATGTCGACCGGAGCCCTGCTGTCGGCCGCCGCGGTGCCTCCTTGCTGCTACTCCCCGCCGAAGTAGCCCCGGCATCGTCATTCTCGGTGATGGTTGGCTGCCGAGTCGGGGTGGGTATTGGTGTCCGAGAGGAGGAAGAGGAGGGTGAGGTGGAGAATGAGGCCGCCGGCGCGGGAACGGAGAGCGACGGCGATGGCGCTATCCCAGCCGAGGAGGCGGAGGAGGGGGTTAATGCAGCGGCCGATGACTGCGAGCGCTGGCGGATGGCAATGTCGGCCGGCTTGTTACGACGGTCCTGGCTCTTGGACGAGAGGTGGCCGGGCGTGTGCGATCGCGGAAGCGGGGGGGCGCGGTCCTGGGCTTCCCCGGTTGTGTTATCGAGCTCCGGAGGTGGCGGGCGCGTGTCAGTGGGCGACACGGGGGCTATCTTTTGCGAGCGCACAACCTTTATGTTTTGCGGTGGCGGCGGCAGCCTCTCGCGTGCCGCGCCTCTGGCCTGGTCAGCCATCGTTTTTACGATCGAATAACCATTTCCCGAGCACCGAAAACGGGGGCGGCCTTCGTCAGACGGAACGGTGGCGGCGGGCGTCGATCGTTTCGCGGGTGTCGGCAGATGGGGGGCGTTGTCGGGCAAGGCGTTGGTCGGTAAGTATGTCCAGGTCGCAAAGCAAGCGGCCGTTGATACCCAGTGTGAGGGGTGATGTGATGGTAATCGGTCGGTCGGTCAGTTGGTTGGGGGTCGACCTTGGGCAAGAGTGGGAGGTGATGATGATGGAAGCAAGGATTCAGCGGGTTGGCGGACAGGACGTCCTGGCCGCTGTTCGCTGCTGTGCCCTGTGAGGTGGTTTTCATCAGACCCCTAGCGTCAACGTTAGCGGCGTGCTGGATGCCTGCCCGCCCAGCCCAACCCTGCTCCCACCGGATCGCCCTGGCAGGGGCCCCTGAACCCCCACTCCGGCGTGCGACACGGCCATCGTCTCATCGTCTCAGCCGCGTCTTGCAGCACCCGTCCGCTCGACCTGGATTTGAACATGCTCTGCTGCAGCTTGTCGCGCTGCCAGATAGCATCCTACACAGTAATTCGAGAAGCTGAATCAGCTCATAACTCGCGTCTGGAAGGCGCCGCGGGCCCTGCGTCTCTCGCTCTTCGCCCGACGTCAGACTGCGACCCTGGCACCCACGTCGCATGGCCTGACATCGATGATTGCCGAAATGTTTGCCAGGGTGTTGGTTCCGACAGGGAGGCGCGACACCCAACACGCGACCGTACCTAGGCCGCTTCCACGTTGAACTATTGAATCCTATCGAATCTGAGAACGACGGCATATCCTGAGCATTCCCAGGGCCAGGATTGGATTCCAACCCGCAGCTTCTCACCAAGGAGGGCCTCGCTTGAGCCGTGGGCTGCTGTGGGCTCCTGGAAGCGACCTGGACCCCACCAAGTCCATCTCAATGCCGCGCAGGACCCCGCTGTGGGGCCAGGTCTGTTGCAGTCTGGTGGCATGGAGGCAACAAGCTTCAATTTTGGTTCCGAGAAAAAAAGTACCGATCGCTGGAAACCAGCGCTTGAAGTGAAATCAAGCCAATTCTGAACCAACCCAGAATTGCAATCCAGCCCCACGACTCCCGCACTCGACCTCACTAAACCCCAAGCGAGGCCAGCGACAATGGAGTTGCACGAAGCGCTGAAACGGCCCCAGGCGGAAGAAGCCAACGGCGCCACCGCCGCGAACAATGGCAACGGCGCCGAGCCCGCCATGAAGAGAGTGAGGCTTGACGACCCGTCACCGGCTATTCGGGGCGCACCCGAGGCGGTGTCGAGGACCAGGGTCAAAGGAGTTGCTCCGATCAAAGAAGAGTACGGCGTTGCTTGCTCCGAGCCATGCATTCTTTTAGTTTATCTGGATCACCCACTGACAATATCAACCCAGGTATCTCATCTCGGCACCTGGCCAGAGGGAGAAGCCGGCCGAGGACGAGGCCGTTGATGATGATGCCGCTGAAGGGCGGGGTGCACCAGATGCTCGGGATGCGCAGCAGGACTCGGGGAAAAACGGCAAACGGAAGAAGCAAAAGGGCCAGAACAAGGAACGGGATTTTGGCACCTTCTCAGATGCTCAACGCCTGTGCAACTCGGTCGCCTGGACTCCCGAGTTTTCTCCTCGCCCTTGCAAACACGGCGAGCGCTGCAACAACCTCCACGATCTCCGCAAGTACCTGAAGGAAGGCCGCCGCCCCGACCTCTCCACCTTTGATGGCCAGTGCCCGGTCTGGGCAAAGTTCGGTCAGTGTCCGTCAGGCTGGCGTTGCCTGTTCGTCCACAGTCATATGGATGAGGTCAAGCATGAGGACGGGAGGTCGGAATTGGTCCTCGTGGGCGATGCCACCAAGCAGTCGGCCGAAGCGGGGGAAGAGGCCGGCGAATCTAAGCCTGGCGTAGTCAACATGGTGCCAACGCAGACCAAGATCGACCTGTCCCGGAAACGAGTAGCCCTGGAGAAATCGGACCAGTACCTGAACTGGCTTGCGAAGGATACCGAGCTCTACACGAAACATTATCACAAACAGAAGGGCGATATGGACGAAGCAAAAGACTATGCGGCCCAGTACGTCGAGCCTCCGTTCAAGCCTTCTGAGAAGCGGAAGATTTACTTTGGCCGGGAGACACCCGTGCTTGCGCCTCTCACGACACAGGGCAACATCCCCTTCCGCCGTCTCTGCGTCGAGCTTGGGGCCCAAGTCACATACTCGGAGATGGCTCTGGGACTCCCGCTGCTCCAAGGACAAAAGAATGACTGGACACTGATGCGAGCTCATGAGTCCGAGACTACACCACCTCGCTTCGATCCAAGTGGTCCTGTTGTTCAGGGCTACGACAACTCGAAAGACCTCAAATTCGGCGTACAGATTGCAGCCAATGTGCCTTGGGTTGCCATCAAAGTCACCGAGGCTTTATCTCGCTTCCTTCCCCATCTCCGGCTGGTCGATCTAAATTGCGGGTGCCCGATCGACATGGTGTATAAGTCTGGAGCTGGATCCGCGCTGCTGGACTCCCCGTCGAAGCTGGAGCGGATGATCAGGGGCATGAATGCGGTATCGGGCGAAGTGCCAGTCACCGCCAAAATCAGAATGGGTATTCGGGATGACAGGTTGACGGCTCAAAAAATTGTTGAGCGCCTGACCCTTGGAAGCGAAGATCTGCGAAGTATCAGCGGCGCCCCTGGGTGTGCAGCCATCACCTTGCACGGTCGGACAAGGCAACAGCGGTACACCAAGGCGGCCGACTGGAGCTACATCGCCGAGTGTGCGGCCCTGATCAAGCAGTATAATGAGAAAAGCGCTGACCTGGCCGACACGGTCCGAGAAGCAGAGGAGAACTCGCTGCCGAACGGAGGAAAGGTCTACTTCTTGGGCAACGGTGACTGCTATTCGCATGTCGACTACTTTGATCACGTCGACAATGCCAAGGTGGACAGCGTCATGATCGGGCGGGGCGCGCTCGTCAAGCCTTGGATGTTTGAGGAGATTGAGAAGGGGCAGTATCTGGACAAGTCCGGCTCAGAGCGGTTGGCGTACATTGAGAAGTTTGCTCGCTATGGCATGGAGACCTGGGGCTCGGACGAGGTTGGACTCAACTTTACGAGGCGGTTCATGCTGGAGTTCCTCAGCTTCTTCACTCGCTATGTACCCATTGGGCTTTTAGAGTATCTCCCGCCGACCCTCAACGAGCGGCCCCCGGCCTACCGCGGACGAGACGATATGGAGACGCTGCTTGCGAGCAAGAATTACAAAGACTGGGTCAAGATCAGGTAAGGTTCATGGACTGAGTGGTTTGAGTGGTTTGAGAGGCTTTGCTAACGAGATGTCTAGTGAAATGTTCTTGGGCCCAGCTCCTTCAGGGTTCAAGTTCCAGCCCAAGCACAAGTCGAACAGCTACGAGATTGAGGCCGAAGGCTGAGAAGCCTACGGGGAGACCACTTAGTAGACGCGCCCTTGATGTCGGATATCAACAGGTGACGGCGCACCGAGCGAAACATCGGCATGGATCTGAAGAGGGTGTGCCTTAGGGGCCGGTGGCCTCGCACGGGAGTGACACGGAAGGAGCTCATTCTATAGCGTGGGCGGGCGGGCTACGTAGAGAGCATGGCGACAGGAGGAGCGCAGGCGATAGCTCGTGATTTTTTGATGAATGAGATCAAGATATCGCCATGTGTCTGACCAACAGATACATGCCACCTGCCTGCTTGCTTCGTGACTTAACTTTGCCGTGGCCTTCTCTCCCATTCTTTTCAGTAGATGTAGCGCTCAGTTCAGGCAGCTGGCTCCGTACTACTTTTCTTTGACGCCCGCCCGCACATGATTTTCCATCTGTTCGCAGTTCACAATAACCTTATTCCGGAGCAGGTCTCCAGGACAATGACAATGCTGGCACCTGGCAAACAACAGTTTTCCCACCTGACAGCACCTGCCTGCCCTCGGCCCCCAGCCAACTTGCCCGCGCTTCACATGGAACTTAAAGAGAGCAAACATTCCCTCCAACAGCCGAGTTGGAACCAACAGCCAATCACCAAACACCAAACTCTTCAGCGGACCGAAGGCCAAAATCGATCTATTTGAAATTCTTGCGAAGATGACGTCTACCGTACTTCCCGAATCGGGTAATCCGCTGTAAGATTTTATTCCGTCTTGATGGCTGCCACTTTGGTTTCTCTCGATTTCACTCGCATTCGCTGCCGGTCAGCTTATACCAGATGAATCCCTCCGCATTCTCCCACACTGAACTAGAAAACAATACTAACAAGACATCTCTTGCAGTGTGTTCTTCGACATCACTCTTGGAGGTATCGTTTCCCCAAAGCACTGACACCACACACCATCACTCCATTGCTGCTGCTCACACCACCTCCAGGCGAACCTCTGGGCCGCATCACGTTTGAGCTCTTCAAGGACGTGGTGCCCCGGACGGCCGAGAACTTCCGCCAGTTCTGCACGGGCGAAGCCAAAAGCATTGACAGCCTGGGCCGCCCGCAGGGTTACAAAGGCAGCAAGTTCCACCGCATCGTAAGTTTCAACGGCCGGATCGCGGGTAGTCGTGAGAACGGCCGGGTAGAAGGATACCTGCCTATTCTCTGTGGTCACTAACACGCCTCGAGATCCCCAAGTTCATGTGCCAGGGCGGCGACTTTCTCAACGGCGACGGCACCGGGTCGACCTGCATCTACGGCACCAAAAAGTTTGAAGACGAGAACTTCAAGCTGAGGCACGACCAGCCGGGTCTGCTGTCGATGGCTGTCAGTTCACCCTCCCAACTACCTATCCACCCCACGTACTCCACCTCCACATGCGTCCGTGTACCGCGGCATGGACATGAGATAGCAACTGACGTCAGCGCGCACCCGCACAAACAGAACGCGGGTCCCAACACCAACGGCTCTCAGTTCTTCATCACGACGGTCCCGACCCCTTTCCTGGACGGCAAGCACGTCGTCTTTGGCAAGGTTGTGGAGGGAATGGACGTGGTTACCAAGATGGAGAACACCAAGACGGGCAGTCGTGGCCGCGACGTGCCGAACCTGGACGTGGTCATTGCCCAGTGCGGCGAGATGTGAAGCTCGGCATGGTCAAATGATGAGAAGGGGATATCTGGGAGGCTTTGATAGTCAGGTATCGATTAGATTGGGAGGTTGCTCTACGTGGTGACCAAACGCAATGCAGCTGATGGGTGTGACGCTGTCCGTTTGTGAAATCAAGAAGCCACGGGTTGTCCTCCCTCCTAACCAACCGCATGGTCTCTTAAGTAGTACTTTTTCTTCTCCTTTCCCTTCCCTTCGACTCTTAATCGCCTAGTACGGCGGCATTGACGACCCGGTTGGCAACTTACTCAACATCTGAATCATTGCTCATCTGTTTCTATCATTGCAACCTGTCAACCTCAAAACACCCGAGCCTGACTGCACAGAAAAGGGCCAGACCAGAGCCCACCAACCATAGGAACCTGGAATACATAAAAAGAAAAGGAATTTCGAATCCCAGATCCGCCGCTGTTGCTGTGAAAGTTGAGATGAATCTAAATGCGCCCTAATTGCCAACTAAACTAACAAGCCAAAGATGAAAAGGCGTGAAAAAGAAAGAAGGAAAAAAAAGAAGGGAAGGGTATCTCCATGAGGCCGGTCCTGTAAACCCACAGCCGCCCACCCAGACAAAATGAAAGATGCCCCAGATGATATGCCATGCACCAGCCAAAATGCCCCATGCACCGTCACATCCTGGTAACTATGAATCGAGTTAGAACTCAACGGTAACAGTCGAGCATGGAAAGGGAGAGAGCTTACCCAAGTGGCACCCAAATGGCCTCCCAAATGAAAGAAGAAAACGCAAGGAAAAACACCAAACACGCAGCTAGCTCAGTGAGAGTACCGGCGCCTAACCCGGGCAGCCCTCGCCTTCGGCGGCGTAGTCTGGGAGGCAGTGGCCCTCGTAACAGTGATGGTGGTCATGCCCTCGGGCACCGTCGACGTGATGGTAACCACAACGTTGCGGTCTCCGACGGTGCCGCTGGCGGCGGGCTTTGGGGTGGCCGTGGCCGCGGCGTTGCCGGCACCACCGCCACCGCCGCCGCCGCCGCCGGCACCCGCATTGTGCTGTGCCGAGAGGATCGAGGCGGGGAGCGGGAACTGCGACATCTGCTTGCCGATCAGGACGGCAAAGGGGATGTTGTTGGGGTCGGCCGTGGCGCTGGGGACGTTGAAGCCCGCCTGGGGGATCTTGACCAGGAAGGGCTCGGCCATCTGCGTCGCGATGCCCCGGGTCGTGGCGGCTTGGGCGGCGTCGAACTGGGCCTTAGGCGGCGCGCCGCTCGCGCAAGATGGGCCCTTGAGGTCTCCGAGGCTGGCGTCGCAGGGGTCGACGATCTTGAAGTCGACGACGCCGGTGTAGATTTCTGGGTTGGTCACAAAGGTCTCGCCGGACTTGGCGTCGTAGCTGGCCGGAGGGACGGCGACGCCCTGCACGTTCATGTTGGGCCAGTCCCAGACCCAGATGACGGTCAGGATCTTGCCGACGGGGGCGTCGTCGGGGATCTTGAGATCGGACTGGCAGAGGAGAGAGTCGGCCTTGCTGACGAACTGCTTGCGGTAGCCCACGATGCCCTCGAAGTCGCCGTCGGAGGGCAGGGTCTCGTGGCACTGGCCGTCGTCATAGTTCCGCGTGGCAAGGAGTTTGCCCTTCCCGTCTCCGCCTTTGCCGTCCGAGGTCCACTTCAAGTGGACGTCCATGAGGTTCATGTTGGAGAGGTCGTTCTCGGTGGTACCGTAGAGGTAGACAGTGCCGCGGTTGATGGGCTTGAGGGGGTTCGACTTGTCGGCGCGGCTCACATGGCCGTTCTCGCGGTACTTGATGGCCACCATGTCGCCGGCGGCAACTGACAGCATCGGGAACTGATCGCTATAGCTCGAGGCGGTCAAGGTGCGCTGGGATTCCTTCACGAGCTTGTCGTCGGGCTGTATCACGGCGCCACCAGGCCGGCCGTTTGGCGGGATCAGGAAGTCCGAGGTACCGGTTTCGACGTGGGCTCTGTCAGCGCCGGGCTTCCCAACCATGGCGCCATTTGGTGCCAGGCGGATGGTCTGCTCGGGCCACGAATGTGCATTCGCGCCCCCCGAGAGGGCGGCCAAGAGCCATACAGCTACGAGGCCGTAGGTACGGTCTATCATTGTCCTCATGATGGCTTGGTGATAGGCTCAAGCTGTCTTGGAGGAGTGGGAAAGATCTCTTGGTCGATGCGAGGTTGTGTGATCGTTGGATTTCTTGTTTGATGTTGTCGTCGCACTTTATCACTGACAGTGAGTGTAGTGGTATAAAAGGTTCTCGAGTGATTGATGGAGAACCGAGGAGTCACAGCGGACAAGCGGTGTTGATATTGTCGGTGCCGGCACTAACAATAGAAGCCAAACCGGGTGTGTGCTGAACAGAATGGTACAAAACGTGGCGGGTGTTGGCGGATGGCTATTGTGTGGCTGCCTTTGAATACCGGTCGAGCTCCCAAAGAAGGCCGACTAACCAAGGCTTTGTTGAATAGCGAGTCGCTCGGGTTTCAAAGAAGGTTGACTCGACCAACACAGCACGGCGGGAAGCTGGCGTATTGTTGGTTCAAGGGTGGCTCTGCGGAGTGCCGTGTTCGACCTGCCTCGTGGGGAGTGGTAGACAGAGTATGTGCGATGCTGGTCGCCGTGATGAAGACTGGTGAAGATAATGCCGAGAAAACAGCATCGGGTCGCAAGATGGCAGCGGCGGCGGCAGCAGTAAATAGTCGGTTAACGAGAGTCGCGCGCAAAGGACAGGAAGACGAGAGGCCGGTCTCGTGGGCGTGGCATAGGGACCTGAAACTTTTGGTGGGTTGTTTAGGCCAGCCGCTCAAGATCCCAACGGCCGATTCTAGAATGCATGGGGGAAGAAGGTCGGCCCATCTTCCGTCTCATAAAATTAAAATCCGCGAGGATCCGAGGAACACAGGACCGGTCTCGCGCCGGGCGTGGCCAGGGTCCGGGGAGGGTCTGGAGAGGGAGGGCAGCCTGGGCGCCGTCGACGGGACTGGCCGTCGAGACTGGTCGGGAAGCAGCAGCGAGCAGGCGCTTTGCTTTCCAATGCCTGCCCGTCGGCATGGGGGGCAGCACTGGCGAACCACCAGGCCGCGCGGACATGGTGGACATGGTGGACATGGTGGACATGGTGGGCACGCTGCTGTCCCCTTCCATCTTCCATGCCGGGTCGGATGCTCCGTCGACGCACCAGCGCGAGCGGTTGAGAGTGGACGAGAGGATGTCGTCGATTCCCAAATCTTGGCTAACTGTTAGTTCGACAAGTCCCCCCCGCCGCGCCCGCTCGGCGCAGAGTGACCCTGCCCCAGATCTGCGCGGCAGACCAGGGCCAATAGTGGAGCATTGAGCCCTGCCAAGCTTCAAGACGGGCGCGCCTCGCCCTGTCAGTTGGGGTGGGGCTGGCCCTCGCGGTTGCATTGCCAGGGCCCAAGCTGCGGATGATTCGCTGCAAACGCACCCACATGCGACCCAAGGAGAAACGGGCGGGGGCAGTCCCAGGGCCCAGGCCAAGATTAGCCGCGCATCGCATGCTGTGATCGGACGAACAAGCTCCAAGCTATTCTGGTTGTCGTCAAAAGATTGCCGCCCGTCGCCCTGGGCCTGGCCAAGCGAAATTGGTTTCGAAACCGGGTCGCTGGTCTTTGGACGTCTCTGACCCGGAGATGAGTCTTTTCTTCAGAGTGATTATCCACCCCGATCTGTCCGTGTACCCATCTCGATGAGATGGATCGCCCCGTCTCACTCATCCGAACGACCGAACCCCAGCAGCCGCTCGTCTGTTTCTGTCCGTCATCAACGCCGTGCATCTGAAATCCACCCCGACCACAGATCGGACGTCATTTCCCATCTCTAAATTTAATCTGGACAGGATGTAGAAGCGATGCAGAATAGGTACAGGGTGTTCAGCTCGGTTATCGACACGCAATAGTTAGTCCCAGCAACGCAGTGCTTCTGGTTTCTTCAGCCGGCCTTGGTCTCCCTCCCTCGGGCTCGCTTTGCCATCAATGCCAACCCCGCCCCCACAGGCGAAAGACGATCGGATCAGAGTCAAGCTCCCTGCTGGCCAGAATCCTGGCACGCGGGGATCTGCGTGGGAACAAGCCGCGGCCACGGTGTCCATGCACCTGTTTCTTGCATGGTTGAACTGTTTCATCTCACCGGCCGGCCGCTGGGTCTGGATCTGAAGTTTCGACATTCCCCCGCCAGGTCGCCAGCGCCACGACCCAATGACGCATTGGATTGACGGTGGCCACCTCGGTCAGTCGGTCAAGCGTGATGTGGTGGCTCAATGTCATCCATGACTGCTACTCCTGCTTGTAGTTTGTGCTCCCGTCATTTCTGCCACCCATTGCCTTGGCCAAGATGACGAACCCGTGCGAGATGACGATAGGTACGCAAAAGAAATAGCACAGACAACTAGGTAGCCCACACGAAACGCCTCAAGGCCTGTCTTGTATTCATTACCGATGGCGTCCATGACACCGTCCCACAACCGATACAGAAACAAAGCCATGTAAAAACACCCGAAAAACCCCGGAGCCATCACATCATGACCCTGCACTCAACTCCTCGCCCTCAGTTCGCGATACTCCTCCTCTCCTCCAAAGCTGTCCGACCGCTCCCGCTTAAGCGTCCTCGTCGGATGAGCATTCCCAGTATCCAAACGCAGGCCATGCTGTTGCTGATGCCTCAGCCGCTGCTGCTGCATCTCCGCCGCCGGCACCCGCGCTAGCCCCACCGGAGGAAGAGGAGGAGAAGGCGAGGGTTTGATCCCCGCTAGGCCGGGCAACACTTCCTCCCAGTCCTGCGAGAGGTCTGACGTGGCGCTCGCCGTTGACGAGCCGTGCAGGTGCACCCAGTGCTCCTGGCTGCCGTCTTCCGGGGGGGCGGTGGTGGCGGTGCTGTGGTGGTCTTCGTGGCTGCCCGCCTGCGTGGCCGTGGTTTCGCCCGGTGTGTCGGGGGAGGTTAGCGGGGTCCATGGGCCGTTCCCGGCGATGTTGGCCGCCGCCACCGCCGCCGCGTTCGCCATCCATGTCTGCCGGGCGTGCCGGTGCTGGCTTGCGTGTCGGCCGTGGCCGTGGCTGTGCTGTTGGCGGTGGTGGTATTGCTCGCTGCCCCTGCGCGTGGGCAGGGTCGTCGGCTGAGAGTCGGTCCAGCCCACGATCCCGCCATGGCCGTGGGCCGCGTTGGCCCCGGAGTACCCGGAAGACCAAGACGCAGACGGATCGATGCCGCCGCTGACGCCGTGGCTATTCCAGCCGTGGATGCCGTCCTGTTGCTCACCGTATGGGCCCCCGACATGGGCTAGGAAGGGGTCGGCCATGGCTGAAAGCCCGCCGCCCAGGGTGTGCGAGCCGCTGCCTATGCCCGCGGTTGTCCCCGCCGCGTGGGCAGCGAGATAGGTCGGTAGGATGTCGGAACCCGTCGAAGCTGTGTCAAAGGATTGCCCAAAGGAGCTGGTTAGTGAGGCGCTTGGCGGCGGTGTCGATAGGTCGCTATGGCTGCTGAAACTGTCGAGTAGCCCGTACCCGCCTTGGCTCGTGGCGGCGTGTGGTGGCATCGTTTGGGACATGAAGTGCGCACCATAGGCAGCCTGCGCGGCAGAGCTGGAGAGCGACCCAAGACCACCTGCGTTGCCCCAAGTTGACGAGAAGTCTTCGCTTATGCTCGCGCCTAGGTGATGTGGATATGTTGGGCTGGGAGTCACGATGGGACCGCGGGATGCCGGCCGCGAAGCACAGGCAGGGCCGTTTCCGTTCGAGTTCTCTCGATACTCGTCGGCGGAAGCCCTCCGCCCGCTGATCACGGCCTGCCGCTTATGGCATTCGCTGGATGCATCGAGAATCGTCAGGAAACGCCAGTCTGTTCGTCCACACTGCGCCGTCACCAGTTGCCCCTCCTTGCCGAGACTGTGAATGGTCTCGAATGTCCAGAGAATCACGCCGCGGCGTGTCCACCGCTGACTGCCTGTGTCGGTGTCTTCCTCCTCGTGGAGCGAGGTGGGTGGACAAGAGAAGATTTCCTGCATCATGGCGATCTTGGGGACCAAGTCCATCTGTGTCGGCTGCTTGCTCCGGCGACGACCTCTCGGCTTCTCCTCATCGTCAGCAAGGCCGCTGTCCCTGCCGTGTCGCTTGTCACTGAACGGATGGGGCGGGAACTCGGCGCAGTTGGTGAGCGTTTGTGCCCAGGCGTCGGCGGGGAACGGAACTGGAAACGGAATCATGGCCCCATCTCGGCGGCTGCGCTGCGAGAGGCAGTCACAATGCCCGCGGCCTCCATCGTTGCGGAGCCCATCGCAGCCAGGTCGGTGCTGATACTTGAGAGTAAACTCTTTATGCTGCTCCTGGATGACTTTCGAAGCCGAGTCGTCGTTCGAGCAGCTGAGCTCATCTGGTCGGACAAGCCTGGTCTCCACCCTCCACCGGTGGTTGAGGAGCCGTGGCTGTTCGATGTTGATCTCGACCCATGAGCTGAGACTCGACCCGGCGGGAAAGTTCCGTTTCTCGTTCAACTCGAGTGTGGCGTGCAAGTGCAGCAAGTCGCAACGTGCATCCGTGGCGGTGGACGTGACCGCCTTCAGCCTCTGGTGCAGATCTGGGAACGCCGATTCCCACTTCTTACTCAGGCCCTTGACGCTGCTCGAGGAGACCTGGTGCATCTCCTTGGTAAACTCGTGGAGGAGCGCGCCCTTGAAAAACTGCTGCTCCTCTTTGGCCCATGTCTCGCGCTCAAGGTTGCGCCCGAGGTGCGGATACTCGCCCTCGCCGAGTTTGCTGCTCGTTGTCGGGAGATAGCCGGCCCTGTCCTCGCCAACAACCACATCCTGATGCGAGACAAAAATCCAACACCGTTTTGGTCTGAACTGCACCTGCTCATTCAGAGCCAGGATTTGGCCATAATACTCATAGTTGGGCCGCTCGTCAGGCAGACGGCCTTCGGCCAAAGCAACCAGAACTGGGTTGTTCTTGAGCGACACTGTCTCGATGTCGTCCTTATCCCCACCCTCCTTCCGTTGGCCAAAGACAAAGTGGACTGTAGGGAGGGTCGTTAGCTTGGTGTTGGCCAAACCCAAACCTTGCAGGGTGCAAACGCCACCAAACAAGGGGGACAAAGGGGGGAAGCGGGGTTGCCGACGGCGGCCAGCTTACAGCATCGGTGGTTTGCGAAGAAGTGCTTGAGCACCTGGATGTGGCTGGACACCTTCTTTCTCTCTCTCATTTCCTCGAGCTTCGCGTCCGGTTCCGCACCCGGAGGCAAACTCAAACAGTAGGCCATCCACAGGTATTCTCCAATCAGCATGTTCCGGCCGTATTGTACGCCCCTGACTTGGTATTTTTTGCGCCCTATCTGAGGGATGAGCAACAGCGCTAAGCACGAGTCAGCCATTCACAGCCCTGGGTTTGGCTCGATGTTTGCTCGGAGAGTTACCATCCAGGAAGGGTCTTTCCAGCACCTCTGGCCATTTTTGGTCCGGCTTGTCTGCTTGCTTCTTCCGGTAGTTCTGGAAGGCCTGCGACGACAAGGGCATGAGCGGGTTGGTTCCCTGCGGCCTTCGCCCGCCGTGTCCATGCTGGTCGTGCCGTTGTGTTCTTGAGTACGTCGATGTGCCGTATTCCGACCCGACGGATTGTGTTCGTAGGACGGGTGCCATCAACTGCGGCACCGACGATAGCGCTTCCATATGCTGAGGGAACCAGGCCATGTGAGGATTCTGGATGTTGCCTGTTGACTCCTGGAGAGGCCGCCTCGAAGTTGCCACGCCACGGCGGACCTCGAACCCATGATCTGGCGGTGGTGCATAGCACTGTGCCTGGTGGAACGGAATTTCGAGTGGCAGTCCCATTGCTGAAGCACAATGGGGAACTTCACAACACCACAATGTTCCTGGGCGGCAAACACACGGTCAGGAACGCCGATGAAGCAACGAGCAGAGGAGGAATTTCCGAGAGGAATGGCCCTGCCCCGGGATTGCGAGCCAGCGAGTAGATATAAGATATGCTGCGGTACGGAAGCCCCAGGTGTCGAAGGGAGCACTGCATGTGTTATAATGGGATGCCCTCGACACCACGGAACGCCAGGGTCGGCTGGTGCCTATCCAAGTATAGGGATACCGATGCAACACCCTACCCAGGGCGACGGCTTGAGCGATGCCAAACAAGGTTGTTGGGCCCAACCTTTCTGGACATCCAACATGGCACCAACTGGAACGCAAGGGTATCCAACCCGTGGAGGCGGCCCCCATGAGGCCCTGCCCACCTCATCGGCTGGCGCGAAGGGTCTCGGGACCGCGGAGCTGCTGTCGGAGTGAACGCCATCTCAGGCAAGCGGACAAGATTAGCCCTACGCAGGATCTGACGCAACAGGGAAGGTGTGTGAGGCTGGGCCAAACAATCTTCAAGGGGTAAATGGTGGGGTTCTTCAAAGAGACCGCAAGGGGGGGCCGAGGTGGGCAACGCCTCCTTGGCAAGGGCGGTGTGGCCGCCGAGACACGCTCTAGAGGTGGTGTCTCTAATCCGAGACCCGTGGAGAAAATCAATTCTTCATGCTGTCCTGCTGTCATGCTGTCATGCCTCATCTTCATCGTTATCACCAATGTTGACCCTCTTCCTCCCTTCCCCGGTCAGCTGCTGCAACGTGACCTTGTTCACCTGCCCTCGGATCTTCTTCTCCATAGCCTTGATCTGCTCCTCCGGATCGATCTCATCGGCCTCTGCAAAGTCGAGCACCAGCCGGCGCCCGAGAAGATGGGTGTCTTTCAACGCAGTGAGGGCGTTGAGCGCCTCCTTTGCCGTCGAAAACTCGACAAAAGCGAAGCCGCGTGACGAGTGGTTGAACTTCTTGGGGAGGCGAAGTGCAACCAGTTTGCCATATGCGCTAAATAAAGCGCGGACTTCCTGTTTAGACACCTCGAACGGAAGATTCTTTATGACAATCTTTGTTCGCTGCGCCGCCGCCTTCTTGGCAAGGTCGTCGCGCTTGCGCTCCTCTGCAGCATCATTACCCCTGTGCGATGCCTTGACCAAGAGCTTGTATCCATCCAACACATAGTTGTCCATGGCCTTGAGAGCTGCCTGAGCTTGCTCTTTGGTCTTGAAGGCACAAAAGCCGAACCCCATGCTGAGCACTTGACCCGGCTTCTTGGGGTCAGTCTTGGTCTTGACATTTGCACTCACAAAGCCGTCCAGGGGTTTGAAAGCATTGGTCAACGCCTCTGTAGTCGTGGAGAAGTTGAGGTTGCGGACGAACAGGGAGGCCGTCTCGGGCTGATCCTCAGCGTCATCGCGTTCCAACAACTCGGCAACGGACGGCTTCTGGACGCCAGCAGGGCGATCTGGCGGCGGAGCTACCTGGTCAAGGAAAAGCCCTTTCGGGCCTTTCTCAAGAAACAGCACTGCTTCCTTAAACCGCGAGTAGGCTTTCTTGGCAAAGGCAGCCCGGCAAGCTGCTGGCTGCGCGAACTGAACGATGGCGATGGTGCCGCTTGGCGGCATCACAACTCTCAGCACCGCGCCGTGTTCCTCAAAAAGACTTCTCAGGTCTTCAATGGAAGCGTTCCGAATATTCTTGACGAGAATCGAAGTATCGCCTCGCTGCTGAGACTTGAAGGCCTCGATGTTGACCCCATGGGCGGCGAAATAGGCCTTGGCCTCCTGGATCACCGTGGTCTCGGCAACTGCCTGTTTCACAGCCGCCGACGCGTCCGTGGGATCCAAAAGCTCGTGTTTCGAGACACCAAGACGTTCTGCGACGGCTGTATTGACGGCGTCTTGACTCATGAACAGCGAATTCCAGTTGAAGTTGTTAGACGCGGCCTCGGCCTTTTTCTTGAGGAGTTGCTGCTTTTTGAGTGGCAGCTTGGAAATTGCAAATTCGTCGAGCTTGTTCTCCCTTTTGGCGGAGGCAGGGAGCACGTGTATGATTCGGCCCTGAAAAACCGAGCCATCTGTCTGGAATGCGGCGACGGCGGCAGCAGGTTGCTCATATCGAATCATAGCGAAACCTTTGCTTTGGCCCCGTTTATCCAACGGGACGTTCACCTGGCACTCAATTAGCGAGAATCCAGCGCCAACTGGTGCAGAAACAACATGAAGACAATCGGCCCTTTTCATCAGAATCTCAGAGCATCTACTAAAATACTGAGCCCAAGGTCTCATCATATACCAGTGGTATAAGCTGTCCCTATCAGGGGTTCATCATGAAGGAGGCGGGCGGTAAATGCACAAATGAAGCGACTGATGCTTACCTCTTCGAGATTGCCAAACTTGCCGTAGTATTTTCTGACATCGTCTTCCGTAACGGCGTAGCTGAGATTTCGCAAGAACAGCCTTGACGTTTTCTCAACCAACTTGGCTATGTCTTCGGCACTCTCCGGCCCGGCTGGGCCAGGGCCATCTTCGCCCATTCCAATAGCATGAGCGGAGGTACCGTCATGTGGCGCCTCTTGCTGCTCGGCTGTGGTTGTGGCGGCAGGTATGGATGAGGGAGGTCGTGCGGAAAACCCGGGGTCGTCCGGGTCAACGAGGTCGAGCAGACGACTTGTCCTTGACCGGAGCCAGTCGTCATCTGTCGCATCCGCCGACACCTGTGGTGCGTCCCGTGCGGGTTGATCTGGCGGAGCGGGTGCGAGGATTTCTCCATCCGCTACAGGAGGAGCGGGTGTGGCGCTGGCATGAGCCGAAGCCCCCTGGGCCGGCCGTTGCGAGGGACGCCTGGGAACATCCTCGTACTCATCGTCACTCTCGCCGGCTTCTAGAAGAGCAGAGGGTAGGACAGCCGTCAACTCTGGTTGCAGGCCGCCACCGATCGCTTCGCCGTTGTCTCTGGATTTTTTGGCCGGATGGCCCATGACCTCGAGATACTCTTGCAGCTTCGGGTCGGCCTCATCAACAGCTTCCCGCTTTCGCTTTTTTGAGCCGTCGTCTTCTGGCTCTACACCGGGGGCACCAGATTTGGGGGCAGCTGCCCTGGGAGCACCGTGACGGGAGACATCCTTCGCGGCTGGCCTCGGGGTCGGGTCTGCAATCTTGCATCTATGATTAGCAGCAGCCCCTGCCGGTTGGGCGGGAGACGGTCTTACCGGTTTGGCCAGGTCAACCGCGATCCTGGACATGCGGATGAAGGACTTGTTGAGGTACTTGACGGCCCTTGCAGCATCATCGTGCGACTTGTAACCAACGAACCCGATGCGGCGGTGGGGGATGAGCTTGACATCGGTGACTTCGCGGCCCTGGGCCGAGAAGTGTTTGCGGAACTCAGCCTCGGAGATGGTTGGCGGCAAGTTCTTGACGAACACCCTTGACGACTCCATGGTGGCTGCTTGTCTCGTTGCTTTCTGTCTGCCGCCGGCAGAGTATGGAGTAGAGACTACCGTGCGGGCATTCCGTTCGTTGTTGGTTGGTGTTTTTCCGTTTGTGATGCAGTGGAAGACGGGAAGAGAAGCAAGCATTGGACTTTTCGAGAAGGCATCTTGCCAAAATTTCAAGCCCCCACCCAATCTGTTATCTTATCGCCATGCTCCAAGCCGCTCCACATGCTGCAGAGCGGTCGGACGCGAGCACAGACGGGCGGGTCCCCAGCTGTGCGCCGAAAGTAATTTGAATTGTGTACTGGGTACAGCTTTCAAAACGTTGGACGCACTGTAAATCAAGTACCAGTACAGAATACGGATTCGCAATGGAAGGAAGCTTGCCCAACTTGCAGGGTAAGCGGCATGTTCCTGGTCCAGTCGAGTTGAAACCCGCGCAACCCCAACGCTCCCAGTCCCGCAAAAGCAATGCGGCGCCAATGGTTCGCTGGGTCGCGCCGACCTCAACCGATTGGAGCACCCTGAGGTCAGTCCAAACACTGAACCACGACGCCCTTGTCCGTGCAACAACCCCCGATAATCGCTGTCCCGACATTCCCAAACATTACATCACAACCGACGCCGGACATCAACACAACGCCTTGCATCTACCGGACTGCAGCGCCGCTTTCGAGCATCCACGACGGCTTTACTGTGTGCTTAGAGATTGTTTGTTTGTAGGTTGGACCCCCAATCCGGAATCTGCGACGCAAGGAGAAGGGCATGCACCGCCCATGGCGTCGTTGGGCCCCATATCCCACACAAACACCGTTGGCAGCGATCCGGAGTGGCCCAGTAGCACGCAGTTGGAGGCTCTGGACCAAGTGCTAAGTGGTCCGCCAACCAGCAGAACACACAATGCCCGCCGACGACGTGAAGCCTGGCCGGAGCGCCTCCCCGGTTCCCAGGGAGAAGCTTGAGGGTACGTTTGCCATGTTGCCTTGGTGCTTCCGCCCGTAAACCGTGTTGGCTAATATGCGCATCACGCACCTCCACACACAGCTCAGGTCAAGAGCGCCGACATGGTATGACCGACCGCCGCAACCAACCCTCCCGGCTTCCGACGCCCCGAGACGCTAACACCAACCCTGCCCAGACCGAGGACATGCAACAAGAGGCGGTCGAAGTGGGTATGTAGGGACTGCAGGGCGGCTATGGCTTTCCGGGAGGGATATTTTTGGACTGACTTACTGTCTCTGTCCTTCAGCCCAGGAAGCGATGGCAAAGTTCACCATTGAGAAGGTCCGTCTCGGTTGACACCCCCACCTGGATCACCGGAGCTCGAGCTTTCCGGACCTGGTAATTCCAATAACATGGCGGTACTGACGTCGCACGGACAGGACATTGCTCAACACATCAAGAGAACCGTACGCCCGCCACCCGGATGCGTGTGTTCTTGTGCGCTTCAGCTGACACAGGACCGCCACAGTTTGACGAGAGGAAGGGTCCCACCTGGCATTGCATCGTGGGCCGCAACTTCGGCAGCTTCGTAACCCACGGTACGGAGTGACGAATTCTATCTAATATGTGAAACCCCAGTGCCACTAATGCCTCTCCCAACAGAGACCAAGCACTTTATCTACTTCTACCTCGGCCACTGCGCGATCCTGCTATTCAAGACCCAGTAGGGAAGCGGCCTCCTCCGTTTCCTCTCGAAGCTGTGATGCAACGCATCGCTCACCGCAGCAATCTCTCGGCTCGCCAACGCGCGAGCCAATACTGAGGAAGGAAACGGGCGGAGGATTGTCCCATGGCGGGCAACCAGGGCTGGCCAAGCAAAGCAACGACGCCGAACCAGACGTCGAGAGGAAGCACCGAAAGAGCCCCCAGGCTTGACGGACGGAGAGGGAGGGGGTGGGTTGATGACGGACACAGCAGCTGCATCGCTAAAGTGAGCTTCGTTGGTTTTGTACGTTAAGTTGGGAAGGGAGAGGGGCGAGGAAACGCCTCCTGTCCCTCAGTTTGCGAATTTATATACACACTCCGGCCCAGTTGCCATACCCAGGGACCTTTTGTTTCTCATTCCTCGGTTGCTCGTGGATGGCCGGTTTCCCCAAGAGGCACAAACACACTGGACGCGGGGGCTGTGGCACAATGGCACTGGGCCGCTTCTGTTGCGAGGCACTGCTTTTTGCGGGCACGTGCCAAGTCTTTGCCAGCCAGCAGGGGACGGACATCATCCTGGATTCTGGACAAGCAAGTAAGTCAAAACACACAGCAGAGATTTTAAGAGAAATTGGTTTTGTTATTCATCAACCTCTCCCCAAAAAACTGAGCTATTCCCATTCGTCTTCGTTGCATGGCTATGCGCCGCCTTGGTATCATGGATCTGTGTGTGAACCCAGCAGTCAAAAAATCAAAATCGCCAAAATGGTTGCCCCCCAAACAAACGCCGATGTGCGAGCATGTCCCGTGAGACAGATGCCCAATGACCAGAACCAGATACTCCAAATGCGATGCACCCAACCCGAATATTTTGGGCTCCCGAGAGGAGTTTCCATCGATGGAGCCAATATGCCTTGCCCCCACCTTTGCCATTTTCTCCAAGTTCCCGAGGACTCGCGGTGCCTCGGGTGACGATGCCTCATGAACCTTCGTAGCCAGCCAGTGCGGAGGCAGCGCTGTTATCCTCGCTGAGAAGGAGCCGGAAAGAGACTGATAACCAGGACAGTCGTACTGGCTAAATTGAAAAGCAAAAAGAAAAGCAAAAAAGAAGCGAGTTGCACTTTAGTCAACAAGCCTCGACCGCGGCATAGATCTCGGTCTTCATTCGGCTCAGCCGTTCGTGCATGTCGAGCAAGTCAGTCACCTTGCTTGGGTCCGGATTGTCGTTGGCCGTGATATCGCGGTGGAGCCGCTGGTACCGTTCATAAAACTGCTTGAACTTGGTTGCCATCTCCATCGTCTCCTGGGAGGGCCGGTGCCGCTTCGCCTTGTTGCTAGTGAAGGAGTCGGGTGCCGGTCGTTTCTTGCTGGTGGTGATGCTGCCGCTGCTGTCGGTGTGGCTGCTGCTGCTTCGCACGGCAATTTCCCGGCTTCGTTCCCGTTCTCGCTGTCGTTCCCGCTCCCGCACCCTGTCTCGCTCCCTGTCCCGTTCCCGCTCCCGTTCCCTCTCGCGCTCGCGCTCGCGTTCGCGGGCACGAGCAAGCACCGCGCGGTCCTGCTCCATGTCCGATGCGTTCGTCGGCGGCGATAAAGCCAGCGGGGACGATTTGACCGGAGATGTGTTCTTGGCTTTGGGTGCAGATGCCCCCGAGCCGATTCCACGACCGTTATGGCTTGCATCCGAGGCGGTGCGTGCCTTGGGCAGTGGCTTCATGACCGGCTTCACACGCTTGCTGAGCGGAGTGCCGGAGCTCGAGCTGTCGTCGTCGTCGGCATCGCGGGGGCGCTTGGTCGGAGGCTTGATTGGCTTTGCGACAACCTGCGCGCGGATCGTGTCCATCTCCTTCTCCCTCTTTTCCTCCCGCGGCAGGGCCTTGAAGTTCGCACCGGGCTTCGACTTGAGAACGGGGGCTTCCTTGAGCTTCTCCTCTGCCCTCGGCTTGTCAGCTACCCGCTGAGTAGGCCGTGGGGCCGACGCAGCCGCGGGTTTCGTCTTCCCAGTCGATGTAGAAAGAGGCGTCTCATCCTCGCTCGAGCTGGAATCCGAGACAAACTCCTTCGACAAGATCCGCCCACCTTTTGTGACTGCGACTTTCGGGGCTGGCTTGGCGGCGGAGGTTTTCGGTGCCGCCTTTGCCGTCGTGGTCGTTGTCGTCGCCGCCCCCCCGGGCTTCTTCTTCGTAGTCGAAAGCAGTCGCTTGGCCTGTGCTTCTGATGCCGACAACTTTTTCTTTCCTGTAGAGGTCTGGGAGCTGGACCGCGACATGGGTTCTCCACCTTTGCCCTTCTTCGGGCCGGAGCTTGCCGGATCCTCCTTCTCCGAGTCACCTCCGCTAGCGCTCGCCGCATCGGCCCTCTGCTTGAGCACCGGGGCCGCCGGGCCTTTGGCCAACGCCGCTTGCACCCTGCTCAGACAGATGCCCTTTCCACGGTCCGACTTGGGAAGGAGCTTCTGCCAGAGGGGATCCGAGGCGCTCAACCGCAGACGGTCATACTGCCGGATGGAATTGTTGATGGCGGACTGGCGGTCCTCGTCGCGGGCGTAGTTGTACTCAAAAATGTCCAGCTCCTTCCAGCATGCCCGCTTAAGAATCCACTTCTGGGCATCCTTGTCGAAGTCGGCCACCTTGCTGAGAACGAGACTGAATTCCTCCTCGGTACCCTCGTCCCACTTGGCGAGGAGGTCTTGACGAGACAAGTCGTCGACCGCTAACTCATGCAAGATAGGAAACCGCTGCTGCTTCGTTCTCTCCTGCGACGGAGTACCCGACTGTGGAAGCGAGGGTGAGCCGACTCCGCTCAAAGCCGGACTTGGGGGTAATGACCGAGGCGAGGCAGCCGAGTATGCGTCAAGTAGTCTGCTGTTCGGCTTCAACTTCCCCTTGGAACTGGGCAGTCCACCAACAATCACGGCACTGGAATCGACGTCAGTCTCAGCTCCTTCGATAACCTCGGTCCGAGATGCGTACGAGTTATCCCGCTTGTCTGCTGCCAAATTGGCAAGCGAGCGCTCGAGGCGCGCAGCAGCGTCCTCCGGTGCCTTTTGTGAGTCTGAGTCCTTGGACGAGGAGCCGGGTCTGGGGTCGGCTTTGGAGGACCGCGCCGGTGGTTGCTTGGAGGGCTTCAGAGCCTTGGCTTTCGCCTGTCGCTTTGGGGTTCTCAAGATGGACATGGTCGGCGTCGGAAGCTTGCTGGCGCTGGATGGGTTCTCTGAACTGGCCCAGAAGAGATCGTAACCGGATGGGTCCGACGTCTTGGGTATCCGTATCTCGTGGTCGTCGAACAAGAATTTCTGCAGTTGGAGGAGGGGTCAGCAGATGTATTCAAGAGAAGGAGGAAGCCGGCAGTTTTTCTTGAGCTTTTGAGGGTTTGGCGGGGGTTGGTTGGTGTTGCGCTATTGTACGGCACCGCTGAATAGCAGACAACAGCAACAATAGCAAGAGGCACGAGCTTCAATACTTACCGGGCTGTTTCCCATTGCCAATTGAATATCGCCGCCATTCTGAACGCAAGCAATCATGTCCTCAATAACACTCCCGCTCAGAGAAATGGCGAATGCTTGCAGTGGGAGCCCGGCCGTGGCCGAGGTCTCGAGCAGCACACCGCTCTCGGAAATGTTGATCCCCATCTTGACGCGGCAAAAATGAATCTCGAACTGCTTCCCTCACTCTCCTCCCCGCGCGTCCCTCTGGATCCCCACACGCTTTCTTCGTCGGCCTCCCCGTGCTTGTATTTTGGCCTGGTAGTTTCGTTGAATTCAAGGGGGCAATGGTTGGTTGGTTGGTTGGGTAAGATCCCGCCCTGGGCGCTTCGGTTGCAAACTCTCGGTCGACCGACAGCAGTGAAGTATGGTTAGGGACGGGGTTGATGGATCGTGATGCAGAGATCCGCTCGTGAATGTCGGCCCAAATACCACAGCCGGACTTGTGGCCCCGGTATTTGTGGTTTGCCCGGCTTTTGGCGACAATTGCTCATTCAGCAACCGTTGACGTGGACGTTTCCAAGTTGGATTTCCAAGAAAGCAACAGCTCAGGGACCCATATGCCTATTCCCTTCTTTTTGCACCTGTCTCCAGATGTATTGTATCGCCACCAGCTCGGTCGACGGGCGGTCCAGTGTAGCGAAGACACAGGCTTTCAAGTGTGCGGGTGTGGTCGAGACGTTTCAAGAGTAGGGGCGGTCGCTGAGCAGGTAGTTCCTCCACAAGCAGCTAGGCACAGCACTGGCGTGGGCGGAATCGGAGGGTGGAGGGCGGAGCGGCGGGCCAGAGTGTTGACGTCTGTTGAGGACGGACGATGTACCGGACCCGTGGCGGTGGGCAAAGACGGGGAACGAGAGACGGCCCAATGGTGCACCCAGTCGTGCCTTGGGAAGGCAAAGAAGAGGAGGAAACACAAGACAAGAGCAACAAAGAGAGCAAGCTCCAGAAAGAGGAGTCAGAAATGGGCATGCACCGAGCGAGCAGGAGAGGCACACCGAGGAGGGTGACAAGCAAGCAAAGAGATGGATGGATGGACAGGGCGGGCGTGGGTTCCACGAACACAGCATGTCTCCACCACGGGCAGTCCTTTGGCACGCTGTCCCACGACTGGGCATGTACCTGGCTGTAGCCTGCAGGCCCAGCCGCCCCACCGGGCTCTGCCCATGGGCCGGGCCCGACGAATGGAAGCGCAGCACGGCCACCTTGGACTCGCCCAGAAGGCTGGGGGATGTGGTGTGGGGTCCCCGTGGCAGCAATCTGTACCGTCAGGTACGCACTGTCACGACCTGGAAGCTGCTTCTTTTTCGCCCGGCAGGGGGGCAGGGGACAGGGATGGCGGGTGAGCAGCATGCATGTATCCGATGCGGGCCATGATTTCCAGACACGGCCGGCCAGCGAAGCCATCGAGACCTGATTTGGCCGGCTTGCATTTGGAGTTTGCAGAATGCCGTCCATGGTATGGATAGGTAAGAGTAGGCACTCGGCGCAGGCTGGCTGGATCTCATCACGGCCCCAAGTGCCGAATCTCAAACCCCGAAATTGACACAAAGAACCAGATCAGAACATCGCGTCAAAGCCCCAGGCGGTCGGGTGGGGACCATGACCCCCTCGACCACGAGAAGGGAAGAGTGGGGCTTGACCTTCAGTTCGTTGGGTTTCGGGCCCGGGTGCGGAAACGGAGCAAGCGTTGAGAAGTGGGCGCCTGGTCTCAGCCCAGCAACAGGTCCGCCCCCCGGCACTTCCCGCTGGCCGCTTATGTCCATCGACGCAGTGGTACAGGAATACTGGACGCAGCGAGAGTCGGAAAAGAGCCAGCGCAAATATCCCTCCAGAGCTTCGGATTGCCCTTCGTGGTGCTGCGCCCAGCTCCAAAACTCTCGGTCAAGGTCGGGTCGGGTGGACCCTGATGGCACGCACTCGCTCCACTACTTCTGCAATAGCGCACGGAGGGGCAGTGGCTGGCCCGGCCCAGTCCGCTTGGGTCCGTCGCCCATCCTCGTCCTGAAATCTCCCGAGGCAACCGGACGACAATGAGTCGACGGCGAGTCGGTGACCGACGCCCGGTTATTAGCATTTCGGTGCTGCGGAGAGTCTTGGCTCGATGCCCACCTCTTGAGTACTGCGTAGGAGCAAGCCCGACAAAACAGGTTCGGGCACGCTGGTGCGCGCACATGCCGGGTTCGTCTTACGCCCTTGCGATGGGATCCCTCCGCCGCGCCCCTCCGAATGACGCCCGTGGGGCAGACAACTTCTGGATGCGTCCAAGTCAGCAACGGACGAGTCTTCAAGCAGGCAGGCTGGCTTGCTCACACAGGTTGCATCATGTGCTCAAAAACACTGTATTGCGCCAGCCGCTTTCTCGACTCTCTCTCAGTGCGGCGTTCCCGATCCGCGCTTTGGTTGGGCACCTGAGTGGCCCGAAACCCGACTTTCCCAAAAGGAATCAGACGAGGTAATGTGGGGCATGCAGCTCAGACACCGCCCACTCGGTCTCAAACAATTGCTCAACTCCTGCTGGGAGTGAGACAGGCGGCTTGGTTGTCACGGCGAGGCGGGCTGATCAAAGGTCCTGCCCGGCGCCGCCAACCCAACTCGAAGAGCCTAGAAGGGGTGCTCTGTAATCACAGAACACTCCGGAGAGGAATGCCCGTACGAAGAAGCGTGGGGCTGCGACGAGGCGCCGCGGCCCTGGCCGAACCTCTTTCCATGCTCTTTAGCGGCACAGAACGCAAAAACTCAGAGTTGCTGTAACGTCGTACCGAATGACAGCGCATGCCATGCCTTCGTGATGGGGGCAGCGGCGCTTGCAGTGACACAGCAGAGCCAGCGTGAACGGGGGGCTGG
>FTCU01001413.1_pt1 | contig 52844 bp, 45 predicted proteins | sample 1639521 | NCBI WGS metagenome assembly FTCU01 (sample SAMEA3914864, study PRJEB12502) | metagenome | biome: forest; material: soil | place: USA | collected 2012-03-12 | depth 0.3 m
AGGAAAGAAGGAAAGAAGGAAAGAAGGAAAGAAGGAAAGAAGGAAAGAAGGATAAAAATATAGAAAAGGCTGAAGAAAAGAAAAAGGGAAAAAAAGAAATAGAAGAACATATTCTCATAGGCCGCAGCGTGCTCGCCCGGTTTCCGGATGCTTGTGGCGTCTGCTGTAACCACCAACATTAGCGATGAGTTAACGTTATAAGATTGTGGAAATTGTGCCTCGCAGCACAGGTACTCCTCCACTCAACCTCAGCGGAAAACATCTAGCTCAGACCATGAGCCTCCAGGCGGCTTTCAAAGCTGGTAAAATGGCGGAAGGATATGCACCTCAGTGCATGGATCGGGAGGAAATTAGGCCGAAGGCCGGCCTTGAGCTTGGGATTGATTCCGCACTGACAGGTGCGTTGGGCGGCGTAAGTCCCGCGCAGATCATGTCCCCGGATGTTTCGTAGAAAGCTGTGTGTATTAAAGGTTTGTGTGAGGGCACAACGAACGCAGCCAACTCATATCCAGAGCAAATATTACCTCCGGTGGCTTGAGCTGCGCTTTATCAATGCCCCCTACTTTGGTGGATCCTTTTCCATTAAGACTTCCAGTTCCTAACTCGAAATCCTTTTCCAACTGCATAACTTTTCAAGTCTAAGCTGTTTTCTGCTTCTAAGACTTTTCTAACACGAAGTCGGTTCTTGAATCACATCTACGATGATGTTGTGGATGAAGCCAATGGCCCCAGTAGCCAAGGGCCCCAGTTGGCCTCTGCCCAGAACCGCACCTCTATTGAGCGCGCCGACGGCCGTAGCGGTTCTGATAAAGGTTTGGCACAGCAATAGTAGTCGCTGTGAGCCATCACCCTGCAACCCTCCTTCCCCGGAACTACCGGCCTCGTTCTTGTTGTTCACCTGGATCCTTGTGACCATGGAACTCACGTTCCTTGTAACACTTCGGCTATCCTACTCTCTCACTCCCGCGCCATACCTATGCTTCATCAGACTCCGGTGTGTCGAGGCTGCGTGCCTCGTCATCATCCTCCAAGACCTTGCTTCCTTGCGGAGGGAAGCGAGAGAACAAGAGAACACTCGCTGCCAAGAGCGCAATACCCTGTGTCCGATTTCAAGTCAGCCGAGAGTGCGATCTCGTTTGCGCTAGGAGTTCTGCACAAAACGGTAGGCATGTAACGAACCGCGTTGCAAAAAAACGTCAACTGCGCTTTGCCAATCTGGGCCAATGCAGCAAATACAAAGCCAAAGAATCCTTGTGTTGCCAGTCTGGCAATATTCTCGACAAGGGTTAATGCGTTCAAGGCATCAGCCCTCCTCGAAGCCGGACACATCTCCGTCATGACTCCTTTGGCTGCTGGCGCTGTGCCCGAGGCGAATGGAAGCAAGAAAGCAGCTCGGGGAGGTCAGCTGGTCTGGCACTATAGCGAATCCAATGCGGACTTACCGAGATAGATATGCCAGCCTTTGGTCGCAAAAGCAGTGCACATGGTGAGCACTCCGTCGACAAGCAACGACATCCGGAGAAAGAGGAGGTCGAATTCGGTGCCCTCGTCCTCCTGAACGTCACTTGACCCAACCGGCTCCTCCTCAGCGAAGCTGCCAATGGGAGCCTCGAGTTCCTCGGGGTTCGTCGCGAGCCGAGAGCGTTCTTGAGATGCAATCTTGGCTGCGGCCCGAGAGTGGCCATTTGCTGAGCCCCGGGTTTGATGCCATTTCCGGCCCCTGCTGATGATGCGGGGGAAAAGGAGTATCAAGAACGCTGCTCGCATAACGGCAAATCCTGACATGAGCCAACCGTTGTCACTCTGCCGGAATTCGAACACGGCTGTGGCATACATCTGGATCAGCAGCGGCGCATATCCCGTGGCTAGCTAAAACGGCCTATTAGCATTCAGGCTCGAGGACACCGCCTAAGGGTAGTATAACTTACCACCCCAAGAAAGACGCCTCCACATAAAATCAGCACGCCGTAATGCTTTCTTGTTACCGTGTTGTTGAGCAGGATCTTCTGGGGTGCAAGGACCCGTAAAGGGGCAAGCAGTCCGGCAAGCCCCTTGGAATTCGTTGAGCCGCTCGTCAACGACTCGGCCGCAATGTACGGTATCGCAACGCGCACATACAAAGTCGACAGTAGAAATGAGACAAAAGCGACTTCGAAGGGGCGCCGAATCCCCCAAGCGTCTCCGATCATGCCTCCGCCTAGTAGCCTGTGTCAGCGCGGTGAAGTTGCCAGACACGAAGACGAACTTACTGAGATACCCAATCCCCTGCCCCAGCATAATGGATCCCTGAAGCATGCCAAACACGGCCGTGCGGCGCAAAGGCTGAACGACCTCACCGGCGATAATGTTGGCAACCAGGCTGTAAGGTTCTAGGGTCAGAAAGGTTTTAAACAAGGGCAAGGTGGATGTCTCACATATATCCAACTGGTCCTCCGATGATTGTAATCAGCTGGGTGCACTGAAATATGTTAATTCCAGCTCGACCGCCGGCGAGCACGCCCAGGATTTGCGTCGCCACCCGAATCGCGGGTACAAAGGTCTGCACCATGAGGGCGGCCCGCGGACCGAATTTCTTGGCCATCCAGCCAGCTACAAACAAGTTGATGGTCCCGCAAAAGGTCGTGCTCATGCCGAGAATCGAGAACTGCGTTGCAGTCCCGGCGGCGATCTCGTTGCGGCTACATCGGTCGCCTGGGCCTGCGTATGGCGGATGGCTTTCGTAAAAGACGTCGCACTCCATCAAATGGAAGACATAGAAGATGCTTGAGTCACGGTGGTGTTAGCAACTAACTTGCTTTCGGTTTGCTCCAGGCATTGATCCCTCCTGAACATGATGATATTTCTCTTACGGCACTTGGGTGAAGCTGAAGGACAGCGTGATCAGGAAGCCAGCAAAAAGGATGCATTTCTCAACGTCGACTTTGAACAAGGGAAACCAGGATTCGAAACGAGAATGCCCGGGCAACGCTGTGTCACAGCTGGCTTTGCTGTTGGGTGTGTGAAGCTGTTGAGCTCGTTCCCCGCCGTCGAGAAGCGGGCTGCGTTCGGTTGCACTCAAAGACATGATGCTGCCGTTATTCGAATCATGTCTCGGCGTTCGGAATCTTCTGAACCGCCTTCGCCCGAAAAGGGGGGAACGGGAGCGTCGGCCACCATCCCCGGTTTCGGCATGGTAATGAGGAGTTGAGTGGTGTGGGGATTGTGTCACTGTGGATCCAACCGTGGCTCTTGCTCCGCGGGAGTGGCCGAGATCCCGAGGACGGACGGGCCGTCGGTCACCACCTGATCGATCCAAGGGCGCCGGATCGGGCGGGGTTTGTATTAATCCGTATTCTCAACGTCAGCCAGCGGTCAGGAATCGGAACAACAAAATCTACGGCCACGATTCTTACGAACGTCTCCGAGACTGTAAACCGTCATACAACGAGCTGAGAGAAGGCCGCGGGAAAACAGTGACACGCTGCCGAAGACACACGCGCTTGAGATGCAGCATGGGCGATGCCCAGGACGTCAAGTGACCAACAAACAAACAACATCGCCGTCTCTTAAGTACCCAGGCACCTAGGCACCTGAAGGTGGCTGTTTACAAGTATGTGATTTGAGTTGTCGCACGCTCAATTAAGTTACCAGCAGACGAGCATCCAGTCCTGGCTCACCCCCGACCCAGCCCTGGCTTTGTGCTGTCTTCGCGAAGCCTCACAGCGGCAGTCTCTTACACAGCCGCGTGCCGTCCTCAATGACTTCCCACCCCTCAGTTCCGGGGGTTGAGACCGCGTAAAAGACACCGAGAGGGTCCCACTTCGCGCGGAGGAGCCGGAGCTTGGGGTACTCTGAGCCCCAGAAGTGGCTCTGCCAGTTGGGTTGGTACGGGTCGGCCTGGGGACATCGTTGTCAGCAACACGGCCACTCAAAGCGGACTAGTAGTGGCTCACCTCGTTGACGTAGGTACATCCGCTCGTGCTCGCGCCCCTTAGCGCAGCGTCCATGGTATTAGTAAGGACATTTTGCAGGTCTGCCTTCTGTGCCAGAGACGCGCCATCGGGCACAGGCAGGATGGAGATGATGAAGTCGGTGGCGTTGCGCCACGCCGGGTTCGTAGCGCTGTTGCTCTGCGGGGCGCCGTATCCGGGGTTGAACAGGTGTCCGACCATGAAGCCGACGAGATCGGCTCGCGGAAACAGTACCGTCTTCCAGGCATCGATGATTCCAACGTTGTTTTCGGCCACGTCTTTGTGGTTAAACATCCATCCGCCAGTGAGAGCCGAGGAACCCGAAGCCTCGGGCTCAAAAAGATCGATGTACAGGTCGTAGAAGGTTGGGAAGCCCTTGATGGCAAACTCATAAGGCACCCCCTTTGCTGTCAGCTCATTTAGAAATGGCTGGAGGATGGCCTGCAACTGGGCCGTTGTCTTGCCAATCGCAACGAAGGGGCGGACGCGGAAGGTAAAGGGGAAAACCTCGAAGTATGTATACAAAGAGTGGTCGACGAAAAAATTGGACCACTTGTGGAAAATGGTGACCCCGTTCCACCACACGTCCTGGTCGAGCGTGTGCGTGGTGTTGATGTATAGCATCGCTCCGGCCGAGGGTAGGTCAGGGAACGTCTTCATCGTGACAGACAGAATCACGGCAAACGAGGCCGGGCCACCACCCTTCAGAGCCCAGAAGAGGTCAGGGTTCAGCAACTCGTTGGCAGTCACGTATTGGCCAGTGGCGGTGATGGCCTCAAACGCAAGGACGTTGTCGGCCGCTGTCGTTTGTCAGCCAAGTCTCCCGGCGCCGTGAAAATCAGCCAAGAGCAGAAGCACTCACAAAATCCCTTGAGCGTCGTCCACGGGCCGTGACCGCCACCTTGGATGAACCCTCCCGCAATGCCGACGGTAGGACACTCGCCAGTAACAACAACCACGGGCGGGCTCCGGGCGTGGCCGGCATCCAAAATCGTCTGCCCCTGAACACCAGCACCGATAGTTACAGCGCCGCCTCGGTAAGTTCCTGGGCCGCGGTACGCTGTAGTCCACTCGATCTGCTGGAAACCGTGAGTGTTCAGCACTAGCGAGTTCCAACCCGTGCTGCGACCAATGAAGTCGTGGCCAGTGTTGCGCACGATCAACCGCAAGTTGTTTTGACGGGCAAAGTCGATGCCTAGCTTCACATGCTGCGGCTTGGTAGCCATGACTACGTAGACCCCATAGTACCCCAGCGTGCAGCTGTCTGTTGGGTTCTGCGTTGGCCGGCAGGTGTCGTTGGTGAAGTAGGTCCATAGCTCTGCGGCGGGCTGGCTCACGCTGGTTGAGAACGTAAGCCACTCGTTCGGTCCTCAAGATCTATCACAACTCACGTCCATGACTCGTTTGCCCAGTTCTGGGTCGCCTCTGCACACTTGGCCGCATTATACGTGTTCAACGTTCCGAGGGGCCCATTAAAGGTGTTGTGGCAGACGGCACCGGGCGGAACGTTGATGCGTAAGCGCCCTTCGACAGTGGCATTGAACAGATTCCACTTAGTAGCCGATGGCCAACATGCCTCGCCGGGGTAGCATTTGCAAGAAAATCTAGTGCCCTTTGATATGGTGGTTGTCAGGGCCGAGGCTGCGTCTGAGAAGTCCAGTGAATCCAGCGTGAGGGTGGAGGCGACGGCCTCTGGCTCACTCCTGACGACGATCTGTGCCAGAGCCGCGGGAACGAGGGCTGTGGCGCATGCCAGTCGCAGCAAGGACAAGGCCATGTTGGCCAGATGGGAAAAGACAGAGGGGACTGCTCGAGTGCGGAGAGGAGGGGGTTGCTCAGGCTCAGGTGGACTCTGACTGTGCCGAGGACCCCCAGGGACAGCGACACCTTGAATTCAGTGTCCTTATACACATTTCCATTGTGAGTTGCCCAGCTCAAGGGACGCGGGGCAAAAATTCCTGAACTGGGCATTCCGGCGGAGCTAATGCAGCGTTTCCCGAGTACGGAGACGGGAGAGGCACCCTTGGAGGCTTGCGCCAACTGCATTGTTCGTGATGCTGCCAAGGCGGGCAGCGTTGCAATCCGGGGAGCCGGGAGCCACATCCAGGGGACAAACCACCCTCCTCGAGGTCCTCAAGCTCCTCAACTGGATAGCACGTCTGCACGTCAGCCGCCGCTCGGATTTCGGCTGCGCTATCGAATGCCAAGATTGATAATTGGGACAAGACGACACGATTGTAACCAGCGTGCTTCCCAGGAAAGGGTTCGGGCTTCATCCGTTCCAGGATTTGATGCAACATACATGGGTTGGACGCTGCGCTAGATAACCAACTGCCTGTGGGAGACGGCGATTCCTTGGCCAACAGGCCAGTGCTCCCCGCTTAACCCCCTAGACAACTCCAAGTGTCATCGCGTGATGGTCTTTTCCCCGCTCTCTCCTCCCCTGCGCACACATCCACAGGCCGTACAGCAGAAAAATAAAGGCCGTGAGTGGCACGACGACTGCGACAAACAGCAGAAACTGGGGCCTCGTCCCAACCCCCATGCCCCCACGCGCAAGCGCCTCGTCCCAAGCAAACAGGGGTGTTGAGAATAGCGCGGCAACAAAGCTCCCCGGCAGGAAGAACATGGCCACCAGGGCGAGCATCTTCATTGAGGATGAGTCCTGTAGGCTGGAGGCGGCGATGCTCCGTGTTGCCTTGGCCGTGTCGAACGCGATGGCGTTGTCCTGTTGCGCAATCAGGTGGAAGAGCGCAGCAATCTGGATATGTACTCGTTGCTGCACAAAGGCCGTGTCGACAGCCTGCATCTCCACGCGGTGCCGAAGGAGGTCGAGCTGTGACGCCAAGAAGGGCTCCCGGGCAGGTAAAATCGGAGGTTCTCTTGAGTGGTCCGCGATGTAAATTTCTGATTTCTTCCGGGGCTTTGAGACGCGAGGTCTCTGGGTAGCTTGCTGGGAGATGAAGTCGTTGATGGCTTTGATGACTTGGATCTTCCGATTGCCATTCGCCAACTTGGCAGCGCACCCACTCATCTGCGCCGACAGGTGGCCGAGTTCGCCCGCTGCTGGCTGCGTTTGGTGCCGAGAGGCAAAGCGATGGTGTCCAGTGCGCGCCTCAACCTCCCGCACAGCGGCTTTTATCTCTTCTGATGTTTTATCCAAGCCATGGGCGAGCGTCAGGCTGCACAGGAGAGCAAGGAACATGGGGTGGCCAACGTTGGCTGTGCTCCATTGGGAATCGAGAACACGGTGCAACTCAGCCCTTTCCTCGCCCTCGGCGAAGATGATGGCGTGCGTTTGAGGTGTCGGGTCGGAGGGTGATGCTGCGTGAGACCACGCCGCGGCCAGTTTTGGGTGATAGGCGGCTGTGAAGATCTGGGTGTCGCCGTCATCCGACTCCACCGCCGAGACTCCGGCAAAGCAACACCGGGCATAATCCAAAGCCTCCCGCAGCTTCCAGGCTTCTGTCAGCCTCTCCAAGACTTGTGTCGACGGGCTCACCCGCAGGGTGTCCCGATCTTTACCAACCCATAGGATGCGGGCTGTCCGAGTGTAGTCGCCGCCGAGGGAGCACCCTCGAGACGATTCTTCCAGCCAGCTTTCGACCGACGTCGAGGTGAGAGTCTTCGTCTCTACCTTTGCCGGCAGAACACGATCCTCCTCAACCCAGATCTCCGTCACTTCGACCACTGGGCACTTTGGGATCTCGTACTTGTCCCACAAGCTCCGGTTTCCGTAGTGTCGGTAAAGGTCGTGCATCTTGCTGGTTGTTCATCTGTTGTCGGCAGGGGAGGGCGCTCATGAACCTGGAGCTTTGTCGAATGAAGTTCTGCTGATTTAATCTTGTTCAAGCTGCTGATTTAATCTTGTTCGAGCCTCGTTGTGTCACCAGTTCCCCTTCGTCTTCTTATAACCAGCTGGACAAAAGATATGTTGAGTCCTAGGAGGGCGGTGCAGCCCCCGCGATGCTGCGCCCCGCTAGGCTGACGGCGGGGAATGACTGCAACCGCCGATTGCCCCCCTGGTCAACAGGGTTCGAGGAGGCCTGGGCCTCAGGGGTGCGCGTGAACGGAGGACAAGGGCCAATGTCGCTATCAACCCGATTCAGGTAAAGTCCCATATTCGATTCACCCACCCGACCACAATGTCAAATGTCTCTTTGCAACGGAATGACGGGAGGTAGCCGATGTCAGCTCACAAGGCAGACCCGGGAGTCTCGCTCCGCGACGCTACCGAACAAAAGAGGCTCGACGCGAAATTGCAAGCCGAGGTGCAAAGGTTCGGACTCCCGAGCACGGAAGATGATATCGAACTGGAGGCCGCAAAGAAGGAGAGGGGCAAGAATACTCGGTGGCGGTCGTCCCCGATCCTAAGTCGCGCCAGCCTGGTCAGACGCACCCGCGACTTGGTGCACTTCGTCCCCGGCCAAGTTTGGGGTCTGGTGTCCTTAGTCACGAGCACATGGGACTTGAAGGGCAGAGCTTTTGTGTAGGTGCCGTCTCGTGGCGTCCATCCTGACCAACATCGCAAGATCGTTTTGATGCCATTCCTGCGTCTGCGAGACGTACACCCACTTCCGATGCGCGACGACCCAGCTTCGGCCCGGCAGAAACGCCTCGAGCATGTAATACAGCTCGCGTGAGTAAGGGTAATCAAAGGTGGGCGGACCTTCTCGCTGCAGAAACACGTCTGTTCCCAACCTCATTTCCTCTTCGGTCAGGTGAAAATGGGGGCGCCGGTCTGCCTTGTTCAGGCTGTGGCGACGGATGGACCGCGTGGTCGAGTCGAGGTGTAGCTCGAGAACCCGGGCGTACCACAGCGGACGAGTCAGCGAGTTGAGAACAACGCGGCGGTTGCGTGCAAGGAGATCTCGATTCCATGACGGGAAGGACCCCCTCGGAATGGTCGGGATCGGTACCCCGTTGTCGAGATTGTCTTGCCAGCGGGCGAAGTCGACCACAGCGCAGAGAGCGTTCCAGCGGACTACGCAGGTCAAACAGGTGCAGTGGAAGGCATCGTCGGGTGGCGGGATGTTCTGGTGTGCGATGCGGTGTGAATGGCTGAGATCGGGACGATCGTTGCTTCTGAGCAGCGGCTGGATCGTCTCGGCAACATCTCGCATGAGAACGGGCCGCAAGAAGCATCGCTCAAGGATCGGGTATCGCAAATTGACGACCCGCCGGACGATGCTTGCCTCCTCGGCGAGGAAAAAGGCGCGCAGCGGCCTGCTGGCCCGGCAGAGAGCAAACAGGTCGCTGGGCCGGAGCAATTCCAAGATGGCCATCAGCAGCTCATAGGGAAGATCCAGCAGTCCGATTGGCCGGAGGGCCGATGACCTGTTCGCCAACTTTTCCAGCTTCCTGCGCCGGCGCTCGGTTCGTTTGGAGCGCAGCGGCAACGGTTGCGTCAGATCTTCGACGGGCGAGAGGTCGCCCTCGGCCTCTTGGACGGCGGGTTCCTTCGTTGGCGGCATTTGGTTGGTTTGGAGGTTGTGCAGAGGAACAGGCCGGCCGAACAGCGCCAGTCCCGAGTCCTGAAGGCGGCCTCAAGAGTGGAGTGGGACTGCCCGGGCGGGGCAACATGAGCGCAGCTGGTTTTGGCTGCAGCAGTGCGGGCCTGCCTGTCTCGGGAGCGCCACCGGGAGGAAGAAAAAAGCTGAGATTTTGCAAATATCAAATGCACTGCACGCGCTTGGTCCGAGTCCCAAAGCATCTTTCGCGCCTCTTCCGCACGCGACACTGCAACCGCTCAGGAATTGAGTTTCAGCGAGATCTGGGCTTCTGACCGAACTCCAATGAGCACGAGCTTCCATCCCGCGAGTGAGAGTCCAGTTCCATCAGATCCATGATGGCCTGCAGGGTGCGCCTTGGCTTTCTGTCTCCCTGTCAAGTGGTCACAAAGTTCAGCGGCCCCGCCCAGACACGCATCGCCTTTCCCCATCGCAGCAGCACGATGATCAACAGGAACGCGCCCACACAGACGGCGGCCTGGATTCCGAGGCTCAGCTTGGTGCCCTGCGCTGCGGCCCACGTCACCTGGAAGTAGCTGACAATGAACCCGCCAACGGTGCGAGCCATGTTCAACAGAGCCGCCACTTCGCCGGATGCCTCAGGGTAGCTGTCGAGGCAATAGCTGCTCAGCGCCACCGTCGTGATCATCATGCCGAAGACATACATCCCCCAGCAGACACTCAACGCCATGTAGTGCCAGCCGTTCTCGAAGCACTGCCCGATGAGTACTAAGCCGACAACCACAAAGGGCATCGAGAGGAAGACGGCTCGCAACCGGACCTCGGGTTCGAAACGGCCATTGTGTCTGTGAACGTAGCGCTTGGCCAGCGCATCATGCAGCCAATGGCCCGTCGCCTCTCCCAGGATCACCGCCACCACCGGGGTGAAGTAAAAGAAGCCAACCTGTCGAGGCCCAAAACCGTAGAGCGGCGTGACAAAGATGGCGAGCGTCGTGTTGATACCGACCGCCCATGCAAATGTCTGAGTCGACGCAGTGGTTAGTACTTGCTCTTCCCTTTCCTTCTCGTGAACCTGCTCCATGGTGTCCGGGCTTACAAGTGCATAAAAAACACAGGATATCGCAATGATTGGCTTCAACAACACGCTAACCGTGCGCCAGCACGCCTGCCCGAACGTGTTGCGGAGGTGACGCGACTTCCACTGCGCAACCCCCGTCAGCCGCCCAATCCGGCTGCCTCGGACGGGCTGTTCGTCGGCCGCAATGTCGCGGTCGTAGTAGGTCTCCTGCAGAAAACAGATCACGAGCGCCAGGGCAAGCATGTTCATGGCAAAGTAGACCCAAAAGGGCACCGGCCAAGCAAGGGTTTCGGTCATGAAGGCAGCAAGCAGCGGGCCCATATACGGGCTGATGACGATGAAGGAGCTTCACATTGCTGCCAGTCAGTCGGGCTGCCGTCAAGGGACGGAATGCGGGCACGACACTTACGCCCAGATATTGATCTTCCGCGCTTGTTCGTGGAAAAAAAAAATGTCTTTCAGGAACATGAGCCCACCCGCTTGGCTGACTGTCGAAAGAAAGCCATTGAGGATGCGGGCCGCCATAAACGACTCAAACGATGTTGCTCCGGCGCACCACGCCGCCGTCGCCGCGGAGCCAAGGAGAAACCAGAAAACGACCGGGAGGCGGCCGAAGAAGGCGCTGAGCATCACGACTGGCCGTTCGGGTCTTGTCAGTCGACGGTTTTGTATCGAACCCGAAGATAATAGACTTACCAATCACGCCGCCAGCACCAAGCATGAACACATTTCCAGCCTGCGAGTGGTTGACAAAGTCCGGTGTGGTGTTCCACTCCCTGTGCCCACCGCAGCGTTCAGCCAAGGTCCCATCCCGCCGCGCAACGCTCTTGGCCGCATCAAACTTACACCGCCTGTGGAATTAAAGTCACAGCTCCCGTGGCACTCCCATAATCGGGGAGGAAAGACGCAAACGAGACTGCAAAAAGAATCAAGTGCTTCTTTGCCCAACTCCAATTCAAGGGATCGTTTGGGTCTTCGCTCGGCTGAGGAATCAGGACGGTGTGCCCGTCCTTGGCGAGCTTGAATCCCGATGATTTGATGGCATCTTCCGTGTTTAGATCGATGAGGTAGCCTTCGGATTCGTGGAAGCCATGGACGCGCTCCGTCCTCCTTCGCAAGCCGCCCTCTCCCGTTTGTTGGTGATTCTCGTGGCTTGAATCCGGCCCTTGTCCGACCTCGTCTGTAACCTTCTCCGCCATTCCAGTTCAGGTCGGTAAGCTTAGGACAATAGGTAAGAAACAAGTCATAAAACCAAGCAGGAAATAGCAAGGGGAAACAAACGTCGGAGAGAGTCGGCGAAGGTCTGTTTTTATTGCCGCGTTCTGGCTGTCGCCCTATCCTGGAGTAAGGAATACCATCCCCCGCACGGCCTCCAGACCCAAAACCCATGGCCCTTCATCTCCGTTGCAGCATACCATCCGAGCTCTCCTGTGTACCACTGCTCGTTCATTGTGCAGAAGCGTAGATGAACCAGGCTAATGCTGCCGCTTCCCGGTCATGCCAATGCAACGTGAACAGCTGCCGGCAGGGGCGCGGCATCTTGAGTTGGCACCATGAGTTGGAAGACTGCCGCGACGGACAGAGGTGATCTTATTCTCCCGCTTGGTTCGCGAACCCCCTGCTGTGAGCCTGCGATACCTTGTCCTCGACCAGAAATTTAATAGGCGGGATGTCCCGAATCTCCACAGCGCCCAAAGAAACCAAATCCCTGGTTCATCTACTGGGCGTGAGCAATTCCATGTACGGAGTACTATGTAAGCCGACGCGTGGACGATGAAACCCCAATCTGCCGAATCCTTACGTGATCTCCTCGTAATGTCACGCATATGCGGCCCCCAAAAGACCCTTGCTTAAGAGTTTGGGCAGGGATGGCTGCCGGAGAACAGGATGCTGCCAGGTGTGCACAGGATAGAAAGATCGCCTTCGTTGCTTAACAATGCTCAAGGCAGAGGGAAGAACTCGGGGTCGCCTGCCAGTGATTTACCAGTCACAAAACACAGGACAAGCGCCCGTAGTTAAGGACGGGCAGTAGACACATGCATAGTACACACATATCTTTTACCACCAAGCCACTTGAATCTTTAGGACTTTGGCTTGGCTTCCCCAGGCAAGAAGCCTCCTCCACCTGATAGCTAGATCCATGGTAGGGTAGGGCCCCGACTCATCGGTTCACCCGTTGCTGCCCAGGTCAATGCGGATATACGCAGACTCAGCTCTGCTGCGTCTCCCGGCAATCCACAAATCCTTTGCCCGTCCACCAACCCGCAAACCTCGGCTGGGACCTCTTGCTCTACTATTGCCTTGAATAAGATTCTGTGGTGCCGTTAGTCAGGTCGGCTATTACCCTTGAGAGGTTGCTCGTGCGAAGACTCACGCATTGCTCGCATCCCGATCATCACAGTACCACTGTACTTCAAACCCGAGACGGCGGCTTCCTCTGTCCAGTTTGTATTTGCAGCCGGCCAGTTGCCACGGCAAGGCCTGTGATCCCGCAATGCACTCATTCCAGCCTCCATCGTCAACGACTGGTATGTGGTACAGTCTGTACGTATCCCCTGAGCCCGGGTTGTAGAGTGTGAAAGTTCCCAAAACGGGCGTGCTGCTGTTGGTCTGGACGACACCAGACTCGATTTGGTACTCTCTTAGCACCAAGGTCGTCGTATTCGAGATCGACTGAATGGTGCAGCTGCGGGTGTAGGAAGTGTGCGGCATCTGTGGCGCACTATCAACATATCCAGTGAACACAAGCGGCGCCGTCAAGAGACTGCAATTATAGTCGGATGTGGCGCCAACTATCGAGCCTTGGCTGCCACGTGTCGCCAAGTTTAAGGGGCTGCCGCAGGCAAGACTGATGTTGGTGTATGCGATTCCATTGAACTGGTCCCTTGAAGTGAACTAAGTCAGTGCCCACCGTGGGGAACGGAGTGGAAGTTCTGGTACCTTTCGACGCCAGCAACACCATCTGAGCACTCCCAGGCCTGCCGAAGACCGAGTATACCGTAGTTGGTGTCCAAACTTACTTCTATGGAAGCGTCAGTGGTGGACGGGCCCGCCACGGCGCAACGGACCCAAGTCGTGGATCCGTTGCTCTGGGTGCCGGCTGAAAGGTCCGCTCTGACAGAACAGTTCAAGTTCCGACCGTCCGAGATATTAGTGACATTAAGAGAGAGATCGTAAAACACCGATGTCTGGTTATTTGCCTCTGCATAATGATGTTGGTAGAGGAGGTCGTTGATTTCCCACTCTGGGTCATATGACCGGTCGACGCAACGCTGGGCTCGCTCACTGGGGGTGTAGGGGAGCAGCGGCAACTGCGGGTGGATGGCGACCGGGCGCGACAGGCTGGCTGGGACCTGGGAATTGCCCATAATACACAAAGTCTCCTGCCCACGCGGCGCGCTCCAATCATCCAAGCAACCTTGGACGAGGGGAATCTCCCACGAGCCGTTGGCGGCAAATACGAGGCTGTTATTATTGTCAGTTCACTCTTCACAGACACCTAGCAGAACTTACCTCGAAGAGTCATCACACTGCCAGCTCCCCTTCAGTCTCATATCCAAGCTTCCAAGGCTAAATTGGAAGAATAGGTTCGGAATGCTGCAGTTGTGCCAAAGTTCTAACGCCCCAGCTCCTTTGGGATCTAGGTCGATATCCTTGGCCGTGCAGTTTGCACTCACACCTGTCGCCGAGTTGACAGTGAGGAAGCGAATATCCCCCTGTGTCCCACCGCTGGAGATATTTACCGCCACCAAGGAAGGATCATAGATGCCCCATGTTGGGTTTGTGAACGAGGTCCCGATGCATTCTTGAGGGGTGACCGCGTTTGGCTCTGGCTCCGGCCAATACTGGCGGCGATGGCCTGTTGAGGCCGCATAGACCGTGGAGCAGAGAGCAAGCCCATGCAAAAAAGGTTCAGAAAGGGGTTTCATCTTGCTGTGGCAATGACGAGAGGAACCTATGCCTTGCCTGTACAGCCTCAGATGAGATTGAGGGAGGGTTGAAAGCGGACAGGATAGGCCTTTCTTCAGTCCTTCGATTCTTATTACTTTAGGTGTTCTTTGCTTGCCACCTCACCTCCAGCAGAACAAAATAGAGGCATCTAGTTTGGGTAAATAGGGAAGAGCTCGGTAAACCCGTGCGTACAACCGTCATGTCGGCTAATGGTTGTCCCTCGCACTTTTAGCTGCAAAGCCTAAAAGGTCTATACGATCACAGCCTATAATCGCCACTATCATAAAGAACTCAAGGTAGGTACTGTGGAAAGGCTTCGATCACTCCGCCCTGCCCATTACACACAAGAGGCGAAGACCGTTCACTGTGTTCCACTACCTAGGTACCTACTAGTGGGCAGGGAGCCATTCCAAACTCAGAAGGGTCCCGTCTGATGCACCGCTGCTGTCAAGATAATCCTGCATCCCAATTTGCATAGAATAGCTTCGAGTGGATGCAACTCCTAAGCAACAATGGGTAAATGTGCATTCAACATGAGAGGAAGTATGAGATGGGGTTCCCGCGAGATAGGTTACAGATAGGAGAGCCTCACTACCTGGGTTGCAATCACCATATCCATCCAGATGTCGCTTGCCTCAACTTGAATGAGTATACAATTACCTAAATTTCCATCTCTATCTGCTGTTGGTGTCCCCATCACCACCTCGCCTGAACCTGAAAGCACCTCTAGAGATCTGCGGGCTTCACTAGGTTCAGGGACAGCCCAACACAACATCCCTCGGGCGTACAAGCTCGCAGAAAGAAGAGTAACATGGGGGTGAGATCAAAGCCTGGTGTGGATAGGTACCTAATTAACCAGGCTGGTAAAATGTGCGCTGGCTTAAAGTAGCAATGTATCTAGCGAACCAGAGGCGATAATTATGTAAAATCTGAGTTTTACGTATTGGCATATTCCTGACTATAGCCTCGAAGCACCCTGTTTCTCATTGTACAAAACATAGCGGTATCTCGGTTTGCCTGCCTCCATGTCCACGATCGCCTTGTTGGCGTCCTTCATCGGAATCTCTTCGACCCACGGCTTTACCTTTTGGTCCGCAGCCAGCTGTAGCATATCCCTGATGTCGCTGGGAGAGCCAATGAGGGATCCCGTGATCTTGATTCTTTTGAACATAAGAGGGAACTGGGGGATCGTTGGAAGACCGTCCTCGGGGGCGCCGACCTGAACAAACGTGCCGTCGAATCGCAGGAGAGACAGGTATTGCTTCAAGGGCATCGAGGACGACGAGACAGTACAGACGATCAAATCGAGGGTTGAAGCGTGCTTCCTCGCCCATTTAGGATCCTCGGCCGTGGCGACATACTCGTCGGCGCCCATCTTCAACGCATCCTCCTTCTTGGCCGACGTCCGTGAGATGACAACGACTCTATCGGCGCCCAACGCTTTCGCCCACATCACGCCAAAGTGACCAAGCCCACCGAGGCCGATGATCCCGACCCTCTTGCCGGGTCCTGCGCCATGCCGCTTAAGTGGTGCGTACATAGTCACCCCGCCGCACAGCATGGGCGCCGCCTCGGCGGAATTGATGGTCTCGGGGATTTTGACGACAAAGTGCGAGGGTGACCGGTGATAAAGAGCATATCCGCCATAGGATTTGCCGCCGTTGTTGTACACGCCGTTGTATGTGCCGACGTGCTGGATCTGGCAGTAGTTCTCCATCCCCGACGCGCAGGCTTCACAGTCGCCCTTTCGGCCCTGACACGAGTCGCTCTGCGCACCGACGCCGACGCGGTCGCCGATATTGAGGCCGCCCTCGGCCTGAGCACCAACACGGACGACAGTGCCGACAATCTCGTGGCCAACACAGCAAGGATAATTTGTTGGTCCCTATTATCGGTCAGCCGGCCTGGACGCTGTCTACCTCTTTGGGCTGATGCTTACCCAGCCAGACCTGAGAGAATGGATGTCAGATCCACAGATTCCGCAGTGCGTGATCTTGATGTCGACATCGGTTTCCTCCCACGGCTTTGGCTCGAACTCAGCCCACTTCATATTTCCCTCCGCCGCGGACGGGTCAAGGCCGAGCCATCCCTCGAACTTGTAGTTGCCGGACGGCATGGTGAGAATGTGATATTTTCTGCCCTTTTCGCAAGAAGGAGCTTGCTTGCTGTCTGAGCTTGAGTTTTTTGGAAAAGCGTCAAGAAAGGGCGAGTGTATTTTAGGGAGAGGGAGCTGGGCTAAAGAGTTCCACAACCGCGGTCAACATCTGGATCCTTGGCAAATTTAATGCGCCAGTGACATCAGACCAGGATGCCGAGGCACAATGGCACATGGCTGGGCCCCCAGTTCCCGAGTCATTTAGTTAAGAACTGACTTAGTGCATTCCGGAATTTCCGACAACGCCCAACCCAAGTGTACATGTACTTAACTCCGGGCCCCGCCTCAATCAACAATTCGGCCATCACATTAAGGTAGGTTTGATACCCAGCCTCGCCAGCTTCATGGCGAACCCACCAGTTGGTACCTGTGCACTTTGTAGCCTGTTCGGTGGGGTTCGAAATTCGAGGCGACGTTGTGCGACTCGGCAACGCCCGAATTGGCGATTGGCGACATGGTTGGAGACTGGAGGAGGGCATGATCTAGGAAGAACTGGGCCTTGCAATACGCTCAATCAAGCTCAGGTTGACAGAAGAGGAGTCAAGCACTTGCCATCGTCTGATCTTTTGAGGAGTGGTTGAAACAACCTTGATTGTGGGTGTGGCGGCACTGTGGCCCCCTTACACAACTCGGGACAAATGCTTCGAAGTTGGGCAGCTCGGTAAGGTTCACGTTTGTGGTGAGGCAGCCACCCCAATCTGAACAACTCGCCTCCTTCAAGGGGAAAACGGTATTCCTGGCCTTGAATGACTTTGCTTTCGGCCCACGAAGCTCATCACTTCTCTGTTGCCCGTCAAGTCACATTGGAGCCATAGTCTTGCAGAGGCGGGTACCTAGATATCCTTGTCCTCTCGAAAAAATGTCCTAGAAACAAAAAAGAAAACATAGTCCTCTACTCCCCGCAGACTGTCAAATGACCCGCCACAGGCCATGACCATATCGATAATAGCACCGTTTCATCGGGCCACACTAGCTCCTCGCGGCTAGACGCACTCGGTGCAGATGGCATCGGCCACGGAATCCAGCGAGGACCCGAGCTCCGGGCTGCACTTGCTCTTGACGCAGGGAGCGGCAAGGGAGCGTATCTGCGGCCCCGCCTTGCATTGGCATGCAAGGTCAAGCGGATTGGAACAGCCAGCGACGCTGCCGGCGGAAATCAGGCACGGGATCTGAAGCGCAATCAGTATCTAAGATGACAAGTCTGCGACGCGTTTTAGACTTACACCGCAGCCCGGAATCGAGTTGGTCAGGGTGCATGGTGCCTCTGGAGCTGGCGTTATCACCGATGGTGCTTCGGTGATACCCCTAGCAGCGGCGCCAGCAGCAAGACACAGGGTAGTAAGAACGAGAGCCATCAGGAAGCGATAGAGCTTGGTATGCATCCTGACACCGAGTGGGAGAGTTTGGACGTTGGCTGTCGTAACAACCTGCGGGGAAAGCAGGGAGCTGCGTGGAAGTCGTTGAGGGAAGCGAGGGGTAGGAACTGGGCGACGAGTGAGAGCGTGGCAAGTGAGTCTGATATAGTTGCTGCCACCATTCACATCTGCTGAGGGCGCTCCAGTCAAGTCGCACGGTTTGCCCTCTCTGTCTCTAGCCGTCACAGAATAGCGCGTTCTTTGACTGGATCGCAGCCTGGAACGGCGCGGTGAGACGTCTGTCTTCGAAACGTGAAGCCATAGACCCGTGACGCAACCCAGCATGTGAAGGTCTCGTCGACGACTGCTCGTCCACCACTCAAAGTGCCGCCGGCGTACAGGTGTCACAGCACGAGGTAGGTACTCCGACCTAATTAAATTGGGCATTGGGCGTGTTCCCGGAGAAGAACTCGGCACTCGATATTGGGTTGCCTCGTTGCATGCTGACTTGACTCGAGGGACACCGCGGCCTGGAAATGCGGGCAGCGTGATCTGCCTCTCATCGAGGCTCGTCGTGCTGTACTCGGACCGCGAATCGAATGCATGTTGTGCGCCCCCTGGACAGCAACACGACAGGTCTCTGCTGAAGTGACCCCAACCCGCAGATTGAAACACTTCGTGTCTGTCAAGTGGATTGTCGGCTGGCCGTCTATTTTCGGGAGTGGGATGCGAGATGAGTCTCATGTTTTCAGGTCAGCCTGGTGTGTTATTCTCGAAATGAGCCAAAGCCTCAGGCCGCCCTCGGGGATAGACAGGCTCGAGACAGGCTCGGCACGACAGAAGCCGGCCAACCGAACATGGAAGCCGACGGCCCACTGAGTCGTCGTCGTCTGGAGAAGGAGTGTGTGGGGTTAGGGTTCAGCAGCACAGGCCACCCCCACGTTTGGTAAATTCGGGGACAAATCGGCCGACGTCGGGGCTGGCGGAAGGCCGCTCCGCTGGCTCCGTGCCGGTTAATTCTGCCAATTGGCCAACCAGGCCCGCCAAAACTTTTTCTGGCCCACTGGCGACATGCCACCAGCTGCAGGCCGGCTCCGCAGTGACTCTGTTGCGTGGGGCAGCCGCTGAGCAACAGGAGCTGAAGGACCACCTTGATCGACCGAGAGCTTCGGGGTTGTTCCTGTCCTCCCTCCTGAGCCTCCTCACCTCGCACACCTCTGGAGACTCATCATCCTTCCCTCTCTCCGTCCACCGACAAGATGCTCTCCTCGCTCAGAATCGCGTCGCGGCGGGCCGCCGTGGCCCGCAACTTCACCGCGGTGCGGGCGGCCTCCTCGTGGGCCAATGTCCCGCAGGGTCCTCCTGTGCGTTTGCGAGACCCCAACCTGACACCTGCTGTGCGACGACTGGACTGACCAAACCTCCCGCAGGATGTATGTGTCTCGCCCGAGCTCCCAAAGCTGCCGCCGCCCTTGACCTGCTGACCAGCGTTCCTATGCGCCATTTACCAGGCCATTCTCGGTATGTCACGATCTCCCAGCCCACGGCTCACCGCCGGCTCCAGCTCTGAGACAAGCGTCAGAAAACTGACGGGTGCTGTGGCGGCGCAGGTATCACGGAAGCCTTCAGGGCCGATTCGTTCGAGAAGAAGATCAACCTCGGTTCGTCCAACCTCCAATGACCCCTCCCTCCTGGCCATGTAGGACCCGCACAGCGCCCTAACACGTTGTGCCCTGTTGCCCAGGCGTCGGTGCCTACCGCGATGACAAGGGAAAGCCCTACGTGCTACCATCGGTGCGCCAGGCTGAGGAGACGGTGATCGCGTCGCGCCTGAACAAGGAGTACGCCGGCATCACGGGCGTGCCCGAGTTCACCAAGGCCGCCGCCGTGCTTGCCTACGGCAAGGACAGCTCGGCGCTGGACCGCCTGGCCATCACCCAGTCCATCTCGGGCACCGGTGCTCTGCGCATCGGCGGCGCGTTCCTCGCCCGCTTCTTCCCCGGCGCCAAGACCATCTACATCCCCACGCCGTCGTGGGCCAACCACGCCGCCGTCTTCAAGGATTCGGGTCTGCAGGTCGAGAAGTATGCCTACTACAACAAGGACACCATCGGCCTCGACTTCGAGGGCATGGTCGCCGACATCAACAAGGCCCCCAACGGCAGCGCGTTCCTGTTCCACGCCTGCGCCCACAACCCCACCGGCGTCGACCCCACCCCCGAGCAGTGGAAGCAGATCGAGGCGGCCGTCAAGGCCAAGGGCCACTTCGCCTTCTTCGACATGGCCTACCAGGGCTTCGCCAGCGGTGACATCCACAAGGACGCCTTCGCTGTCCGCTACTTTGTCGAGCAGGGCCACAACATCTGCCTGTCCCAGTCGTTCGCCAAGAACATGGGCCTGTACGGCGAGCGCATTGGCGCCTTCTCCATGGTGTGCGCCGACGCCGAGGAGCGCAAGCGCGTCGACTCGCAGATCAAAATCCTGGTGCGCCCCATGTACTCGAACCCGCCCATCCACGGCGCCCGCATCGCCGCCGAGATCCTCAACACCCCGGCCCTGTACGAGCAGTGGCTCGTCGAGGTCAAGGACATGGCCGACCGCATCATCAAGATGCGCGCCGTGCTCAAGGAGAACCTCGAGAAGCTCGGCTCCAAGCACGACTGGAGCCACATCACCAGCCAGATCGGCATGTTCGCCTACACCGGCCTGACCCCCGAGCAGATGGATCAGCTCGCCAAGGAGCACAGCGTCTATGCCACCCGCGACGGCCGCATCTCGGTTGCTGGTATCACCAGCGACAACGTTGGCCGCCTCGCCGAGGCCATCTTCAAGGTCAAGGGTTAAAAGGTCCGGGGCCATGTGTGATAGATGACGAGAATAGATGACGAGACGAGCTGGAGTAATGGAGCGGCTGGTTGGCTGACTGGGTTTTCCTGTTTGACCTGATCTATCTCCTCGTGTTGCATGTGCATCTCGCATCATTAAACTGTATTCTGTACCCCCTATTCGAGACCTTTACCAAGTTGTGGCGGCAGGGGTTCTGTACTGCAGAAAGTCTCTGGGCTCTTTCCACGGATACACAAAGCGGGAGAGGAAAGATACGATGCTCTCTTCCGTGGTGGGAGCGTCCCTGACACGGGACGCGTCAGCTTCGTTTGAGTGACCGGGGGAATGGTCCTCGTCTCGGCTCTGCTTGCTTGATCGAGATTGCCTGTCAAAGCGCCTGCCTTGACCTCTAGCAGAACTAGGCAGCGTTTTCGTATCATGCCCTCCCTAGCCGATCAAGATCTGCTCTCACCTCTTCCACCTGTCTGTTCATGTCACGGTATACCCTCGCAATCTCCCTCATGACCTTCTCCTTGCCGCCGCCATTGGCAGCGTCACCCGTCCCACCTTCCCCCGTACCGATGCCGTACGCCTCCAGCTCGCCCCTGAGCGTGTGGATCGCCTCGTTCAACCGCCCCTTCGCATCTCGCAGGTGGCCGGCATAGTTTGCCAGCGCTCGTGCTGCCTCGGGCGTGTATGTGTCGCGACGGGCAATCCACAGCGCCACCTCGGCTTCGGCTTCTTGTCGCTGCGCCACGAGCGCCGCTTCGCTTGCGCGGAACTCGAGCGAGCGTGCAATGGGGCCGTGCTTTGCTTCGAGAGAGCGGAGGAGCTGGGACAGGACGGTGGTTTGCTCTTGCAGGACGACTGTGAGCTCTGTCGCGGCCGCGATCCTGGCCCGTGTGAGATCGGCCTTGCGCTCCGCCACGGTGGACGCCAGCGAGGCAGCATGAGCAGAGAGGGCAGGTATGGATCGGTGAACGTATGAGGGGTTCGTAGACGGGTTGGCTATCCGTGCTAGGTGCACGGCGGAGGACTGCAGCGTGCTGGAGACGAGGGTCGCAAGTTGAGGGAGGTGGGTGGGCAGGTCGGAAAGCGGCGGGTGGGATAGTAATAAGACCGTCGATTCGGGCGACAAATCAGACGAGGTCGTCAGGAGCGGCGGCAAGAGGAGTAGGAGGTCGAGTAGCGGGGCCGGTAATTCTGCAACGGCGCTTGTCGCTGGTTGTGGCGGCCGCGTCCGTCGGGCCAAGGACGGTGCCGGGACAAGGCCTGATTGGAGACTTTGGGGGTTCGGATTTGAGATCGCATCTGCTAAGAGGTGTTGCTTTGCGGCTCTGAGACGATGTTCGTTCAGCTCCTAGCGGATACACCAGTCAGGGAAAACCAAGGGACTTTGATGATCGGGGGACAAGTCGTCCAACCCACCTCTGAGATCAGCCTGCGCTCCTTCGCCGCCGGGTCATTCTTGCTTGCTCCATCGGGACTGAGTAGAGATGTTGTGAGTTTGGAGTAAAGCGCCGCAAACTCGGGGTTGTTCTCCAAGACGGATTGGTCGACTGGCGGCAGCATCGCGTCGGATATCGGAGATGCGGGTCGTCGCGTCCCTGCCGCTGCGAGACGGTGGCTGCAATGCGCAGCGCACCGCTGCGGGGCCCACGAAAACATGTGACCACTTCCACCGCCCTTGGCTGCGGTGCCAGCCGCCAGCTGCCAGTCGGCCCAACACCTGGCGTATTCTCATCCTTGCCCGTTCAATTTTTGACCTCGCAGCAACTCACTCACCGGCGCCGAGCTGCTGGGTCCAGACCTGGAGCAATCTCGACGACGGGGCCAATTGACCTTCCCTCCGCCCAAACCTCGCCAATGCGACGACCATAGCACCGAGCCATCAATACCGCTCTATAGCATCGCGGTGCTCCCGGCAACAATGCTGCCGACACCCCAGATCCCGACGTGCCTCCGAGTCGCATCGAGGAGAGCACCCGGCCTCTTCACCGCAGCCACAGCACGACCTCTCAGCACAACGGCCTCATTCCTCTACCGACAGGCGCGGGTCCCCGACTCAGACATCCCGATCCCCTCCGCGACGGCAATCCTCCCGGAGATCCCGCCATACCCATACGGCCCTCGGCCCTTCTACCACCAGTCCAACACGGGGCTGTACGGTGCGGCACGCATCCGGTTCGGCAACAACGTGTCGGAGCGCAATCAGATCAAGACGCGACGCAAGTGGAGGCCCAACGTGCACCAAAAGCGTCTCTGGTCGGCGTCTCTCGGCGTGTTTGTGCGCACCCGCGTAACGACCCGCGTGCTTCGCACTGTCGACAAGGCCGGCGGCCTGGACGAGTATCTGCTCGGCCGCAAGCCGCAGCGTGTCAAGGACCTGGGACCCTGGGGGTGGCGGCTCCGGTGGCGGATCATGCAGACGCCGGCTCTGCGGGAGCGGTTCGCGCTGGAGCGCGCAGCGCTAGGCTTGCCCCCTAAGGCGGAGGAGGTGCTGAGACTGGAGGCCGAGGAACCGTTGCCAGATGGGACCGCTGCCGGGGATGCTTTGCTGGCCGAGACGGATAGGATGTTGGCTGAGGACGCCGAGTTTGAGCTCGAGACTGGCGGTGCGCAGGATGGGTTCATGAAGGAGGATACGAAGCCGGTGCAATAAGGGCGTTGTCACCGGAGTAGTGGTCGTCACAAAGGATTGTATCATACTGTATTCTTGATCTACGTCTTCCGCTCCTGGGGTCTAAGAGAGGGAGGGCACCAGCTTACGAATCAAAGGGCGAGAGGCAGGTGGACGCCCGAACGCTGACTCCATCACGCCCCACCACGACACATGAATTAACACTCGATGACCAACCAAGGCAGCAGAGAAAACTGAAATTCTTTTAGGTCTCTTTGTGTAGATCTATGGCCAGCCCATATTCCAACGACGGGCTCCAAGCACCAGATTGACCATCTCCACGGGCCGGGCGTTGCTTAGAAACGAAGGTCCCAGCCGATCTTGGGGCCGAGCTTGGGCAGCTCGTCGGCAACGCTCTGAACGTCCTTGTCGCCACGGCCGCTCAGGCAGATGACGATATCCTGGTCCTTTTTCATGGTCTTGGCCAGTTCGATCGCGCCATAAATACCGTGAGATGACTCCAGCGCAGGGATGATGCCCTCGAGCTGGCTCATCAGGCGGAAGCCAATGAAGGCCTCGGCATCCGTAGCAGCAACGAACTCGGCGCGCTCCATATCCTTCCAGTTGGACAATTCGGGTCCGACACCAGGGTAGTCCAGGCCCGCCGAGACGGAATGCGTGTCGTTGATCTGGCCGTGCTCGTTCTGCAGGATGTAGGTGCGCACGCCGTGGAGCACGCCCTTGGAGCCGGCGGCGAGGGTGGCGCTATGGCGCGGCGTGTCGAGGCCGTCGCCGCCGGCCTCGACGCCGAGAAGCTTGACGCTCAAATCTTTGCTGAACGGGTAGAACATGCCGACGGCGTTGCTACCGCCCCCAACGCATGCTACCACGGCATCGGGGAGCTTGCCACGCTTCTCGAGCATCTGCGCCTTGGTCTCGTTGCCAATGACAGACTGGAAGGTACGGACAATGGTAGGGAAGGGGTGAGGGCCGATGGCTGAGCCGATGATGTAGTGGGTGTCTTCGAGGTTGACGACCCAGGAACGGAGGGCTTCGTTGACTGCGTCGCGGAGGGTGCGGCTTCCGGCCTCGACGGCGACAACCTTGGCGCCGAGGAGCTTCATGCGGAAAACGTTGAGGGCCTGGCGGCGGACATCCTCGGCACCCATATACACAGTGCACTCCATGCCGAACTTGGCGCACACGGTGGCCGTGGCGACGCCGTGCTGGCCGGCACCCGTCTCGGCGATAATCTTGGTCTTGCCAAGACGGCGCGCCAGGAGAAGCTGGCCCAGCGCGTTGTTGATCTTGTGGGATCCCGTGTGGTTGAGATCCTCTCGCTTCAGCCAGATGGTTGCGCCGCCAGCGTGTTCCGTCAAACGTTCGGCCTTGTGCAGGTGGCCAGGGCGACCCATCCAGGGGTAGAACGAGCGGTACTCCTCCCAGAAGGCGGGGTCATCCTTGATCTTGTTGAAGCCTTCCTCAAGTTCCGAGAGGCAGTCCATCAGCGACTCGGGGACATACTGGCCGCCGAACTCGCCGAAGCGCTCAGGGATTTTGCCGTGCATGGCCGCCAGCTGAGCGACAAGGTCATCCGTATCCGTGACCACGCCGTCCACGTGCACCTCGCCGTTGGGCTCCCGGGCTCCAGCAATAGCCTCAATGATGCCGACCTCGCGCGTTGCCTCGTCCTCGGGAGAAGCAGTGCGGCCGCACAGGTACGAGCAGAACTCCTGGACCGCCTGGCACTCGGCGCCCTTGTCGGCCTTCTGCAGGGTGCTGACAATCATGCTGCCAACCACAACACCATCGGCGAGCTGGGCGACGGAAACGAAATGTTCACGGGTGCTCACGCCGAACCCGACAGCCGCAGGCTTATCGCCACTGTACTTCTTGACCCGCGCCAGCAGCTCGGGGAGGTTGGCGTTGAGGGTGCCAAGAGCACCCGTCACACCCTGGCGAGAGACGACATAGATGAACGAGTCGGCCAGTTGGCAGAGAAGGCGCATGCGGGCGTCAGAGGTGGCTGGAGCAATGAGAGGAACGTAGGAGAGTCTGCAAAGCACACAAAAATCGTCAGCTCAGATCCCAGCTGTTGAGTCCAGATCAGGCCACATACCCTCCGCTTGTGCAGAACTTGCGGAAAGACACGGCCTCCTCGGGGGGCAGGTCGACAATGATGAAGCCATTGACGCCGGCCTCCCTGCAATCCTTCATCAGGCGCTCCTCGCCGTAGCTCAAAAGCGGGTTGTAGTAGCCCATGAGCAGGATAGGAGCACGCAGGCCGAGCTTGCGGGCATCGCGGACCATCTGGAGGGTCGAGGCGATGGTGACGCCATTCTCGAGGGCAATCTTTGCTCGGAGTTCTACCGTCAGTGTCTCGATCTAGCACCTGGGATCGTTGCGTCGGAGAGGCTCACAGTGTTGGCAGTCTGAATGGTCGGGCCGTCGGCAATGGGGTCGGTAAAGGGGACGCCAAGCTCGATGATGTCGGCGCCGCCCTTCTCCATCGAGAGGAGCACATTGGGAGTAGCCTCGGGCGAGGGGAAACCGGCCGTGACGTAGGTGACGAGCGCGGCCTACGGGAGAATTCAGATTAGCAGCTGTCGGAGCGTTGAGTGTACTGGGTGTTGCTGGCGCCGTTGGTGGACAGGAGGTGGCGGGGCGGTTGGGTTGCTTACCCGGTTCTGGGCCTTGCAGCGCTGGAAGGTCTGCTTGATGCCCTCCATCGTAGGCAATGGCAGTCAATTGACGCTGTCGAAGCTTGGTCGTCACACGGAAAAGGGCTGCAACAAAAGGCGCAGTGGTGGATTGATGAATCTGAGGGAAGCCCTTTGTCGAGAACGGCGAGGACAGCGTTGAAAGAAGTTCAAATAGCGGACCTGGAGGGGCGAGGGGCAGGGTTTTGAGTCACTCCAGTTTTTGGTGTGGAATTTGGACCCCGCATCGCCACCACCCAAGGAGTCAAGCTCCTGGGCCCGATCCCGGCGGGGCTGCCGCGACGGAACTAAACCCTGCAACGGCTGCAGCACAAACCAGAGTTGGCCTTTCCACGTTGTTGGTGGGCCACTCCGACGGGTTTCAGGCCGTCGGGTGCTTACATGGCTCGCATGGCCAGGATCAGGAGACCGAAGAGCCCACCGTATGTAACGGTTTCTGGGGCAGAGCTGACACCTTTGAGGATTGAGGTGGTAAGCGGCGTCCGGACGTGCCTCTCGCCAAAGGTCAACAGGATCTCTCTGGCACAAAGAGGAGCGATCTCTCTCGCCCTTCCTCGCTCCCCCCCTCCCTCTCTCCCTCGTCATCCCTCTCGGCGTTGTGAAATGAGATGTACACGCCGCTTACTCTACAGGATCCCGCATTCCATTCAGTGGTTCCCCTGCTTACTGCGCAGCGTTCGGCCGGTTCGAGCTCTGCCAGCGAATGCACGATGCATCACTGCAGCAGCAGCAGCGACAGGGCCTGGTAAATGATTATCCAGACGACGAGGGCTGCCATGTGGGGCCAGCTTTCGCATCACAGGCAAACTCGGAGAACACGGCAGCGGCACAGCAGCAAGTGACCAAACGAACAGGTGTCTCTTCATCTCGCGGAAAAACAAAAAGAAACGCAGGCTAGCATGCAATAAACAATTATCCGCCGTAATGTATCCCAACCGCGGCCAAACGCCCTGCGCTCGCTATATCTGGGAATACTTGGGCAGCGGCGGCATCGACAATGCGCAATCGTCCGCCATGCAGTCACGGCCCAGACGAGCAGACGGCTGCTAGCGGTCTGACGGGTATTCCATCTCCGGATGACTGCTTTTCCTGGCATGCGACGGCCACCTCGCCGGCCCCGCCCTCCCTCTCTTGACGCTGCCCGCGTACACGACATCATCCCGCACGAAGGTGGAACTGTTGTCCCTGCTGCTGCTGCCGCTTCGTGGCACTGCCTTCATGCCGTATTGTTCTCCTCCCTCGGCCCGGGTCTTTTCCCTCTGCGCCGCGGCGAGCAGGGCCCGGACCACGCCCATGAGGACGACGATGGCGTACACCAAAAGCAGGGCGGTCGAGATCAGCGCCTCCTGGACGATGCCTTGGTGGAGCTTGGTGATGACCTGGTCGACCGACGCTGTGATCTCATCGGTGGTGACTGTGGACGGGGAGGCGAGGAAGCTAGTCAGGTCGCTGTCGCCGTTGACACTATCATTGGCACCCTGCGAGAAGATGTTGTTGTTGAACAGCGGCAGCGTGACGTGCGCGTTATCGTGGACCCAGGTGAGACCCTTCTGCACGGTTTCGATCTTCCTCGTGATAATACAGCCGACCAGGTTGCGCGCCGTGTTGAGCAGGATGGTGTTGTTGAAGACGGCCGTGATGGCCTTTCCGATCTCGTCGTCAAACGTGTTGAGGGTGTTGTTGACGGCCGTGGTCGCGTTGTTCACCCAGCCAAAGACGTCGCTGTTGATGTCGTCCTGGAGCTTGAGGACCACGCCGTTGGCGTCCTTGGCCCAGGTCGTCGAGACGTCTTGGAGCGTTTGAACCACCTCTCCGGTGAAATCGCCCACCTGGCTGGCCAGCGCCGGCGCCTCTTTCTGGATAGACCGCAGGATGATGAACTGGCAGAGGCAGGAGAAGAGGCCGGCAATGGCAAGAGATAAGACGAACAGGGCAGGCAGCGAGGTCCCGTACGCGATCGTCCACCGGAAGAGCAAGTTGTTCTTCCAGCTCTTGAAGCCCAGCTTGTGCGACAACCACAAGCCCACGCCAGCCGTCACGGGCCTTGACGAGAGGTAGACGACATCCATCGTGTCGTAACCCAGCTCGGTGAAGGTCCGGGCGCGCTCCTTCTCCCTCCGCCAGCGACGGATCTCGAGGTATCCCATGCCGACGATGGCCAAGAGGGCCAGGATCGGGATGGTGACCAGGAATGCAATCTTGGCCTTGGCGACGACGTCGAAGAGTGTGTTGAAAAAGTCGTTGAGGAACGAGTTGTCGGAGCAGAAGGAGAGCGCCTGTTTCTTGGCCACGGGGAAGATGGTCTCGTCAAACTTGTACGCACCAAAGCTCTCGTTCACCTGCTTCTTGACGAAGTCAAACGGGATTGCGATGGCGTTCTTGGTGAAGTTTTCGACCTGGTCAAAGGTCGGGATGGTTGTGTTGAGCGACACCAGGTCCTTGACGAGGTCGCCACTGTTGACCTTGATGTTTTGGAGGTCGTTGAGGTTCTTGGTGATGTCGATCTTGGGGATTCCCAAGTCCACGCCGCCGAGAAGGTTTGTTAGCTTGCCGGGGATATTGTTCAAGACCTTCTGGACATCGGCGATGTTGTTGGTGATCTGGCCGGTGATCGTGCCGATGGCGTCGTTCATGACCTTGGTTGCGCCCTCAACCACCTTGACCGAGACGTCCAAGCCGCCATGGATCAGGGCGGCGACCAGGCAGGCGTAAGTGCCGACGTACATGTTGATGATGAAGAAGATGAGGCTCTCGACGCCTGTCAGGATCATCATGAGGATCTGAACCATGCCCGAGACGGCCTTGCTGATGCCGTCGGCAGCCAACGAGTTGACGCCGACCGAGAGGTAGTGCGGCATGGAGGCCATGGCGCTGCCAATGTCCTCGACCTTGGTGCATGCCGACAGAGCCTTGACCTTTGCGTCGCCGATGTTGTCGTTGAGGCTGCCAGTCAGGAGCACCACGCGGACGAGGACGAGGATCAGGAGGATGGTCCACCGGTTGAACCACAGCTGCGAGAGCCGTGCTCGGAGTCCCAGGTAAGGCGTGACCGTGGGCGCGGTGTGGGCGTGCGCTTGAAGCTGCGGTGCGGACCTGCTCTGGGCCTCGTCGTGGAGGTCAAGGGTGTGCCAGGCGTTGGCGTTGAGGTTGGAAGGCACCGGGGGCACTGCCCCCGGCTTCTCATTGTAGGACATGATGCGGTCCAGGGATCTTGCGAATAGGAGCTTGAGAGGTGTGGAGATGGCGGAGTGTGGTGTCTCGATGTCGTGCAGATTATGGTTACCGAATTAGGAAATTGGTGTTGGTGTTGTTGTTGATGGATAGGCCAGCTACCAGTTATGCAGAACTTGAAGAGGCAAATGGAACTGGGAAAAGAACAGAAATCAAGGAAAAGAAAATCCTCAAGCAAAGAAATGACCCATACGCCCTATTGATGCATGACTCTATTCGTGGCAATGAAAGGGGGCGAGGAAAAGGGAGGACAATAGCAAACTGGTGCAACAATAGAGGGAGGGATGGAGGTCATTGTGCGAGGGGCGACACAATAAAAGACAACAAGGCCAGGAACAGGGCTGCGTGACCCAGGGTGCGACAATGAAGGCCATGTCCAGAGGTAAAGATAGATCTCGACAGGCCTCGTCTTTGATCTTTCTCTCAAAGCCAATCCGTTGGCATCGGCTGCGCAGTCAGGCGCTTGCCTCTAAGCGCCCGGGCCTCGACAGCCAGTCGTTTCTTTGTCCAGGGATCACGGGGCGGCTGCCCAAACGGCTTGGCTGTGAGCCGGAGGCGGCTCTGGAACAGGCCAAATGGGATCTCCACCGCCATGACTGATTCGAGAGTTTCTGGGCCGTTGCGGGATGTTCCTCTGGAAGGCTGCAACTGGCGTTCGATGGCGAGCCAACCCAGGCAAGCCGTTGCTGAGTGCGCCGAGTGTGCGGGAGGCCTGCGATCGGGGTGGGGCCAAGCCGATGACTGCCGCAGCTGCAGAGTGCAGATGCAGATCGGAACACTGGCCCTCTGGCCGCGAGATCGTGCAGAATTGTGGCATCCTGCTTTCTCCGTCAATTCTTGGAGCTGGACTGAGAATCCACTGCCAGCGCATCACTCCCGTCCCCTGCCGTGGATGTGGTGTTGAGCGAGTCTTGCGGTTGGAAAACCGGGAACCCACACGGGCCCGGACAGCTTGCCCGTGCCCTCGCATCAGTCTGCACTGCAAGACTCTCATCTCAAACGGATCCGCCGTCAATGTTGGCCAAGCTCCAGGCTCGAGTTGAGCAGGAATGTCATCTCTGACAAGCGATGCCAGAATTGCTGTTGTTCGCTCTGGTCCAACCGTTGTTGTTTGGTCGCGGTTGTGTCGCAAGACGTGGGCCCACTGGTGAAGCGGTTGGCCGAGGACCCCAGCCGCAGGAACGGCAGCGCTTCCACCGCCCCACTTGCGCCGTCTCCTTGTCCAACCAGACCTGAATTCTTCCAGCCGAGTTGTCATTCTCATGAGGAGTTTTGAACCATGCCGCCACCATCGCTCACCGAGCTCACATGGAAAGTTGGACTAAAACTGATCTACTCCAGTACGTATTATGTACAAGCACTTGAGTGCAACCTGGAGGATTTGGTATTCTGTCTGCCTGTGTCTCCTCCCGTGAGCACTCGCCTCAGGCCGAGCGCTGTCCGCTCAGTTAGCACCTAAGATTAGGTAAGAATACCCGCTTGCATACCTATTATGGAAGGTACTGTGTAGTACCTTTCCTTCCCCCCTACCCCCTTCAAGAAAAAGACAAGAAAAAGAAACGCAACCGTCGCTCTCTCAGCCTCTTCCCACCCCATTCAACCCCTTGATGTTTCTGCCTGTTCTCGCCCGTCGCGACCTGATGAATACCCCGAGACGACAAAATCCGACCGTCTTGCAGTGCCTCCGGTCATGACGAGACATTCCCAACGACGGTCTGCCGCGAGTGTGTTCCGGGCTGCCTCTTCTTCCTTGCGCTGCTCTCTCTTTGCCTTGTAAGAGCGGAGAAGTCCCAAGAGTTTTGGCTTGCTTGTTTTGCCGTCTTCTGGCGCCATGGTGAGGCGGGGTGTGGTCCGTTCGAAGTTGTAGGAGTGCGCCTTTCAGGTGGTCGACGCACGAGACAATTGCTTCGAGTTTGAGCGAGTTGGTGTTGTTGGTGAGGAGTCAGACCGCGTTGATATCATGGATGGATGTGAAACTGGAAATAAGTAGCTGAGCGGTCCACGTATATGCAAAAATCACAGGGCCGGTCTTGACGTCGCTGTGAGATGGTTGAGGAGACTGGTATCGTGGCTTCTGCAACACTCGAGCCCCAGATTTTATAGATACTAAGAGCCTCTGTCAAACGCAACGCACAGTTGGCACATGATGCGGCCGCCGTGTGAGGTGGCAGCGCTTGGCCTCTTTGTTGTTGGCCTCGAAGAACATGTAAACGCCTCGTGGGACCCACAAGTGAGGCTCAGCCAAATGCTAACGGCGCCTGAGTCAGATCATGAGTCTGCGCTTTGAGAACCGTGTGGCTTGGATAATTGGCGTCCTCCAGAGGTACAAAGCCCCGAAACAAAGGAGTCGTTAATAGACCAACCCATGACTGAAACGGCCAACTGTCATGTGTCTTGCGATGCACCCCTCGGGCTCGGGAAGTCAGCTGGCCTTGGCTGAACTCACACCAATACTTGTCAACCACCCCCCCCTCTCAAGCGTTCATTGTGAGAAGCACCGACTCTCTCTCCTTCGACAATTTGAAAAAATTATACCAATGAGCAGACCCGTAGTAGCATTGTCTTCAATAGGATGTCGTGGTAATATTATCAAGTATGGAAAAGAACGGCGCGACGTAGGTATCTAGGTACCTACCTAGGTTGGCACCGCTTATCAGCCATTCGAACCACCACATCCACGGTTGGTGCCGAGGTTACGTCGTCACGATGGGTGCATGGCGTGCAATCTAAAGACTGGGCCTGAAAACTCCAGTTTCGTAAAGATGTTGATTTTACCATGCCGCTCCCGACGTATGCAGGGTGAGGAGCAATCCCGCAACCCACGGCCAACTTGTCGCCGGACCGGTGAAGATTCGGGGTTTCGGCTTCCCGAACAATTGCGTGATCTCTTGGGGGTAAGGGCTACATCGGGAAGCCATTTTGCCGAGTGTGTTTCCCTGTACACGGGAAGAAACGGGAGGAAATGGAAGAATGATGGAGAGCTGAAGGGTAGCCTGGGCAGCCCAGAGATGAGAGGATGAGGGGGAGCGATCCGGATAATGCAATCCCCTAAGATGTCGGGAGTTGTTCAAGACCCGCAACGCAGCCCGGGCCCAAAGGCCCAGACACACATATATACGGCGCGGTTTTCGTGGTTTTACCGGCGCTCTGCACCTTTCTTTCGCTCTTCTGTGACGATCCGGATTCCAGAATATTCTCTACATCATCATCAAGTGCTTCGCGCGACGAGACTTTCATAGCATTGACCATGGCGCCCTCACTCCACCCTCTGATCGACAATGGTATCACCCAAGGCGATGCCTCTCACGCCGGCGGCAAGCTTCGCTGTCTCTGCACCACGAACCAAGTGGAAGTTTCTCTCGCCAGCAACGTGGCCCACAACCACGTCTGCGGGTGCTCCAAATGCTGGAAGCCCGCCGGCGCCCTGTTCTCCCTCGTGGCCGTCATCCCCAAGGACAAGCTGTCCGTCACGGCCAACGGCGACAAGCTACAGATCGTCGACAGCAGCGCCGCCATCCAACGGCACGCCTGCAAAGAGTGCGGTACACATCTGTACGGGCGCATCGAGAAGGAGCATCCCTTCATCGGACTCGACTTCGTCCATGTCGAGCTGTCGGACTCGCAGGGGTGGCAGGAGCCGCAGTTTGCTGCGTTTGTCTCGTCCATCATTGAGCAGGGGTTTGACCCTGAGGGCATGGGCGAGGTCCGGGGCAAGCTGAGGAGTGTCGGATTGGAGTCGTACGACGCGCTGTCGCCACCGCTGATGGACGCCATCGCGACCTGGACGGCCAAGAAGTCGGGGAAACTGCCGGCTTGAAGATGCCTTGGGATTTGGGTTTGTTGGGCTGGTGGGTTGAGTAGACGACTGTTGGTAGTGCGAATAACAAAACTTGGGTCAAACGATTGACTGCAACTATGATGATCCGTGTTTGCAAAGACTCGAATTGGGAAACCAGAGGACTCGGTGGGTGGCTAGTACACAGTTACACCTACCCACTCGGCTAAAACGGCCGGTCTCAGGGTATGCATTCCCTCCCTGTTTTTAACGCCGCAACTCCATGACGAGACTCGTGCAAATCGAAAAACTGGCTGGCTGCCCTCTAGGTCGGGCCTGCGTTCCAGAGAGGCTTACTTGCGCTGTGGTTGCCCGCCCTGCCGGGGTTGACTACCGTAAGCTCTCCGGCTCTGGGGTTTCTTGTCTCGGCTCATCCCAGCCGACAGGGTGATATCAACCCGAGGGGGCGTGGAGAACCCGAAACCCTGTATACATGGTCAGTCTGGATGCAAGCCCACGGTGCGACAGGAAACCCTTACCTTGGCCACCTTCACCAAGTCCAGCTTGTTGACGTCGAAAACACTCCGGAGGCTGTGGGAGGCATACGCGTGGAGGTAGGAACGGTAACCAACCTTGGCGCTCTGATTGAGATAGTAGTTGCTCCCAATGAGCTTCTCCAGCTGAGACTGCACATTGAGGATCTTGTTCTTGGGAAAGTCGTACTCGACCACGGGGACCTTGGCGGCTTTGAGATGAGCCAGGAATCCAAGCTCGCCGGGCTGCAAAAACAACAAAGATCGTCCCTTGGTGTTGTTGCCTCGCGCTGTCCGACCGACGCGGTGGATGTAGTCGCGGGGGTCATCGGGGGGGTCAAACTGGACAATCCAGTCAACTTGAGGGATGTCGAGACCACGGGCGGCGACGTCTGTGCAGATCAGAGTGCCCTGCTTGGCGTTGCAAAACTCAAAGAAGGTGTTGGTTCTCTTCTGCTGCTTTTGCTTGCCGTGCAGATCGAGAACCTGCAGGTCGATGTACTGCAGGAGCTCGCTGTAGTACTTGACCGAGTTGCAGGACGAGAAGAAGACGATGATCTTCTTCTTGGCCATCTTCTTGAGGAACGAGAAGAGCAGGAGGAAGCGCTTGTCGGCGTCGACAATGACATATCCCTGGTCGAGCCCCTCGACGGTGCTGAATTGTTTCTCCTCGTCAACGTTGATGTAAAGAGGCCCGGGCCGAAGCGAGATTCTGGCCAGGTCTTCGACCTTTGTCGTTTGTGTAGCCGAGAAGAGCATGGTCTGGCGGTCTTCCTTGGGGAGGATCTTGATGATCTGGCGCATTTCGTCCTCGAAACCAATCTCCAATATCCGATCGGCCTCGTCGATGATCAGGGACTTGAGGTTCTTGAAGACGAAGGGGGTATTTTGGAGGTCTATGGCGACGTGTGTCAGTATGCGGTGCGAATCCATGAGAGACCCAGGGAGTGGGGGCCTACGATCCAGCAACCGGCCAGGCGTCGCAATCAGGAGGTTGACCCCCTTTCCCAGCTTCTCCGCCTCGGCTCTGCGGTTCGCGCCTCCAATTACCACTCCGTCTGGAATGAAGTCAGCTCAGGTTCTAGAAAGATCGATTGCGTCCACCGCGACAACGTACAGGTTTGGGAGTGGTTCTTCATCAGCTCACGCGCAACGCCAAAGATCTGCAGCGCCAGCTCGCGTGTGGGAGTCACCACAATGACACCGGTTCCGTTTCTTGGCTTGAAGCGCAGGGAGCTGAGCATCTCGATGGCCGGGATGAGGAAGGCCAGCGTCTTTCCCGACCCCGTCTTGGCCGCGCCCAGCACGTCCTTTCCTGCGAGCAAGGGCGGAATGCCGCGCCGTTGGATCTCGGTCATCTTTGTGAATCCCATCTCGCCAATTGCTTTCATGGTTTTCTCAGAGAGGTTGAGCTCGGAAAACGCTTGGGCGTCGGTCGACAACGAGGGGGGAAGGAGGGTGCCGTCGCCTTTGAGAACGCTGTCGAGTTCGTCCGAGCCACTCTGCTTCTCCGCCGGGGCGTCTTGCTCGTCCTGAGAATTGCCATCGTCAGAGCCACCGTCCTCCGCCTCGGGCTCCTCGGCGTCGCTGTCGCGGGGAGGGTCGCTGTCGCTCGCGGCGTCGGCGTCGGCGTCGCTCTCTACTGGGGCCGGGTCCCTCTTCAGCTTCTTGGCCTTAGAGGGGGCAGCGGCAATTGCCTGGGGCTTTGCGCCCTTGCCGTCCTTAAATTTCCTCTTTTTGCTGAGATCGGAAGCCATCTTGGTGATTGGGCGCAACTGGTTCTTGGGAAGGTCGCGTGTGTCTCGTGGATATTTTTTTTCCACGGTTCTTATCGCTCCCTGTTATCAGAGGTTGACAGCGGGTGGGGATCGGACGCCGACCCGCAAAAATCCAAGGTCGCATGGGCGGTGAAATATTCTGCCACTTCCCGGCGGGGTGCACCCGGGACCCCTGCCTTCTAGGTTGGCTCCTGGGGGCAATTCGAGACTTGCATCGGAAACCAAACACCCCGAAGCACACTACGACAGTGCGACCCAGCACACTCCGACCTCGCCGACGCGGGCTCTTGAGACGGTAGCATCAGGCCATGGTGGATGGCACTGGATTAATTACAGCTTCGTTGATGCGGGCTGAGTGAGGGCATTTCCAGAGCCCTTCACCGGACCCCAAATCCCTACCTTCTCGAATGGGCGCCACGACGGGAGTCGCCGTCGGCACCTCGAGCCTTGCCCACCTCCCGCTGGATGGCGGCGCCACTGTCAGCATGTCAACTTCACAATACCAACCGCCGAGGTCCTTGATCCCAGGGTCCGGGTCGCAGTTGTTGTGGCAAGCAATTTCATGCCGTCCCCCGAAGTCCCGCCAAGTGGTCAGCGCCGTTGCTTTGGGCAGTTCCTTCGCCCGCAAGGCCGATGTTCCCCTCTCCTGACGTTGTATCGGCCCGCCTCCGGCAACGCACTCAGGCCTTATATTCCTTGGATGAGCTGGTCCGCTCCGATCCTCTGACATGGGTGTTCGGCTCCGCATTCGCTTCCTGCCGAGGCCGGGACCGATCCTCGACCGCTGGTGCTGCACCGGGGAACCGCGAGGTGCGCGGCATGCGCCTTGCTCGCGGCCCCTACTTGATTCCACCACGGGCACAGTGTCTGAGCTTATTTGGTTGCGTTGAGTTTTGAGGCCGTGCCGTGGTCTTGTCTTGGTCCGAGCCCGACGCTAGGAGCCTGCGACGCGAGGTTTCTTAAAGGTAGGCAGGCAAGCGCTAGGTTAGGATGGAAGGTTTCCTAGCCCTCGTGTGCCGCAGGACGAAGCAAGGCCTCGTGGTTGGCACTGGCTCCAGAACACCATTCTTCGACCTGCCGACTGTCTCCCTTTTGCTCGGGCTTCCATCCTGTGCCTCGCCTCCGCTCCCCGCCACATGAGGGAGCCAAAGGTCTCCCTGTCCCCCATTTCCTCGCCCCGGTGGTATATTACAAGGCACAGACACGGCCCAGCCCGACTTATGTAGCATCATTGGCGTCACGAGCTGCGCCTTATTGGTGAGTGTCGGATGGCAAGGCAGCATGGAGCTACGTGCCATGGCTGTGGCATGGGACTGTCCGAGGAGACGATCATCTATTTCTTGAATGAGCTCCAAGTCCGACCTCGCCGACGGCAATCTCGACGTCATTCTCACTCGCAGGAGGATGGGGGGCTTCGTCCACAGCAATCACTGAGTCATGGGTGCACCAGGGGTCGGAGTGATGGCCAAGGAGGGGTGTAGAGGAGGGGAGGGGACTATAAATGGGGTATCAAGTTCCTTTCAGTGCCCGGTCGGCATCAACTCTCTCCAAGCAAACCGAGTAAGAAGCAGAAGACCGGCTCGAGTCCGTTCAAGAAGCACCCTCCTTCCATTGAGCTAGAAACCCCATGATGAAGCTCGTCGTTCTCGTTGCGTTCCTCCTCAGCGCCGCTGCTGCGCTCGATTCCGCCAGGCTCGGGGATCGTCCTCGGAATGCCCGCAAGCGGATTTCGAAGCCCAACAAGGCCGCCGGCATCGAGATGCGGGTGTCAGAGTACTCTATCTCGAGTGGCATCCCTACTGAACAGCGGTCCAGAGCTGCTCTCACCAGGGCTCCGGCTTTGCAACGGCGGGGCGAGGGCGTTGACGCCATCAAGGTGCTACCCAGGCAGGAGCCGAAAGCCAGCGACTTTTTCGAATGTACCAACCCGGTAAGGGGTCATCCTCCTCGGCCATGGCATAACATGCCTCACCACTCTCCATCATCCCCTGGCGGGCGGGGCTAACCCGTCCTAGAAACCAAGCCCATCCTCTGCCCACTGCAAGGTGGTCGTCGACCAAGTCCTGTCGACCGACGACGAGATCATCATTGCTCCGAATTCGTGCCTTGTTTTTTCCTACAAGACGTGTCAGGCTTTCTTCTGTTCGCTCTGTCAGACACTCGACACCACCACCCTGTTCATCGGTAGCCAGCTCGACACGGCCGAGGCCCTGTGTGTCGAAAACGGGCAGGCCGGCACCATTGTCGGCGAAGATGCACCGCAGTGGGACGCCGGCTTCACCTACGCTGGACAGGGCTTGCCGACGTTCGATGTGTGCTGAAGTTGAGAAGCTGAACAGACCGGTTTTTTGGCAGGATGGCCTCAGACGGGAGTCAGAGAAGGGCCACCCGTTCCTCCTTTGATCATAAGCAGGCTTGTAAGCCGTGGCTCTGGAACCATGAGTGTTGCTTGTTTCAGCTTTTTCTTCAGATGCCTGCGAGTTTCTTTAGTTCTTGTCAGTGGAAGGGCAAATCTATGCGCACAGCGACCATGTGTCATGTTTCATTCAGGCCAAACACTTTAGTTTTGCCCTTTTTCAAAGCCATCACACCTTAAGACTTCTCGACTGACGGCCATGCATCGGCTTAGACCTGCTTCTCAACAAACAAGGTGGAGGAGAGGCTCAATTTCATGCTGCACTCAATTTAACCGAACCCGGAGTGGATGCCATGTTGCTCCCCAGCCCAACCCCCACACTATCCCGAAACCCCACGAGGGAGACCTGGTCATGTCAAGACACTACTGTGTAATTATGAGGCTCCAAATCCAGCCAAGATGCGGTGTGTGCTCCAGGCGAGTGGCGCAAATCCCACGTCGACTCCAGACTGTTGTGCGCGAAGGTTTAGAGGTCAGGGGTAAAGCATGTGGCCCTGGACAAATAAGGCAATTGGACAACAACGTCAACAACACGAATGCTGCACTCGGCTTTCCAGACACGGGTTGCCGCCAGGCTCACCCCACTCTTCCCGAGCGAAGCTGCATGCGCTTTGCTGGTCACCTGAACACAGGGCTCGCCTTGGCAGTTGTCCAAAGGCGCTTGTCTGCAAGGATAGGTCGGGGCGGATGGAGACATGGGACGACGACTGCCGAGACCTGGCGAGACCTGCATGCACCCGCCGGCTAGCAGTTTGCTGGCCTCCGATTTCAGCCGGCGCAGGGCGCACAGCCCACCTGTGAGCCACCGAAGAACGAAGCCTGCATCGCGACCGGTGAGCGCACTGCGAAGGTCTGACAAAGGCCTCTCAGTCACCAAGAGCGTGGGGGAGGGGGATTGTCGTCCAGTGTCCTGCTGGTATCTCAGGAGACACACAAGTTTTTGACATGGCGGTCTGCAGTCTGCAGAAGGAAAACGATTGCATCACACGGAACCCCAGTGTCCCACTTTTGCCAGTGCTCGGGTCCATCCGGGGCGGCCAGGGCCCCATCAGGCCTGGGATCAGGGAGCTGTTGGTCAGCGCCAGCGCCCATGTCGGCCCCCCCGGTCCGCCCCCGAGATCCCGCCCTGGGAATTCCGATGCGATCAAAGGCTCGGTCAGGCGTGGCCTGGCCGGGCCCTCGTGCAACTTGGACGCACCAGAATGAGCTTTCTTCCTTCCCGCTGCTCTGCCATCACGCCAGGCGCTCCGGTATCTCCAATTTCTTCCCGCCACGACCACAGCAAACAGTGGCAGCGGGTGACGTCGCACCCGGGAGAGAGCCCCCCTCAGCCCACCACCGTCACACCCGTCCCCGTGCTCCGGCCCGCTGAGAGAGCCCCACGAAAGGCTCACGCGATCAACCACTGCCGACTTGTCCTCGCCAGCAACCTCGACTCTGAGCCTCTCCTCCGACTCAATTAGGCTGCTACATGTCTCGGCCACCCGTCCTGCCCTCCTCCGCCTCCAGTTCGTTATCGCAACGGCAAGCGCCCCGAAGAGATGGCTCCTCGGATTAATGGCCTCGGCGTCATGCCGGACGACACGCGCATCTGCGTGGTCATGGTTGGCCTCCCAGCCCGGGGCAAGAGTTATATCGCCCAAAGAGGTCAGTTCGGCGCGGCTGGGCTCGTTGAGGTGGTTCCTCTCGGAGCTGGCTCGGGTGTGTGCAGGGACTGACAAAATGCCCGTCTCTAGCCCAGCGGTACTTGAAGTGGCTCTCGATCCCCGCTGCGACCTTCAACGTCGGCAGCTACCGCCGCGAGAACGCCCCCCACCCCTCGGCCGATTTCTTCGACACCAACAATGCGGAAGGCGAACGCCAGCGCCGGGCGGCCGCCGATGCCGCCGTTTCAGACATGCTCAAGTGGTTCAAGAGCGGCGGAGTGGTGGGCATACTGGACGCCACCAACAGCACCAAGGAGAGGCGGAAGTGGGTGCTCGAGCGGATGACCAACGAGGGCATCGAGGTCATCTTCGTCGAGTCCAGGTGCGACGATGAGGAGTTGATCATGGCCAACATCCGCGACGTCAAGACTACTTCTCCTGACTACGTTGGCCAAGACCCCGACACGGCCGCGCTGGACTTCCGCGAGCGCATCCGCAACTACGAGAAGGTCTACAAGTCGATCAACGACGACGGCGACGAGGAGAGCTTGACCTACCTCAAGATCATGAACGTCGGCAAAAAAGTCTTTATCAACCGCATCCAGGACTACCTGCAGAGCCGTGTCGTGTACTTCCTCATGAACCTGCACATCCGCCCACGCTCTGTCTGGCTCTCGCGTGTGAGTGGCGATCCCGAATGCAAAACGCTGCAAAACGCTAACTTACTCAGCACGGCGAGTCCATGCTGAACCTGGAGGGGCGCATCGGCGGGGATGCAGCGCTCTCCCATCGCGGCGAAGAGTACGCGCTCAAGCTTCCCGAGTTGGTGCGCGAGTCTGTTGGTGTAAGTTGCCCTTTTGTCGCATGTGCCGAGCGAGCCGCGGGGTCGCCTCCCTCACCCCCTGTCGGTTGGTTTTGTGTGCTATGCGCCGCCCGCGCGCAGAACCCGGGCTGACTTCGACCCAGAGCGACCGGCCCCTGACAGTCTGGACTTCGACCCTGAAACGGACCATTTCTACCGCCCGCCACCTCCCGGAGCACTACAACCAGCTCCAGTGGAAGGCGCTGGACGAACTCGACGCGGGTGTCTGCGACGGCATGACGTATCAGGAGATCGCCGACCAGTACCCCGAGGACTTCCAGGCGCGTGACGAGGACAAGTACAATTACCGCTACCGTGGCGGCGAGAGCTACCGCGATGTCGTCATCCGCCTCGAGCCCATCATCATGGAGTTGGAGCGCAGCGAGGATATCCTCATCATCTCACACCAGGCCGTCATCCGTTGCATCTACGCCTACTTCATGCAGAAGCCTCAGGAGGAGAGCCCCTGGGTGCCCGTGCCGCTTCACACCCTCATGAGGCTGACGCCCCGCGCCTACGGCACCGAACTTCAGACGTATCGCGCCAACATCAAGGCCGTCAGCACCTGGCGAGGCAAGGGCAGCACGGCCAAGCACGAGGACCCCGCCCCAGAGGGCGGTGTCTAAAACGCCTGGCCCAGGAGAAACTGGAAGGGGGTTGCGGAGTTGGTTGGTCGTCTTGTTTTATTGCATATGTACATGTTCGTTTGTGCTTCTGTGCCACAGCGGTGGGCTTGACCGTCAAGCGCGCATCATACTTTTTGACAAGGTGCTTTTGGGATGGTATCGCATGGCGGTTTCGGGGTCGAGGTCGCAAGGACTGAACCCTCGGCATGGAGTTTTTCGGTTGGGCGCCAGTTGGGAACTTGGTCCGGCATTTGCGCTTGACGAACCCAGCCCATGTTACAAGTAAGGTTGGGTAGGTCTAGAGGGATAAGGAAGCCAAAAACGGTTTTGCTTGGGGCACTGCATCGGAACTGGGCTATGAGATCGGTTGGCTCGGGAAAATACATATTTGCATTGCATTCAAGGACTGGAATTGCCCCCTCCTCTGGGCCATCGTACGGTCTTCGTGATTTTCATGGCGAGGTCGTGAGGTTAGTACCGGCAGGAGGTTGGTACTCGAGGATTTGCTGATTGTTTCCACGAAAGGGCCAGGTTAATTACTACCTAATTGGCATTGACATGTAAACATGAAGTGCAGCTTCAGTCAGGTATGTTCAGGGGCGACTTCATCATGCGGAGCAACGAACTGAGAACACCGAACCAGATGAGGTCAGTGCGGTGAGTGCAGAGACGTACTATTGCAGATTCAATAACACATCCGTTTTTCCCTCGAGCATGCGCCCACATGACAAATGTTTCTCCAGTCCCTCAGACCCCCGTCCGTCAAATAGTGATCATAGCAAGTGCACGACATGGCCAGACCAGGCAGCAAGCCGCCAAGCAGCACATCATCAGTAGTGCTGGCGAGGGATGAAGTGCATCTTGGCCTCGCCCACATCGAAGACGACCAAGGCGTTCTGCATGAAGGCATCGCCCAGTATGTACGGACCTGAGCCTCCATCCGCGATGGCGGTCATGCACAACCCAGTCAACGGATCCACCAAGTTGCGGTAGAGCATGTCCACAGGGTTTATGTGGACCTTGGTACCCTCCATTAACACGGCAACCTGGGGGACTCTGGCGTCGCACGAGGTGAAGTAGGCGCCGTACATCCACATGTAAACGGCCGGCGGGTCGAAAGCCGCGTTGATGGAGTCGGCAAGACCTATTGTTCGCGGTTAGAGTCAGTCCCGCCATCAAACCGACTGGGAAAAAGGCACGTACTCGGCGGAAGGTAGTTGAGCGTCGTTCCGCTGTCAATGATGTACGGGATCTGCTTGGTGTTGGTTGTCTGGTCGTAGTACCAGCCGTCCGGGATGACCGTGTAGAACGAGTACTGGTATGCTGTCTCCGGGATGGCAATCACGGTGGTCTGTCACAGTGTGGCGTCAGTGGTAAAACCGCTCAGCGTTCCCAAACTTTCGGAAAACTCACGATGACCATGTCCAGGGTGGCAGTACGGCTCAAATCCAGACCGCTGGCCGGGGGAATGCCGCCAAAGGCGAGCATGCCGCTGGATGCGTTGCGATCAATGGCAATGCTGAACACCGGGTCGACCAAGCCCTGATTAACCATGCTGGTGAAAAGCGGCGAGTACTGAACCTGATTGCCAAATTCATGGTCGGCATCGTCTCCAAGGTAGGAGTTGGTGAGGGCTGGGAACGCGAGACCCATCAAACCGCTGGTGTAATTGTTGCCGTACCAGTACGTGGTGTTCGCCAGGCAAACTTGCTGCTTCTTGATCGTGACGTTGCCGACGCTGACATCCGAGAAGCCCATGGGGCCGGTGACGATCTCGCCGTCGCCGTACTGGATGAACATGTGCGTCTCAGGGTCGGTGCGTCCATACTGAAACGTCTCGGGGTACGTCTTGCCAAAGCCGCAGGTCTCCTGGGGGAGGAACTCGCCCGAGTAGTCGACGCAGTGGAAGTTTCTCTGGACAGCCCACGTGTCGGAGCTCCCAGTGTCAATGAGCAGCGACATGGGAACTCCGTTGAAGAGAGCCTCCACGGCATACTGCGTACCGTACGCAGAGGTGGATGTGATGTTCTCGTAGCCGTGGCCGCCAACGAGGCGCTGATGGGCGCCGAGAATCGCAGCGGCAGACTTGGGGTTGAGCTTGCCGGTGCGGCCTGCGTGCACAGGGCGCATCTGCTGGACATTCTGGCTTGCCTTGAAGATTTTGGTCGACGACGACGCCCACCGATGAGTTGCTTTGGGCATCTTGTAGCTGATCCCAGGTTGTGCGTTCTTCAGGGCATCAGCATGGCGCTGGGCGGTCATGCTGGCCGCCGCAGAGGCAGCGGCGAGGGCGCCGTAGAAGACCCACGCGGTGTTGACCATCTTGAAGTGCTTGAAATTGAGAAAATAGGCTGGTTGGGATGGCGGACGGGTATCTTGTAGAATTGCCAGTGGCAGAGAGAAATCAGCCTTTGGGAGACGGACCGGAAATTTAAGGAAGAGGAGTGACAGACGCCCAAAGGTGCCGAGTTGTGGAGGTTGAAGGAGGAGAGAAGCGGGAAATTTCAACGAGAGCCGGAATCGAGTTTGCCAACCGAATGCCACCAGCCGGGGAATTGGGCATCATGTCATCCGCGAGTTGGAAGGAAGGAGCGCCCGTTCCTTGATATTTCTGGGAGGGGATTTTCGCAGGCAACAGCGTGGAGTTGTGGACTGTTGTGTCCCGAAGGAAAGTACAAGGGCGCCTGCATCAGATCTGAGGATCACAGGAGCGGTGCAGCAGGTTCCCAAACGGAGCCAATCTAACTTGGAGTCGACGACTCTTCAATACAAGGTCTCGGCGGATTCAGTTTGGAACACTGGCAGCTCCACGCGCTCCCGCGCACGACACTAGGTTGCCGTGTTTGCTCTCGACAGCCCCCGCTTGACGGGCAGTGCAGACAACGATCACCCGGTAGACTCATGGATGTCGCGGTGGCCCTCCACCATCCCATCGTTAGAAAAGCCAGACACAGTCACACGACCAGGCATGTACCCTGGCTTCATTAGACTGGCTCTCAACGTTCAAGGAGATATCCCCAATCTTTTCGATAAATGTTCTGGAGTGTCTGTTCGAGATTCCGAAAAGTTGGCGGCCTCAAGATGTATCATAGAATCCAGCACCCTGGCTGCTGCTAGAGTTGAGTCCACCTGTGCGTGATGGTTTCCCTAACCTCGAAGAGACCTTGAGATACTCGTAGTGAAATACCTCACATGGAGGCTACGCAAAAAGTGACGACGGGTGACACGGTCCGCCTGCATTGCCGTTGGGAAGTTTCATGTGTGAGGCACTGTCCCACCTCATGCTGCCTTCCTGTTCCAGGTCCCCTGCAGGCAGACGGAGTCACTTGTTGCATCAACTCGAGTCTTGGAATGTGTTTCTTCCGGGTCGACAGAGGAATATGTGCCTTCAAGCACACTTTGCCACATTTTCACTTCGCAAATGAAAGCACCTGATATTTCGGCCGTTGACCAGCGCTCTGTTCCAACTTGTGTGGCGCCAACCGCAAGTCACACTCGTGTGAGCCTCGGCCGGCGTGCATGGTTGCTTGTGCTAGAAGATCAAGAGCTGCGTAACCTCAAAAACTGACGCTCAATATGCTGCTGTGCTTAAAAACGGGCTGATGTTCATGTGGCTGTCGCTTCCTCATACATCGCTGAGTCGGTTCAGCCAAGGTGGGACAAGCCCGGGCAGGGGCTGATTGGGCTTGAATTGGGACTGAGGACCGTTGCTTCTTGGTGCTCATCGATGGTTCTCTGACTTACATGACGATGCATCTTGGCGTGAAAGTGAGCTGTGCAGGTTGACTTGACTTTTTGTCTGTTAGGGTTCAAGGTTCTCTATTTGGACCCGAAGCGTCGGACTCGGGGAACGAACCTTGCGCCCACCGACTCAGTAACCCAGGCATCTAAACTAGAAAGCAAGGAGCCGCGACAGAGATATAAGACATTAACTGTAGAAAGTATAAGCCCTTCTCGAAGTCTGTTGGCTTGACTCTTGACCAGTCTCGCCAGTCTTGCTTCTCTGAATCGTAGCCATCCTTTCGAACCCTGCACTTACTGTGCTTGCTTGTCGCAAAAGTCACGAAGCGGTCGTGGCACAGTGGAAATAAGGCTAGTGATATTAACAACACTGTGATTGCTCCAAGGTTGACGTCACGTGAGCCCAATCCATGGACTCTCTCCAGAAGAAAATCTGCTTGTGGCGCTTCCAGCCGCCAGTGGAGCCAGATTCTCGAAATCCACCACCCAAGCCGGCCAGCTCTTCTCCATTCGTCACCTTCGGCCAGCCTGCATGAAATTGACCAGGGCTGGCGACTGACCTTCCCAATCCCCATCGCAAAATTCGACCTAACTCCTTGAGCACCGCGTGCAGCTTCTCGCCGTTCCTTTCTGCTTCTTTCCTCGTTTGTTGCAATCTCGAAACCGAATTGAGGAGTGCGACAGTTGTGGATCGCAGCATTGCGTGCCATTCTGATTCAGGTCGGTACTCAACGGAGCGGCCCCCCAGCTCCAGCTCCAACTCTCCAGCCACCCTCCCAGCCATCGACCTCCGCGATGGCTCGAGGCGAGCTCATCTTTTACTGACATGTGCGCAGTCACCAAGATATAGCAATACAGATCAGCGTTGCGTTCCGGGTATTTTGGTTGCTTCCTTGCAACAGAGCCGCGACCTTGAACCGTTTCCCACTTTCGGCCTTGCAACGCGATTATCATCACAGCAGCACTCTCAAGGCAGGAAACCTGCGCGTCTGAGACAAGATGGCGAACGCAACACCTGACATCAATTCCATCCTCAAAATGCTCGGCGGTGAGCGCCAGCCTATGCGCCGATGCTTGGACGGGACGTGGACTAACGCGAGCGGTAGATGCCACACAGCGACCGGCGACTTCGACACCGACCCAGAACCACCCCGGAATCCCAGCAGCGGCACCGGCACCGCCGATGCCCTCGGGCTACGCACCGCCTGGACAGAATCCGTACCCACCGCAGCCTGGATCGTATCCACCGGCACCCGCCTACCCATACCCCCAGCCGTCGGCCAGCGGTAGCATCGATCTGAGCACGATCCGGCCGGTTAACTCGGGCACGCTACAGCTGGCGGATGCGATTGCAAAGGCAAAGGCGTACGCAGCAGAGAAGGGCGTCACACCGTACGATCGGCAGCCGGCGGCGTATCCCGATCCTCGCCAGGCCGATTCCAGACACTACCAGCGCCCCAGATCCAAGAGCCCTCGTGGGCGGGAATCATTCCGTGACAACTTCAACCCCTACAGGGACGAGAGGCGTGCCGAGCATGGCGGACAGGACCGTGGTTACGGACGCGAACGATCCTACTCTCCTGGCCGTGGCCGCCAGGCCTTCTCCCCCCGCGGTGCCCACGGCGGTGGCCGCGACCGCTCGCCGCTGCGAGGCAAGGAGGATAACGTCGAGACGATTGAGATCGAGGCGAGCTTAGTCGGGCTTATCATTGGCCGCCAAGGCGAGAACCTGCGACGCGTCGAAGGCGACAGTCGTTGCCGTGTCCAGTTCATCCCGCCGACCGGCCAGAACGACCAATTTCGGCTTTGCAGAATCACCGGGCCTCGGCCTCAGCGCGAAGAGGCAAAGGAGATGATTAACCACATCATTCGAGACAGCGGCATGCGAGGCGCTCCCCCTCCGGGCGGTGGCGAGCGCCCCCGCGAAGGGGGGCGTGGCCCTGCGCCACCCCCTGTCCCAAAGGAAGGCGAGGACAGCCTGCAGATTATGGTCCCCGATAGAACCGTGGGTCTGATCATCGGTCGTGGCGGAGAGACGATTCGTGATCTCCAAGAACGCAGCGCTTGTCACATCAACATCGTGAGCGAGAACAAGAGCGTTAACGGCCTTCGCCCCGTCAACCTCATTGGCACTCCTGCCGCGGCGCGGCATGCCAAGGAACTGATTCTTGAGATTGTTGATAGTGACAGCCGCAATGGGAACAATCCGGCAAGTGCGCGCGGTCCGAGGAGCGACAACTTTGGGGGAGGTGGTGGAGGTGGAGGTGGTGGTGGCGGCGGCGGCGGCGGGGGCCATGACAAGGTCAATGATTCCATCTACGTCCCCTCGGACGCCGTTGGCATGATCATCGGCAAAGGTGGCGAGACAATCCGGGAGATGCAGAACATGACGGGATGCAAGATCAACGTGTCGCAATCATCAGGCCCCGGTGAGACCGAGCGGGAGATTGGCCTCGTGGGCAGTCGCGACTCGATCGCCATGGCCAAGCGCGCCATTGAGGATAAGGTGGATGCTGCGGTATGTCCCCGGAGCCTGCAGAACCTGTTGGACGTGCCCATGCTAACCGGTCTACAGAGGCAGAAGTCTGCCGGCGGCGGCGGCGGCGGCGGGCGTGGTCGTGGCCAACACCGTGACTTTGACAACGCAAGCTATGGCCAGCCCTCTAACACCAGCAGCGCCCCTCAGAGTGTGCCCTCCGGTGGCGTAGCGCCCGCTGCGGCCGGAACCGGCGGTCAGGCTGATCCGTATGCCATGTGTGAGTGTCTTTCCCGGCGTCTACGACGCGTACCGTATATCTAGTCACTAATCGAGGCAACAGACGGTGGCTACGAGAACTACATTGCACTCTGGTGGCAATCCCAGCTTGCCGCCCAGCAGTCCCAAGGAGGTGCCCCCCAGGCCCCTGGGACCTCGTAAGGCTGTCGTGCACCCCGGCTCGCTGATGCGCTTGATGTTGACCCGTCCATTCAACTCGTTGATGCGTCTGATGCGTCTTGACCCCATCGCCGTCACTCTCGATGCCGGCCTTGACCTTGCGCCTTGAATCGCTCTCTGCATGACGACACGTTACATGATAACAGGGCAGGGCATATCTGAGATTCGTCTGGTCGTCCGCTGCGACCTCCAGCCGGACTTGTTACATGACTGTACCAGTACGCGCGGATGACTCTTTCCATATTCTCTCTTCTTCTTCGGCTCTCTGGCGGAGTTTGCGAGACATGCGTCTCGGACTTTATTGTCCTCATCCCCATCGTCAAACATTTGGGTTTGGCTGCTTGGAGCCCGGACATTTCCACACGACTCGACGTTGCGCAATTGTCTTCCCCGGCAAGACCTGAAGGCGAGACCCCAGCTTGGCTTCTTGACCCAGTTGCCACGCAAGTTCTGCGTCCCATCTCGGGGAAGGGGATGCTGGCGGACCCATGGTGGGCTGTGCTTTGCTTTGACGCACTTGACGGCATGGCCCAGCGAGCCCAGCCATCTCGGCCATTCTTTGCTGCCCTGCACGATCCACTGGAGCTGCTCCGCAGGTGAATGATCACTCGCCTCGTTGGCAACCGAACCTCTGAAGCTGCCTCGCCTACCGTGGACATGGAACTCCTCAGATGACACGGCCGGGCTTGCGTTCTGTCTGATGATTGGCATGATATGCTCCTGGTATGACATGAGGCTCTGAAACCGCCCAGCGGATCATCATCGCTAATATGGCCAGAGCCACTCTCTCATTGGTTGCCGAGATCGCCGCGGAATGCTGATTTGAATGCCCTCTGGACATGACGACGGGTATCACCGTCTTCTTTCTGCTCGTTGTCTGATGCACCCGGCCTCGCCGTTCTGGCTGGCGTGACCCGGGCTCATGATCTGGCGGCAGGTATTGTGTAAATTAGGACAAAACGATGGTGTAGCGGACGTTAATATGAATCATTTCTTGACTTCTGGCTGTGTTGCTCGAGATATGCACTGCTCGTGGTTCCCGCTGATACTGAGCGAGCGGCGTTCTGGGAGCAAGCATTGTTCAAGTCGATTCTGACATCAACTGACAACCCCGTTGGGCGCTCCTCAAAATCACAGGTGGATGTGCCCGAAACTTGCTATTGGCCTATGGGGCAATCCGAGCTGCGCTCTGACAGCTCGCACTCGGCCATATTCCGACCCGTCCCCATCTTCGTCCGCCTCAACGGCTATCTCGAGCTGATGATAAGCCGACGGATAGTTGGATTGCCTGATGACGCGAGACGGTTCTCACGGCTGTTGGGGGTTTGGGTGCGTAACCGCCTCTTGGGTCTCGAAAGCCCAACTTGGAAAGATGCCTCGGCTCAAGCCAAAAGTCACCGGGTCAGGTACCCCGTGATTAGACAGCCAGAGGTGTGCCTAGAACACTGTGTAACGTTAAGGGATTGCGACGGCTGCCGAATGGAGTAAGCACCGCGCGGCGTGCGTTTGCGCAGCTGCAGCTTGCGGGTGATCCGAGCCAGCTTTGGACTCGATGCTCCCCTCGCTTCCCACAGCCGGCGCTCCTGGAACTACAAGTAACGTCGACGCTAGTAGGTTGCCGCGCAGCATCATGCACGCACTCATGGCTCCAATCTCCATGGCCCATGCCATGAGCACAGCAGGGATATGAATCCTGGTCGCTTGGCGGCTCGGAATTCGGCCTGGGCCAAAAACCCCTTGATTACTCAACCTTGTCCGAACCACCAGAGGCAGAGCGTGGCGGACGAGCAGTCCATCTTACATATTTCGGAGGACCCTGCGTGTCGCGAGAGTTTGGTGCTGCTTCGTCTAAAGGTACCTTAGGTAGGCGACAACATGGCGTCCAACGCGTCGACAAGTCCGGCAGGGAAGCCCCTCGCGTTCATGACACAGCTCTCCCCTTGCGTCTACTTCTACCGACCAACCGCACCCCTCCCGCAGACAACAGCATCCCAGACGCCTGTCCCGAAGCTAATCGTTCTCGCGTCGTGGATGGGCGCCCGCGAGCCACACATCGCAAAGTACCTCATCCAGTACCAAGCCCTCTTTCCGAGCTCCCCAATCTTGCTCTTGCGCGCTGAGCCCCGGCACTTCCTCCGACCCCGCGGCAGCGCCCGGGAATTCGCTCCCGCCGTGCCCGTCGTCCGCTCCATCTTCCCCGAACTGCTCGAAGGAGGCGCCACCAGCAACGACGACAAGCAGACCGCACCCCCCAAACGACCAGAAATCTTAATTCACGCCTGGTCCAATGGCGGCGCATCAGCCCTCCTCAACCTCCGCCGCGCCCTCGGCCCCACCCCGGTCTCGCTCCCGCCGTACACGCTCGTGCTGGACTCGACGCCGGGCATGTTCCGCTACCGCGCGGCGTACCTCGCCTTCACGACGGGCCTGACGGGCATGGCCAAGTGGCTCGTTGCGCCCCTGATGCACCTCGTGTGCGTGTGGTACTGGTTCATGCACGAGCTGGTCGGGCGCGGGAGGACCGGGCCGTTGGAGGGTCTGCGGACGGCGCTGAATGACGGGGCGTCACGGCGGAGCGAGGTGCGCCGGGCCTATATTTATGGCGAGCGCGATCGGTTGGTGCATTGGAGAGACGTGGAGGCGCATGCGGCCGAGGCGGAGGCGAGAGGGTTTAACGTCAGGACCGAGAAGTTTGACGGCGGGGAGCATGTCGCGCACGTGAGGGTGGATCCGGAGAGGTATTGGAGGGTTGCGAAGCAGACGTGGGAAGGGCTGGGCTAGGGGTTAGACGAATAGAGAGAGACAAGCGCCTAGATACCTGAATGCATTTGGATTGTAGAGTACTTGGACGGGTGATATGTACAGATGGAATTGGTGCAGTACACGGCATCCAGCAATCTCTGGCTCGTACAGACAAAACCGGCCGTTTCTCATGGCCCAGCTGCGCTCAATCTCCCGATATCAGGCGGGCTCCTCCTACCACAGCCGAAAATCCATTATCATTATCCTCGTAACTCGTCTCGGTCGTAACCTCATCATGCCCATCCCTATGCCTTGAAGATGCCCTGGGGCTGGACCTCTCCACCCAAAGCCGCCAAAGCACATGTGTTTAACCTCCTCTCGCATGCTGGACCCAAACCCGAAGGCTTGCGGTGCCAACGGGCACGCTGAAGGCGCCGCGCTGCAAACCATGACCCCTGCCTGCGCGTCTCTGCGTGGTGTCCTAATCGTCGCCGCCGCCGACCCTTCAAGACACAGGTGCAAGGTTGGATATCTCCCGTGGGGGGTGCGCTGCGCTTGGTGGGGCTATCGATGACGGACGGGAAAGGTGGATGGGGAGTAACGGCGCTCGCGGACAAGTCGCTCGGTGTGCGGAGAGAGGGTCCATCACGATGTCCGCTGCTTCTTGCTCTTGTGCCTGCCGCTGTCTTGATCATGATCCTGGTCAGCAGCTGCCGTCTTCTGCCGGCCCCATGCGCTGAACTCGAGGGCCTCTAGTGCGTCGTCCGTACCACCAGCGTAGCCCTCGTCGGCCTCCAGCTCGGCCGCGCAGGCGTCGCACTCCTGGTCGTGCTCCTTCTCGTCCACCAGGGTCCCTTCTTTGCACAAGCCAAACGTCCCATTGTTCTTGGCCTCGAGGCAGCTCAGTTCTTGAGTGAGTTCGTCCCAGGTGAACTTGTCGGAGCATTGCGGGCACGTGCCCTTAAAGACGACGAGCCGGCACATGGTGGGGTTGGGCCGGGGACGGCCCACGTGGTCGACGGGTCGACAGGTCGGAGGGGAAAGATGAGAGGCGATTCGGCGGCGCAAATCCGCGGATCCCCGAATCCGGGACGGTCGGCGCGACGCTGAACTCTCTGCCCCGAGGAACGAAAAAATGTCAGCACGCTCGTCCTGGAATCTGGTGAGAAGGCGGCTTCGAGGGCCGTCATGGGCGATAGGCCGAGCCCCTTCTTTTGATGGACGCTAGCAACCCCACTCGGTGGATGTTGGCGGTTGGCCTTGCCTCACTTGCCTAGCCTCCAAGGTAGCGCATCGAGAGGGTATTTCGTGGCGGGGTCTGGGAGGGAGGGCCCAGAGGGGGGTAAACAGGGGACGGGGAAAGCCCAGGCTTTCCCCGTTGTGCACACTGTGCTCTATGTACGTAAACTTTGGGACTCACCTCTACTGACTGTGCTGAGGCTCTGTGCCTCTCCGGTCGGGCTGAGCTGGACTGCCTCGCAACGCTCAAGCCTCAGGGGCGGACTTGCTTGGCCTGAAAATGCGCGAACCCTGCCTCGCGGCTCTGGCCGTTCAACGGTCGGGTTTGACGGGGTCTCTCTGCCCCCACGCACCGCAGAGCCGAGTTCCAGATGCCGTTGGGCAGAATCCTGGACGGTGATGGCGATGGCGATGGCAATGCCAACGAGCCGGCTGGTGCTGTCGCTACACCAACGCGTCAATGGTGCCAGGGCATCGTGCGGCCGAAGACCACGCCGTGCGAGGGCCGAAGTGCGGATAGCCGAGAGGAGCAGAGCTGGTTCGACATTTTATCGGCTGGCTGCAGGGCCTGCCGAATCACACTGCCCACTTGGGCGCTAACGTTGCAGTGGTGCGGGGGCCGTTCGGCAATCTTTTGCATCATCGGATGGAGGGCGCGGACGGTCGCATAACCCTGGACGTTATCGCCGTGCTGCATGGATGTCTCAGCCTGGACGCTCAACAAGCGACGACAAGAGGGCGTGCTGTGCATTGCGCTAGAGCCCTTTGCAGCGCAACGAGCATGCTTTCGGCTGCCTGCGTCGAGCGACGACGACGGACTGGAGAAATATTCCAGGATGCACGTCGCCTCTGCTGCAGGTCTGCAGGTGATTCGGATGTTCGGTTGGCCACGCAACCCCCCAGTCTCGCTCGACTCGCCAACCACAAGGCCCATCAAAATTGGGCGTTCACTCTTGACGCGCGACGGCTGGGCACGGGGACGAGGCAAACGGGAGCGAGCGGAAGACGGTTGGAAATTGCAGAGTTCCCCGCATCCAACCATGCCGAATCAGAACCCAGAAACCCCCACTCGCAAGGGTTTGCCCATGTTCCAGCCTCCAGGCCTGGACCACGGCCGCGTGCGACCTCAACCACCCATTACGAAGTGCGACTTATGACAAGCGTGTGTGGGAAGGAACGAGAGAAGGAGAAGAA
>FTCU01000372.1_pt1 | contig 51924 bp, 70 predicted proteins | sample 1639521 | NCBI WGS metagenome assembly FTCU01 (sample SAMEA3914864, study PRJEB12502) | metagenome | biome: forest; material: soil | place: USA | collected 2012-03-12 | depth 0.3 m
CCTGTCAACAACAGGGCGTGCCTCGTTGTCTTTCTGCCTGCCGTGGCTTGTGCTGAGAGACAGTGGAGGTTTGGGCCATTTGGTGCCTGGAAAATTTGGTCTGCCGAGAGTCACATGTGCGGGATTTGGAGGGTTAGGGTTCCCGTTGGCCCTCCATCACATCGTGTCAGTCATCCGGAGGTCAACACCACCACTGCACACTTGGATGCAATTTTTCGTGGGAGAACATTCCAGGACTAATTCATTCCGCTCACTTCTCAATCTACGTTACCTACCTTGCAGCACCAAGCCCCTCAGTCAATTGGTACCTTGGTTAGGTAGCTTTGACGCCGTCCACTACACGCCCCGAGACACATCAGAGCAGGAACTAGAAACGCAGGCTTCGCAAGGTTTCGAGACGAAAAAAAAATAAAAGGAGAAAGAAGTATCTTGTGAACACCTGAGCCCAGGCTCGAACCCAGCTGGGTCTGTAGGGTAAGTGGCCTAGGTAAGGAAAGCTCCTCGCGAAGGATTAGGACCAGTCAGTATTTCGACTTAACCTGCGTATCAACCACTGCGCCATCCGCGGTTTGTTGTATGCAGTGCTCCAAGCCGGCGCCCATATTTCCATCCTGGAACTCATTGCACCGCGCTTCTTCCTCAACAGAGATCACTCACAATACCAAACCCTTCAGCCATTGGACATCTTAGACGTTTTGCATCACACGCTACACGACGGTCGAGACAGTGATTGCTTCACCATGATTCGAGAACGAAAAGGGAAAGAGAAAAAAATGATGTGGAGCGCCTGAACCCGAACTCGAACCTGGGTGTGTAGGGTGAGAGGCTGATGGTGAGGAAAGCTCCTCGCGTAGTCTTAGGGACAGTCGTGTATCTTTGACTTAATCTAACGCGTCAACCACCCACCACTGCGCCATCCACGAATTTTGTTGAATTTAGTGCTCTGAACCGAAACCCATATCCCCCCCCTCCGCTGGCGCAGGTTGCCAAACACGGCCATGCCACTTTGACACTGTTTCTCTGCCTTCCTGCCCATGGTCCGCCAACTTGCATTTCCCAACCGGCGCTTGCGATGCTTCCTTGATCTCCCCATCCTGGTGTTTCTGCACATCTTCACTTTCTTCCCTCTTGATGCAAGTCTTTGCCTCGAGTTTTATTTTCTGGGCAAAAGTTGACCTGCATGTCCTTGCCTTGAGAATTCCATTTTCTCTTGAAAAATGTACCCTCGCACCACTTGTCCGAGCCACTTTCTTGCCTTCTTTCTTTGGCCGATCAAATTCATTCTGAGAAACTCCTCGATCTGGATTTATCCCGAGCCGTCCTCCATTCCCTCGCATCTAATCGGAAACCCCCAATAACTTCACTTCGAAGCAATCCTCGATTCGCATTTCTCTCGTCCAACATCCCATTCTTTTTCGACAGGCCAAATCAGGTGCTCTGCAATCTGAAAAGTCCACCTGTCACCGGCTTGCAAAACGGTCTTCCCAACCGTTGTAAGGTTCGTTTGGGCAACCCCAAAATCAGGTTTCGTCGCTAAAGTGTGTTGCGGCATCAGGTCATCGATTGCATCCATCTCCACCCCACGTCCCACATCCTCGACCCGCTCAACATGGCCGAGCAGAAGAAGACTCTGAAGAAGATTCTTCTCCGTTTTACCGGGTTTCGCATGCCCGCTGGCAAACTACTGGACAGCGAGGGCGACACGCTCCTCGTCGTATCGCGCATCGCCCAGATGCATCCCTCTCGCAATCCCTACGACTTTCTGACCGAAGACATGGTGCACGAAAAACTCTTGGAGCTCATGGAGACCTGCCATGCCGTCCGGGAGTTGATGCTGTACAGCAACCGCATGGAACGTTTGATGTGGGAACGCGTTCAGATGAACACCTCGTGGGCCCACACCATCCCAATCCGCATTATCCGAAAGCTGGCCCTCGAGCTGGCCCATGCAGCCTACAAGAACACGCAAGCCAATCACACCCAGCGCAACAGCCGGGGCGAGCCGCTGCCGTGGTGCAAACTCGCTGTCGCTTCGTTCCTCTTTGCTCGCGACATCTTCGAGTACGAGCAAAACGCTGGCCTGTGGAGCCAGGACCAGACGTACCGGTCCGACTTCACCGAGCTCCGGGCCCCGGCCATGCACGCGAATGGCAGGCCCAGCCTTCGCCGGGACGGAAGCGCGGTTACCATTCCCGTGTTTCCGGTCCGCAATCTTGGCAAGGGACACGGCTTGCGCTATGGCAAGACTGGGGTCTGGGAGAAGACGGAGGAACACCCTAAGTGGTTCAGCCGTCTCAAGCGCGTGTAGGTCGGCCAAAGCAATGGCAGAGGGGGAGACCGGGGGCAGCAGCAAGGGGTCACGGCGATGATGGGATGGCAATGTCGGTAGGAAGAGCACATATATCCGAAGCGAATGTACAGTACCAAATGGAAGACTGTGCCAAAAATACAGCGCCCACGTGAGTGAAGGCGGGAATCCTTGCTCCGTGGACTTCGTCATCCTGAGACGTTCATTTGTCCTGGGTTGCTCAAATCCCGACGCCTTTTGTCGCTGTCGTGTTCTTTTATGTCGCTTTGTTTTACTGGACTGTGGATCAATGTCTTGTCGTGGTTTGTACACACAAAGACCCGCCTCCAAGCCTGTACATCAGGTGGCTGGCCGAGGCGATGGACAAGCGGGAAGACAACGATAACAACGACTGGGGCGGAGACAAGACCATTATGCGGCCAAAATGAAATCCCTAAACTCTCTCATCCCTGTATAGTACAAAGCATTCCTTTCCCATGCCAATGACGCCACAAGTCCCAACCTCGTCAACAATCTTCCCAGACCAAAGCCTTCATTTATCCCGTCTTCCTCAAGCACAAGCACAACTTGTCGTGGCCATGTTCATCTTCAAAACTTGTTTGGCTTGCCAGCTGTCAGATGAACGTCTTGCCGCGACATTAGACACGCTTCAGAGATTTGAACGCTTTGGGCTCGTGTTGGGTCTCGAAGTATGTCTCGCTCAGCTTGTCAGAAGAAACGATGGCGGCGTCGAAGCGGTAGATGGGGAAGACCGGCTGGGTGACCGGCTTGCGCTTGGGCCCAATCAGCCTCTTGCCGTTCAGATAAACCGGGCCGCGGAACTCAGAAAAGTCCCGATCCTTGTCATCGTCCGGCTGCTTCAGATGGCTTTCGTACTGGCCGATGTCGTCTGCGAACCGCAGGGCAGCAATCGCGAGTTTGCAAGACGGCTGGATAATGCCGGCTTTGCTGCGCTTCGGGTCCTTGTAATGAGCCCAGGCACCCTGCGCAAGTCCGAGGGCCAGCGTGCGGAGCACCGGGTATTCAATGTTGCCATGAGCCCACGACGTTCTGGCGTGGACGCGGTCCCAAAGTCGGGGCTCCATGCGGGATCTCATCCACATCGCGTCGCGCTCTTCGTGGCAGGCTTCCATGAGCTCGAGCAGCTTGTCGTGCACAATGTCCTTATCCAAACGCTCTGGACCTTTGTGAGGGTGCATGGGACAGAAGCGGCCGAGGACGCGAATGCGGTCGCTATTAGAAAGAAAAAGATCATCGGAGCGAATGCGCAAACCCGGTAGATCGCTCCTCAGCACGGCCCCGAAGGTCTTCCGTGGATGGATGGGCATGGCGAATATGCAGAGAAGTCGGCTTGTAGTCTTGACTGCGAGGACAAAAATTGTTGGATCAGCTGGGTCGTCCTTTTTTCTTCTTCAGTCCTCTGGTGTTGCCGCTTTGCTGGTCCCAACTTTGGGTTCTGATGAGAGCAGTAGAAACTTCGAGCAAACCTCTAAAATTCCGAAGAAAGGGAGAGCGGAGGAGGGGAAAAGAGCAGTGACGAAGAAAACAACAACATACCTTGGTGCGAGAAGAACGTAGTCGAAAATGATCGGATCGCAAAAGCTGGTCAGAGAGGTCGTGTCCAGCGACGATGCAGCAGGCTGAAGAAATTGCCCCAGAAATAATGCGAGGTCGCATAAAGTTGATGGGTTGCGTTGCAGGGCCAAAAGAAAACCGAGACGGAGAATTTTGGAAATTCTCCGTGATGCTGATTTGTGAAGGAACCTGGAAGGCTGCGGCGAGGGTTGTGCGGAGGGCTGCAGAGGTGGTGCACCGCTGGCCAACAGGTCGGAAAGCAGCTGTCCCACTTGGGTGGCGGTTTGAGTGAGCAAAGATGCGCCCAATTAAACCAAGGCCAGGCTCGGGAGTTTGGGAAACTTCGAGGAGGGGGGGTGGTTTATGGGCGAGGTTGCGAACAGCCAAATCAAACCAAACCACGGATGGCGCAGTTGGCAGGTGGTTGACGCTTTGGTACAGCCAAACAGCATTGGCGCTCCTAATCCCTCGCGAGGAATATCCCCCCTCATTCAGCCACCTGCCAAGTTCGAGACGTGTTGAGATCGCATCCAATTTTTTTTTCCTTGATCGTTTTCTCTTTTCGACTTTTGGACAACCGTTTCCCGTGCTTGGAAGAACATGCCTTTTTGTTTGCTGTGTTACGTTTGAAGCCTGGGTAGAAATGATGTGTTGCTGGTGTGTCGGCACCCAAACATCATCAATCTGGCTTGCCGGTACGATCTTCCTCAGCTGAGGTTCGATCAGGCTGTCCGGGCAGCTAGATTTCAACCTAAAGTTCAGTCCTTTCAGGTTGCCCCCCAAATGCCGACGGTCTTTCGGGCTAGTAAGAATGATAAGACTACGCCTGACACTCGACGCATCTATCGCTAATCCTGAGTTTTTCGCAGAGTGCTTGCAGCTTAGATACTTCTCAATAGATTTTGGAAGAAAGAGATTGGTGGTGTTCCTGGTTCTTTGTGGCAACCGGACGTTGGGATAAAGATGCCAAGGCCGGGCCCGCTCGGAAGACAGGAAAACGCCAAGTCGGCCGGGGTGGTCCGTGTTGCTCCGTGTGGGCCCGCACACCCCCCGGTGCGCTTCGGTTGTCTGGTGGTTCTTTTGTTTGCTCAAGCACGACAACTACTTTCTTCTACCTGTCGGACACTTATCACCACGAGGGGTGTCTTTTCTCTCCAGGCTCTGCCTGTGTGCCTTTCTGTTCTCGTCGAACCGGGACAGAGGCGAGTTTCCTGGCACGACTAATGACCTCAGGCGGCCCGGGCAGCTGGACTTCGCGTCGGTGATCGGGATTAGCAACGAGCCTTATTTTGTCTACTTCTTTGTCATCGAGCTTGAAGAGGAGACTAGTTAGACGCTTTGATGACAGCTGTATTGGACCACCTGCAAACCCGGGGAGAGGGACGGCTTGTTCCACGGCGACAAGTTGCCCAACCAATCAGGCACTTCCATCCTCAAACGTTAGATTGCCAACTTACTCATGTACATGACGCTCTATAAAGCGGAGACACAAAAGGGGCCCCTTTCCTTGACATCTTCCCACACCCGTCCGAGGGAGCTTGATTGCCTTTTTAAGAACTGCCCAAATGACTTGACCCCGACCACACCACCGCCATCTCTGTCCCAAACCACAGATCCTCTCAGCACAGTGTACCGCGGCCAATTGTAAACTTTGCGGCCCTCGTACGGTGTGTAGTCTGTCGCATGATGTAGCATCTCGTTTGTCAAGATGATGTTCGGCTTTCGGTGGTCCGGGTACCAGACCACTAGATCGGCATCGGAAACGCCGGGGATGAGGGCTCCCTTACGAGGGTACAATCCATAGAGCTTGGCTGGATTCGTCGAAGTGACCTCGACAAACTTGGTGAGCGGCAGCTTTCCGGCCGAGAAGACGAGGGGAAGTCTGGTTTCGACGCCGGGGATTCCGTTCGGGATATGGCGAAATTGGCCATGCGGGTGCTGCTCAGTGAGACAGCTCTTCTTTCCCTTCTCAGCATCATCGTAGTTGAACGGGCAGTGGTCCGAGCTGAGAATGGTGAAGGTACCATTTTTGAGCGCCGTCCAGATGCCAGATTGGGCGGCCTCGTCCCGCGGCGGTGGCGAGCAGACACACTTGGCGCCCTCAAAACCAGGGGTGTCAAGGTCGGCACGGGTGAGAAAGAGATATTGTGGGCAGGTTTCTGCAAATATTGGTTGGCCCGTGTTCTGGGCCTGGCGGATGCGCGACGCCGCGTCCGGATCGCTAACGTGGACCAACAGAATCGGTGTGTTGGCAACGAGAGAGGATAGAGCAATGGCTCGGTTGGTCGCCTCGGCTTCCAAGACCGGTGGACGGGAGTTGGAGTGGTATTTCGGCAAGAAGAGCTCCTGGGACTCGAGCTGCTCCGTGAGCCAGTTGAGGACATCGCCATTTTCAGCGTGGATCATGGTAAGAATTTCCTGTTCCCGGGCATGAAGCAGTACCGAAAGAATCTGGTCATCCCGCAGCTGGAGAGCGTCGTAGGTCATGTAAATCTTTACGGAGCTGACACCCTCGTCTTCTTTGAGTGTTTTCAGCTCGGACAGCGCCTGCCGGCTCGGATTCGCACAGAGAAGATGGAGCCCGTAGTCGCAGTAGCTGTTGCCTCGGGCTCTAGCCTTCGTCGCGGCCAACGTCTTGAGCAAGGATGGTTCTTGCTTTTGCTGAGGTGCGAAGCTCACAATGGTGGTACAGCCTCCGGCAATGGCCGACCTGGTCCCTGTTATTCCAAAGGGTTAGCTTTGAGTAAGCCATGGTAGAGGAGTGGCGAGTGTTACCAGTTTCAAATGTATCAGACGACGAGCCCTTTCCGAACATGGCCGGCTCCTCGAGGTGTACATGACAGTCCACGCCGCCTGGCTAATGGCGTTGCGCTAGATCAGAACTGTGCCCACAATGCAACCTGAGGGTCTCGGGGCTTACTGACAGTCACATAGCCACCCTCAGCATCAATCACACGAGCGGCTGGCGCTTCTGCAAGCGATCCCGTTGGCGCGAGAAGGACCACCCGTTCGTCTTTGATTGCGACATCGTAGGGGGAAACGTCACTCGCAGTGACGCAGACTCCATTGGTGATGACAAGGTCGAAGTAATCCATGCTACGCCAGTTGATGGAAAAAAATGTGATGAACGAAGTTAGTCGATATGAGCGTTGGGCACAAACCTAATGCGAGTATATAACAATACATTTCACAAATCAAGTCTTCAGGACCTGAAGTGTGTGATATTGCCATCGCCGAGGCCAGCCGGCCCCTTTACCGGCCCCCGCCACAGCAACAGCATGACGCCAAGATAAGGCGCGCGGCCAACTTTGCTATTCATCCTTCCCATCTTATCATGGGGCTTGAGTCAAATCCCCGCTCCGTCGCCGTCACGTTTGATGTTAGTGGATACCACGGCCGGGTCTACGGCACCACATCTATTCCTTGGCCGCGGCCAATCTTATCCGACACATCTTGGATCCAATGCGCCAATTGGCCACTAAATGTTTGTTGTCCATGTTGGGGCTAACAATTCTTCTTGAAAACCAGCCAAGAACGTACGTGTATTGACCAAAGGATCAAATATTGGGCAAGGAAAATTCACCACCATTTCTGTCCCCAAACTCATAATCGACCATCAGCAACTTAGGGTTTCCAAGATGAGGTCCCTCCCCAGAGGAATATACACTCCACTGCCGTGTTTTTTTGATGATAATGAACATATCGGTAAGCGGAGCGTGGGAATCTTGGACCCTGTTGGACCTGAGACTCATGAGACGATAGAACTGGATTCATTCCGCAAACATGTGAAATGTGCGACGAGAGAATCCTGGGCTTACGGGAAGCTGCGGCTAATGCATTCCAGTCATTGCGTGTGGTGGGACGGTGCCGGTGGTCTCAGGATCGATGGGGGAAGCGGTTCATTTGGTTAGTACCGATCTATTTCCTCGCTTTCTGGCCATGCTGAGCCCTAACATTGGGTCCAGGACCCCCAAGAACGAATTCAGCTCGTCCAAGCAGCAAGAGAGGCCTTGGATGAGGTTGGTCTATTTGAAATGCCGGTTGTTGCTGGTGTCGGAGCACCCAGTACTCGAGAGACCATCAAGCTATCACGGGATGCCGCTGCTGCCGGTGCGGATTTCGTGATGGTGATACCTCCAGGATACTACTCCAGCGTACTCCACTCGGACCCAAGGTCCCTCAAGGAGTTCTTTGTTCGAGTGGCGGATGCATCACCGGTCCCCGTGTAAGTGGCTCACCTACCGACCTTGGAGATACCACGGCAAACTCAGCTAACAAGAGCTGGCATCAGAATCATCTACAATTTTCCGGCGGTATCTTCGGGGATTGATATGGACAGTGACCTGCTGTTAGAAATCATCAAGGCTGCTCCCAATGTCTGCGGCATGAAGCTAACATGCGCCAACGTCGGAAAATTGACGAGAATAATGGCCCAGGTCGATACCGCCGAGTTCAAAGAATCTTACCCCCGAAGAAACAACTCCATTCACTTTACAGCAATTGACGGGTTTATTGATTTCCTCCTGCCGTCTGTTCTGGTTGGCGCAGGGGGTGCCATTGGAGGGCTGCCCAACCTTGCTCCGGTACGTTTGCGGCCACCTCCAACGTTCCTTGCTGACCCCTGTGCAACGCTTTACCAGCTAGCTTGTGTTAGGCTATGGTCTCTTTGCCAGTCTTTGGACAAAGAGGATGCCCGTAAGGAGGCATTGGAGTTGCAGAATCTCATTTCGTTGGCCGATGGCATTGCGCTGAAGATTGGCGTAAGTCATGGCAGCGAGCTCCGAGCCAATGCAGACAGCTGATTTGGTTGGATCAAGGTTTCCGGAATGAAGAAGCTTCTTAGCCGGCGTTTTGGGTACGGACCCCTTCCTCGGGGACCCTTGTTGCCCATGACGGACGATCAGGCCGAAGAGGTCTGGTCGAATCCGCACCTGAAGAGGCTCTTGGAGTTGGAGGCTCTGCTGAAAGGTTGATTGGACAAGACTCGAGTCAAGTTTCCAGCGGTGGGTCTCCGTACTCGTTGTGTTGGCGGGAGATAACGCGGCGGAGATCCGTGACTACCGCCCCAGTTTATCATTACGTCTCAAACCGTCTCCTTGCTTGAGATTCCCCACATGAATCCTTCGGCGCGGATTTGCATGATGAGTTGGACATGAGGGCTTGGTTTTGAACTTTACAAAGCCGAGCCAATCTGGGTAAAGGCATCGAGTAGCCGCCCGCTGGCCCGGTTGAAGATAAGGTAGGCACTTACGCACTCAACCTCCCCTCCGTCATTGCGGAATCTTAATTGAGGGACCCGGTCCTTGGCCCCGAAAGATCGTGCTGCCGCCATGGAATTCTCCGGCCCGTCAGGCCATGGCGGCCGCTTTTACAAGTCCCGAAAGTCCCGCCCTTGTGACTCCTGTCGGAAAAGAAAAGTGACCTGCGACATGCCCTTGGGGCCGCCCTGTCATCGCTGCTTCAGCAGGGGGTTCCCGTGTACCTTTGATCATGGACCGGGCGAGAGGAGAAGGCGCCAAGCCAGAACACCGTCCCCCGCGTGAGTGAAGGCTTCATGGAAAATGGAACTTTTGCGTCTGATCCGCACTTTTGCTGACACACTCACGCCCTGTGTATCAGGCCGCAGCACAGCTACGGAAGTGATCAAATGTACTCTGAGGGTGCCGCTTCGATTTCAGGGGCCAACTTCCTGACGTCCCCGGCCGGATTTCTGCTCCAGGACCTTGATCTTCCGGACGCCGGCCCGAACTTTGACGACTTTTCGGGACTTTCCGAGAGCCATCTCTTTGGTTCCTATGAGCAAATATCGCCATCTCCGCAGCCCAGAGATAGCCGCTCTCAGTGCTCTGACTCTCGGCAAGAAGGAGAAAAGAGTGGAATGGCCCCGCTTGCGGCAATATCTGGCACAATCTCAAGTGTTGAGTCGCTAGAGCTTGTGCCTGATGCATTCAGCTTCTACATTGGACCCACGGGCGCCGCAGATGTTCATCTACTCAAACGGGAGGACTTTGACACGCGCAACATGACGAGGCCAAGAATTCAAGGGCTCAGGTATCGCCGTCTGGACCCGAAAGCAGCGCAACAAGATGAGAACCGAGATATCACGATTTTCGGCATCACCGACGAGTCTCTTCTCAGAAAAGCTGAACCAAGAGCTGACGAAGAAGCCATCGACACGGCTTGGTCCGAACTTTGGAACATCATCACACCCGACACGGCATGGCGGTTGATAAAGCTTTACGCTCGCTTTATTGACCCCTACTTTCCCATCCTTGCTAGTCAGCAGCTACCATCTTCGCCAGACGAGCTTAGCAACGTGCCTCTCGCCCTCTTGGCAGCCATATGCGCATCCGCCTTGCCGTTCATTGTGCATGACGAGGGCTTGTATGATTTACTCTTACATCCTCCATCCGGGTCACGGCTCTACCGCATTTGTTGGCTGGACATACGGCAACGGCTTCACGCGCCGACCTTGGCAACTCTTCAAGCTTGCCTTCTCCTCCAGCAAAGGCTTCCCACCAACGCGTATCTGTCCGATACAGCGTTCGCTTGGAGCCTCATGTCTACCGCAGTAGCCGTGGCTCAAACGATTGGACTTCACCGGGACCCGATGGGTTGGAGCTCGGTGCCTCGGTGGGAAAGGAAACTGAGGAGTAGGCTTTGGTGGGCTGTCTGGACGATGGAGCGGTGGGTGTCCCTGGTTCGAGGAATGCCGAGTCATCTTGGCGACGATGACTTCGATGTCTCAGACCTCACCCCCGAGGCTGTTACGGACACCCTGTCACTCTCACCACATACGACAACCCAGTTGCATCAGCTCGTAAAACTGACCCGGATCTTGGCCGACATCCAGAAGACATACTACACTGTGCGGACGATGAACAGGACTTCAGGGGATCTGAACCTGTCGCTTGACTTGGCTAGAATTCCGAGAGCACAACTAAAATCCTGGCTGGATAATCTGGGACCCGAACTACCTCAATCAGGAGAAAAGGCTTCAACTCACCAAAACCTGGATGGCAGTGCCTCGCTGCAACTGTCGTACATCGTCACCCACATGACTCTCTTTCGCGCGCTTCTGCGACCCCTGGAGAACTGGGAGGACAAAGCCGAAATCTATCCGGTAGAGGCGGAGGTGGCGTATGGTGCCGCCAAGGCCGTCATCAAGGGGTCACTCGTGTGTGTGACGGATTTTGTCGCGTTCTTGGAGGGCCTAAGGGATGCGCAGTGGAATGCGTTTTGGCACAGCTGGAGTCGGCCGAACTTCGCCATCGCTGGGTCCTTCATGGTCCACCTCCTGCATCTCACCTCAGCATCCAGCGATCGGAGAGATTTTGGTTTTCGGGAAGAAGATGCAGAGCTGAGAGCCCTGGTGAGGCGGTGGAGGGTAGCGATTCGGGTTTCGGCAAATGGCGCGGCGGGTGCTCGCGGGTTGGCCAACCTCGGGTTGCTGAGGGTGGAAACGATGCTCGGGAAACTTATTGCGTCTGGTGATGGATGAAGCAGATATACAAAGTAGCGAATCTTCTAAACACAGAATGGGACTCACGACAAGCCAAGCACACAAGAGACCTTCGAAAGATACGTAAAAGGCATTGGTATTCATAGCCTACAGAGCCTATCTCTCTAGTTAATCAGCAGAGGTTGAGCATCATCCTCGCCTCATCTCTAGCACACTCCCCGTCGTCCTCTTCAATCTTGCTAGGAACGGGGACATTCGCCAACGAAGTCAGCCTAAAGGCGTGACGACGGTCTCCAGCGGCGTAGTCCAGGGTTTGAGAGTGCTGCGTCACGCGCTGGTCCCACACAACGACGGTGCCAGGCTCGTAGCGGACGCGACAGGCGAAGTTGTGGCCGCGGTTGATGTGGTTGTAGAGAAACTCTAGCATGGAGTCGGACTCCTCGTCATCCCAGCCCATGATGCGCTGGGTGTAGGACGAGTTGACAAAGAGCGCCTTTTGTTTGGTTACGGGGTGAACCGTGACGACTGGGTGAACGGACTTGGTGATGGGCCGTCTCAAGACAGCGAGGTCTCCGTTGTCGCGGATTTCCCGGGCAATCGGATTAGCGGTAGTGTGCAGGGCCTTGAGACCCTCAAGCCGTTTGCGGAACGACGGCGATAGGCAGTCAAAGGCCCGGACGGTCTGCATTATTGTGTTTAGATTTCTGGCGATTTGGACGATATTGAAATTAAAACTTACACTGGAGATGACGGTATCGCCGCCCGCTCCTGGGGGAGATTCGAGCATGCAGAAGAAGGTGAGGCCAGGGGGCTGGGATTCGGGGGACTGGTCAACGTGGAACTGCACGGGGCTTTTTCGAGCCCAAGACTTTCGAATGCGAAGATCGCTAGCGAGGGACGGTTAGCCACTGCGGAATCTGGGATATACTTTGGGCTGTCTTACTCCTTGCTGTCGTAAACGATGACGAACTCCTCTGGTCCGTTTTTGGGATGGGGCATCCATCCGTGCTTGTGGAGAGGGCCAAAGTGACTAGACGGACCAATATCAGCATGTCAGGTCTTCCGCACCAAGAACGAGGCCCAGGGTTGTGCATACGATGCAATCTTCTTTTGCTTCTCGAATCCAAGGTCGGTAAACTCTTGGTCTCGGAATACAAGGCAGCCGCGTTGAGCGCAGAGAAGTGCCATCTCATCCAAACCAGCATCGGAAAGGTTCGACTGGAAAAGGAGACACGTTAGTCTTCCACGAATGCTTCGGCGGGTCGGACAAGATCTCCACTTACAATCTGAACATTGAGAAGCTCAGTTCCACAGTGAGGCGACAACTCAATGGCTTTGACTCCGGCGGCGAGAAGATTCGGCATGGCCGGGTCGGCACGGTGGCCAGGATCATCATGCTCAAAGGCACCGACGGGCTGGACTTGCTCTAATGGATCATAGTGGGCTGCGTGTCCTCGTGTTAGTAGCCGATGATCAATGAATGTCTCAAGACAGAATCAACGTACGAAGGTAATCGGGGTACCGAGGGCCGCCCTTGTCGGGAAGTTTCTCCGAGATGACAGGCTCAACCTTGGCGATCATAGTATCGGCGAACAACCCAAACTCCTATTAGTTGCCGGAAACGGGGAAAATGAGACGAGAGAAGTGTCGTTGTCCGATCTGCTTGTGAAACGTCCACAAAACTCTGATTCTGGGGCCGTTCTTTTATTCTGTCAAGTCTTAGCTGCCACGAGACGTCCTCGGGAAGATGGGCAAGCGGATTCGGACCACGAGCGGCGCCGGTGCCCACGGCAGCATGTCGCTGGGCAAGATCGCGGCCGGGAGTGGGGACGGAGCGGCCAAGACCTGCGGCCACGCTACTCTGGCTCGTCTGGCCGCGGCCAACTCATTCCTCGATGGCCACTGCGAGGGCTCCACTTGCAGCTGCCCGCATTTCTTATCGCTGGCCGCCTGGAGGTCATTATCCCGTCTAACGTGTCAGACATCTCCACAGTTGCAACCCCGTATCAACCATCGCTGCTGTGAAAGATGGCCAATGATAGCAAACCCAATGATCCATTGCTCACGCTTATCTTAGTGCACAGGTCAATCGTGGTTCTTCAGCTCTTGGACGAACTGTTCCAGTTCCGAAATGATAAGCTACGACGCCCAACGGAGTGGTTGGTATTCTCAAAATCGAAAACATTGGTTTATTAATACTGGATATAATAGACCTGGAAACACCTCCCTCAAAAGTTCTTGTATCGAAAGTTCCCTATCCTTCATCACCGAGGAGACAGCCAGCTGCCATCAAACCCCCGTGTTGAGAGTGCACGGAATCTTTTGGCGGCACTGAAACGTATTGTCACCATGACTGACGAGATGGTAACCCGCGAGAAAACCTCGCCGGATATTTATCAGGACGGCTCCGACGGGTCATCCACCAATGCGGCGGCCGGGGGCGCAGCTGTCAAGGCTGTCAAGGCGGGCAATGCAAAAGACGTTGACGTTGCTGCCCAGATCATTGCTCAGTACGCCGAGGAAGGAGACCGGAGCTGGACAGAAGAGGAAGAGAAGAGGTTGATTCGCAAGGTTGACTGGATGCTTGTCCCCATTGTAAGTGATACTTTCAGCCAACCCAGTGATGTCCACTGTTGCTAATACACCAAGCTCTTTGTCTGTGCCACCTTGTCCGGACTCGACAAGACTGCCATCTCGGCTGCCGCAATATACGGTCTCAAGCAGGACCTGCACCTCACCGGAGCTCAGTATTCCTGGCTTGGTTCTGCTCCATTCTTCGGCGGGCTGGTGTTCATGGGCCCGTCTGCGTACCTGATCCAAAGGTGCGGCCGCCCCCCATTATCGCTTTCAGATTTCATTGCTCTAGAATAAGAGGCTAACAAGACCGCTTGCTCAGACTACCGGCCGTTCTGTATTTTTCGTTCGCAGTCCTCTGCTGGGGCGTTCTGGCCTGCTGCATGGCCGCCTGCTCGAGCTTTGCGCCCATGTTTGTCTGTCGCTTCCTTCTTGGCGGCTTCGAGGCGCTCCTGATTCCGGCTGTGACCCTCATCGTGGCGATGTGGTACAAGCCCGAGGAACAGCCGCGGCGCAACAGCATCATTCTCAACGTCATTGCGCCTATTCTCAACGGATTCGTCGCGTGGGTTGTCGGATACTACAAGGGCCCCTATGCCGTGTGGAAGATTATCTTCTTGCTCGTCGGCTGCCTGACGATTGCCTGGTCTGCCGTTGTCTACTTCTTCTTGCCCAGCAACCCTCTCGAGGCGAAGAGGTTGAGCCCTCGGGAGAAGTACATTATCATCCAGCGAAAAGCGGCGGACAACACGGGCGTCGAAAACAAGTCGTTCAAGCTGGAACAAGTCAAGGAGGCATTCCTGGATTTGAAGACGTGGTTGATCTGGCTCGCCATCATTGCTCTGCAGGTAAGTAGTCCGCGCTGTTCGGCATTGTTTCAGAATCAAATGCTGATACGCCAGCATAGGTGCCTAATGGCGGGTTGACCACTTTCAACACGCTCATTATCTCGGGGCTAGGCTTCTCGCCTCTGGAAACCTCTCTTCTGGCGATGCCGCCCGGTTTTATGAGCACCGCGTCAGGCATTGCGCTCTCATACATGGCGTCGACGACGCGCAAGTACAGGACTGCACTTGTTGCTGGATCCATTCTTCTGCCCCTCCTCGGCGCCCTCCTGTGCTACAACCTCCCGCGAGACAACCTCGCCGGACAGCTTGTTGGTCTTTAGTAAGTCTAAGCAGCAGGATGTCAGGTCCAACTTTCTGACGATTCTCCTCAGCATTCTCTACACCTACTGGGCCCCCTACGTCACGCTCGTGTCCGTGTACCAGGCCAACCTGTCGGGCCACACCAAGAAAGTCACTCTGTATGCCTGGTTTTACATTAGCTGGGCAATCGGCAACATCATCGGCCCGCAGACCTTCCGCGAGGAGCAGGCGCCGGTCTACACGGGCGGCACAGTCGCCATGATTGTGTGCTATGCGGTTGCCATGGTTTGCGTACTCGTGTATGGCTTCCTCTGCCGGCTCTCCAACAAGAAGCGGGCGTCGGTCATCGAGAGCCAGCTGGCGGCGGACCAGGATTGGCTGGACCTGACGGACAAGCAGAACAAGGCGTTCAAGTATACGACCTGAGGGAGGGACCGGGAAGTGGTTGAGTGCATGGGCTGCGCATTCAGCGGTGAATTGGAATTAGTCCGGGCCCAAGCGGTTTGTGTTGTTCAATTGCAGATGTGTGAACATAATTCCAAATTTGAGACGAGAATCGAAGCCCCGGGTCTTGCCGCGATGTTGGTGACTTCCAGGTTGGTGTTGCTGACGGAATCAGGTGCGGGGAAAGTGAGAGGTTGCTGCTGGCCCCTGGGCGCTGAAGCGAGTTAAAACAATTTGGCAGGATGCTGAGTGCGGCACGGCAAGGCTCTGAAAATGAGCCTGGACAAGTCGCCCTCATCAGCCCCTCGAGGCTCGGTCAGTCCCTGGAAATGCTGCCTTGCTGCCAAGTTGATTGTGGTCGTGAGCACCTTCCGCATTAGGGACCCCCCGCCAGTCTTGGCGTCTTGGCTGCCCCACACCTCGGGGCATACCCCAGGCGGTTATCTGGCGCTGCTGCAGCCAGGATCGACGCTCCTGCACACCCGTTCTTTTCTCCTTCTGACGCTCAACAACGACTGGCCCAGCGGGATGCCGGGCCAAGGCTGGCCCTTCACAGCCACCCGGGAGCTTGTTTGAATGCCCGCCGAGCCCGCCAAGCAGCCGCCCAATCTGGGACCCAACGGGCGCCTTTCTGTTTAGGGCACCGAGCGGGTTTATATTGCAGTAATACCCGCCCGATGTGCGACCTTCCCAGTTGCCATCGTTTCGACAAGGCTGCTGGCTGTGGGATGTGGGTTGGCTGCCATGTCGACACCTGCCGGGTGCTGCGCCGCGGGGTTGCGTCCTGCCGTCACGTCAGCCCAGACCAGGCCTGATGCGGAATGTATCGTCCACCACGCAGCGCCAACAACCCATGCCTGCCACAGGGTTGCCCGTTGATGTTATCAATATCCGCAGGCTCGCAGGGTCGCCGTGTGGTGAGCTGATCCCTCGCGGTCATGCTCGGCCCAATTCGCGTACTGCAGCAGGATGGACCCGGTCAGGAATCTCAGGATCGCACGTCGCAGCGTGGCAGCGTGGCAGCGTGGCATCCCGGCGGGCTGTGCGGCAGGCGGTGATGGCGTGTTATGCCTCTTTGGAATACCGACGGACAGCAGCCAACCGGGCCGGTTGGACGGACGGATGTCCATGTAACGTATGCAGGCATGCACGAAGAGGTCGCCGTCCCGTGCAAATGGGAGATCGGCACATCTGCACATCCCAATGCTATATTACCGCCGCATCCTCCCCACAGTCTGCCGTTGGTCTTCCAGACTTTCCTCGGTGCCCTCCCCGCCCGTCCACTGCCGATCTCCACAGCCCCGTTCAAGCACCCATCCCCGGGCAAGATCGCGAACGACCACAGGAAACAACCCGTCTGCCACACCATGGCGGGCTTCTTCTCCAAATCCGACAGCAATGAGAAGGGCGCCGAGTCGCCGCCCCCGGCCGAGGAGCTGGCTGCGGGGGAAAATAGTTGCGATGAGGGCGACGAGGTCAAGGATGACCTGCACCGTGGCATGAAGCCGCGGCAGCTGAGTGCGTGGCTCTACGCGCGCTGGTGTTCCGGATTGGCAGATGCTAACAAGGCTTTTCCGGGACAGACATGATGGCCATTGCCGGCGCGATTGGAACAGGTTCGAGACAGCACTCGGCACCACATGGTGCAGCGAGACCGGTTCGCAGCCGCTGACGCTTTCACAGGCCTCATCATTGGCACTGGCACGACCCTCAAGTTTGGCCCGGGCTCGTTGCTGATTGGATACGCGCTCATGGGCTTCGTCGTCTACGTGGTCATGGTCGCGCTCGGTGAGATGGGCGCGTTTCTACCCCACAAGAAGAGTTTCTCAGGATACGCCTCGCGGTTCGTGGATCCGGCCATGGGCTTTGCGACGGGCTGGAACTACTTCTTCAAATACGTCATTGTGCTACCCAACAACCTGACGGCGACGGGCATCATTCTGTCATACTGGGTGCCAAATCTCAACGTGTCGGTCTGGATCGTCGTCTTTGGCGTGGTAATCATCGCACTCAACGTACATCAACCACCCCCCTACAGATCAGCCACCGAGGTGCTAACCCTGCTCTCCCAGCTCATTCACGTCTCCTTCTTTGGCGAGGCCGAGTTTTGGATGTCGCTGATCAAGGCCTTGGTCATCATCATGCTGATCCTTCTCTGCTTCATCATCGCGCTCGGCGGTGGGCCCAACGGCCAGCGCAGTGGCTTCTGGTACTGGCAGGAACCAGGTGCCTTCGCCGAGTACTCGATAGCGGTCGGAGGCGTGACATACTTTGTCCGTGGCGATACGGGCAAGTTTCTCGGCGTGTGGGCGTGCGCCGTGCAGGCCACTTTCGCCTACCTCGGCACCGAGCTGGTCGGCGTCGCCTTCGGCGAGACCCCGAACCCGCGCAAGAACGTGCCCCGCGCCGTCAACCAGACCCTCCTCCGCATCGTCTTCTTCTACATTGCCGGTGTGCTGGTCCTGGGCATGGCTGTCCCCTACAATAGCGAACGTCTCCTCGCAGCCACCAAGAAAAGCACCTCGGGCCGTATGTCGTTCCCTCCCTCCGTCTTCCCTCACCTCCTCCTCCCAATCCAGATCGCTAACAGCCACTTCCTTTGCCCTGCCACAGTCGCATCCCCCTTCACTGTCGCCGCCGCTTCAGCCGGCGTCTCGCACCTGGAGGACGCCGTCAACGGTCTCCTGCTCGTCTTCACCATTAGCGCCGCCAATTCCGACATCTACCTCGCCTCGCGCACAGTCTGGGCGCTGGCCAAGGACGGCCAGGCCCCGTACCTCATGCAACGCACCAACTCGCGCGGCGTGCCAATCCCCGCCGTTGCGCTGTCGTCCATTTTCATTGCGCTCGGTTTCATGAACGCTACCAAGTCGGCGTCCACTGTCTTTGGGTACTTCGTGTCCCTTGTGACTGTGTTTGGAGCGCTCAACTGGGTGGCGGTGTTGGTGAGCTATCTTGCGATGATCAGGGCGATGAAGGCGCAAGGCGTGTCGAGGGAGATCATGCCGTACCGGAATATCCTGTTGCCGTGGGGGGCGTGGATCGCTCTCGCCGTGACGGCCGTGGTGATTATTTTCAGCGGATATGCGGCCTTCATTCCGTACTTCCAGGTGGATAAGTTTATGACGAGCTACATCGGGATTCCGGTGTATGTGGCGAATGTGTTGTGGTGGAAGTTTGTCAAGAAGACGAAGAGGGTCAAACCCGAGGAGGCGGATTTAGTCACGGGGAGGAGGGCGTGAGGTCCGGGGGGTTGGGGTGTGTGACAGCGATTTGTCTGGTTTTGAGATAATACAATCAGCAGGAAATAAGAGCATGAATTCGCCTTATGCTAGCTTCTGACCTCGTTATTCGGTCTTCCATCGAAGTTCGCCCCCGCTGCTTCATGGCCCGGTCGCCTGGATAAATACAGCCAAGGATGGCACCGCCGCTCGGCATGGATTACGCTTCCGAGAGGATCGATCCGACTGGGGAAACCGACGCCGCGCTGCCAGCTCGCATTGCGCATGACGGACCCAGTTTTGATTCACCTAAACAACGCCGGGCCAACAAATCCCGACTTGAGCCGCGTGGTGGTCAATCGTCCTTGGCTGACCGTGGTTAGGAGGAACAACGGCTTGAGAACGTAGATTCACGGGCCACTATACTTGTCGATCCAATATGGGTTTGCAAGATGCATTGCCGCCGCGGTTCTGGATAGGATGTGTTGGTAGAAGTTGGTGGACATTGTCAACTGTACCGACTTGAGGGCGCGTAGTAGCGGGATTCAAGTATATCAACGGCCGCTCCCCGGGTAGTCGGGATTGTTTTTGAAGGGCTACCACCCAACTCCTGACATAAACCCCATCACTTCGTCTGAAGAGTCTGCCGTTATTTTGAACCTCGGGTCCTGGAGCGCCATCAACCCAGTGCTGACCCACGTCTCACGATGAAGAACTTCAACTCGGTCCTATTTGCCGCAGGCGTGTTTTCAAAATGCGCCCTCCTCGCCGCTGCCCACTCCATCTTCCAGGACGCCGGTAGTGGTTCTACAGATTTTGGGACCACGTGCGTCCGGATGCCGGTGAGTCACACTCAGATCTCCCAACCCTTGCCGAGTTTCTAATCGACGGACGGAGCAGCCCAACAACTCCCCTATTACCAGCGTTACCAGCAGTGACATGAGTTGCAACGTTGGCGGTGCCAAAGGAGTGTCTGGTCTCTGTGAAGCCAAGGGTAAAACTCACCATCACCTCACCTCTTCTCCACCTTCGACTCACATACTGCCCTGAATAGCTGGCGACACATTCACCGTCGAAATGCACGCGCAGCCAAACGATCGTGCTTGCAACAAAGATGCCATCGGCGGCAACCACTTCGGCCCTGTGTTGGTGTACATGAGCAAGGTCGACGACGCCACCAGCGCCGATGGGTCAGGACCGTGGTTCAAGGTTGACCAGTTCGGTTACGACTCGGCCTCCAAGACATGGGGTACTGACGTGCTCAACAAAAACTGTGGCAAGCGAGAGTTCAAAATCCCGAGCAAGATCCCCGCTGGGGACTACTTGATACGGGCCGAAGCTATTGCGCTGCATGCCGCGGGGCAGACTGGGGGGGCGCAGTTTTACATGAGCTGCTATGTGAGTGTCTATCCTCATGTCATTCTGTCTCTATCCGTTTGATAGTATCGGTAAGGCCACGAATCTGACAGACTCATCACCAGCAAGTCAGAATCGCTGCAGGAGAAGGGGGCCAGCTGCCAGCAGGAGTCAAGATTCCGGGCGCGTACAGTGCCTCGGATCCGGGTGTTCTCATTGATATCTGGGGCAATTCGTTTAAGGAATACACAATTCCTGGGCCGGCCGTTATTGACTCAAGCTTCTTTTAAGTCGTCCCCCGAATGTTGGATGGAGTTTCGGAGACGTATGGAAGGTAGAAGACGGCGACGGAGTATTGTATCACAATAACTAAGAAAATGGTCTTGTACTCTATACAGGGCAAGAAAAGAATCGTGGAAAGATTCTCTACACACAAAGTCTTCATAAACCAACACACTGTGACCCCTTTTCCTACCCCTATTTCTGCCTTTGCCATAACCCTAACCCGAGGGTAAATGGATGACGCCACCACGAAACTGGACCCTGGACAAACCCTGATTCTCGGGCAGACTGCCGGCCGGCCTGCACGGTGCCCTGTTTTCCTCTGCTCGCCTGCTGCACACCTTTCCGCCGGACATCGCCGGCCGTTTTCCTTCCCAGTTGCACGTTTGCTGCCCCTTTGGAATCAACCCCCAACACTCAATAAACTCCGGCAATCAGCACACAACTGACGGCCACACATGCGGGGTCTCCACTTCCTCAGCCCCGCCTGGATTCGAGCCACAACCACAAGCCGCGCAAACATCCGCAGCAGCCGGAGCCCCTCATTCATCAACCCAACCTTTTCACGTTCACCCTCAACAACGACAACAACAACAACAACAAACTTTTCGCATTCCACCAACGCCAGCCCCGCCAAAACCAAATCCAAAATAACACCGACTACCACCAAAATGTCCCGCCCCAAAACCCAAGAACCCGCCATCACCTCCACCACGGAGCTCGCGACCTCGGAAGCCCGCTGGATCACGCTCCGCAAGATCTCCTACACCGACCAAACGGGCGCGGAACGCACGTGGGAGGTGGCCTCGCGCAAGACGCGGGCCGCGTCGGCGGGCGTCGACGCCGTGGCCATGGGCAACGTGATCCTGCACCCCTCCCGGCCTGCCGCCACCGTGCTGGTCATCCAGTACCGCCCGCCGCTGGACGCCTACACGATCGAGTGGCCTGCGGGGCTGGTGGATGAGGGGGAGACGGCCGAGGGGGCGGCCGTGCGGGAGTTCAAGGAGGAGATTGGGTGGGACTGTGAGGTTGTCAGCGTCAGTCCCGTGCAGGCGGCGGATCCCGGGCTGAGTGATGCGAATATGAAGTTGGCGATGGTGGAGGTGAAGCTGGGCGAGGAGGAGGGGGAGGAGTTGCCTGTGCAGAGGCTGGAGGATGGCGAGCACATCCAGCGGGTGGTGGTGCCGTTGGCGGAGCTGTATGAGAGGTTGGTAGAGTACAGCAAGCAGGAGCGGACGGTGGTGGCGGCCAAGCTGTTCCATTTCGCGGCGGGGATGGAGTTTGCGAAGCAGGGCGCCAAGTATGGGTTGTGAGTAGAGGTTGGGCGCTGCGTTTGGCATGGAGCGAGGAAAACATAGACCACAGAGCCTCTGCTGTCAAACACCCTACGGAACTGAAGTGTCTGGTTTTCCAGAGCCCAATGCCACGAAATTGAACCCACATATTGTGGTTTTCACCCGTCCTGGTTTCGACACTGATCATCCACTACAACTCCCGTGCCGGGCACGGCCCAGTCCCTCCACGGAGGCATATGATCAATGGCCTCGTGACTGCAGAGGTGGAGTAGACCACAGGGATCATCTAGCCCATTGTGGAAAACATGAGCAACTCGTAACGCATTTGGTGATCGAGTGGAAGGGCAGGGGATTTGTTGGAGACGCGGCTGTCATCAGTGTGGAGCAGCGCAACGCAAGCAGATCTGGCCGGAAAGATGGAAGTTAGTCGACTGCGGCCTCAACTGGGAGATTGACACACAGCACCCGATTTATGCCGCCCTTTCAGGCCAACGCCGCAGTTTCCTGCGATGACATCCAGCTCCACGAGCTAGATATTGAGTGGCCGGACGCTTCCATAGGGTCATCAAACTCAAGGGGTATGGGGCCGGGGCTGTGGGCGTTGTGGGAGAGGCCACGGCGCTCGAAAGGGCGAGTTTGCTCTACTCATGTCCACACTGTGCACTGTGCGGGCGACAATTCACGGCGGCTCTCGGGACGAGGAGAGGCAACTTGACGACGGCGGAGCACGGTGTTAGTCCGCTGCTGGCTGCCAGGGCAGTGGGCCGAGAAATGGGCTGGGCCCGGCCGCTCCCTGAACGGGAGATCCTTTCATCTAGCAGGTGAACCCCAACCTCAAACCCAATCGTGAGTCAAGGCCAGGGACGGTTCGGCGAAGGTGTCGAAGTATTCATATGTCACGTTCTTTCTTGACCCAGCCGGATATTGCACTGAAGAGCGGCTTGTCCCAAAGAATATACTGGTATTGGCAATTTTCCATGTTCCCAACTTGTCATCACAAAAACATTAATCTCTACTAACCGTATCGACTCGGCGCTGGAGGCCCCGGCCGATTTGGATCTCGGCGGTCCCGGGCGACACGCGTAGTCCCTTCAGCGCTGCGGATGCAAGAACGGATCCGTTCGCCTGCCTGTTCGTGTAGATGAATCAGAAAGTTGAGCTGCAGGTCAAGACACCGGCCCATGGAGAAGCCGTCTATGATAAGCTCAGGCATCTGCGGGTGGCTGCTGCTGAGAGCCTGACCGCTGTTGCGGGCATGGACCAGGATCTCGAGCGCGCGGGAGTACAGCACATCCAGCCGGGTATAACAGCTCAAAGCCATAAGAGCGGTTGACCGGTCATAGCGTTCTGGCCCCTGCGGTGTACCCTCGTCCAGGGCCCGGATCCGCGTCACAATATCCTTCAGACGGCAAGTCATCTCGAACAGGCTCCCGGTGCTCAAATCGTAGAGGTTCAGTTCGGGCGGACTGGAGTTGTCACCCGGTTGGGCGTCGACCTGTGGTTGTGTGGTGCCGTTATCCGAGACGCTCGCGGTTCGCGATGCCGGCTTGTCCTTCTCCCGATGCAGGGGATGTTGGAAGAGCGCGACGTTGAGCTCGCATAGTTGTGTCAAGAGCGTGATCTGGTCGTCTCCCTTTTCGGTGGTGAAATCCATGGGGTCGTCATCGTCGTCTGGATCCCTACGATTTGTTGGGTCCCCGTTACCGAGTTCGCCTCCAGGGTTGTTGTTGTGCGTTGGAGCAAATACTTCATGTCGCGGGCTAAACGGCCGGCTGACACCGATGGTCGCACTCAGGTTCGGCATGGCAGGAGCCGCGGTCAGTGCTGCAGTTATCGAGCTTCCAGGCGCAAAGAGATTGAGGCCGTCGGGCTCGGGAACCCTGCTTGACTGTCAGTTCTGCCACAGCAAGTAGAGTGGGGGCTACGGAGTTCGTATTTGCTTACCATGGGAGAAAATCGAGAGGGTGAGAGAGCACATTGGCCGAGTTCATTGGCATGTCGGCGGCTTCGTCGCCGGAGCCCGGCGCGGTGGGACTCTCTTCGGTCCAGCTATATAGGCCCTGGCTCTGACCACGGATGTGGCTGCTGCTGCTGCTGCTGGCACTGCGATACTGCCGGAGAGGCCGGCCCATCGGGCGCGGCAGAGGGACGGTGCACACAGCGTTTGCCCGGGCACAACGCTGGCACTGGGGCTCCTTGGGATCCCAGATGCATCGGAGCTTCTGGCCGCGGCAGCGGTCGCACGCGGCCTTCGGCGAATTGCCCTTGCTCATGCTACCGTTTGTGTCGCGCGCGTTCGAGGCAACCATGTCGGGTCGGGCCGGTCAAAGCAAAGTCGGTCGACGTCGCGGTTGGAATGAAATGGGATGTTGTGCAAGGTGTGGCGAATGGGATGCAAGGGGACGAGTCTTAAAAGACCCGTGGACGTTCACTGTTTGCCGCTTGCGAGCACAGCTGCCACAGGCCTGCGGCTTGTGTTTCTGGCGCCTTTGACCATCCCCCACCTCCCGCCGCCAATTGGGGTGGCCAGTGCGTAAGCCCGCTGCGGGTTGCCCCTCCAAGCAGGCCACAGCAGGCCACAGCAGCCCGGCCACAGCAGGCCGTTGAGAAAGCCCGGGCGGCCTTCCTGATGCCTTCGACGCAACATCCCCAAATCCGCCCAAACACAACGCTCTCCCGCACCACCGAAACGACGCCCGCCAATTGGAGTTCATCGCCGTGCTATCGCGTCGAGATCCCTGCCACTGACGCCTTGCCGTGCATCAAAATAAGCTTACAACTCACGATTCGGCCATGCGAGGACAACGAGGCGCTGCATCGCTATCTTCCAGGTCACGATTTCACGATGCGTGCAGTGAGGTTCCACCGGAAGTAACCTTGAAGCGAGCTCTGAACCGAAGGAGGAGAGAGTCCGGCATCTGGCAACAGCGTACCCCTCTGCCGTGACACGCTGTGCGGCCTTTCGCCATCCCTCTTACAGCATCGTGTTGGCTCGAACTGTTCGCTATGGAATTACAACAAGCTAGGTAGGTACGCACCAGACTATACTTTGGTGCTAGGTAGTCCTGATCCTTAGCGTAGCCTCCTTTTACAAGAGATGCTGTGTCGTTGTCTCGGAGAAAGCTTGGCTCGGCTTGGTGAGTCTTTGTCCTTCCCGTCCCAATCGCCCTACCTGGTTCTGGCTTAGTGCAGGCCAAGTTGCACAGAAGGATCGGGTTCCTTGGAAGAGATGCAGTCAACGCCCCCGCCAGTCGACGATCTGGATTCCCAGGCCGAGAATGGGGTCAACATGTGAGACCACGGTTGGCCGAGGAAATGGAGTTCATGGGACACGCGGGCCATGCCGCCATGGCGGAACCAAAAAACGAGCATCCATTGCTCCACGAAATATGACGCAAATCCAACCGTTCGCCGCTATTCGTTGTATCAGCCGAGTTTCTCTGCAGCTTGGGACCGCAGGGCTAGATCCTGCCTCCTGCCTGCGTAGTACTGCATTTCACCATCGTGGGGGCGGCCCGGCCCCTGTTCGCCATCGGAAGCCTGCCGGTGCTCACAGACGACCTGGCCGCCCTCTTTACCCTATCCGGGCCGTTTTGGAGACGAGGTCGCGGAGATCACGAGCTGTCCGGGAATATAAAACAGGACCTCCATCATGTACCTCACCCTCCGCAGTCGGCGGCTCGGTGGGTGGATAGAACGAGCGAGCTATCCCGGTACCAGGCCTTTCACTTCTCCGTGTTCGCATTGTACGTACCAGCTCCGACTCTGAGAGTTTGGTACCGGCCATACCGCGTTCCTTGAGATGGGTAGTGTTGGACGCGAACCAAAGGAAAATGCAACTGTGCTCATCAGCATCTCTCGAACTGCTTAGGGTGCTGTAAGGGTGCTGTACCGGTATGGCGGCTATCCTCTCCACATAAAGTTACTGAGTGAGCTAGAGGGCAAGGGGGGCGAGCCGTTCGTTGAAAGTCATGGCCTGCCTCGGGATCGGCGGTCCTCTCTGGGAGTCAATGTTCTGGGTGAAGGCGTGCGAGCCGCTAGTGAGCACGACGCGCGCAAGTCCGACAGGGCGCTTCGTCAGGGTTCGCACCACGTTGTCACCTTGCCAGTCTCGGGCAGCCTACCCCGCCCGGTAAGCTTTTGGGCGGGCGCAGCTTGTGCGGCCGGCTCGCGCCATCCCTGCAACTCGTCGGAGAAGGGCGTTGCCCCGCTCTTCCGCCCGTTGCCGGGGCGCCGGCTCCGGCATCGCGACCTCTTGGCTGATCCGTGGATTTTGCCGAACTCGAGGGTGTAACGTATTCCGCATGCAGACGCACGTCGTATTCTGGAATGCCATATGGAGAAAGACGGGCGGAACTCCGCGTCTACCGACGGAAACCGAGAAGTCCCTATTCTTTTTCTCTCACTTGGTCTTCATTCTTTTCGTCTTTTCTGTCCAACCCCCTTTCTTTGGTCCTGCTGACGCACAGTTGCTGATGTCCCACAAACAACTGTGTCTTGCAGTTCCTCAAAACAGTAGGTACTCTCGTCTGCTGAGAGCGAGGGATCGCCCCAGTGGCGGCCGAGTTTGCATGTCTCGACGCCCAAGTCTGGCCAAGTCGTTGCGCTGCTGTGATCTTGGTTGAAATCTTCAACCGCCTAATTCGAGTTTGAGGTAGCACTCACGCCGTCACATCAAAAGGTATCAAGATGACTTCCTCACTGACTCTCGAATGATATGGGCAAGAAAGCTTGCTTGCCGAACAGCTCTTGCGGTTAATCGGTGCCTAGAGCCGCCTCCTGAGGTGCTTTTTGAGCAGTCGTCTCTGCCGCCAGAGACTCTAGAGTTAATATCGCCTCCCCGGAGAGCGACTCGGCCTCATGCTCAGTGCACGATGCACAAATCACTTCATATGTAGGTAGCTACGGCAGTCATGGAGATATCGAAAGCACCGTAAATAATAAGGAACTCTGATTTCATGGCCCTTGTTTGTCATATTTATGGCATCAGAAACGGCTGCGATATCCGATGCAGGTGCCAATCTTCGATAGTCCAAGTCCACTCTCCAATTTGCATACGCGCACGACCAGCTTGAAGATTAATTCTTCTCCTTCTCTGATTTGATGTCCAACGCTTCGTCGGACTTGTCCAGGGACGCAGGCAGGATGGTATCTTCTGCTGCTGCCTGGGCTTTGGCCTTCTTGCTGTCCCGCCAAAGAAGATACTGGACGAGGGCGATTGAGGGAACTAGAGTTGGGGAAAGAAACAAAAAGGGTCAATTTCTACAGTAGTTTAAGACGGGACGCGGGAATGAAAACTCACACATAAGGCATTCCAGAGTAATGGACCATGTGTAGCCCGTTTTCGCGGCCGGAAAGTCGGTGGTCTTCCAAACAAAGTTGGGGGCCTACAGCATGCAATTGTTGGTCCTACACTTCCAGGTTGTGTGACGAGGGTTTGGAGCATGACTTACGATCGCCTCGACGATGTAGGCAAAATCATTGGCGGCAGCAAGGATGATGGCCCGCTTCTCGGTATCGTCGGAGCAGATTTCGTTGATCCAACTCAAGATCAGGGGACCCCCGCCAGCCTAGGTAGACAGGATTCCCAGCGTCAGTGCGTTTTTCGTAACAGACAAAGTAATGAGCAGCAAGGGGAGGAGGAAGAAGTACGTACGCCGATGTAACTAAACCAATAGAATATCATGCGGCCAGTAACATTTTCATAGAGCGGCATCTGCCTCAGGGTTATGGCGGAGCTCAGCTGCGCCTGTGTCAGCTGAAAATTTAACACTCACATGAGACTGCAGCACATACCATGAAGAGAGCACCCAGGTAGAGGAATGGCCACCGGGCGCCGCGGAAGACTCCGTCCGAGAGCCAAGCCCATGAGAGAGCCATTATAAGGAAGATACCATACACCGGCAAGGGCACTATAGCATCACGCTTCTGGTCAGTGCCCATCACTCAACCAGCATTGCTGATCAGATTTCAAGGTTTTTCTCTTACATTGGTTGATTTCTGTAACAGTGAACGTTCTGCCTGGCACGGGGGCAGGGGTGGCGTTGAAACTCTTCAACCAGTAGCCGATGGCGTTCTGGATGTTTCCGTTGTTCCAGAGAATGTAGATCCAAGCTGATGACTGTTAGCTCGCCCTTCTTCAAAAATCAACGTCAAAGGGAGAATAAAGACTCACGGAGCAAGTACGTGTGCCAGCTCAGGAGAATTTTGCGGGCCTTCGCCTTGGTCCACTCCTGCTTCCCTGCACGGCCAACGGACGCCATTCTCTTGATAGAGAGCTCATGCTCCCTCTCGGTAATCCACCATGTCTTCTCTCCACTCTGAGGCAGGTTGGGGAGGAAAATAAAGGCGAGAAGCGCGAGGGGGATGGTGATAATCCCATCGATGATGAACAACCATTGCCCTGGGTGAACAAAGTCAGTTTTTTCATCCAGCAACATACATCCAATCCATGGAAGAAGAGCACTCACAGCCCTTATAGCCGTTAACCCCGTTCAGGTTCGTGTATGCAGCCGCCTGCAGAAAGCCACTGAACATCTGTCCGACAGTGCCCGCAGTCCAGAAGATCATGGCACGTTTCCCCAATTCGCGAGGAGTGTACCATGATCCGAGAAGGTAGTGAATTCCAGGGTAGAAGCCAGCTCTGCCGCAGCCGCAGGTTAGTTTGAGGGCGAGTGCAGGGGTGCAGGGGAAGCGTACTCCAAGAAACCGATGAAGAATCGCAGAGCGTAGAGAGCATGGTAATCTTTCAGAGACGCAGCAGCGATGGTGCCAATGCCCCACAGCAACTCAAGGGCGGGAATGGCCCATCGCGGCGAGACACGGGTCAGGAGAAGGTTGAACGGGATCTGACCGATCACGTAGCCCGCGGTCCAGATGGATTGGCCTAGGCGCACGGTTAATCAGAGCCGATTCACACAGATTGAGCAGGAAATCGTACTTGTAACCAGTTCATTGCCATACATATCCAGATCCTCCTTCATCCCGCTGAGGAAGGCATTGTTGACATTGGTCTGGTCGAGGTTCTTGAGAAAGTAACCGATGGAGGCGAAGGTGAGGACAAAGGCGTCAACCTTGAAGAGAAGCCGGCGCTGGTCCTGTGGGAGCTCCCACGTGTCCCAGATGTAACCTTTCCATGTCTTGATGGGCTGGGCCGCTCGTGCGTCCGGCGAGTCGTCAGCACCGCGTCCGGACTCGGAGTCGACGATGCTGATCTCCGGGTGTTGGCCCATATTGGCGGCTCGGCTCGGCTCTCACGGAAAGACAAGGGCGGGGTTCCGGTTCCAAATTGCGCAGGTCGTATATTTGGTGTGTCGGTCCCTTGAAACCTACTGGTGGAACATGAGACATTCACAGGGACGTCGGCAGTGCTTATGTGCCCGACGTGCCATCGAGGCCAGCCACGTGGTGATCATCACCATGCATGTTGCCATGGCACCCCTCAATCGCGCCAACTGCTCTCATAGGCACATTCAGGGTCTTATCACCTATCCTAGTGATCACGTCAAGCAATAAAACGCAGTTGGTTGTGGTTCCATGCTGGTGTTTTCGGCGGAAGTGCCCGAAGAAGTGGCCGAACTGACTCAAAAGTGGCCGAATCTCCCAACCCCCGGCGGAGTTGATTTGCTCAAACTCTCGACATGGATTTCGCAAGACCCAACCGCCGCGGTCATCGTTAGCCGTCAATAATGACAAGAGTGTCGCTCCCCTGGCCCCTCACTCCGGTGCCTTCGAGGATATCCTTCTCGCGGGTGGCCGAGCAGTCGACAGGGTCAGTCAGTGTGAAATGTCCAAGTGTGCATCTTTCCAACCTTCAGAGTTACATAAGCGTGCATTCGGCCACAAACCCAAACTCAGCCGTTCCCAAATAAGGCGACCAATACCATGTGGTTGGTTGGCTCTCGTCACATGTTCGGCTCGTCTGAGCGCCCCCAACCCCGCGCTCTGCCGTTCACACCCTCAGACCTGATGCGGGGGCTCAAGCACAAGACACCGAAAGTGGCTGTCAAGCGAGTTCAGCTATCGGGTGATACCAAACCGTCGGTAATTGTGATCCAGGCCTCGCTGCAGGTCGGTCGTCACAGCTGGGACCAATGGTGTCGTCTGGCTTGACGATGGAGGGAATGATGCATCTGAGCACTCAACTAACGTCAACAGTACCCTGTCACTGCAGTGAGCGGCCCCAAAGCGAAATAGGCAAACTCCGCTTGGCGTCTCGCGCGTCAACCTTCTTTTGACGTCCACCAAATCCAGGTGCTTAGGTAAGGTGAGAAAGCGAAACATCTGATGGGGTTGGTGGCAAGATCCACCGCTGGGAAGTTAGCATCGAGACTGGGGAGCAGATCCATGAGTCGCCCGACCGGCGACCAGGAGTCTGACCCTAGATGATTGCAGATCTTGTAGAGAGACTTCTTGTTTTGATCTCTTGGTGAATTTTCTTACCTGACTTCAAGTATTCTCCACAGCCTCCTGAACTTGGTAGCACGGCTACTTGGGGGTGGATATATATCCTGGACGAGGGGATCGGTATCCGATATCACGGCAAGGTTGAGGCTGGGCAGAGGGTGTAGACTAAAAGGATACACCAACACTCCAGATTCGAGAATTAGTGGCTAGGCACCTCATGCGGATGGGGGTCACAAGAGTTCCAGACCAAGGAGTACCAAGATAGTTACCTTACTGTCGCGTCTATATGCGACAACCACAAATGTAGTAGCAGACTATAGCTAATGAACATGCCCTTGAGAGGTGGTTGAAGATTTGTTGATGGAGTTGAATAGACCTGACATTTTGGTGCGTTCTGGTCGATAGGCTCTTGTCAATTGGGTAGATCATCGCTTACTAGAAACATGATGTGAGAGTCTCCCCCTGGCTGAAGGGCGACTAACTCCTCCCCTTGAGTTTTCTACCCAAGAGACAGACACTACACGGATATCTTCACAACAAGCTTCTGCGCACTGATGTTCCCATCTTTCAGATCCCCCAGCCCGCGTATCACCGCCTCCGGCCATCCACCCCGGGCTTCAGGAGCTACAACCTTTACGGGATGACTCTTAAGCTTTCCCAGGCCGATGAGCTCCTCCGCCAGAGGATACCAAGTACGAGCAAACGCACGAGCCGATGGGTCGGCAGGCTGGCTGTAACCCTCACCTAACTGGAGCGGGCGCCCGAACATGATGGGACCCATGACCCAACTCGGCTTGACGACCTTCCGTGACGCCGCGATGCTGTCCGGGTACTTCTCCAGGGCCACGTACCGGCCGCCGGCACGCCCAATTGCAGCGTAGCACAGTGCCGCCGATTGTGCGGTCCCGATACAGTCAAGTGCAAAGGACAGCGCGGAACCGGTGTACCGTTTGATCTCGTCGGCACACGTCTCGCGGTGGTAGTCGAACGCTGCCGCCGCCCCGTACGACGTCACCAGCTCCACGTTGCGTGGAGAACAGGTTGTGATTGGAATGTATCCAGCCCTGTCGGTAATGGTAAGTGGTTTGTTTCAGCAGTAAATGATCGTCCCCTAATCATTGTCACAAGAAAAGGGGCAAGGAGCAGAAGCGGAAAAGGGCCCTACAGTCGGAGAGTTTGCAGCGCCATGGTGCCACAGGCAGTGCTTCCTCCGTACACGAGTACCACCTTCTTTAGATCTTCTTTGCTGAGCTTGCCGGCTTTGCTCCACTCGTTATGACCATTGGCAGTCGCCGCAGGGGCGGTATCGTTGCTATTCTTGCTGATGAGCTTGATTGCGCCTGCGTCGAGGGCCAACCTCCCGTCGCCAAAGAGACAGAGCGCAACTGAGCCGTGCACGCTGCCGCCAACCGAGGCGGCTGTCTCCCAGTCCCAGTCGTCAGGAATATGGCACAGCATAACCGGATCGGCCTCGACAAACTCGGCAAAGGCGCCCCAGTCGGGGGCGCCTGGGTTACTGCCGTACACGACGCCAAAAACGCGATCACCGGGTGCCCAGCGGCGGGGAAGTTCGCAGTTTCCGGGCTCTTCGTTGGCCTTCTCACCGACTTGCACCACCTCCCCCGCGAAGTCACACCCGGAGGTTAGCCCTGCTATCTTGACGCGGGCTGGAGTCTTGTGGTCCGTCGGGTTGAGAGCCACAGCCCGTACGCGCACCAACACTGAAGTCGGGCCGCATTTTGGCACTGCACGGTCGTGTGATACAGCATGCTTCCCTTCGGCCGTGGTGATGACGGCCGACTGCGTCGACGGGGGCTGTTGCTGGGTTCGACCCATGTTCGTGGTGATGCTGAATGTTCAATGTGACGCTATGGGAGTTCACTCGTGGCTAATAGAGAAGACCACTGAGCTCTGATTGTCGCGGCGTGGCCAAAACTAGATTGTGTGTATCTTTGGTGGCGGTCTCGGGCATGGTGAGGGCAGGCAAGAAACCAACACTTGAGCGATGCCGACTTGAAGATAAAAAATCGAGCTTCACATGGATAAGGCTACAAACGTAAGTCGCATCTCTCGGAGCCCCTGCCAGCTTACTGATTGGCAGTAAGCCGATCACGGCCGTGGGGCGGACAGGTTCCGAAGGTCACTCACGTAGGCCCGATGGAGCTTCGGTCACTTTTCACCCCGTTCCGCTTCTGCCGAGAAAAGCCAGCCGGAGCCCTCCGAGCCTCCGGTTGCGCGAAGGTGGGTCAAATGCAGTAGTGAAACCCCCGGGCTTCGGTCGGACATGACGGAGACCCCACACAATAAGCGTCACACGTCACCTTCGTCCTTCAGCTAGCGAGGCTGGTCGTATCAGCGAGTATTACCTGAGCATCTGAGTCTGATAATAGCCACTACAGTAGATGGCACGGCGCCCAGCCTGTATTGGTTCGTCACAGCACCAGTCCCAGATGTGAAGGACGTCACGGTTTTGCTGTTTGTGCTCTGTGCCTGTCCGTCTTCATGACCTCGAGTCCGGGTCCCGGACGGGGCGTGAACACCGATAGCAACCAACCATTTATCATTCCATGTGGTTTAAGGTCGCTCTATGGCTGGAAATCTGTGTCTGAGCGTTTTTCTCTATTATGTAAACCGATCCGATGTGTGCCAACTGGAATGTCTGAAGATGTCATGATACAACCGCTGCTCTCGTGTATTGCTGCGGTGGCCCTTCCTTGTCCAGAGGAAAAGCATGACCGAGCAAGAGAAGCCAAAAGAAAAACATTGAAAGACCAGGTTGCCTAAGACTACCCAGCCTATGCACCGCACCCCTTTGCGCTCTACGCATGCACCTTCTCTTGTGTCTCGTTCCCATTTTGGTTCTCGCCCTCGATCTTGTTCTCCTCCGTGTCGTCCTTGCTTTTCTTCTCTTCGAGTCCGAATTTGGTGTTCAATCTTGACCGCAAGGTCACCTCCTTCTCGAACCAGACCAAAAGCCAGCCCAGCCCGGCGAAGCCGATGCCCACGTACCAAACTACGCGAATCGACTACTTGTCAGTCAGTAGGAGCTCTCAAGTGTGGACATCAAAGATGAACGGCCAACGTACCGAGCTGAAGATGTCAATAACCGCCGCGCGAGAGGCTGGGTCCTGAATGCTGTCGAGGAAAGTCTGCGTAGCATACTGGTATGCTCTACCGCCGGTTAGGAATGGGGTCAAAGTCTCGTCGCCCAAACTGGCGGCCCTCGAGCTGACTTCGTTGTCGAAGATGGCGGCAGGAATGGTCACACCCCATACGGTAGCAAAGGCTCGGACAAAGGTCCAAACACCGGTCGAGAGAGCGACAAGGCTTTCGTCTAACGGTGCCTGCATGGCCGGCAGCAGAATGGCAATCATCAAGCCGGAGCCAATGGCGCAGAGCAACTGGAAGCAAGCCCAGGCAGCCGTGCTCGAGTTTTGGTCGAGGAGGCTGAAAAGACCAAACGAGAGGGTGACGATGGCCATGCCGATGAGATGCAACGGCTTGTAGCGGCCCGTCTTGGAGAGAAGTGTGCCACCGATGATGGCGAACGGAAACAGCCCGGCAAAGAGGGGGAGGGCATCAACGCCTGACCAAAAGGCCGATTTGCCCAGAACACCCTGCAAATAGATCGGGATAAAATAAAAAGCCCAGTATGTGCAGAGGGTTGTCAGAAAGGTGACGGCGAGAACAGTGGCAGCCGTCCGCTCGACGATGGCGCCCTGTGGGAGGGAGGGATTCTTTGCGATCGTCCACTCGTAGGCCAGGAATAGGCCATAACCGGCAAAACCAAGAATGAGCGGGACGAGAACGTTGGCGGATCTCCACGGATACTCGGTGCCTCCCCAGGTGACACCAATGAGAACGGCAACGGTGGAAGCGATGAAGATGGCATTGCCAGCAAAGTCGATGCGTGCGATCTTCTCGGTCCAGCTTCCCGGCGGCGGCGAGGCCACACGCAGGAAGAAGAAGAGGGCAACAAGCGATGCTGTGGTGTCGGTGTTAGTCAACCATTCTTCTGTATGTGACTTCCACCAATGCCAGGGATGGACTCGAGGGTGAGTGTTGGTTTTAGTGGACTTACTTCCTCCAATAGGGAGGTTGATGTAAAAGACCCAACGCCAAGTGCTGCGCTCGGTCAAAAGGCCGCCCAGGAAGGGTCCCAACGCGGCGCCGACGGCAGAAACCATCTGAACAATGGCCATGTACTTGCCGCGCTCGCGGAGAGGCACTAGATCGGTCAAAATAATGTTGATCATCAAAGCAATTCCACCGCCGCCGAGACCTTGGCTACATGGTGTGCCCACCAATAAGTGTCAGTGGTCGACGAATAGTATGCTCGCAAGGGGTAATGGAACGAATGGGAGCACTTACACAACACGGCCGCCAATCAGCATGGCCGGGGAGTTAGCACCACCGCAGATGCCGCTGCCCAGCGTGAACAAGGCAACCGAGATCAGGGTCAACCAGCGGCGACCGAAAACGTTGGCGGCCTGAGCCATGAGCGGCAGCATCACCATCGTAGCGAGAAAGTAGCCATTGGGAACCCAAATGAAGCTGCTGCCGCCGCCGAGCTCAGCCGTGATGGTGGGCAGAGCACTGGTGATGATGGTGCCCTCGATGGAGGAACATAGCGCGGTGAAGGCCAAAGAAGCCACAATGCTCCAGAATCGAAGCGAATGGCCAGTGCTGGGCGCAGGCTCATCTTGCTGCTTTGCAGAGGCAACGTTGTTGTCCTCTGACTGCGTCTCGTCTGGTGTGGTGGGCGTGTCCGCCGGGGGCGGATTTGCGGCAGGCATTCTTCTTGGCTGGCCAGGCGATAAGACGGGCGTGCACACGGCTGACTGGACTGAGAAGATACGTCAAACCTGCATGTGTTGTGTGAAAAGCGGAAAAAGCAGCCAGAGGAAGCCTGGGCAGCAAGAATTTACACGGCATTCTCGATAACACACGGCCTGGTCTCCACCACTTTCGGCCAACCGCTCAGCCACTTTCGGTCACTTTCGGCCACTTTCGGCCACATTTATGGGGGGCTTCGGCGGACCAAGCCTCCCTTGTTTGCCCCCCGCGTGCCGTCTTTGCCTTCTTGCATGCCCGTCAATGCACGTGGGAAGAGTTGCTCAATTTGGCATTGTGTCACTCACCGGTTTGCTTACCAAGTATTTCATTTCAGGGCTCTTTCGGGCACTCTCCACTGTGAGCTCCCGAGGCGAAGGCCGGGCCGAAACGCTAGCCGAGCCGGGCATCCTTCCAGTTGTCCGGCGACCCGGTCTCTTTGCGCTCGTTCATGATCTCGGCCGATAATGTCCCTGCGGCGGACTCGGGAGCGTCGCATAGCCGGACGAACACTGAGAACATCATAATGTTTCGCCAGTGATAGGTAGTGTAGTGCGTCCAACCAAGCTGGAAGAGAGTTGTAACTTGCACCTCCCTCAGATTGTCTCCCGTCGTACTCTTGTTGTTTCCGTCGATCAGCAAAGTACTCAAGCCAGACCAGTAATACCATCATAACGACCGTGCTTTGTCATGTATCCCTTTTTCACATACTCGCCCAACCGTCACTATTTCGAGTACAAATGGTACAACCTTGAGCTGCTGCGGCTGCTGGGCGCCGCGCCATACGGGGGATGTGATGCCGCCGAGTTCCTCGAGCTCGTCGCCTCGCTCAAACCCAATGACGCCGACGACTGGAATCGCAAGTTCTTGGCTTTGGCCGAGCGGACACAGAGTTGGGGCGAGGAAATGCAGAAGAACGGCCACCGGGCGGCCGCAAAGGGCGCCTTTCTGCGCGCCACCAACTACTTCCGCTGCGCGCAGTACCTGTTCCCGATCATGCCCGAAAAGGACCAGCAGCATTTCCTCGCTCTCTACCACCGCAGCGTCTCAAGCTTCGAGCAGGCGACAAAGCTGATGGACCACGAGGTGCGCCGAGTCCGCATCCCCTTCCAGCCGCCCGAGTATCGCGCAGCGCCCCTGAAGCTGCCGGGCTGGCTGCATCTGCCCTCCGACTCCCAGCGGCTTCGCGGACGCGCCACGCCTATTCTCATCTGCATCGGCGGCGCAGACTCGACGCAGGAGGAGCTTTACTTCCTGTCGGTCGCCGATGGGCCGCCTCTGGGCTACGCGGTGCTCACTTTTGACGGCCCGGGTCAGGGTCTTGTCTTGCGCGAGGACAGCGTGCCCCTACGGCCAGATGGCGAGGTTGTCGTGGAAGCCGTCTTGGACTTTCTGAGGTCGTATGCGGACGAGCACCCCGAAGCAAACCTGGATCTGAATGCCATCGCTATTACAGGCCAGTCCCTGGGTGGTTACCTCGCCCTGCGCGGCGCCGCGGACCGCCGTATCAAGGCGTGCGTCGCCGTCGACCCCATCTACGACTTCTACGACCTTGCCATGTCGCGCATGCCAAAGTGGTTCATGTGGCCGTGGGAGCGCAACTACATGGGAGACGGATTTGTCGACTTCGCCGTCGTGGAGCACTCGAAACTCGACGTGGCTACCAAGTACACCTTCGCGCAGGGCGGCCAGATGTTTGGGAGCTCCAACCCAGCGCAGATGATCCGCGACATGAAGCAGTACACATTCCGTCTGGACAAGACTATCACGGCCAACAACAACACCAACAACAAAGCTCGCGGCAATCGGGACTATCTGGAATGGGTCCGGTGTCCTGTCCTGGTGACGGGTGCGGCGGGTGACCCGAAACTATTCCTGCCGGAGATGAGCACGTCGGCAATCATGCGAAACCTCCTCAGCGTCCCCGAAGGAGACAAGGAGCTCTGGATTCCGAGTGCGTGGTCCGAGGGCGGCGCCCAGGCCAAGTCTGGAGCATGGCCTCTGCTGCAGTACCGGACGTTCAAGTTCTTGGATAAGAAACTGGGCATCGAGAGAAAAGCGGGACAGAATGGGTTTCATGAGAACGGGTTTGTCATCAACGGATATCATTGATTGTCGGTCATGAAGGTAAGATACCGTGCAAGGAAGCAGCAGGAGTTAGGGTTCTTAACATGTCACACTTATGATATCGCATTTCCTATGCTCAAACTATTGATTTCATGAGAACCCTCGAGGAAGTGAAAGGTGGCATGACTTATGATGCCATAAATCACAGAGGTATGTTTTGGCCGTAGCAATTGTGTTCTGAAACTGCTCCAACTTTCAGTGACCTAGGTCTAGGGCCTTTGGCAGGCACTGGGTAGGTGCCGAATTACCTTGTACGAACTCAGACCATGCCAGCCAGAGTACTTGGGATTGATCGGGTTGTCATAGCTAATCTGATCACATGGTAGAAACGACGAACGAAATTCTCACCTGTGATCAAAAGTTGTTTATTCCGGACGACAAAGCAAATTGCAATACAGGAGTCTAAAGTTTCCCCCAGAAGTATCTCCGAGTACTCACTTGAATACAAGATTTATTGTGAGAAACAGGGGGTGTTGCTCTTGAATTCTGACAGTCTGACCCGACTAGATACGCAGATACCTACGATAAGTAGGTAAGCAGCTACTGCTTGGTCTAGCCCCTTGTCTTCTCTTGCATGCCCCAAGCGAGAGTCGCGAGTCGGGGAATCACGCGGCTCTCCTAGCCGTTGACCCGTGCCAACCACCAGATGAGAAGTCCTCCGCCTGCTCATAAACCAGACTCCCTTCATCACACCACCGAAAATGTCCCATAGCACCTCTCAGCAGAAGAACTTTCGACGACTCTTAGGCGCATGCCAGGGTCTTCACAGCACCTCTAAGCCTGAAGACTCCCGACGACGTTCACACGGACGCCGGGATTCTCGGGCAAGACACCGACGAACAACTCCTGTACCAGGGTGACGTCGTGCTCCGTGGTTCCTGGGGCGATCTTCATGTCAACCGTGCCAACCAGCGCGGCTATGGTGAGGTAGAGCTCCGCAAAGGCAAGGTTGATGCCCGCGCACATCCGGGTGCCCTTCCCAAACGCCACCAGGTACCTCTGGGCATCAGTGGGCTTGCCGTCCTCGCTCCAGTACCGCTCCGGAATGAACTCAGCAGCATTCGGGTAGATGGATTCGTCTGTGTGCACCAGGTACGAAGACTGGCCAAAGGTGGTGCCGCGGGGGATGGTGTACCGGCGTCCGTTAGGGCTCTGGTATTCCAGGTCTTCATCCGGGGCGATGCGCACGAGGCGACCGGCGACACCATGTGCCAGGCGTGTACCCTCGTGAATAACGCAGGTCACGTACCGGAGCTGCTCCAGTTGCGCGACAGTGGGCAACGGGGAGTCTGGCGTAGGCATCAGGGTGCGGATCTCCTCGAGCACGCGGGCCCGAATATGTTCCTTGGTCAGGAGATGGTAGAAGATGACAGTCAATGTGCGGCTCGTGGTGTCGAATCCAGCTGCAATCAGCGTCATGCCATCGGCCTGGAGCCTCTTCTCCGTCTTCTCATGTGCCGGTAGGACGTCGCTCCGCATCATCGAGTGAAGCACGGTTCTCGAGTCGGCATCATCCGTCTGCGAGTACTTGCCGCTTGCCAGATCGCGAATCGCTTCGTTTCGGGCCTCGGACGACAACTTGTCGGCGAGGTCAAGAAATGCCCCCGTAGTCGACACCAAGCCGCTCCAGCCGAGAACCCACCTCGGCAGCGAGATCGCGGTGCGCGCAAGAGTGGGGAATGTGCGGCCCAGAGGGTTGATCTTCACGCCGACCCCCATCAGCTGGTTCAATTCGCGGCCCAGGTCTTGGCGGTCAAGCGCTCCGAAACAGCGATTGAAGCAATACTGCGTGATAATGTCTGTCAAGGGGGGAGTGTGTTAGCTTGGGCAGAATTCGTAGCCAAGTCAATTCTGAACTGGCTGGGGCTCTTTCAGGAGGTCGTTACTCACCCAACGCCATGCCACCGAAAGCATCTTTGAGATTCACGGTGACTCCGCCAGCGCGTTCGAGCAGCCTCTGGCGTAGCAAGAGGACCTTCTCCCTCACTCTCGGCTCAAGCTCTTGGACTTTGCGTTTGCTGAAGTAGGTGCCGAGACCGGCTTTTCGGAGGCGGTGATGGTCATGGTCGAGCGTGATGAACATGCTCTGGTCGCCCACAGCTCCAAGACCGTTCATCCAGTACCAGATCGGGGACTTGTCCCGCCGATGCGTCGAGGAGCCGTACATCTCCTTGTAGAACCGGGCATCGTTGACATGGATCTCATCGGGTCCGATGCGCACGATCGGGCCATACTTGGCGTGCAACTGTTCAAGTTTGAAGATGAACTGGCCTTGATGCGGGAAGAAATCGTAGTACGATTGGTAGTAGTATGTCAGAGCCGCGAGTTTCGGCCCAGGAATATGAGCGTTGCGGTGGAAGAAAAGCCGGTGGATTGAAAGCGCCACCAAGTACAAGGCTGAGGTAGCAGCAAGTCCAACGGCAAGCGCCAACACGGCGGGCGTTTGCAGTCCTAAGATGCTCGGGGATGCCATCTCGGTCGTATCTCAGAGCGTGTGCTGGCTGAGGAAAGGGGCGATCGTGGTATGCCGTCCATAAGTGTTCTGCGCCCTGGAATGGCACAGGTAGGTATATTCTGTATCGATTTCGAGGACTCTGTGTTGGAGGACCCGGACAACAATTGTGCCGCTCTCGGCGTCGGTCACAGCAGCAGTGCCGGCCCTGGGACTCCGGCATCAGCCGCACGGAGTCGGCCGGGACTGGTCGCCGGATCATCCAGCCGAACCCGCTTGCCGAACCTTAGCCAATCACAAAATGTGGCCGAAAAGTCCGGAACACCGCCTGATGCCCGTTACGTTCCATTCATTCCTTTCTCACATTATCAAAGTTGACCGGTGTAATCGGAATGTCAACGAAGTGCAGAGAGCCGACAGCTCCACCGTCTTCATGGAGCATATCCCAGCCCCCGGGGTTTCTAGAATGAGCTGAGGTCCTTTGGGAAACCGAGCCATCAGACGCAATTTACACAGGAGAAGATGACCAAGATCTTTGCGACCGGCGTCACCGGGTACATCGGTGGCGATGCCGTTTACGCCATTCTGGCTGCGCATCCAGAGTATGAGGTGACATCCCTTGTGCGAGACAAGACGAAGGGGGCTCAGGTGGCCGAAGCCCATCCCAGCATCAGAATCATCTACGGAGACCTGGACGACAGCACGCTTCTCGAAGAAGAAGCCGCCGATACCGACATAGTGTGCAGTACGTTTTATGGCGGTATCTCCTCACTCTTGAAAGGGTTCGAATGGCGAGTGCTGATGCCGATGGGCGTTACAGATTTTGCCCATGCAACCCATGAGCCATCGGTTCAGGCCCTGGCAAAGGGGCTGGCGCGCCGCTCCCGCCCTGGACCAGGGTTTCTCATTCACACAATGGGTTCCGGAACCGTGATCTACGATGACGTTATCCAAGGCCGGTACGGTCAAGGCACGGACAAGATTTTCAACGACCTGGAAGGCCTGGCTGAGGTCCTCTCTGTGCCTGACTTTGCCCGCGCCCGCGGCGCTGAGAATGCGGCGCGAACTGTCGGCACGTGGTTTCCCAAGCGCGTGAAAACGGCCGTCGTCTCCACCGGATCAGCCTATGGCCTCGGAAGAGGCATCCTGAAGTACCGCCCAACTGCAATCCACGAGCTGGCGCGGTCTACCCTCCAGCGGGGCCGCAGCGTCGTGGTGGGTGAGGGCAAGGCTGCTTGGCGGCACGTTCATATCCATGACCTCTCGGACTTATACCTAAAATTGGTCGAGCATGCCGCCGCCGGAGGAGAAGAAACTGGAGCTGGCCCGGCGGTCTGGGGGGGGACGGGAGGGTACTACTTCGCCGAGAATGGAGAGCACGCCTGGGGTGAGCTGGCACGGCTAATCTCTGAAGAGGCAGCCGCTCAGGGATTCTCGACTGTGCAAGATCCCGAGGTTATTAGTCCAAAAGAGGCAACTGAGCTTACGGCGCTGGGCCAGTTCTTTTGGGGATGCAACGCCCGAGTGGAGGGGAGGCGGGCGAGGCAGGCACTTGGTTGGAAGCCCTATCGCCCCCCTCTCCGAGATGAGATCAAGTCCATCGTTGCAACTGAGGCGGAAAAGCTTGGATTGAATGTGTAATTAACGGTAGTGAGGTACTGGCGTGAAGAAACGCTTTCTATTATCTACTCATTCTGGGGACAGAAATGTGCGTCATGTACTTGAGGGACCCAAGCGAAGGCATCATGAACCCCTTATCTGAGTAACAAATAAGCCTTACATTCAAGCATTCGATGATAGCGTCACCTAGTCTCAAGTCTGTTCCATGTAGTGCTGGAAATTCACGGATATTGCGAAACGAGGTGAGCGAGTTCACAAACAAGCGGACGCCCGGGATACTGAATCGATGAAGAGATGACTTGCCACATGACAGCTACTATGACTGGTCAAGCTTCTATCGACCTCAAATTCTATGGTAACACCATGACAACACAACGGTTGTATAGATGCCCGTCTGATGCCGTTTGCGAGGGCCATCAAGGCTTGAAAATTACCTTTTGGGCCCGCATCTCGCTGAAGAGCGCATACCCTTCCACTGCGTCTGGCAGGCTCATGATCTTATCGAACATAAACCTGGTTATTATTATTAGCGTAAGCAAGCTCGAAAAAAGAAAGGTTATAAGTTGTTAGCCTACCCGAAAAGATGCTGCGTCTTAGCCAACACCGCGAGAGCGTCAGGGAAAATCGACCGGACTGGGCACCTGCCCATCTGGACGTGCACATTTTTGCTACAGTCCAGGTCAGTGTGCGGCTCGCGTCATATTCTTCGTTTTTTTGTACTTACTCATATCCTTCCGAAGCGGTGAACGGCATCTAGCCCCGGTCAGTCACACTCCACCACAGTTGCATCTTCAGGGGCGGGGGTTGCCCACCGGTGAATTATGGACCCCGATACTGCTGATGGTGCCGAAGGGCCGGACAATATCGTATGCCGTTCTCAATGCAGGGCTAAGGCCGACCACTTCAATGACAACATCGGCTCCTCTTCCCTCCGTTACCTCCTTGATCCGTTTCTGGATGTTTTCATGGCCGTCTGCAACGTTGAGTGGCTCGGCTCCCAGACTTTTCGCGGCTCGGAGACGACTCTCCACGGCGTCAATGGCAAAGAGGTGCTTGGGCTTGTATTGGAGTGCCGAAACGATGGCGCTGAGCCCGACTGGGCCGCAGCCGATGACCACGGCCGTGGCTTCGGTGGGATCTTGTGTTCCCAGCCCGGCGAACCCGCTCTGAGTGCCAAAGAACCCAGTGGGAAACACGTCGGCCATGAGCACAAGGGCGTCGTCGCTTATCTCTGGGGGCGCCTTCAACACTGTGCTGTCGGCCAGCGGCACTCGCACATACTCTGCTTGACCACCTGGAAGGCCTTCGGTACCAAACACCAAGCAGTGGAGACACCGCGACGAGAACCCGTTCTTGCAGTAAAAACACTCTCCGCTACCAAAGCCTTGGGTTAGGGAGACGTACAATTGCAATTCGCCAGACGCACTCACCAGGAGACGGTAAACGGTGCAACGATCTTGTCGCCGACTTGCACTGTCTTGACATCCTCGCCTGCCGCCACTATGATGCCTGTAAACTCGTGCCCCATGACGAAACCCGTTGTTTTCGTCAGTTCGTTGCCACGAAAGAGGTGAAGATCTCTATGCGCTGATTAGCATTCGAGCATCTCCTGTGAATGCCATCGCATTTGGGATGAGAGTGGATGGCACGTACGAGCCGCAAAGACCAGCAGCCTGCACTTTGACGATGATGTCCCCTCCGTGTTGGACTAGATGGTGTCAGTCATGCAATCCTTTCGCAAGAAATGTTTCCAAGAGGGCGGGCGGGTGGTATTCACTCTTCGGTGTTGGCCGTTTTTGTATGGAAACGTTGTGCGGCCCGTCAAAAACGACAGCAGTCATGGTGTCCGGGATCTGCGTCATCTTGGCTGAGTTGACCAGTGCGACCGTGTCTGTTGGGTTAAGGCTGGGGTACTTCTCGGAGGGATACTCCTCATACATCATAAAGATCCCGCACAGTTAACAATGGAGAAGAAAGCACCAACTGTGACTGCTTCTAGGTACGGAAGGGGGCGACGGTGGAAGCCTATGGATGTTGAAAAAGAAGTGATGGCTAGAGGGGGGATGCATTCGCCGGGGTGGAACCTCGGTGCCCGGTCTTTAAGAGTTTTCGGTTTATGCAAGCTTCTTTCGGCGATTTAGAACACGCCCCATTCGGCGCCTTCGCCCGGAATAAGCGAACGTTGTTCCGGAGGAGCGTTGCCGCTATGGTGGACTTACGTATCAAAAAAAAAAAAAAATAAGAACCGAATGAGCGGGATTTGCCCCTGGTTTTGCTGACGGAAAGGAGTCTTCGGACTATGTGGGTAAAAGGGGTGGTGGGAATAGGCCCGGGCATACAACAGGCAAGAGGGTATTCTCAGTTCTCAGTTCTCGGTGGAATTGTACAGTTCAGAACACCACTGGAATTGATTGGGAAAATCATTTCATTGTTATCAACATACGAGCTCCCTCTTCAGGTTCCGGATTGAAAACCTGTCTCCCCAGGCGTACATTTCTTGCCCACGTTCCGGATTGTGCTCAACTAAGGACCTAGGTAGCTACCTGGTAGTTTGCCTAATAAATAGGTACCTAGGATTTCTTCAAGTGTTGGTCTCCAGCAAGTTGATACGACCCAAGGTGAGGACAGCGATCAGCATGCAGATGAAGAAATACACCTTCGTGAAGCCCTCTGTGATATTCCTGTGAGTCGAGGATCAAGACCAAACTGGAGGGAGATCACTTACGCGGCAGCACGCAGACATCGGAGAATTGTACCCCCCGATAGACATCCTCCCCCACTTTCCCCCCCTTTATCTCGCCCAAAAAGGCGGTTAGGCCGGTATCACTGCTTCCGAACAGATACTCAAAAGCCTTGCGCCTGTGGGTGAGCTCGAAACGATATTCCTCGCCGGTTTCACTAGTGGTGAAGTGCAGGATGGCGCCGGTGCTGGTGTCGTCGAACCGGCCGGCGAAGCCTGTGTTGTATGTTGGAGTCCAGCGCACCGTCTGCTTCGGCTTCTTGTCGTCCTCGTGGATGTAGCGCAACGCACGCTGCAGTGTCGAGGCCGACCGGGGAGTGGCGTAGAGTTCCTTGCCCCCGAAGAGCTTCTTCCCGTCCTTGGCGACAAAACCACTCGAGTGCACGGCGCCGTCCATGTCGGTGTACTCCATGAGCGTGACGCTGAAGGGGCCCGCCACGCCACGCGCCACGCGCCAGCCGAGAGTAGTGTCAAACCAGGAGCCGGCCGCCCAAGCGTGCATGTGCCCACCAATGCCTCGGAAACGCACAATGCGGCCCTTGACCATCAGGTCGCCCTCGAAAGTTCCAGTGGGGATGACCTGGACCAGGTGGATCTTGGGCAGCAACTCCGTCGACGCCGTCTTGCCCGATCCTCGGAGCTCCTCCTGAGTCTCGCCGTTGGGGTACACGGGCGGCGAGAGGGCCGCCAGGGTGAAGTGGCCCTGCACGTCGCGTGTGTCGATCTCCACTTTCGCGGCGCTGCCGTCCGCAGCGATTTGGTACCGGTAGGACTTGCCAGGGGCAATCCACGAGCCATCAACAGTGCCGGTTCCCTTTGCCCCGCCCCGGTCTTCCACGACGGCCTCGCTCATCCAGTCGACGTTGTTGTAGCGCGAGCCGTCGCTGAAGGTTACGTCGAGCTCGATACGCAGCGTCCCGCGACCTAGCACCGCATAGCTCGCATCCCGCGCCACCGTGAGCACGATGCCCGATTTCCCGTCGTCCGCGACGCTGTCAAAGTACCATTGCTCCCAGACAGCGCCCTTGATGCCCGAGATCCGCCATGCCGCCAGCGGGTCTGCGGAGGAGGTGGAGAAGTCGATCTCAGTGGCCCTTTCGTAGGCTGTTTGACGGTTTATCCGAGCCATTTCGATCGGTGGTAGATGCTCGTGCCTCTTCTCTCTTTTCTCCAAATCAGGGCCTTGGAGACAACTGAGGTTGTATTGCTGTCGTGTGTCGAACGAACTCAGCAGAGACACAACTTGAACGCTATGTACCTAAGGTAGTTGATGCTTGGGGATCGAATGATTGGCCGGGTACGGCCAATGCATTCGGCTAGAGACTAGGTCCTACAACATTTTATTCATGGTCATGATCATCCCCATACAGAGGTGGGATGGTGAAGGAGCAACAAGATTTGGAGGCATTCGCACCCGAAACCCTCCCCCCCCTTTCTCCCCGCCGACTTGGTGGAAGGAAGCGAACCGAAAATCCGCGACGACGCGAAAATCAGCTGCCATGTCGTTTTCTCCACTTTCTTGATTCGGCAGCAAGTCGGTCACTTTTCTGCGCCACGCGACCCGGGGTCTTGCACAACGGATGGGCGCCCACTTTTGACCCTTTTCCGAATTCGGCCGAGATGATCCTCGTCCCCATCCGGTTCCTCCTTAAATTATTGCCGCTTTTGGGATTGAACATCGTCATCGCGGGAGAGCCCCGAACACTCGCTGTTTGCAATTTCCAAGCAGTATCGCGATTGCATGATGGCGGTCGCCGACCCCTTACCGCTGCCCGGCTTCACCTTGGCCATCATCGGATGTGGTGAGTGAGTTTCATTAGAGTTTTATGGCCTGCATGTAATGGCGTTCCACCCAATTCACGGCCTAACCGCGATTCACAGGCAAACTCGGGAGCGCCGTGCTGCAGGGGCTGGTTGCGCCACTCCCGACGGCACAGAACGGTCGATGGACGCTCCAGCGCATCATTGTCTCCGTACGCGCCCGGGAGAAGGCTCAAGGCGTCTTGACAATGCTTTTTGGCGACCCCCACGGCCGCGACGATGCCCCCCCTGTCGAGCTCGTGGTCGGAGACAACGTCAAGGCTGCACATCGAGCAGATGTGGTGATCCTTACATGCCATCCGCACCAAGGACGCGAGGTCCTTAGTGTCCCGGGCATGGAGGAAGCGCTGGCTGGGAAGCTGCTAGTGAGCATGCTCGGTGGCGTGTCCGTTGCGGCCTTGGAGGACGGCTTGTATGCGAAATCTGCGTCGGAAACCCCCAGTCTGGGTCGTTGCCACATACTCCAGGCAATCCCGAACGTAGCAGCTGCCAGGGGGAAGTCTACCACCGTCGTCGGAGAAAGATCTGCTTCCATACCAGATGACATTCTCGAGCGAGGTCAGGAGGCTCTGCGGCGCATTGGGCACCCCGTTTCTGTGCCTAAAGACCAAGTTCCGGCTGCCACCGCTCTTTGCGCATCAGGTACGGCGTTTTTTGCCTGGTTCCTGGAGGCGATGGTGGAAGCTGCCGTAGCCGAGGGGATCGAGGAGGCTGAGGCAACACGGATGGCTGCTCTGACTATGGCGGGGGCAGCAGAATTGGTTGCATCCGGCGAAGCTCCCTCGGCAGTTACAGCAAGGGTTACCACTCCTGGCGGCGCGACTGCTAGAGGACTGGCGGTCTTGAATCAGAGCGAAGCCAAAGAGACGGGGGTGAAAGCTCTTCGGGCAACGGCGTCGAAAATTCGGTCATGAACAACTGACGGCAAGATAGAAGACATCCTTTACATTTGCGAAAAACTGTGAAATCTACCTAACAAAAACATGAAAGCATCGATCCCCACCCCAACCTGTTCCTCTTTTGACTGGAGATTCAGAGGAGCCCCTTTCTCCGGCGGCTAAGCCTCTAGTAGGCCTGAAGAAGCCGCGAACGGTGGTACTCGGCCGCCGTCACACTCTGGTAGCGAGGCTTCTCCCCAGCCTGGAAGGTTGAGATGGTGCCCACGTCAACCTGCCGGTCGGCCTTGGCCAGATAGGCAATGCTGTAGCGGCGAGGGATCTCGGCGTTTGTGTCGGTCTGGATCTTCTCCTCCAGCGATTTCGGGATGGACACACGGTGCAGGCCGGCCAGGAGCTTGTCATCAGTCCAGCGCTGAAGCGTTTCGCTGATGTTGACGATGAGCTCGGCCCCTGTCTCGGGCTCGACAGGAATGAAGGTCTGTGGTCCGGCGGCCTTTCTGTCCTCGACCTCCAAACCACCGACACCGGAGGTGAATAGGAGGGTGATGACGCCCAAATCGAAGTGGGGCCAGATGCGGGAGACCTGGCCGCCGCGGAGCAGCGAAGCCGGGACGGCGGGGTAGTGATTCAGGCGAAGCTCACTGGCGTTTTTCTCGTGCGTGATCAGGTTGTTAAAGGTACCCGGCGGGGCGTCCAGGCCTTCCTCCAGCCATCCCAGAAGCTCGGCGGTAGCCCGTTCCATCTCAAAGTAGAACGCTTCCATCTCGGTTTGGAATCCACCGAGAGCGTCCGGCTTGGGCCATTGGTTCTTGAACTCATCATTAAGCGGGGAGCCGCAGTCAAAATGCTCCTGTTACACCACATGTTAGCGAATAGGGACCGAATATTTTGGACTATTTTCCTAAAGGGGAACGTGCTCTCGCGTCCGTCAACTTCTCGTCCACGTTACGTCCAACCAGCTTTCCATGCAGAGAGGCTGTCTTCTCCACACCAATAGCACTATAGCCGCGCTGGGGACTGCCATCCGCCACGTTGGCAAAGCCGAGCTTGGTCTCAGCGTCGAGACTAAACACATCGCCAGCCTGTTCAAGATAGTGGTTCGCGTGGTTAATAAACGATGGGTCTTCCGCCACCTCGGATCATCATTTGGCGACGTACCAAGTCAAACATCTGCTTCACTCTCGTTGCCGGAACGCTGTGGTTCGTGAGCCGGACAAATCCATAGTCCTGGAAGCTCTGGACCAGGTCCCGAAGGAAGCTCTTGCGAGCCTCGGGGCCGGCATGCGTCTGAGACACGTCTAGCAGTGGGACACCCATTGTAAGGTTTCGTTTGGAAGTTTCGGCTGCGTATACCGGACAGTGTTGGTTACTCTCCGACTGAGTTGCCGAATGGTTTAATTACAGGTGCTTTAAATCTCCCAGACTCCCCCCACGTGGCAGAGCAACCATGATCCTTTTCGTTTACGTCTCCGTGGATGGACGGGTCAGCCGCATGAACAACATCGGAAAAAGGCACCGAATGTGATGGCTAGCTGAGCTAGGTGAGACTCGGTGCTGATGAGGGGTGTGCGCCAGGATGTAAGGCAGCGCAAGCCACAGAGGGGCCGAATTCCGGTCCCAGTTTCGGTGCGTAAGACGGCATCAATCCTGCAAAGAAAGTGCCTCACCAAGCTCCTCGTCGTTCCCACTTGGGCTAAGTATGATGACGCGATGAGATACCAGGTATGTTGAGATCTCCCCAAAATGGAATCGTCAACAACAAATGATGACAATTCACGCGGCCGGCAAGTAAGATGGGATACCGGAAACAGAACCCCCCTATTTACAACCTGTTGCCACGAGTACCACGCCGTTCAACGCGCCCGGCTCACTCGGACAATAGACCTTCATTTCCTCAATCAGGAGCTTCCGCAGCGTAGCTTTTTGCTGCTCCGAGAAGTCTCGCAGTAACGCCGTCATGCGTGGCTGGTATGTCAGCAGCGTGTCGACAAATAAGTCGTGTGTCTGGAAAGGGACTTGAACAGGAACAGCTTGGACAACGACGTCGCGAAAACCCGCCTGTTCCAGATCTGTCTTCACGTCCAATCCGGTGGTCCACTTTGCCTGCACGGCGCTTTTGAGCTCTGGCTTGATGATTGGGAGGACCTTCATCATCTCCAGCCAGTCGTTTCCCTCCCATGCTGACGCGGCCAAGACCCCACCGGCCCGCAGCACGCGCCGGCACTCTGCCAGGCACCGCTGGGGGTCCGTGGTCAAATTGTAAAGCTAGTGAACCCGTGGGGGCGCCGTGTCAACAGTGTGGTGCCGAGAACTGCCGTTTCTAGACAGTACGAGAGCGTGTGTTCACTTACCAATCCAGCGGCAACGTGGCTATGCGAATTATCCGTGATGCTGTTGAGATCCAGTGCGTCGAGCACCCTGGCATCCACCCTGGCCCATATGGACCCCGGGTCTTGTTCGACCGCGGCCTTCGCAGTCTTGGCGACCTGGTTGACCATGGCGGGCGCGTAATCAGCGCAAATCAAAGAGCACGCCGGCGGCAGACTGGCCCCGTACTCGTCTATCAGCCGGGACATGACAGTGCCTGGGCCGCAGCCGTTGTCCAAGACCCCGTCCGCACCCCTGAACGGCCGGAGAGCATCGAGACGCTCAAGGATGGCACGGACAGGCCCCAAATTTGTGCTCTCGGTGATTCGCTTGTATGTCGCTGCGAATGTATCCCAGTCGCCTGCTTTGGCTGTGCAAGCACATGGTTAGCCAGGTACGGAGGACTCCAGGAGTCACTGATCACGCCATCATAGGCAGCAGGCAACGGAAAAGGGCACCTTGGATCACCATTATCGGCGTAATCTGTATTCCGTGGAGTATTTCGTTTCAATGAGGAAAATCGCAAGCTTTCAAGGTTGCACAGCTGCAACTTCAAACGTTGAAGATTCCACCAGACTTTAGACTTTGGTTGGCAATCCAAGTTGACTTAGTACCCCCCGTAAGACGGAGCATCTTTCGACGCCCACGTCGATTCCATCGGCCTTCGATAGCGAAGGCAAAAAGGGAGAAAAGGGACAGAAAAGAAAGAAAAAAGATCATTGGCTGCGATATGCGGCCAGCCTGCGAAGTTTCGACGTGGGTCCAGTGTTGGCGGCATGGATGCAGGCTGCTTGGCTCGGTCACTTTCGGTCAACCCAGGGGCTGAGTTGGGAGAGCCAAGCGAGCCGCAACCTCAACCCCTTCGCACGCAATAGGGTTGCATCGACCATGCGACCGTGCGTCCGGATTTCCGCTTTCGGTTCCGTTTCCATACCAAGCATTCGGGACTGCCCTCCCGTCTGCCGAACCCCTCTCTGCCGAGACCCCTTGCCGAGACCCCTCTGCCGGCCGGGAGATTGCCATCAACCGACTCCGATCGAAAGCTCGCTCATAGAATTTCTGCGTTGATGAGTCTTCGGCCCCGTTGCTTCTCCAGTTGGCGAACGGGGCCGACATAGGACGGACGTGTGCGATCACGCTCGCCAGCGAGGATACCGAGCAAGAAAACACCTTTGGGTGTGAATGTGAGATGATCGAGAAGGTGATCTATAGGCCGGTTGGACAAAGAGGTATCAGACGTATCTATGTTTAAGTATAGTGTTCAAAGTCAACTCGTAACTTATGTGATTGGCACGACGTGAAGCTGCCTCTCCTCCAAGTTTTCAGCATTCGTTCTCTCAATCCCCTTTGCACTTCACAGAACAAACAGTGTTTGCCCATACAGCAAAGATGTCGCCTGCTCGGGAAACAACTGGAAACGAACCGATCGCCATTGTTGGGTCGGGATGCCGGTTTCCAGGCAGCGCAGTGCGAAGCCCCCTTTTGTTGTCGTCTACCCCTGACCCCTGATGCTGTTGACTACCCCTGAGGGGTTGCCTAGCGGCCGTCATCCGCCAGATGAGAGACTGTGTACTAACTCATACGGACAAAGTCATCCGCATCCAAACTCTGGGACCTCTTATCGCAGCCTCGGGACGTTCTGTCTGAGATCCCTCGCTCGCGGTTTGACCCCCATGGATTCTTCAACGTGGTGGGCGACACCAGTGGCCACAGTAACGTCCTGCACTCGTACGTGCTTGACGAGGACGTCCGCGCATGGGATGCAGACTTCTTCAACACCTCGGCCAATGAAGCCGCCGCCATTGACCCTCAGCAGAGGCTGCTGCTGGAAACCGTCTACGAGGCCCTTGAAGACGGCGGTCAGCGAGTTGGCGACCTGAGAGGCAGCGACACGGCTGTCTACGTGGGGTTGATGGGAGAGGAATACAGCAGCATCCAAGGGAGAGAGCTGGATATGATGCCAACAGTACGTTCTTGAACATGTCTCTGCTTCCTCGATGCCCTTGTCATAGTAAAGATTGCTAACTTGTGGCGCATTGCTCAGTACCACGCGACTGGAACAGCACGTTCGATTGTGTCAAACCGGATCTCCTATTTCTTTGACTGGCACGGAAGCAGCATGACCATTGACACGGCGTGCTCATCGTCTCTTGTCGCTGTTCACCAGTGCGTTCAACAACTTCGATCTGGCTATTCCCGAGTGGCTGTTGCGGCTGGCACAAATCTCCTCCTGGGCCCGGAGCCATACATTTCCGAGAGCACGTTCCACATGCTCTCGCCCCGTGGCCGCTCACACATGTGGGACGCCGGGGCAGACGGATACGGACGTGGCGATGGTGTTGCCGCTGTGGTTCTCAAGAAACTCAGCGACGCCATTGCAGATGGCGACCCGATTCAAGGCATAATCCGTGAAACTGGCGTTAACCAAGATGGGCGCACAAACGGAATTACAGTGCCCAGCCCGGATGCCCAGGTGGCGCTGATTGAGGACACATATCGGCGCGCCGGCCTGGACTTGGACTCGCCTTCGGACCGGCCACAGTTCTTCGAGGCGCATGGTACCGGCACAGGCACAGGAGATCCCCTGGAAGCCGAGGCCATTCACCGAGCCATTGGCCGGCGCCTCGGAACCGGGGAAAAGCTGTACGTCGGGTCCATCAAGACTGTCATCGGCCACACCGAGGGCACTGCAGGTATTGCGGGCTTGATGAAGGCCGCTTTGGCGCTACAAAACCGGCTTATTCCGCCCAACCTGCTCTTCAACAAGCTCAACCCCGCCATCGAGCCATTCTACAAGGGCCTGGAAGTTCCCGTCAAGGCACAAGTGTGGCCCCAGGGCAAAACCCTGCGCGCCAGCGTCAACAGCTTTGGCTTTGGCGGCACCAACGCTCATGCCATCGTTGAAAGGTACGAACCGCCGGCTGCAACACGAACTGAAACATCCGATATCTCCCGCGTGTGGACCTTTACCTTCTCGGCTGCGAGCAAATCTTC
>FTCU01003395.1_pt1 | contig 50950 bp, 65 predicted proteins | sample 1639521 | NCBI WGS metagenome assembly FTCU01 (sample SAMEA3914864, study PRJEB12502) | metagenome | biome: forest; material: soil | place: USA | collected 2012-03-12 | depth 0.3 m
CCCCTTGGACACCCAAGCCGCGAGTTGCGGGATGCAGCCATGGGATGGGATATTTGTGTTGAAAAGGGGGAAACCTGTCTCATTATCTCCAGTGACCGCGTAGCTATCGAGCGAGGCGGCAGTCAAGGGAGATGGCACCTGGGATCGTCATCGCAGGCCCCTGTTGTGCCTCTTCGTGTTCGATAAGCTGCCCTCCTACGGCACTAAAACTACCTGGAGCGACACACTTAGGAGCCAGGGGGGGATCGTCATCTCTTGTGGCACGAACTCTTCGAAACAAAACCCACACTCTCCCTTCCATCTCTGCCAGCCTTGACTGTTCACCCTACAACCCAACCCGCTGCCGCACGCGACGCTCGGCATTCTCGGGTTTTAGCAGCAAACAGCCATGCCGGGCGTTGACGGGGCCTCGTCGCCGTCGACAGCGCCAGGCCCAACGACGCCGGCATCAGACGGCCCTCGCGCCCCGAGAGCCCCGACAGCAGCCAAACCCAAACCCGTCACCGCCATGGCGATCGAGTACGACGACTTTGGCTTGCCCATAAGGAAATACACGCCACCGGCGGAGACGGAGGCCGAGGCGGAGGGGGTTGCGTCGGATGCGGTTGCTGCTGCGGATGCGCCGCGTCAGGCCAACAAGAGCGGGCCGAGGAATGCCGACGCACGACCGCAAGGCGAGAAAGCCCCCGAAGAAAACCTGGTCGCCCGAGGAGCCCCAGACGGCGGGGGAATGGACAATGCTACCGCACAGGAGGGGGCAGCCGGCGGCAACCACATCCATGATGCATCTCGGGTAGCTGCAGTGGCTCCACGTCCGGCCAAACCCGTTGTCGCAGAGCCAAAGACGACAAACCCAACGCCGCAGGACACAAAAGCGCCTTCAAATGCCACGCCGGATAATGCCGACGCCAAACCCCGACATGCCGAACCATCCACGAGTGCTTCCGCAGCCACCCGCGAGCTGGACGACCCGGGCGAGGCGCCAGCCCCCGTCAAAGACCAGGCCAAGTTCGAAGCCGAAAAAACAGAACCGGCGACGGCAACGACAACGACAGCTGACCCAAAGCACGACGCAGGCAAGCAGCGGGGCGATGTTGGCATGTCCGAGTACTCGCACCAGCAGCTTACCTCGAACCAACCCGAGAAGCAGGACGACGAGGATCTCGGATGGCAGGTCATGCCCGCATATGCGCCGTTCGACATGTACGACGACGACAACAAACTGATTGCCAAGGAGTACAATGCGGCCGACGACGAGCCAGACGGATATGCGGGACTCGGAGGGGCCGGCAAGGGATATACCAAGGTGATGCTTGACGACGACGCCGAGTCGGCGACCAGCATGGACGAAAACACGCAGTATCTGTTCAAGGACGCCGGCGGCGGCACCGGCGCGGGCATGCTGGACGACGACGACAGCCAGCGAGACGCCGTGAGCCAGCTGCAGGCCACCAAGGACCTGCTGACCGAGGGCCAGAGGATCGCCTACGTGGGCCTCACGAGGCTGGAGCTCTCGGTCATGCTCAAGGAGGCCGAGTCAATAAAGCCGACATCCTCCAAGACCAAGAAGAACGTGACGCTGGCCGCCGAGAGCATGAAGATGTGGAGCCAAAAGATGATGATCAGGCTGTACAGCCACATGGACATCAGCCCGGCCGAGCAGGTCATGATCGAGCAGCTCAGCGCACACGGCGTCATGCCCCAGGACCTGACTCCCGTCTTGATGGCCAACGCCCGCGTGAAAAATCCCATGGCCGCCGACGAGGATGCGAAATCGAGCCCTGGCTCGTCCAGGCCCACCTCGATCGCCAGCCCTCCCCTGCGAGAGCCGGTGGCCGAACCGCCCCCGCCCTACTCGGCCGACGACAACTCGGAACTCACGGCTCCCGTGAGGACGCCGTCACAAATGCCTACCACGGACAAGATCGACATAGACATCCGGTGGACCGTCCTATGCGACCTGTTTCTGGTGCTCATCGCAGACTCCATCTACGACGCGAGGTCCAGGCTGCTGTTGGAAAAAGTTGCCGGGGACCTCGACATCAGCTGGATCGACATCTGCCGCTTTGAAAAGAAGGTGACGGACGCCCTGGAGATGCAGGCAAACGCCGAAAAGGAGAACTGGGACGAGGGCGAGCACATGGAGAACCGCCGCAAGATGGCCCTCAAGAGGCGCTACATGATGATGGGGCTTGCTACGGTCGGCGGCGGCCTGGTCATCGGACTGTCCGCGGGCCTCCTCGCCCCTGTCATCGGCCTGGGCCTAGCAGCCGGCTTCACGACCATAGGTATCGGTGGCACGGGTGGTTTCCTCGCGGGTGCCGGAGGCGCCGCCATCATAACATCCAGCGCAGCCGCCTCTGGGAGTATCATCGGCGTCAGGGCCGCTAACAGGAGGACGGGCGCCGTGAAGACGTTCGAGTACCGCCCGTTGAATAACAACAAACGCGTGAACCTAATCGTTACCGTCTCGGGATGGATGACGGGCAAGGTCGATGATGTCCGCCTGCCCTTCAGCACGGTGGACCCGGTCATGGGCGATATCTACTCGGTGCTCTGGGAGCCCGAGATGCTGACCAGCATGGGTGACACGATCAATATCCTTGCAACCGAGGTGAGCGCCCGACTTACATTCTGATCAACGAACGCAACTCGACAGCAGTCGAACACGGTCTAATCATCACATAACACTAGGCTCTCACTCAAGGCCTCCAGCAGGTACTGGGCAGCACCGTTCTCATCAGCTTAATGGCAGCCCTCCAGGTCCCCGTCGTGCTCACCAAGCTTGCCTACCTCATTGACAACCCGTGGGCCGTCTCCCTTGACCGCGCCACCATGGCCGGTTTGATCCTGGCCGACTCCCTCATCGACCGCAACTTGGGAACTCGTCCGGTTACCTTGGTCGGGTACTCTCTCGGCAGTCGAGTCATCTTCTCGTGTCTCCAGGAGCTCGCCAAGAAGGGCGCCTTTGGCCTCGTGCAGAATGTCTACATATTTGGAAGCCCCGTGGTCGTCAAGAAGGACGAGTTCCTGCGCGCTCGTACCGTGGTCTCAGGCCGCTTCGTCAACGGCTACAACCGCAACGACTGGATTCTCGGGTACCTGTTTCGCCTGACCAATGGCGGTATCAGGCGCATCGCCGGCCTTGCCGCCGTGGACGACATACCGGGGCTCGAGAACATGGATGTCTCCGAGTTTGTCGCGGGGCACATGGAGTACCGGACAGCAGTCCCGCGCCTCTTGCGGGAGTGCGGCTGGATGGTTGAAAGCGACGAGTTCACTGAGATTGAAGACCCGGATCCGGATAACTACCAGGAGCGGCAGCGCGAGCTGATCAGCGAGATCGAGGAAGCAAGGAGAGAGTTGGAGAAAGAAGGGAAGGCCTCCAAAGGCGGTGGAGCTTTTGGCTTCTTCAAGCGCAAGAAGGCCCCAGAGAAGGCAGAGTGGGAAGTATACGAAGACGCAAAGGGCGGCAAGGCGGGCAAGATGGAAGACAAGGAAGGGAATAACCACGGCGTGCTCTTCGACGTTGACGCCATCCGCGCAGAGATTGCCAGGGACAGTCATAACAATAACAACAATGCCGCTGATATCGACGAGGAGCTGCTCCAGGTCCGAGAAATCAAGAGCACCCTCCCTCCGATAAAACTCGAGCTCAACCCAAACAACACCAACCTCACCCCTCCCACCGCAAAACCCTCGCGGCAAAGCCTTCGAGAAACCAAGAGCGCCGAGCCCATCGCGGCCCAGCGCCAGTCCTCCCCCACCGCAGTCAGAAAGTCATCATCGTCACCGACGCCAGCACCACCACCACCACCATACTCACCCCGCTCCTCCCTCTCCCGAACGCCCACCACCCCTTTCCCAGCCAGCAAAGCAGAGACGGCCACCACCCGCAGCAGCAGCAGAAGCCCGTATCATTCCTATGGCCACAGCCAAAGCCATGGGTACGCGACATACGGTGGTGGCGCCACCCATGACGACGACGACGAGGTCAGCATGACGTTTGACACGGGCTTCGACGACGATGACCACGGTCCTAATAAGCCGTCCCCGTCCGAAGCCAGTGGTGGTGCTGCAGCGAGGCCTGGCATGGTCCGGTCGGCGCAGACGGTACCAAATATTACGCTGGCTGATCCGTGGGCGGATGAAGACGAGGAGTTTGGGAAGGAGAAGGATATTCAGATGACGTTTGCTTAGGGTTGTTTGAGTAATTGTGGTAAAGAGTGGAAAGCGGGGAGGTTGAAGGAGTATCTTGATGATGGACGGTGGATCTGGTCTAGAAGGGTATCTTGCACATACACTTGGTAGGTGTTGGCACCGCATTGGGATAGCGAAATGGGATATATACTTGTATAAATCCACCTATATCTTCTGCAAATCCGCACGTCTGGTCGTCGGACTGTTGATCTCAGGCCTCAAATGCCGTTCTCTGCCCTCTTGGCCATGCCCCGCCTCACAACGCAGCATTCATCGTGTTGTTTCGTTATCAGTACTGAACCCAATCATTGTCCCGTCGTCTCATCCATTCAACCACCCCCCCACAGCCTCAACGACGAATCTCAAACTCAGTCTCGTCCTCGACAGCCTCCCGGTCTTCCCTGTCCAGCCTGACGACATGAGCATGCTTCGGCCCGTTGTCAACCTCCTTCAAAAACAGGGTGATGGCGCTTTCCTCGCCTTGCGCTTCGCCCTCCACCTGGTAACCAGTCAACCAGCGTTGGCGCTGTTTTCTGTGCCGATGGATTGTGTAAGTGCGTACCTTGTTGTTGTCTGTGTTCCGCACCCAGCCGGTCAACTTGTGCTCGAGGGCGCGGTGGCGGGTGAAGTAGCTGTTGATGTTGAAGAGTTAGGGGATGTCTGGTGTGATGTTGTAACTGGCAAACGTTGCCCACGATGACAGCGTTGAAAAAGTGAGCGAAGGTGGTTGCCACGTACCGGAAGCTGACGCCTGTGAATTATCGAGCAGTGGTTCAGTTCGCGTTGAGAAGGAATAGAATTGAGCTACAAGCTGCGATGGAAAGGCTCGCTCACCTTGCACCACGCCGCCGTGAGCGAGAAAGTACACCTTTTGGTTCCATATCAGCTACTGGAACCAGCTGCCATGTCAACTCTCTCAGACACATACTCTCTGGACCATGCTGCCCGCCGGCTCTGACCAAATCAAGCACTGGTGGTGAGCCTATGGAACCTTGTCAACTGACTCCAAATGACTAAACGCTTTGAGATGCTGTGAGCTGCGAGCAGAGATAGGCGAAATTCCAAGTTCGTTCCTGGCTCATCCATGGTCGGTCTAGGTGATGTCAAAGGGGGGAGAGCTCCGATAAGATAAGGACCGCGGGGTTGGGTGGTTGTTTCACTCTCCAAGCAACTGAAATCCACTGGGCACACAGTCTAGCACTCATGAGATGTACTTCTGTATTCAAGTACAGCCAATAGAACTCGAGTCTAGCTACCATTCCCGAATGCCAATCATCTCCAACATGTAACATGCCCCTTCGCCAAGACGAAAACAAACCCAGACATGACCAGACCGATCCTCCCCTTCACTTCGAGTCGAAGCTGTACTGCAGCCACCCGCCCAGCGCGCGCAGGCTTTCCCACCGGACGTTCTCGTCGGCCTCGGCCATCAGCTCCATGACGCGTGTCTTGAGCCCGAGGCGTTCGAGCTGGCCCCTCTTCTCGGGCACCTCGCGCACGAGACAGCCAATGTCGTTGCAGGCGATGGCGAGCACCGCCTTGTCGTTCTCCCACGGCTTGCGCATAATGTCGGCCAGCTTGCGTATGAGCGCGCCGTTCTGGTGGTCGAGGATCCGCCGCGCGTTCTCGGCCCAGAACACCGTGTTGCGGTGCGGCGGCGACCACCGCAGGTGGCCCGAGTTGAGCTCGCCCACGTACTCGTCGAACGTGGTCTTGGTCTTTGTATACTCCTCGAGCAGCTCGCGGAGCGCGTCCATGTCCTCCCTCAGGTCGGGATCGGCGAACTGTCTTGTCTGGAGGTTCTGTAGCAAGGGGGGTAGCCGCGCGAGGACGGCGGTGGGGAGGAGCGTGTTTTGGTTGGGGACGAGGAGGTTGAGGAGGGTCGAGACGAGCAGGCGGGTGGTCTTCTCCTTGGGCGAGATGCGGAGGAGCTGTGTGTAGAGCAGAACAATGTCGTATTCACTGGGGAGCTGTCAGCGAGACGGAAAATAGAGCATGCGAGCAACAGCAACAGCGGCAACGAGCGGCACCTACTCGTTCAGATCATCGCCAATGTCGGCAGCTTCGAAGCTGAGCTGCCACACGACCAGCAGCACCCTGTAGAGGAGCTGCAGGCCAACCCCCCCACCGAGAGACCCCCCGAGGCCACTCCCAGCCGTCCCTGTCGTGCTACTCCAGAGGCTGGCCGAGGCATCGCCATTAACGCCAGCGGCTGCCCGGAGGATGTCGATCAGGGGCGAGACGGTCTCGCTCCTCTGCTTCCAAAACTGCTGTCTCGGCGCGCGGCCGTAGAGCAGCGAGGAGTATTGCTGCACGCCAATGTCCTGCAATCCAGCGTCCGGGTTCCTAGTCAGGGAGGAGAGATAGCTGAAGATGACGGGCAGGGCCTTGTCGACTGTGGCGGGGGACTCGTCCCTGGATCCAGCCATGAGACTGACGAGCACGGTCGACGTGAGCAGCGGGATGGGGTCGTCGGTATTGGACGAGTGGGCCAGGAGAGGAAGGAGTTGGCGATACGGGTCGCCGGAGCGGAGGACGGCTTTGGAGAGGGCGGGGATGGCGTCGAGCAGGTCGCTCAGGAGCACGAGGATGTACTGCACGACATCCTGGCGCTTCGAGGCCGACTCCAACACGCTCTTTGCGCCAGATCCCCCGACAAATAGTATGCGGTAGCCGTCCAAATCGGCCTCGACCGTCTGCTTGCGCACGTCTCGCTTGACCTTGTCGACGGCGCGGATGCGGGCGAGTTGGTCGTCGGTCAGGGTGCCTGCGCGCACGGCGCCGTCCCACGGAATCGGCCGCTGCCGGATGTTGCTTTGCAGCGACGCGAGATATGTCGGTGAGTCGAGCAGCATGGTGCAAGAAAGATTGCTGCGCGCAGCAGTCCTGATGAGGCTCAAGATAGCTCGGCTGCGGGCCGAACGTTGGTTCGAATTCACGGTTGGAAGTTGGAGCACACGGCGGCCAACCAACCCGCTAAGTTACGTAACTGCAGGCCGGTAGCGTTGGGTAGGTCCCCAACTGGACGGCGGGGGGGGCGCCACAGCTCCTCCATCAGCACAGCATCATCAGCGCCTCAATCCGCCTTGCCCCAGCGACTTTGTAGCGAGACCGGGCGGATGAAAGCACGGCATACAAGAGGGACAGAAAAGTGACCACATGGTCCCAGATTTGCGATTTTTGTTCATAAAATAAATGCATCCAGCATCTTCGTTCTTCACTTCTTCTGTTGCGACACCACCCATTGCCTCGAGCTTTGGCGGTGGAGACGGCAAACCACCACGTCTTGGCAACTGGTGATTGCGCGCGCGGGACGAGGATTGGCTGGTAGTGGGCCAGTGGCTCATCAGCGACAGGGGCTCGAAGAACGAATCCTGGCACACGTCAGACGGCCCTGTCGATAAGATGTTGCCGATCAGCGTCCAGCGCGCCGGGAATGGCGCTGCGGGGCAACCAGGAGCTGCCAGCGCAAACACGACCCCCGTCCGTCCTGTCGCTGCCATGCGCCAGCACGCGGTACGGAGGAGCACCCGAGCTGCAGCCCCAGAATTCCGGATTCCAGGCTCGCGGGGCCGAGACAGATGAGATTCGGCGGGCAGCCGGGCGCCCCAGATCACTAGGTACCTGAGGTTCGAGGCTGAACAGGGGAATTGCTCGTTGCTGCATTGTGACAGGCTGACGGGCCTGAAAAGGGTGCGAAATCCGCGAGGTTGGGCGCGTCAAAAGCTGCGGTTTGGGGGGGTTGGGAACACGGGTTGCGCCCGACCACCAAGCAAGCTTGACAGTCCCAGCCATTTTGAAATGTGCCTGCGTTAAATCCCGCCTCGCAGAAAACCCCCCGCCCTTGGCTTTCTTTTCTTTTCGCTGTCGAGTCTGGAACATTGCGCTGCAGTTTCCCGCCAGTTTTCTCGAGTTTCTTGTTTGTTTGCAACGACGCTTCTCGACCTTGACGACCTCAACGTTCACGACCTCTTTTCGTGTTCGATTTCTCGGGAACTTACCCCACCCCACCCACCCACGGCAGCACTGGCATTCCGGTCCCGCAGACGAGCAGCAAGGTGCGCAGCCTGCAGCAGCAGACTGCCCGACACACATTCCACGGGTCGGACCGAGCCCTAAGCAAGGATACTGGAATTTCCATACATCGGACGACAGACATCAGTCGAAGCGACAACCCTCTCCAACAACCATCCCGTTGTCTTCGTCGACTCTTGCACGGTCCTGACCGCTCCGGAACCCACCGCCCCGCCCGGCCGTGCCCCGCCCGGGAGCCTGGCCGCCGGCGCACCGTGCCGATCTCCACCACCGTCTCGACCTTCACCAAACATGGCGCCCCGGCCGTCGCTGTTGAGCATCCACTTGACAATATGGCTCCTGCTCGCCACCTTCGCGCACGAGGCTCTCGCCGTTCCATACCCGAGAGACGACTTACACGCCGCCGGTTATGGCTACCTCATGCCGCGCCAGTGCAATGAGTACTGCGGTTACAACAACATGTACTGTTGCGAGGCGGGGTCTGCGTGCTACACGTCAAACGGCGTTGCGGGGTGCTCGGCAGCTGCAGGTGGCGGCTATGCGTGGTACACCACGACGTGGACCCTGACCCAGACCTTCACCAAGACATACAACTCCTTCATCCCCGCCGCGACGGCGCCTGCAGGAGGCGGTAACTGCGTTCCGCCCGAGAATTCGGGCCAAATTGCCTGCGGCAAGATCTGCTGCGCGAACTGGCAATACTGCGCCTATGAGGGCCAGTGCATGGCCAACATCCCCGGCCCCATCGTTCCGACATCGTCTCTCCCTACAGCCGTTGCCACCGGAGCGCAGACCCTCACCACTCCGTTTAGCGCCCCGTACCGCGTGACAAGCGGCACCGTGACCGTATCGTCAACGGGCACCGCTGCGGCGGGCGCCGCAACCACCACGGGCGGCGTCAACGCGGGCGGGAGCACCGCGGGCGGCTTGAGCGGCGGCGCTATCGCTGGAATCGTAATCGGCACCATCGCGGGAATCGGCCTGCTCCTTCTAATTTGCGCCTGCTGCGTGGTCCGCGGCCTGTGGCATGGCCTGCTCGCCATCTTCGGACTCGGCAAGAAGAAGTCGGAGAAAGATGAGGATTACCGGCGCAATTCAACCCACTCGCACCGGGACAACCACAGTTCGTGGTTCGGCGGTCGCCCCAGCACCGTGGCTGGACGCAAGGAGAAGAGCAGCGGTATGGGCCTGCTCGGTATCGGCGCCGCTCTCGGCACGCTGGCACTGCTGCTTGGTCTGAAGCGGGACAAGAAGAAGAAGAGCACGGGAAGCCGCGCCAGGAGCAACGTCAGCAGCAGCTACTGGTCTGATTCATACACGGCCACCAGCCCAAGTAAACGCTTCCCCTTGTGACCCATCCCTTTTCCGCGACAAGTTTCACTGACATGGATTCAACAGGCTCAAGAAGCAGCGACAGACGCACGCGCCGGTCCGCCGCACGACACAGCAGGACCGGCAGCCGAGTGACGCGGACGACACATACACACACCCGCGTGTCCAGGGCGCCATCAGCAAGATCGGCACGGTCGCCAAGGGACTGAGCCGAGCCGATGTTGGACCGTCAAAACCTCCATGAGAGCCAGCAGCAACGACAACGACGATGACGATAAAAACACCAGTGTATATTTCACAAACACAAACCCCCCTTCTCAAGTACATGCTTTCAACCCCCCCAAATCCCACCGTATATATCTCATTTTCGGAGGCCTTTTTCTCCGTTTAGCAGGCGTCTTAGGAGTTACGGTAGACACATGAGGCAGATTTGCTGAATCCGGAGCGAGAGAGAGAGAGAAACGACAAGGTGTCGACGAAGAATGATTTCAAGAGGGGAACGATATGAAATGAGGTTTTGGCCTGACGGAGCGTTATTCACATACCTCAAGACGAGACGGTGATGACTGGTGGAGAGTAGGTGACAGGTTGGATTTGATGAGCCTCGACAAGGGCCGATTCCGTACATAATACGAAATGATTCCCATCACTAATAAGTCCCACTCCACATTCGGAGGTTTCTTGGTGATGCTCGTGCAATGTGTCTCTCGTGAGAGATCAAGGCAATGAGTTATTCGGGTATATCAGAAACATGGTCTCGCCCGCAACTGAACCACCAGCCTGAACGAGCTTTCCCGGCTGCAGATGCGCCAGATGAATCGCGATGATGAGCTCGGCAGAGAGGAGGTGCCCCAAGAAAGTGATTTTAGCTCGCCACCCAACACCTGTGGTTCAGAAGGTTGCCCATTTTGCAGTAGCGATTTTTACGCTACAAAACATGCAAATGCCGATTGACCCCTTGCCACTCCGGTTGAGACCCATAAAGCACAAAGAAACCCATGGCCGCATGTAGATCACTGCTCCTCCTCGATGTTGCCCTTCTCCGAGACGTAGAGACCGTCCAAGAACTGTGTCGTGCGTTAGCCACCGTCGCATTTCCACTCCCGGCACCACGAGCTAAAGCCACGGGGTCGACGCACCTTCCGGATATCCTTGTTCCGCACCCGGCAAATCTGCTGGATGTCCGCAGCGCTCTGCGAGACGGCCTCGAGCGAGTTACCGCTGAGGACGAGCTCGTCCTTCTGAACCTTCGAGACCTCGACGTCGACACCAGCCTGCATCACGATCCTCCGGACGATCTTCTCACCAATGAAGTTGCTACAGCACATCCAACGGTCAGCCTCGTGGCACATTTGACATGGCGCCCCCTTCCCGCGAATGCCCAACCCCCCTTCCCGTTCCCAACACACGTCTGATTTGGGTGGTGTTCGTCCATTGGCACATACCGAATCTCGACCTCCCAGTTGCCCGTCTCGGCGTTCTTGTCCAGGTTGACGTTGATGGGGAAATGGGCATAGACGTAGCGCATCTTGTAGCGGAAGCCCTTGGTGACACCGATGATCAGGTTGTTGATGATGGTGCGGACGGTGCGGAGGGCGGCAACGTTCTTGCGGACACCGTGGTGGATCTCGATGCCGATGAGGTTCTTCTTGACGACCGAGAAGTTGACGGCGATGTGGCTGAGGTCCTTGGTGAGCTTGCCGCGCGGGCCCTCGACCGTAACGAGCCTCGACTTGATCGAGACCTTGACTGTTGGGCGGACAATACGTCAGCACACTGCCGGTGTTTTTCGCCATTCCCCGACAGCAACAGCATCCCGCATCCACTCCCTAAACCGCCCCCAATCCCCTTATTAAATCCTCCTCGGTCGACTGGTCGTTGTCGGTCGTTGATCGCGGGTCACGGCAGCGCCCTTCTCGTCTCTGTCTCCGGGCTGCACACCATGCTGAAATTGGCAAACGTACCGTTCTCGGGGACCTCGAGGGTCTCCTCACTGTGGATGTAGCGCATCTTTGCGTTGGTACCGGTTAGTGAGGGAGTGAGGTGTTGGGTTGTCGTCGAGGTGGACGAAGAGGCAGTATGCAGGCCTAGGAAAAAACGTCGATTTTGCGGCACCGGATTAATTCGAGTTGTGCGCCGGCCGGCTTTGAAGCTTTGTTAGGGCAGAGGCGGCACGCTGCGGCGATTGGCCAAAACGGCGGGAGGCTGGAGTAAAGTGGGTCTAGTCTGGCCTGTGCTTTGAACATTTCACCCCCACTTCGACTTCTTGGAGGGACTCTTGGATGTCATGTTCGTCAAGACAGAGTCGAGAACATGCACCCACCGGCCAAATCTGCTATGAAAGCTGGGCGCGGCCCATCCCACCTTAGGTGGCTGCCGTGAGGCGGAAGTGAAGCTCCATCCGCCGTTGAAGGCGGACTCGAGCGGCCTCTCACATCACAACGTGCATTTTTCGTGGTTTTCATGGAACATCATCACTCTTGGCCATTGTCAAGTCCCAGAGGCCCTCCAGTGTTGCCGTGGTTGTTGCTCTTATTTGGCAGTGACCCCGGCGTCGCGATGCCTGCTCGGGTGCTCAACCGTCGTTTTCGTGTGGATGTCCGCTCCCGTTCCGCTCATTGCCGGAGAGGAAACGCGGCTGTGGTGTCGTCGTTGCTTGACCAGCCTCGCTGTCGACTGCTCTGGCGACCGACAAGGCGGCCCCCAACTCTCAGCAACGAGTAATTCCACCTTTTCCCGCTGTTGTGTCGACAACTAACTGTTTCCCTGTACCTGATCTTTGGTGTCCTTTGATGGACAGAGAGACAACACAGGTTCGGTATGTGGTTCGGGGACGCAACAGATGACGCAGCCGCCCCCTGCGCCCTGTCTCCCACCCCCAATTCGTGCCAAGAGCGCCCCACTCTTCCCCCATTGATCGCGCAGCTGCGGGCCGCAGCAGCTCGCTCGTGGTCAGGGACCGCCCGACCGCAGCTGACCGAACACACCCCGACCTGCTGCTGTCCCTCGCCCGCGTCCTGAATCTCGAACACCTCACAGCTCCTAGGTACCTACCTACCCGCCACGTAACAAACCTCCAAACCATCCGATCAACCTGTGCTCTTTAGGTCATTCATTGCTCTGAAAGCCAGTTTGGCGATCACCCTTGATTCCATCCCCGCCGCGCATTCCGAACCCGAATCAACTGCAGCTCTCCCACGGCGGGAGACACCTACCACCATGTCCTACTTCTTTGCGACCCCGGTCGACATCGACATTGTCCTCGACGATGCCGACGAGCGGTCAATGGTTGATGTCAAGCTGGACAAGAACCGCCGCGAGAAGGCCCCGCTGTTTATGGACGGCGAGTCGGTAAAGGGCGCCGTGACAGTGCGCCCGAAGGACGGGAAGCGGTTAGAGCACACTGGCATCAAGGTGCAGTTTATTGGGACAATAGGTCAGTCGGCGGCTTGCCCGGCCGGAGGCCTACTCGTGAGGGCCGTCTGACACTCTTGATCACTGTAGAAATGTTCTTCGACCGGGGCAACCACTACGAGTTCCTGTCGCTCGTCCAGGAGTTGGCCGCGCCGGGCGAGCTGCAGCACCCGCAGACCTTCGACTTCAACTTCAAGAACGTCGAGAAGCAGTACGAATCGTACAATGGCATCAACGTGAAGCTGCGCTACTATGTGCGCGTCACTGTGTCGCGCCGCATGGCCGACGTCATCCGCGAGAAGGACATCTGGGTCTACAGCTACCGCATCCCGCCCGAGATGAACAGCAGCATCAAGATGGACGTCGGCATTGAGGACTGCCTACACATCGAGTTCGAGTACAGCAAGAGCAAGTACCACCTGAAGGACGTTATTGTCGGCCGCATCTACTTCCTGCTCGTGCGCCTCAAGATCAAGCATATGGAGCTCAGCATCATCCGCCGCGAGACCACGGGGGCAGCCCCGAACCAGTACAACGAGAGCGAGACCTTGGTGCGTTTCGAAATCATGGACGGCTCGCCGTCAAGAGGAGAGACCATACCGATCCGCCTGTTCCTGGGCGGTTTCGACCTGACCCCGACCTTCCGGGACGTCAACAAGAAGTTCTCGACACGATACTACCTTAGTCTGGTGTTGATCGACGAAGGTAAGCTCACTCCGCCTGCCGCGCGGCAGTATTCTTCCCTGCTGCGGTTATTCTAACTCGCTTTTTAGACGCAAGGAGGTACTTCAAGCAATCAGAAATCATCCTCTACCGGCAAGCCCCCGAAGAGGCCAACGCGTCGCAAGGGCAACAGGCTCTCCCGGCACCACCCCCGGAAAATAAGCAGATAATGGCCGTTCCCGCGTGATTAGGTCTTTGGGTCGAGGCCGGAGGGACAAGCGAACTTGTATATATGAGCGGGGAGGTAATTCTTCAGCATAGGCATGGCGTTGGTTCAGATATTCGAGAGAGAGTCGTGTGCTTGGTTTACACTTGCTATTCGGGGGCGATATAAGATCTCTGATGATGCTGCCCGTGACCCCCATTTCCGTTCTGATATAAAGCAAAACCAACAAACCCTTTCTTTCCCATGGCCTACATCGTCAAGAGCTCCAATTTCCTCGACGTTAGCCCCCTACACTGCTAAAAAAAAAATCATTACAAAGCTTTCCCACTCCATCCAGCCTCGCCATCCCCTTGCACCCCTTCTTCTCCTTCTGTTTGGCCCCCCCCACCGCCTCTCTTCACGCTAAATCCATCAAGTCGTCTTCGGGCGAGAACCCAAACTGGTTATTCTGGATCGCCACGATTCGGTCCAGCTCCTGCTGGTACTGCTTCCGGAGGTCTGCCAACATGAGGAACCGCCGCGCCGGCAGCTCCTGCGGGTTCCGCGTCGAAAACCGCTTCATCTTCTCAACTAGCGCCGCGTCCTCCTCTTCCGGCCCCGTCTCTCCACCGTCCGCGGCCATCTCCGCATCAAGCCTCTTAGCCAGCTCCTCCAAGTGGCCCTCCAAATCCTCGTCGCCCCCGCTGGGTCGCTGAGGATCATTACCGCCCTCCTCGCCGGGTAGCACGTCCTCCAGGATGTATGCCTCCTGTGGCGCCACACAGCTCAGCGCGTTTATCAGCAGTAGGTACTGCCTGGTGACCTGGGTGTCCAGCGCGTCGTCGGCGCCCGGGGTGGCGGTGACAGCAGCGCCAAACTTGTCGCCCTCACCGGCGCGGCGCAGCTTCTGCAGGCGGTCGAGCAGAATGGCGGCGCCGCCGCGGTAGTCATTGTGGCTGATGCGCCAGGCGTAGAGAATCTGGTGGTAGGGCACGCCGTTGAGCACGTCGCGAGTGGCGCGGCACTTGTCGCCGAGGATGTCGTCGACCTTGGTCTGCAGACCCGAGAAGGGCAGGCTTATGAGCGCGGAGCTCTGACCTGTCTCGCACATCTTCTCGACAAGCTTGCGGAGGTATGATTTCTGCAGGGCCTCGTCGTCCATCGAGAGGAGGGCCGAGTGGGCTTCTTCGAAATGAGAGACGGAGGTGGAGGCGGTGAAGAGGCGGCTGAGCATTTCAGTCTTAATACCCGCGGCCTCGTGATTGCCCGGCTGGACGAACTGGAGGGCGAGCCGTGAAAACTCCATGACATACGAGTATGCCTTTTGCCTGTCGTACAGACTGACGATGTGAGCGTAGTAGTTGGGAAGCCCGCTGTTAAGGAGATTCCATTCCGTGTCGTCGAGAAGTCCGGAGCTGTGACGGTCCAGGTTCTTGATCGACATGCTGAGGCCGATGGCAGCTTTCCTGAAATAGAAAGAAGCCGTGTCATGGTCTCTGAGCGCGAGGAAGACGCGGCCCTGGACGTATGTCGAAAACGGGTCCTGGTCGGCAAAGGGGTTGAGCTCCAGGGCAAGGTCGGGCCGGTCTTTCTTAAGGAGTCGGCATTGGAGGAGCCAGGTATAGAGCACCGTTGTGCTGCTTGGAGCGCAGAGATCCAGGACCAGATCTGTGATGCTTGAAAGTAAAGGCATGCTGTTGCTCTCTGGAAGACCGAATAGATGTCCTGTGAGCCCTTCAAGGGCAGTTATGGTGTTGTTTTCGTCCTGGCTGCGCTTGGTCAAGGATGGGGAAGACGAGCCGGATCCGCCCGACTTTGATACTGAAATGCTCAACTCCGTCTTTGCCATCCACCTCAAGTGCTCGAGTCTTCGGAGAGCATCAATCAACCGCCGGTACACCAAACCAACCTCGAACCGTGCGTGGAGCGGTGAAGCATCCTCGCTTTCGATGTCGAACTCCATATGTACAAGGAGGATGAGCTGGCTGAAGAGGATCTGCCAATGGAGCTCGATGGTCTCCTGGACGGCGCGCACAACCACTTTCCGCCCAAATCCCGTGAATTGCTCCCCAAGTTCTTGTGAGTTTGCCTCACTCGTCGCGGTGATGAGGTCGAATAGGTCCTCGTAAAGCCTTGCGGTCACCATCTGGTAATTTTGGCCGAGAGTGTCGATCACCTGCGCGCAATCATCTTCTGTGACTGAGGGCCAGAATCCTGCACGATCCAAAAAAAGTTGCATCCGCTCACCATCAGCCTGGGTCGAGTCTTCATACAACTCGGCCCTCAGAGCCGCCCTGCTCAGTTGGCGCATGCTGTCCGAGAAGCTATCCACAAAGGTCAGACCGGCGGACACCAGCGCAGCGACGTCCTCGTCCTTCTTCTCGGGGGTCTGGAGATTGTGGTAGACGCGGTCCAGGTGGCTGCATTGCCTGACGGCGGCAATCAAGTCGGCACAAGCAACCCAGATCATGCCCTCCTGAGAGTCAAAGATCAGCGAGAGTGCCTCGCCCCTTTGCTTGTCAAGTTCGAGCAGAAGGCGCCAGAAGCGCATCCACTGCGTCTCGCTCGTGTTTCTGAACTGGTCGTAATCCGCACCACCCGCCGGGCTCCGATCCAAGGCTGTGGTTGATCCAAGCACGGAGCAGATAGACTCGGCGATGCTCCTCCCGACTTTTGAAGTTGTTTCCTTGTAAGTGCCTAGCCCTTTCTCGTACATTGCCAACGCTGTTTCGAGGGTCGACTTGGAGAAACGGCCTGGGAAGAAGATGAGGTCGAGCCACTTCTCGGTCGAGTCGGTCGGGTTCCAAGGCCCAGATGCCGACACCGTTGGCACCGTGTTTTCAATCTCTACCGCCTTCCAACCATCACCAAAGGGGTCTGACCCATTCCGGGGTTGCACTTGGAGCCTGTGCACGCGGTAGCTGGTGTTGTTCTTCCACATGGTCCACAACTCGGGCCCGTCGGACTGTTGCGTCACGGCGAAATCGGCAAGATTCCACACATCCAAAGACGACGGGCTCGGAGGTGTCAGATGGGTGCCCGAGAAGCAATCTGCGACGTGTATCGATCCTTGATCGTTCGCCTTGACCTTCCAGAACTTAAACTCGCCGGCGCCGTCGGGGGAGTAAGTCGCCACTAGGCATTGGCCTCGGCCGGTGTCCAATATCCGGATTAGATTGGCTTGGGAAGGGTCAACGGTCCACTTGCCAACATCCTCAGGGTCGCGCCTTGTATTCAGGATGTCGCCAGTATACAGAATCTGGCCGGTCCGCACGTCCCATACCCTCATCCGGTGGTCGAGGCAGATGGTAAACAGAAAGGCTGTATCGGAATGACCCATGGTCGTGACCGCCGTCGAAGCGGCTGCTGTCAGCTCCATGTTGACCTTGTCGTATCTGACAGTCGGATTCCGTTGGAAGGGAACCAATCCCCGGAGACTCTGACCCCATCCGGCAACGTTGTAGATGGTTTCTTTCCACGGAGATCCATTTGCTGCCGAGTGGCAGAGAAGTCAGCGACTCGGTCATTGATCAAAAGACCATTTCTGGGGGCTTACACTCCACACCCTTGGTTCGGTCAAACTTTAGGATGCCGCCATCGTGCATAGTGACAATCAACTGGTCGGGGTTGACGACTGCCAGTCTGTGAGGGTGCTTGAACCCAAACCCTGGCGGTGAGTACGACTTGCAAGCATCGCCCAGTCCGCCGTCGGTCGCGGCCCTCCTCCGAAAGTGGTCAGGCCGCAGCGTGATAGACCACAGCTGGTTGGAGTAATCGACGACATGCACGCAGAGTGCATCGTTGTCTTCGGCGTCGGCAAAGCCAACGCAGGATGGGCGAATCGCAGCGGTAAACCGCAGGTTTAGGATGAGCGGCGCATCGGCCTCCTTCTGTTGTTTGCAGACGTCGGCGACGCGGATGCTGAGAACGGTGCCATGGTCGAGCACCCGCCACAGGAAACCCCGAGGCGAGTTGTTGTGATGCTTTCGGTAGTAGATCGACGATGCTGTTGCTAGGCTCTTTGACCGGTATCCCCTCTCGTCGTCGGCCGAGGAGCTGCTCCGACTTGAGCTCGCCCGTGCGTAGGCGCTCGGTGGTGCGACTCGGATCTGGATCGTCGAGGATTGCGACGCGGGTTCTAGGTTGAGGCGTGTCTCCTTGTAGAGAATCTCAAAGTCTCGGGAGACCATCTTGCCCCCCTGTATGGTTCGCAGGCGACAATTGGCGAGTTTTGGGGTTGGGTGTCGCGGTTTGTTCGAGATGCGGACGCGGTCTGGAGCTTCCAGGTTCAAGGGCAGAATTCTGGCCGCCTTCTGCTTGGGCGGAAGCACCAGGAGCTGCTTGGCGGGGAGCTGGGAGATGCACCCCTGCGGCCGAAAAGCTCGCTGGAGAATGCACAGACCCACGGATGGGCATGCAAGGAAAGGTGGGTCCAAGTCCCGGCTGTTGGCTTGCAGAACTTGGATTCATGCTTGATGAGGAGAGGAGGAAAACAAACAAAGGGCCAAATAGAATCATTTTGCGAAATACATCCGTCCGAACACTGCCATAACGCCAGGCCCCCTCATGCATAACCTAGCTAGTTCCCAAGCCATTAAGAACTCCTCGCACGCTGTATTACGGCTCCTCCATGTCCACTCCCGCCATGCATGACAATCATTCCCCAGCAAAGGATTGCAGCTCTCAGTCCAACTCGCCCTCGTCTTCCTCTACTGCTTCTCCAGATCCTTCGGGCTCGGGTCGCCAATGCCATCTTCGTTGATGGCGAACAGGGTATCGCTTTCAGGCAGGCAAGGGCTGTCGTAAATCTTGGCGATTCTGGTCTCTCCTCGCCCCTTCTTCAGGCTGATACGTGTGGTGCTGGCGTGGGCCATGATGTTGCCTCCAATGGGCTTCTTGGGATCGGGATTGAACATGGCAGAAGGGCCACCATCCACCTGTGCTACCACTTGATTGGTGATGACGACGGCAATGCCGAACTCGTCGGCCAGACGCTGGAGCGTGCGGAGAAACTTGGCCAGGTGCGTCTGCCTCGAGCTCAGCTCACCACGGCCCAAGAAGTCGGTACGGTACAACGCGGTGGCCGAGTCGACGATCAGGAGACTGAAGCGGGTCTCGCACATCATGGCGGCCGCTTGGTTGAGAAGCTGCAGCTGATGGTCCGAATTGTACGCTCGTGCGTAAGCAACATTGTCAAGGACTTCTTCGCCCGAGAGACCGTAGCGGTTGGCCACGGCGAGAAGTCGGACAGGGCGGAATGTCCCCTCGGTGTCGATGTAGAGACACTTGCCTTCGCCGCCACCCATATCAAACGGCAGCTGGCAAGTGACGGCCAGTGTATGGCAGATCTGCGACTTGCCCGTTCGGAACTCGCCGAAAAGCTCCGTCACGCTGCCGGTCTCGATGCCCCCGGCAAGCAGCGTGTCCAGTTGCTTGGAGCCGGTGGTGATGGATATCAGCTCGGCGCGGCGCTGGTGCATCTCGGTGGCGGTGGTGAAGCCCATTGGGACTAGTTTTGAGGCCTCGGCAAGAATCTTCATGGCCTTCCCGGCCGAGAAACCCTTGACTTGCTCAAGCACCCGTTGTGGTGTATAGGCCACAGACTCGACTGTATTGTAGCCTGCGTCGACAATCAATTGGATATCGCGCTTTGTAAGGCCACCCACACCCTTGATGCCACAGATGTCAGCAGAATCCTCAACTAAAGGTAAAACCCAAGTTAGGTAGGGCGCTCGGCACTCGGTGCTCACCTCAAGCTGGGAGAGTGGGGTGGGCGCGCCGGGTCCCGTCTGTCCGACATCCTCTGCGTTGGCCTCGTCGTACTCTTCGTGTCCAGACATGTCGTTTTGTTTTCCTGCAACTCACAAGAGATCAACGGGCCTCTTTTGCGTGTCTGCCCTTCTGATGAAGAATGAGACGAACCGATCCGAAATATTTAGGGGGGATCGCGGTCGGGTGTTGACAGAGGCAAATCCGCCAGGCACCAACGCGTCTTGTGGAACCAGTGGGACGCGGAACCCCGTGACCACTTCCATCGGGGTGTGTGCTTGGCTGCCAGGATGCCCCACCGCAGCTCCGTCCCGACTTCCACAGGAGGGACCTGCGCAGAGGTCCTCCGCCATTCACATCGGCTCAGGGGCTACCGTACCTCGAGCGTACCTACCTAACCTCGAGCTAACCTAAATACAAGCTTGCGTCAACCACCCTCATTCACTGTTCATTGTTCAGAGCGGGCAGCGAGTCAACCCCATGGCAACCATGTTGAAAATCATATTCCCACAGCCTGCACACCACAGTTGCATTCGAACCGCTGCAGACCAAGCCTAAATACCGCGTAATACATTGACTGCCTCGTAATGCAGCTCGCTCCCTCTCCGGAAACGCTCCTATGGCCATCTCCCACTGCTAACCTTGCCCTGGGGTCCTTGGAGCATCCTCCAGCAAGCTCTATTGCAGGCCCTTCCCATGGCCAGACTTACTGCCGATCCTGCCTCCCAAAAGTCCCAGCCGGAAGAACATCAAACGCCTCATTGACCCTTCTCGAAGTTCTACTCACGTGCAGGTCGCCCGGGCCAAACGTCGGCTCCGGCGTGGCCGTCTCTCGGCCCAGCTGCACCGATGGCGGCGCCTGTGTCGTGGTGGCCTCGCTCTGGGAGAAGGCGGAAAACCCGCTCGGCGTCCGGGCAAGCGGCGTCGCAAACGGGTCGTCGCCGCCGCGTCCCTCCTTCTCGGACCACCGCCGCAGCGCAGGCGCGCCGTCGTGCCCGCCCCTCACCGGTCCCACGCCGTGTGCGGCCCGGGCCATGTACAGCCGCGAGCTGTGCGACGATGACGCGTAGCTCTTGCCGCTTGCTCCGCCCGCCGAGCGGGGCTGTGAGTCGACCGAGTCGGCCGAGGAGGAGGCTGAGCTGCGCGGATTGGGCCGGCGCGGGGGGGGGGTCGGGGCGTAGGCGTCAAAGTGCGGTCTTGAGGGCGATTGGCCCTCGAGTTTTCGCAGTGTGTCTTCGTTCAGGGTGCCAGCAGCTGGCCGGGAGGGTTGTCGCTTGGTTTGGGGGTTTGCGAATCGGGATACGGGCGGCGCGGCAGCGGATGGCCCGCTCGAGATAGAGTCGGTGTCTGTGAGCTTTTGGAAGATGGAAGCGCTGGATGGACTTTGCCTAGGTCCGGGCCGGTCGAGATTTGTCGCAGTTACCAGCACTGACTTCTCGTCCTCCGAGTAGTCCCTCCTCTTGCTCTGCGAGTCTGAGTCGCGGCCAAGCTTTTCTCCGAGCACGTTGACAGACGCGGGCCTAGATATCCAGATGCCATCGACCTCCACACCGCTTTGGATGGCGCGGACGCCGAAGGGAACTTGATTGCCCCGCTTCATGGGAAGCCCCGTCTTCCGGATCTCCTCGACCCGCGCCCGCTTTTCCTCGTCCAGCACTTCTTGCTTCTTCATCAGGCGGTTGTTCCACCATAACTTACCCAGACCTGCGCAGAAGACGGCCACGATCGACATGGCGAGGACCTGTAGGCCTGGGTTAGCTGGGCTTGGCCGCAGTGCAGGCGTGAGAGGAGGGCACATACAAACGTCATCTGCTGCCAGAGGTCCCATGATGTAAAAAACATGCCGGGCATTTTGCCCGGATGTTGTTGTGTGGTGTCAGGCAACCAGCAGGGAGCCGGCCAATCGACCTTATATGCCGGTGGGAGCAAAGCTGCTCAAACGGCGAATTTCGCTACGATCGGGTGTCCTGGCTGATACGAGAGCGTGTAACGGGGGACAGCAGCTTCGCGATGCTCAGTTACCGGATCGAGACCCCCTTCGTCGTCCGCGAGGCCGGATGGCTGCAGGAGCAGGGTTGACCAAGTCGTTAAAGACCCACGAGGCGCGACCCAAAATAGCCCGGTGTATAAGACATCGAATGGGCGAGGCGTTGATTGTGGTGCAGGTCAGGGATAGCATCAATACGAGTTCCCCTTTGAGCAGACGGCGGACGGCGGACGGTGGGCGAGATGGTGCTTCTTCCTTGATTGTATCACTCCCGGCAAGCAGGCCGACAACCAAGGCCAACCATTCGACCCGGGAAACTGGCGGCCGGAGCAGGCCTGGGCAGGCTTTTTGTAGGCAATATGAAGCCGCCTCGCGGGTGCCGGCATCGAGCACGCAAGACCAGGGCCAACCATCAACCATCGAGCAAAGCCTGGAACCCACAGACCGGAGCCACCATCGCCATGGCCACATAGTGCAGACCCTGGGAGCTGACGAGTTCGATCCCGTCTGGGCCATAGCGGGCCGCTTCACTCCATCCGCGTGCTACTCCACGGTCCTCTCCGTTTCTGCATTCCAGAAGTTCTCTCCCTCCACACACACATGGCCAAAGTCCGGTGGGGCGTTCCTTGCAGCGGATGGACGACAGCTCGGCAGGCTAAATAAGCGCAAGCAACGAGATGACGACCAAGCCGAGGGACCCCAGATTGCCTTGGACTTGCCCGCCGGCCGGGGGAAAGCCTGGGGGAAAGCCTGGGCGAAACCTGGTTCGTGGACCTTCCCGATCGGCATTCAGCTCATGCGGACGGATATGTTGGAGGGCAACTCCAAGTGCGAGATGAAAGATGGCACACACGGCTGAGTGTGTCCAGTTGGGGTTGTCAGCCGGGAAGCCAAGGACATAGCACACAGTAGGTAGGTAGGTATTCTGTGCAAAAGTAAGGAATTAAGGTCCGGCTGGTGGTTGTCGTGCTTCCCCAGACATCCGCATGCCTGACATCCGATTGGAGCGCAAATTGTGTCGGCATTCATCCAAATTGCCGACGCCATCAAGCATCTGGACCGCCGCCGACGCGGCTCGGCAATTTAGCTCTCAACGAGACTGTAACGGTAGAAAAATCTGATGGACACGTACAGCGACTGCAACCCATTGCAGGAGGGCACCAGCCTTTCCCGGAACCTTGACGTGAGGAGCTGGTGATGCCAAGTCAGTCGACTTACAGAATACGTTATGTACTGTTGGTGGTGGTGTTGGCACAGGACATGGCTTGGCAAATCACCAGGGGCAACCAGTCCCCAAACTCATTGCTGTGTCCTATGCATTCTCTGCAGGCACGGAGTATGCCTCACTAATCATCTCCTGGTAGAAACAGCCACGACAGTCGAATGCACTTGTCGGCACGGCCGTGACATCAAGCATGTGTGCGCAAGACGGCGCAGCCATCGATGCTCGCATTTGTCCATCTCAAGACGAAATACCCACCATGTCTTCCAGCTCAGGTTTCCGTCTCTAGGGGCTGCCCTTGGCACTGCCTTCGGCGTTGTCTTCGTCTTCCTCGGCTTGCTCGTCTTTGTCTGAGTGCTTGTCGCCATCGCTCTCATCAATTTCAGCCTCCTTCTTGCCAACCTTCTCGTCATTCGCCTTCTCAACCTTGGCCAAGAACTCGTCGCTGCCTTTCATCAAGTACAACTCGGAGAACTCAAACGAGCACACAAACGCGGGCACGGGGTCCAGCTCGCCTCCAACGTCCTTGAATCTATGGCCCTCGTTCTTCGTCTCGCCGCCGCCATAGACTTCAAGAACATCCTTGTCGAGGTCAACCACATAGGCCCATTCGCAGAACAGCGTGTCGTTTGCAAATTCCAGGTTCAGCCGCACGGGTATCTTCTTCGGCTGCGTCTCGGCGAAGCCGTCCGCGCTGCTCTCCGCGCCGTCCTCCGCGTCGTTTTTCTCTTCGGTCCGGCCCGCCCTGGCAATGATGCCAAGAATGCCGGCCGAGGTCTCCCGGGCCAGACTGGGGTAGAGCTGGTTTATGCCATACATGTTCTTCTCCCATGCCAAGGTCTGGCCGCGCCGGTTGGCATCCCAGGCCTCGCACTCGTCCCAGATTGCGTCGACCTCCTCGTCTGTCGGCTCGTAGATGTGGTTATCCAGGCCCTCCTTCAGGTTTTCGATGTTCCGGGCGACCGAGAGAAAGTTGAAAACCTTGACACCTTGCCCCTCCGGATATCCGTCAAATTGCCCATACTGAGCAATGTACCACTTTCCCTTCCAGAAGACGCTGCCAGGCTTGTAAGTCAGACTGTATAGCTCGTCTTCTTTTCAGGCAGCACGAAGCAGCAGCCCACACGAACACAGCGAGAAAATGAAAAAAGAAGAGAAGTGGGGGGGGGGGGGGGGGGGGCGGGGGGGGGATTAACTTACCAGATGAGATGCCTGGTGCCCATGATTAAATCTGGGGCCCTCGTCGTGGTTGCGGATCGAGTGCTGGAGTTGCTGTTCGGGTTCGGATTCGGTTGGGTTGTGGGGTTGAGGAGTTGAGGGAGTTGAGAAGATTAAAAGTCTCTGAAATGCTCGGGTTGAGGTCAGCGTGCGCAAAGTGCAGGCAGCCAGTGCAGACTTGCAGACTGTCTCGCCCAGCCCAGGCATCCAAGGCTGTGACTGCCCCGGGCAAAGAATGAGGGTGTGATTCACGACGTTTGGCTGTGCGCCCGTGTTAGTGGTCGCCAGCCCCGCATGCACAGCACATCTGCGGCGCGCTGCCTGAAACCGCCCGCTTTGTGTGTGCAAAGTTGAAAGAGGGGCTGAGACAAGGCCTCGAATCACGAAATCGTCTTTGATGTCATGGGTAACAGAGGCGGCCTGATATATTGGCCTGATGAGGGGTCTCTTTTCGTGCTGGTGCTTCCTCATCAGGCATCCACCCTCCCCGCCACCAACTGAAAGCCATCGTCGCAGCATGTTCTCGCCAACCGCCAACCTGCCCCCCTTTCCCGAGGGCCTGTCTCTTGCGCCCATTTCTGTCGTGTCACACCAGAAATTGCTCGATGGCGACGGCGTCGAGGCATCCCGCGTCCTTGCGGCCGCTCAGAGCCACGGCTTCTTCTACCTCGACCTGCGAGGCACTTCACCGGGCGAAACACTGCTGGCCGAGGCAGAGCAACTGCACGCTCTCGCCAAGGCTGTCTTCGCTTTGCCCCTGTCCGAAAAACGGCAGTACGACCTGGAGCGAGGCGTCTCCCTCTTCGGGTACAAGCCCGCCGGCGCCGTCAAGACGACGGACCGCGACCAGCGCCCCGACACCACCGAATTCTTCTGCATTGCCAAGGACCACCTCCACTACGTCACACCCAGCAGGCCCTACCCACCAGAGATCGAGAGCCACCGACCCCTCCTCCAGTCCTTCACCCAACACGGGCACGCGTGCGGCATGCTGGTCCTCGGCAGCCTCGCGTCCCAGCTCGGCCTCCAGCCAGACGCCTTCGCCAACCTGAACCTGTTCGACCAGCCCTCGGGCGACCACTGCCGCTTAACACACAAGCCGCCTGACAGCAACAGCAGCGCCGATGGTGGCACGGCCAACAACACGATCGGCCTGGCGAGCCACACCGACTTTGGCAGCGTGACGGTTCTCTTCAACTGGCTCAGCGGGCTGCAGATCGAGTCGTCGTCGTCTCAGACGGCAGGCCAGCAGGAATGGCAATGGGTAAAGCCCATCCCAGGGCACGCCATCGTCAACCTAGGTAGGTCCTATGCCCACCATATCCCCACTCCCCTTTCTTATCCCTCTTCTCCCCAAAAATGCAACACCCTCGTGATACAACCCCACCCACCACCCACCTACACTAACCACCAACTCGCACCTCGCGCGCACCTCCGTCCCCAAAGGCGACGCAATGGTGACCTTCACCAACGGCGCCCTCAAGTCGGCCAAGCACCGCGTGGTGCCCGCGCCAGGCACCCAAGGCGCCGCCGACCGCTATAGCCTTGTGTACTTTGTGCGCCCCCACAACAACGTGCCGATGAAGCCCCTGAGCGACTTCGGCGGAGGCGGCGGCAATGGCTCCGCAGCGACGGCAGCCCCAGTGGCTGGGAAATTCTCGGCCGAGCTCACCCTCGATAAGGATGAGACCCTTACCGCTGGTGAATGGATGAGACGGCGGGCTATTCAGCTCGGCAACTAAGCACACGTGTTGATAATGATGGCTTTGCAGCCTGGAGCTAAGGGAAAGAAGGAAATATAATCCAAGAAGGCTATTTGACTGATGCTGTTTGTATATATAAGCATTTGCGTAGTCTAAGTCAACCAGACAAACACATTCTACTAGCACGTAGGCTATATCTCTGTGTGTGAGGGAGCGGTGCGAACCGAAAAGTGGCCGTCAGCTTGATCAACATGTGCCCCCCCGCCGGCAGAGAGGTCAACATGACCCTCATAAGTTCGGGTAGTGGGTGGTAGGTAGTGGGCGTGAGCCGTGAGGGCAAAGAGAGAAAGCAAAAACGCCCCTTGACTCGACAACCGAGACCAACCAAAATATCAAATCCAACGCAGGCATAACAAGATCGCGCATTTTGATCTTTGCCACAGGTCCAAACACAAAGGAAACGAGAGGGAAAGAAGGAAAAACCAAAACTCCAAAACACCTGAGCCGTGTGCGATGATGCGAGAAACCTTTGCCAATGTGGAAGTGTCCCGTGTATTTCGAGGGAATGTGCCGATCGATGGGCGACGCCGCCTTGGATGAGGGCTGTGACGGCAGTGTCGTGAAATTTCCGTATTGCTGAAACCATTTCCTCCAAACCCAAAAAGAGCCGATGCCATGAGTGTCAAAGAGTTCCGTAATATACCCCCCATCCCTCCTGGTATATGCTGCTGGCGCTGAAGCGGCCGTGATATAATCCCCCATGAGTGACGCCAAATCTGTGCTGAGATAGATGGGATACTAAGAGTGGGAAAAAATGATAAAAGTTGTAGAGAAAAAGATAAAAATGAGAGGATTGAGAGCGATAAGAGAGGGCCTGGTCGACTACCGAATGTCGAGCTGGAACGGCTTGAAACGGCCTCCGATGGTGGCGCACCGGGGGCATTTCCTGCGCGCACCCTGCTCGCCCATCAGGACGTCGACACAGGCCTGGCAGAGGCCGCAGATGCACTCGGTACAGGCGTAAGATTCCCTCAGCATCGAGATTCCCTGGCAGGCGGCGCAGTAGATCTGGGTGTTTTGGGAGGAGTAGCTCGGCGACGAGTCCGACAGGCCCCGCGATTCGATGTGGAAATTGTCTCCGCTTTCACCGCTCTCGACCGACGGGAACGGTTCAGGGGCTTCGGGATTGTATGACGGAGGTGTGAGGGCCCGCTGCAGCGGGGAAGCCTGGTAGTTTGTGAAGGCGTTTTGGGAAAAGGGCGGGAGGGATGACCGCTGGATCGACACGGGCGATTGCGGCATCTGGCTCGTCAGGCGCGGGTCGAGCATTGAAGGGAACTTGAGACTCACTGGAGTTCTGTCCTCATCTATGTCTTCCGTTGCCGAGGTTGCCGCATCGATCAGATCCTCCCAACGCTTACCATAATCACCTGTGGGTTCGGCCGAGAGGGCTTTCCTGTCATAGCTACCAGGCCTCAGCAGGCCGTTGCTGCTGTCGTTCTGGATCCGACGGAGCCAATCCGAGCCGGGGCCCCTGGACTTCCTCCTGTGGTGTCCCCGTTTCGAGATTGATTGCTTCCGCGGGCGACTGGGGCCCAACGGTCGGTGCAGCGGCGGGAGCGTGGAGGAGCGGCCGGGGGGCGAGTGAGACATTATTGACGGCAAGAGGTCGCGCTGTCTGCCCGAATCAAGGGGTGGGAGGGGTGCGCTGGTAATGTCGGCAGGCGACAGCTGTATTGGCGGGAGCTCTATGGACGATCTCGGCATCCTTGCGCCCTCGTGATCGGAATGCCAGTCCTGGCCGCCAGAGTTAGTAATCGTGGGTGCGAGTGCTGCCGCAGTGTGAATGAGATTGCAACTCACTCCATCCGAATCCCACCCCGAGTCGCTCTTGTGGTTGTGCAGCTGAGCGAGCGCTGCGGCGGCGGGAAACATGGCGCCCCCGGAATACTCGTCGTATCTCCGGGGCGTACCGGGGCCAGTGGATCCGTCTCGCCGATAACCGTGCGGCGGAACTCCTTTGACGGGGTGGTGTCCATGGTGCGGTCCCGAGGTGGGCGGGACATGGGGCCGCTCGGTTGGCGACGTGCTGATCATAAGCAAGAAGCTCTCCTCGGTCGCAGGCAGCTTGGCAATGTAGTGCTCGGGGTGTGCCCGACGTATATGCTCCTGCATGGAGCGGTACCGCTTCTCCTAGAGTGTTTGTGTCCCGTCAGCCTCACCATGCCATGGATTGTTTCGAAGGCCGTGCTGCGAGAGTGCGTCGTCCGAGGGGAATCAGGGAATTTGCGGGTGGCGACAGCAGCAGTAGAGGCCTGGACTGGCAGGCGAACTCACCCCAATGCAGCGCTTACGGCAGCTCGAGGCATCTTGGTTGCGCAGCGGGCAGACGACCTCGTTGTTCGCATCGGTGATTGAGAAGGACGACGTGAGGGACGACCTCGGCGGCATCTTGGACGTCTCGATGGTTTCAGAACCCCACCAAGCGACGAGGAGGCAGTCGAGGGGAGGGGTCCTCCCAAGGTCGGGCAGGTACCGTTGCTCAGCGGTGCGGTGGTCGCCGAGCTTGTAGCTGATAAGATAGGCGGCCGGTTGGCTCAAGGCGATGCTCAATTGACGTGTAAGTGGGCGGGCGATGCCAAAGCTGTCGCACTTTTGGCGTTTGTTGGCGCCGAGCTTGCGAAGGGGTCGAGGTCGGGGATGCGGTCATGGATGGGAAGAGAACCCCAAGCTCCTTTGTCAGGTGCAACAAGGCCGTGTTTCGAAGAATGGGGGTGCGAGTGGCAGGAGGTGGTGGCAATGGCCACGGGCGAGAGCAGCAGAGGCCCGCTGCGGACAATGGACGGAGCACTCTCGAATGGGAGAGCGGGGAGAGTGAGCGGTAAAGCGGGGACGGCAGCAGGCATGTCCCTGGGCCTGGAGCTTGACTCGATCCCCGGCTCCCTCTTCGGAGGTACCGACGACCACAACCCAGTCCACCCCGTCGCTTGGCTCAGGAGGCTACTGTGTAATACTCCCCAGGTTCAACACGCCACGCAATTCAGGTACGCGGAGGTCGACAAGCGTCCGCCGAGCGACGGGCAGATATGAAGGGGGCCCCGACGGCGGTCAGTGTTTGACGAGCTTGAGCAGACCTCGCCAGCAGGGAGGTACTGTACCTCTGCTGAACAAGGGACGGTTTGGATCTCTGGCCCACACACACTGTGCAGCACAGCTCCCTTGGCTGGAGCTCACATAGGCGGCGTGGGATGGACCAACCGACCGCCCCGGCCGAGGCCAGAGGCCAGCGGGCGGGCGTCATAGGACCAGTTTCGTACCGACACGGAAAAACGGGACGATCGAAAGGGAGCTTCGCAGATCGAGTTTGCCAGAGTGGGTGCGTGGTCCTGCTCCCTCCGCCCTTGGGGCGCAAAACGGAAGACTGGAGCTTTTCGCTCGTATAAGCCTGGGCGCCTGGGCGCCTGGGCGCCTGAACGCCTCTCTCACCAGGTCGGCAGGCGGTTCAGACGTGAATGACGAAGGGGCAACAATCTAGGCCGAGCTCGGCTCTTGTTTCACCGGTTTCCCCGTTCTGCGCTGCTCACCGGCAGAGCGCCCGCCACACAACCCTGCTCTGTCTTTGCTTTTCGAGATGACGGTGTTATGGAGGTTCAGCATGCCTGGCGAGCAATTGGGCGGCCGTCGGATGACCTGCCAATGACACGCAGAGAGGGCGGGCTTGACTCGGTCGAGGGAGCGGATAACAGGCGACCCGGGACACGGAGGAGGTGGGGGTGCGCAGGCAAAGGGGGAATGGAACGGCCCGCCGTGATTGGCCCCTGGGTCGACATGGAGCTCAGGAAAAGCAGGGATCTGGAGCTTTCCCAATCCAGCTGCAGCAAGCTTGATTGCCCGCTGAGCCCGCCAACAAACAGGCGCAAGCTACCGAGTACGTTCCATGGTTGCTTCCATCCACGTTCCCTTCCGAAAAGGATGTTCCGTTTGCTATGCGTTTGCGCTGCTTTTGTTCTCGTCGTCTCTGGCCAGTGGGCAGCTGTCGAGCTTGTATCGCCGGCCTTGCGCGTCTTGTGATGCACCCGGTTGGTTTCGTACTCGGCCCTTTCGCGTTTGCCACGAGACAACAGGGAAGATGGAAAGCAAGCCAGGCTCCCAGGCTCGCCTCGCCAGGGTGCAGCCAAAGCCCGCCGAGCCGGCCCAGCAGATCGTGGCCAGGTGGGGTCTGTGGGGTGCTGCCCTGTCGCCTTGCGGGAGTGCGGGACTGCGGGGCAGGGGACCAGGGCGCATTTTACCCATTCTTCATTAGCGCTGCTGGCCGTTTTTTTTCTTTTCTTTCGACATCACATGCAACTGGAACCCTGTCGAAGTCCAGGATACTTCGTTCAGAACTTGAAAGCGGTGAAAACCAGCCTTACCGTTGTCCCAGGCGAGCGTTCATGGCCCGTTGAACTTCTCTTCATCAACAGCGCGTGGAGGGGGGGGCCAAGCTACCTTAAGTACCTAGGTAGCTAGGTACCTACATAGTAGTGACGCTACCTACTCAAGAGCTGGCATACCATACACAAGCCCAAGGCCTCAGGGCCGAGGATTATCAGGAAAGTCTTGTGCGGGCAGCTCTGGGTATCAAGTTGATCGTCATTCATATGTATGCGATTTTGCCTCGTCGTATCATGCAAGCCTCCCTCTCCGCCGCGCCGAGTTGGGCGCTGGGATCCTCATTGCTAGCAAAGCAGAGAGTAAAGAAGAAAAGAAATCATTCCCCGGAATCCACCACCCCTAGACACGCTGCAAGATCCACGACTACAGAAACCCGGATCCACTAAACCATGGCCAAAAACCCGTCCGATACAAATGTGCGCGCAAGTACCGACAGCAGTATCCTGAAGGACATCTCTATCTACCTCAGCTGGCGCAGAATCTCGATCAAAAAGTCCTCGAAGCTGAGGGTGATGTAACCGTCGCGGTCGTCGTCGTAGCGCTTGAACACGTCAGTCATGCGCTTGAGGCTGATGCAGGCCTGGACGAAGAGGTCGAAGCTCATGACGCCCTCGTTGCGCTTGTCGTAGGTGCGGAAGAGGATTTCGACAAAGCGCTCGCTCAGGCGGTAGCGGAAGGCGACGAGGGCGTTGCTGAACTCGTCGATGCTGATGTTGCCGGAGCGGTCCGCGTCGAAGCGGTCAAACAGCGAGCGCCACGAGGCCAGGAAGGACCACAGCCCGCAGAACTCGTCAAAGCCGATGGTGCCGCTGCGGTCGCTGTCGAACATGCGTATCATCATGCGCACCGTCTGTAGGTCGAAGGCCGTCCAGTCGCCGTTGACGAGCGCGGCCGAGAGCTCACGCTCCGAGAGCTGGCCGGTGCCTGTGCGGAGAGACGGCGAGGTTAGTGACTACTCGTATCGAATCACGTCCTGCCAAGGCTCCGAGGCCCCAAGGCTACGAAGCCCCCAAAACTCACCATCTTTGTCCACGGCTCGAAAAAGCGGCAGCAAGGTCGGGTCGATGGAGCTGTCGCGCGGTGCGGGGCTCGGCGGCGGCCTTGAGTTGACAGGCGGGAGGGCGTGCTGGGTGGGCCGGGCCACAGCGGTCGGCGGGGGGCTCATGCCGTAACGGTCCGGCGGCGGGGCCGCCTGCCTTGGCGATAGCCGTTGATGCGAACCGTACGGGTCTCCGGAGCCTCTGTGGTCGGCAGGGAGCGGGCGCGGCGGCGGAGGCTTGTTCTCGTATCGTGACGCCGGCGGGTGTGCCGAAGCTGGGGACTTGGGATTGCCTTTCTGGGAGCGGGGTGGGAGAAGTCAGCTCGCTGTCCAAGTCGGGAAATAACAACAAGAGAAAGCTCTGTTGAAGCTCACTTGCTCGGGCTCCGCAAATCTAACAACGGCCAAGGTTAGCAGGGCGCTCTGGTCACGGCTGCGCAGGTGGCTAGCGATGGGATGCCCGCGATGGCGGGGCTCTCGAGCGAGCGCGGGGTGCACACTCGCAGACTGCGACAGACTGCTCTGCACATGCACTCACCTGGGCAGCTCGTCCGGGTTGTAATTTCTGTTGTACGCCATGATTTCCGGTGTGATGGCGTGCGTTGGTGGCTACTTGAGCCCGTGGAGAGATCGTCGCGGATGGTTCTCCTGGATGTGTCAAGTTGGAGGTTGGGGGTTGAGACGGTCCTGCAGGATCAGGATCAGGGACTCAGCAAGGCAGCGGCAGGCGGTAGGTAACGTTGGGTATTTATCAAGGGAAACGTTAAGCTGCATCCAGCTTCGGCTGCCGACTCAGCCGCAAGTCTGGCGGCAATCCGCTGTCGCAGCACCTTGGCAGGAACCCCGGAGTGGAGACCAGAGCCTTGTGCTGTTCAAAAGCGTTGGGGAATGAGATGAATGGATTGCCGTTGTATCTTGTTCTGAACGAACTGCTTGTGCTGTGGTGTTACCGTGTTCAACCTTCTGGGCGGGGTTGGTTCCAGCGCGGTGGGATGGACTTCTGTATTCTGTATTCTGGGCTGCCGGATACGCGTGTTACCGCTTGGCGCAGCACGACGAGCAATGCCCCTCGGTGTGGAAATCCGCCCTCCGCCTCCGCCTCGGTGACGTTCACAGACGCCGGGGGGCTCCGGTATATGCAGATAGTCATGGTAGGCTAGCTGGATGCTAATGGGAGCAAGATGAGCCACCGCAGGGGCATATGCGGTTCCAGAAAGCCTTGACGGATCTGGTCATCGGTGTTGGAGTTCGCGGGAATAAAGTACAGAACCATCCACGGGCTGGTACCGTATGAAATGTATTGTGTATTCTGTAAAGAATACCGAATGAGGCTCGACACGCGCCAGGGTCCGATTTCCAGGGTCTCGGCAGCCGCCAGACTTGGGTTCCGGGTTTCAGGATCCTGCATCCAAAAAGTCCAAAAAAATCCGCAAATGACGGAGGCTTGATTCAATCAGCGTTACGCACCGCCGCCGCCGTGTAATCTGTGCGGGATAGCGTTACGACATTATGGAGACGCTTCCAACATGCACCCAGACGGCGATCCCGAGCCAAGTCGGTGCCACCACCGGCCACCACACGCGGCCTGTCGAGCCGGTCTGTCTCTCTGTGTCTGTGGCCTTCTCCACTCACCTATTTACGAGTCAAGTTGTACGTACGTAATTAGTATGTGGGTATCATCTGGAGCAAGAGCCGGCATTGATGGGAAACCGATGCGCGCGAAATGCAAAATGGCCCCGTCAGCCTCGACCCAGATGAGGCGATGCCCGGGCCGAAGCACGCTCCCGACCCAAGTCTCCACCAACCGTGTCCGCTAGCGATGACTTTGCAGGCCGCCGTCAGTGGTCACTGACCGCAAGTTCCGGGCGAGTTCCACGTGGTTCGAGGGTTATGTAAGAAAAGCAAGAGGCGATGCCGCAGCGGGACGGTGGGAGCGCTTTGTCCCTGTTCGCTTAGACTCAGGAGAGAACATCAAACTCGCTGGCTGGCTCGCCGGGGTGTGGTCAGGAGTTCGCCAGAGTCAAATCTCTCGCGAGCCATCTCATAGTAACTTCCGTACGCCGGCACTATCTGAGTGATAGTTCTCTGCTTCTTTTTGCGCGCCCCCCTGACGCCCGTGTTTTGGGACGATAGCGTGCCGTGGTCCAAGATGTCGGTTCAAGACCCTGCCTCCGCCCAAGCAGACGAGTTCTGGCTGTTTGGATACGGGTAAGTGACCAGGTGGCACGACATCGAGACCGGCAGGAGACTGACGACTGCTCGGACAGGAGCTTGATCTGGAAACCTCCACCGCACTTTGGTAACCCTCCCGAAGCCGCCAAACCTCCCAGCCCAGATCCCAAACTCCCTTGGGGGTGATCATCCGGTTCGGCAAGGCGGGAGCTGACCGGGCCCAGATAGGCGAATTCCAGGCTGGGTGAATGGCTACGTCCGGAGGTTCTGGCAGGTATGGAGACGTCGCCCGGCAGCCCTGCCGTGCTCCCTTTCCCACCCTCTACCCCCTTACCGCAGTACCACCCTGTCACCCTGTCACCCCGTCCCCTCCCCCTCCCCCCTTATCCATTCCCTCGTCAAAAGTTCCCGCCTCCCTCTAGTGCCCATCGTCCCGCCTACTCGTCCACTCCCAGCTCTTCCGATATACTAAACAGTGCTATAGGCAAGGTAGTTCAGCCTCCTTTCTTTCTCTGGTGTTGACTGCCCAACGACATACCACGGCGCTGTGTAGGCCATCGGCTGTCACACCACGTGTCCCGACAATCTTCTCCCAGCCACTGCCAGTCTCTTGACTAACTTGCATCCTTCTTTTCCCCCTCGCAGTGAAGACCATCGCGGCACCCCCGAGGCGCCGGGGCGCGTCGTCACCCTCATCTCGCGCTCCTACTGGGAGCAGCTGGCCGACCGCCACGATTCAGCCCCCGACAAAGTCTGGGGCGTGGCCTACCGCATCACTCCGGACCGCGTCGCCGAAGTGAAGGAGTACCTTGACATTCGCGAGATCAACGGGTACACGATCCACTACACACCTTTCCACCCCGCCCCGGCCGCCGCGGCCGCCCCCGAGGCCGACCTGTCGACTTCCCCGCGGCTGCATCAACAAGCTAGCGGCCCCATCCTGACGCTGGTGTACATAGGCACACCCGACAACGAGCAGTTTGTGGGGCCGCAGGACCCGCAGAAGCTTGCCGAGCACATCTACCACAGCGCCGGGCCGAGCGGCTTGAACCGGGACTATCTGTGGGGGCTGGAGACCGCTTTGGATGAGCTGAGTCCAGAGAGCGGGGACGCCCACGTCACGGATCTGTCGGACCGGGCTCGAGTGATCGCGGCTCGCGAGGCGGCGGTGGAGCAGGCGGGTGAGGCGGGAGTCGAGAGGAAGACGAGAAGCGTCCTCCAAACTGACGATAGCAAAGTCCTGAGTCCGCACCCTCCTGTCAGCGTCGTCAGTCCGGAACAGGTGCTGGAGCGGGAGCGGCGGCATCATGAGCAGCATCACGACTTCAGAAAAGTCAGCAGCGTAGATGAGCAAGAAGAGACAGAAAAGACTTTGTGATGTGGTTTGAAGAAAGCAATACCAAGGAGAGAAGAAACAACAAGAGCTATGAGTCCTCCCTCCTCCCCCCCTTTCCATCCTCTTTCTCCCCTTTTTTGTTTTGGGTTGGCCATCGGCTAGCCCGCGGTCTGTTGATCACCAACTCTCCCCCCTCCCTTTTCATTATCCTCCCTCTACCCCACGAACACGCAGATATCCCCATCCAGCTCGGATATCTCTCCGCGCGTTGCCATAACGTAAGAGTCGACATCGAAATGGGCCCTTCGTCTGCGTCCGCAGGCGCGGCTGGAAGGACGTGGTTCATCTCTTCATGTGGACTCATCGAGGGCCCAGCCATCGTTTATTTCCTCATCAGTCGTCATCTCCCCGTTTGTCCCATCCCGATCCCATCGCCCACTGCGCAGCCGCCAACCGGAAAAGTTTACAAGGAAAAACAAAAAAAAAAAAAACTGAGGACTTTTTTTTCAAGACAAAGCATCCAAAGCAACAGCGAGCCAAAGAAGAAGGGGGTGTGATAAGGCAAAAACTTGACACAAAAACACAAGGGAAAGGAAAGAAAGATAATCATTCAGCCAGCCCGGCAAAAGCCAACAGCCAGGAGAGAAAAGAACAGCGCGCAGGGGGTATCTTGCGGTCGATCGTCACAGAGCAACAACGTCTGATCGTACAGCATCTTTCGACGGGCAATCTCAAGGCGAGCATGAACGGCAGAAAAAACGTGGCTCGAGGTAGGTAAACTCCTTTTCATCGTCGTCGTTGTCGTCGATACTCTATCGGTTACTGGTTCTCTTTTCGCGTTGGCGCTCCTTCTTCGAGACGCAGTCATTCCTTGGAGGCTCGTCAACCAGGAGGCGGCTGTTCCTAGTACCCGCCCTGTGCGGGGCCTTGGTTCTGCTGCTGAGGGAGTTGTTGACCCTGCTGCGTCGGATCGGGATATCCGTAGGGGTGCACCGCCCATGCTAGCGCTCGTCAGGACTCCCATGCTCTCCTGTGCCCCTTTTCGTCTCTCAACATACCTTGCGGGGGCGCGGCGTATCCGGCCGGAGCAGCCGGAGGATATCCACGTCCGTACGGCTGGTGATACATATTCGGCGGCATTCCGTATGGCGCCTGGGTACCGTACGCAATACCCGGGACGGGTCCGGGGGCGACCGGCATCGAGGCGAAGCCGCCTCGGCCGTAGCCCGACGAGGCGCCTCCTCGTCCACCGCCCTTGGGACCAGTGTCCGAGGCCTTGTCGACACGGATCTGTCGTCCGTCGAACCTGGGCCGTTTGGTTAGTGCCCGGTCGGCGACATGAGCGGGAAGTCACCGGAGGCGACTTACTCGATGTTGTTCATGGCCGCGATGGCTTTCTGCGCGTCCTCCTCGTTGGTGTAGCGCACGAAACCAAATCCTCTACTACGGCCGGTGTCGCGGTCCTTGACAACCACCTGGCAAGAAATCTATTAGGTTTCGCCGGCCACAGAAACAACAACATGCCACGCCGCGGGTTCCCAGAGCCGAGACTCCCAGAGCGAAGGCTCTCTCCCTCCCTCGCACAGTAGGGTCGAGAAACAAGGCCTCATCAGAAATGAAAGGCGCACGGCAACATACTGCTTCTTCCACCACCCCATACTCCTCAAACTTCTGCCTCAACGTCGTTTCTTCAGTGTGCCATGCGAGGCCGCTGCGCCCGCATTAGCTGGTGGTTTGACGACCCCGACGACGTGGCCCGGCAGCAAGAACCCCGGGTTTTCAAGCCCTCTTACCCAATAAACAATTTCGACATTTTGGTTTCGCGGGGTTTTGTCAAAAATCTGGGTGCTTGCTTGTCAGCCGGTGCAGGGATTCTGGTCGTCCAAGATTCGAAAAGGACACAAGACCGATGAGTCGTGCTGTGTGTCTGTTTTCTGAGACCAGCGAGTTGCCAGGAGGAATTTGGGTCTGGGAGGGAAATCTCTAAAAGGCGGAGGGAGCCAGGGCCTCGCCGAAGGGTGTAACGCGTGCTGGACAGAGAAAAAGGCGGGGAACTGGCTTCGCTTTCTGGCGCTTAGCAAGATGAAGGAGGGGACTCGTCTTACCGTGGGATAAGCTCCTCTCGCCCGGGCGACGGTTGGGAATGATGGATGGTTGTGATGTCGTCAGACAAGTGGCTCGGGGACTTCAGCCGGAAGACGAGGTATGTGTGTGTCTTGGAAGAAATCGCAGCCCTTGATTTCTCCAAGCGAGGCTACCCAGTGAGGTATGGAGGGGAGGGCCGAGGGGACGACGGACAGTGGCTAGGCAGTGCGGCCAGCCAGGCAGCTGTGCGGTGGGGTGTTAGCGAAGCTGCGTTATGTGGTAAGGGTCAAGGATGCTCCAGGTTTCCCCTATCAAGCCGGTTGGTTGGTGGAAGAGAACTAGGGAAGAGGAGAGCCAGAGCCGCCGGCACTGATGCTACCTACCCATCTTATATGCCAGCGGGCGGTTTCCTGGGGAAGGACCAAAATAAACCTCCCCCTGGTTTTGGCCCATGACAAAATAGCAGATGCCACAAGCGGTCCGCCGCCTGTCGATGGCTCCCGGACATGGGCATGCTTGTTGCTGTCCTGGTCAATGTTTCGACAGGCATGACGGGGCGGGCATGGTTAGGTCCAGACAAGCATCAAACATAGCACGAGAGCCGCTACCCCGGGGTGCAGGATGGCTTCGGACCAGGGCTGCTGCATGGGGCGCGACGCTTGCATCCCGGAGAGGACTAACGGCGGCTCTAGAAGGGTTCGAGACATACCGATGTAAATCCATCATCCACCTTGAGAGACATGATGCCACGACACAGATGTCAGGATTGGTTAGCGCTCTAGCCTTGGGAATGTTCAACCGACATCTCCACGAGCACTTTCATTCCATGCCCTCTGCGAAAACCAGGGCCCACACCACACCACCACACCACTACTCCCCCGCCCGCTGTCCTTGCGAATTTGCAGCTCGCTCGGTGATCCAGGCTTGATTAGGTAGTTTGACCACCCTGGCTGTGGCTCATCCAAGTCGAAACACACGCTGTTCGGATCCAGGAACGACGAACCTCGAGGCGAGCTCATCCAGGTTTTCCAACAAACCATGCCCGCGCTCCAGTCGACACTGAGGAGACGCTGACATGTTCAGGGCATTGTGGTGATTTTGCCGGTATTGGCGGATATGCACCTTAATTATGCAGTGCCCTCCATCCTCACTTCACGAGCTCGTTGAAAGGTTCCGAGCCTCAGTCCCGAGCCCTGGACCGTCAACGGTGATCGGGAGCAGGGACATGGATCGGAAAGCTGCCGCCTGGGGATCTGGGGGCAACCCCCCAACAGCCACTCAGCCCACTATCGATAGCGGACCAGCCGATACCGATACCCCAGGCCGAGGAACAGGGGCAGCCAGGGTGCTGATTCCGGAACCCGAGGACGGGTTTTCTCAGTCGAAGCTTCACATCACGCAGATCGCAGTGAGCGAGCTTCTTGGTCACCTCTGCGACCAGACTGTTGACGGCATATCATCTCATGCGGCGCGGATCCAAGAACGAACACGCGTCCTCTGGGCGCATTGGTATGTGTTGTGTATCTGGGGATCCAGACACGCGCTATTGGTAGGCAGGGCGGGGGATCGGCTGTGACCACTGGGAAAAGTGGACATTGGCATGAAACGCGTTGTATATTCCAGGGAGATGCGAAACCCGCCGGAGCATTTTGATCGAGGAGGTGATGAAACTCAGCATCGGCCAGTTGGCCGCTTTGGACTAGCCGGCACTGACCATCTGTGGTCGTCGTGGCTTTGGTGTAGAGCAGGAACCCAGGTGTCCCTGGCCCGAGTACCACCTCGCATCAACGGATGATCTGAGCGCTAGGTAAGTACTTCGGACGCCGAGGTTGGCCATCAATCTCCCTCAGTTCAAAAGAGCCGAGTAACGCCGACAGACAAAAAAGACGGTCAATCGAGCAAGGCGTCAACTGAATGTGTGACCCAGTGCTACAGAGTAGCCTGCAGCCGGGTGCTATCATGTGATGAGAGATGGCAGGTCCAACTACTCCGAAAGCCACAGCTGGAGCCCAGATAAGGGAGAGGAGGTGCGCGGAAGAGATGTGAATATTCCCCGGAAGCGTGTCCATCGAGAACCATGGGAGACTGACTGGTGGATGCTTGGCACCAGGACTTCAAAAATGCTGTGCTCTGCTTGTCGATGCTGCTTGAACAAGGAGGCGAGGGGGCACGTTTTTTGATGAGCGGCCCACCTGGAACTCGACACGCGAGTCGTTCCGCAGGACTTTAAACCCTACACAGTAAGGTGTCCGTCAGCAGTTGGACAGCACGCCATGTGGGGCTGCAGGCGAGGATCATGGAAGCCTTGATGCAGCTGCAGCTCTTCCATAATCCCGTCGTCGATCACCCTATTAACCGCGTGGTGTCCACCAGGTCGCGACCGGAATCAAATGCCGTCACCGGTTTGACCCAAGCTTTGCTGAGGATTCAACCACAGCTCGCTCGGGCTGGCCACGCTACAAACGCATCGTTCCCTGGTGACCAAACTGCTGTGCCGCGACAGGGTTGGCATGGGCTGAAACGCAACAACGCTCCAAGCCCCAGCGTCGACGATGAGGTCCAAGTATCAGGAAGGCCGGCTTGCCACAACAGAGACCTCAGGTCAGGTTTGCCCGCAACCTTGTTCCCAACGGCCAAGCACTTCTGCGACGGTCGAGATTGGTGATGGGTACGAGTACACAGTAGGGGACCACCCCAAGATGGAATTGCGGAGCCGGAGTCTAACTGCAGGTTGCCGAAAGAAGCAAGGGGGATGTCCAACGGTCGCCCATCTCGGCGACGCATCCCGCTAGGCTGTTTCCGCTTGTGCATTTTGACATGCATGCTTCGGCTGCATGGTTCATCTGGGGGAAGCGCACGGGCATTGGTTTCGAGGATCTCTTCGCTGTTCCCGGCAGCCGACAGCGGGAGAGGGAGGACCGACAACAACGGATTGACTCGACGAGACCCCATGTGCATGCACGGAGTAACTGCCGGTAGGTCTTTCATGGGCCGAGTTTGGTTTGAGAAACCCCTATCAGGAGCCCGTGGGCGCAAGAGATCTGACAAGCCAAGTGTCACCCAACCCTGCCGAGGAATGCGGCGTGAGGCAAGGTCGAGCATTTGACATCCGAGACTCGGCTAAGGGCACAGGCACAACTGTCAGCATCTAGACCCGGATTCCAGTCTCGAATAACTAGGCTTGTTTGGATATTCTGGCACCCAGGGCAACTCACAACATGCAGAGGGATGATTAGCCGTGTTGCCATAATTAGCAGGTTCCTAGGTACCTAGTTTGGACGACGTGGGGTACAGGCGAGGTGTAGCGAGGGGCAGGCGAGATGTGCAAGCGAGGTGCATACGAGATCTTGGGTTGATGAAAGGAATTCCTCCTTTGCATTCCGGATTTCGGCCGGCGCTGGCGAGTGAAGATGCAGGTGGCCGTTGCAACAGGGGCTGTTTTCTGGAAAGCCCGGAGAGACCAGACAGCGGATAACGTTAGAGCATCGAAGACAGACTGGAACGGATGGAGGGCGTCGAAGGAGAGGACTCGGACCTGGTGCACTCCTGCTTGCCTGGGTGCCTACCTGCCTGGGTGTCTGCCCGCCTGCCTGCTTGGCTGCTCGATTGGGTTGCTTGCGGTTGTGTCCCGCTGTTGCTTTTGACAGCAACCTACCTGAGGCAGGGAGGTCTTTCTCTTTCCCATCTTGCTCGCCTCGTCGCCAAAACTCGGGAGTCAACCCACAAGGTATCATTATGACTCGGCCAGCAATCCGATTGGGCCCTGCCATTTCCCTGCCCTGCCTACGTACCTCTAGGCTTCCAAATGTGGCATCGGGAAGTGGGAGGGCTGTTCGGGGCGACGAGCAAGTTCAGGATTTCAGATGGGTACCTACCTACCTACCTACCTGGGTAAGGTACGCCCGGTATTGCAGGCAGCGGACCGTTGATCGAAGGAGACTCCCGCAGCCAGATTTGGCGGGAAGGAAAGGCCCGCCGGTCGCTCCGGACCGAGCATGGGACCCAAGCCTGCCTGGATTGCCGTGCTCATTGCAGTTCTGAGCATGGATGGACCCATGGAAGCCCCGCGCCGTTATGATTGCCAGGCACAGTACCGTATGATAGTACCCAGTAGGTACCTGAGGGGCTGTATCAACCACATCACAGCAAAAGGGGCATTCACTTCCCCGGGCCATGGAAGGGTTGCGGCCACACCCGTCGGAGCAAACCTCTCGGAGACGCCACGACCCCAAACACGGCTATGAGGACAGAGAACGGGCCCGCCGGGGAAAAGAGCGCAAGGGGGGCCAGCAGCAAAGCGTCCGGCGTGTCACCGGAATCGGCACACCCCTCGGGGCCTTGGGCAGGGGCCCTGTTTCTAGGCCTCAAGAGAAGAACGAAGAGTTCATCCAGTCTTGGCTGCAGCAGACACAGGCCCGCCATTCCCATCCTCCAGCGACAGACCGCGAGAACCAACAACCTCGACTCGCAGACCGGTCTCGTTCTCGAGCCCATGCCAGCAGACACGGCAAGAGGTCCAGGTCTCGATCAGCGCCTCCTCGCCCCTCTCCAGAGTCGACCGCACAAGTCGAGTATCGGTTTGAGAAGAGAGCTCGCCACAGGACCAGAGACGACAAGTATGAATACAAGGCTCGGGCTGGCAACAAACCCACCTCGGATGAGGAAGTTCGGGCTCTTGGAAAAAAAGACGCCACAAGGAGAGGCCGTCCAAAATGCAAAGACAAGCACATAGTAGGTGGGCCCAGACATCCACGTGTCAGCCAGCCCGATGCTGGCAGCACGCCACAGACACGCCAAAAACCTTCCGAGAGTGGTACGGGCCATATGGTTCTACGGGGTAAGGTGGCGCTTATATGTAACGAAAGTAGAATCAGCCGCTAACGAGACACAGCAGGCGAGCAAATCCCGGGAGCAAGCCGCGTGTCGAAAACCCTGACGCGAACAACTTCGGAGCCGCATCCCTCGAAGTCGAAATTGAGCAAGAGCCAGAAGGAAGACAAGGAACTAGAGGAGCTGACCGCTTTCTTCTCTCGGAGAAGGCCACACGGTAACCCCGAAACCAAGGAATACGGCTTTGTGGATCGCGGGAATCACGTACGCGACGGCGGTCACGGAGCTGAATCGCATTCCTCGTCACGCGGCTCGCAGCGATCTTCCAGAAGCATTGCCGAAGCAGCACATCGCTATTCAAGCTCCCTGCCCGCAATCCACAACCACAGCTCCGGTCTTGGCCATTCGATTCGCCCTCAGCCTCCCAATAGGCCAAAGACCGGCTCGGCATGGTCACTACATAATGAAGACCAGCTCGGGGGGGGCGAATCCGAGCCTTATGACTCGGGAATAGCCCGCTCCAGGCACAGCGCCACGGCTGTCATCAACGATGCGCCCAAGCGGCACCAGAGATCTCAGCCGGTACCAGCAGCGGCCGAGACGGACAGATCATCTCCAGAGAGACGCTGGGGTGTCAGGAGAGGCGCTTGTAAGGATGCTGGGGCGCAAACCGACTTGACTCCGAAAGCAGGGAATAGACTTGTGGAACAGCTTCAAAGACTGGACAAAACCTGCACGGCGAGAACTCTGCCCGTCGAGGATGGGAAACAGCACGGCATTGCCGAGGAGCTGGTGCGGGATGTTTCGCAGTTCTCGGGTGGCAGGGACGTAGAAGACCGGCCGGCACGGGGGATCCCTCGGTATGCGCCACACGATGTCCCGGATGTCGGGCATCGGCCATCCGAGGAGATCCAAAGCTATGGGCGGGGTTGGGATTTGTTGGACCGGGGAGAGAGTTTCGGAGAAAGGGCTGGAGCATTGTTGCGCTGGGACTCCCAGGACCCGGCGGCCGAGAGTATCAATCGTGCCGGCAGGCACCAAGACCACTACCAAGTTAATAACCCTGGCAGCATTCCGGGATACGGGGGGTCCGAGAACCTCGAGGAGTTTATTCGGAGGATTGAAGAGGAAGCGGCCATGCCTTATGGGGAGGTTGAGGACGCCTGGGTGCTTCCAGAGGGCGAATTCGGGGCGTTGGGCTGTCCGAGGTCGCACCCTCTTGACTTTGATGGCGAGGGCGATGCAGCGTTCGTGTCGAACAGGGATTTGTTTTCCTCGAGGGGGGGCTTGTTAGCCCCTGATGTGGTTCCCCAAGAAGCTGGGTTCACCTGTTCGACGTCACTTTCGATGCCGGAGCCAGACGCTCTCGAAGATCAGAAGGCGGGTTTGAGTGTGGCGCCGGTTTGGCTGGAAAGGGGCATGTTTTAGATCAATGTACGTACAAATATAAATTTGTGGAAGAGCTCTCCTTGGTCAACCAAGGCCCGGCCGTGATGGACCAGGAAGTAACCTCAACGCTACTCAGGTTCCTGGTTCTTGAACCTCTCCCTCATGACACCAATGTCGATGCCGCATTGTGTTGCTCTGGCAAGGATTGCCCGGGCTCTTCCAGACACCGGGGCGTCAATCATCTTGCCGTCCAATGTCCATGCACCTCGGCCGGCTGCCGACGCCTTCTCGTCACCAATCGCGATGCGTGTCGCCCATTCAATCTCATGCTCGGTCGGCGAAAATGCTTGCTGGGCGAGCCCGGCTTGGTCAGGATGGATGCACTCTGCAGAAAAACAGCGTCAGCATGGACCAAGCCTCCTTCAAAGCCAAACAGTGGATTCTCTCGGGTGGGTGTACTCACGCTTTCCATTAAACCCTAAGCCTTTTCCGTTCTGGCACTCGGCCAAGAAGGATTTCTCGGCGTCGGGCTCCCTAAACTTGGTGAAGACGACGTCGATGGCGCTCTCCATCTCAAAAGCGCGGGCCGCTGTCACGACAGCGCTGCGTGCGTAAAGCATCTCGGCCATGTCGATGGTCCGAGTGAGTGACAGATCCAGCGTGTAATCCTCGGCGGCGAAGATGAGACCCTTGAGCCGCGGCGAGATGGCGCAGATGGAGTGTAGGTTCACGATGGCCTTGGCCGATTCAATCAGCGCCAGGAGCTTGATGGTCCGGTCGGGGGCCACGGAGCTGATGATGTCATCCACTAGGGAGAGGTCGGCGGCGGTCTGGACCTTGGGGATGACGATGGCGTCGACGGCGGGGAGGGCCACGACGGCCTTGAGGTCGTCGACGGCATGGCGAGTGGTGAGGGCGTTGATGCGCACGGCGACCTCGCCGAAGGCGGTTCGCTGGCCGGGGAGGGTGGTGAGGTGCTTTTGCAAGGCTGTGCGTGCTCCCGGCTTCAGGTCTTCGGTTACCGAGTCTTCGAGGTCGTAGGTCACATTGTCAACCCTGATATTGAGCGACTTGGCGAGGAACTTGGGGCTTGAGGCCGGGACTGTGATGGGAAGTCAGGTCGGGGTGAGAGTAGAAGGACAGTTGTTGATAGGTACCGTAAAGCAATGCCCTGCGCAAGGGCTGCGAGAATGCCATTGTGAATTGTTCTTGCGGCAAAGGTCAGGGGATTCTAGGGTTGGCCGCTCTTCTAAACGCAAGCGGACTGGAAAAAAGAGAAAGATGCGGGCATGGCGGTGTTGGTTGTGACGGGCTCAAGGGCCAGATATGCACCCAGCCAGAAACACACAGTCCAGACGCAGCTATCCCGAGGACCTCCAGGAGCCCAGATTCCTCCAAGTTCAGGGATGAGATGTCAGTGGACCGCATCCGTGGTGGTGTGAGTGAGTTCGAGATGGAGAAAAGTGGGACAGGGACGGGGTCTCGAGGGGGTGCACCTTGATGGTCGAAAGCTTGGCAGCGGGCCGCACAGCTGTCGACAACTGCGGCCACGCAAGCTCCAGGCGAGCCGCCGCAGCGGCAGCACCACCTAACATGTGCGAAGCTCTGGCCAGACAGCGACGAGCCAAAGTTGCCGTTTGTCTCCAACACCACCAAACCACCACCAGACCCTCGCTGTCGCAAACGGCATGGAGCAACCACAGCCCGCGCCGGGCTCCCTGAGCTGGCGCCTGAGCTCACACCCAATCACCCTTCTCACGTATCTGGCATTTCGAGTCTGTAAGTGCGACCGAAAGCCCAGCGTCTCTCCTCCCTCGGGCTCGCCCCTCGGTCTCCCGGCTGCGCGTGCTTTTGTCCTGCAGCATGCTGCCGACTCTTGTTTCCTCGCTGACAGCGGTTGACAGCTAGCCTCATCGTCTATCTCTTTGGCATGCTCTTCATAGGAAACCTGTAAGAATCCCGCCGCACGCTCCCAGCACTTGCACATGCTCCCTCCCTCATCCGCTAGGCTCCGCTAACGCATGCGCCGCCGCCACTCAGCGTCATGATCTTTATCATCACGATCCTCTTGCTCGCCGCCGACTTCTACTATCTCAAGAACATTGCCGGCCGCCGCCTGGTTGGTCTCCGCTGGTGGAACGAGGTGGACCCGTCCACGGGTGACTCGCGCTGGGTGTTCGAGAGCAGCGAGCCGGGAACCAAGGTGGTCAACCCCACCGACAGCCGCTTCTTCTGGATTGCCATCTACGCCCAGCCCATTTTCTGGATCGCCCTTGCGCTCGTGGCTGTGTTGACCTTCAAGTTCATTTGGCTGCCGCTTGTTGGTGCGTTGCCCGCTTGCCTGGAAATACATTGCATGGTGACGCCGATGGGAGTCGAGGGGCTGACTGTGCTTCTTTCCCAGCTATTGCCCTCGTTTTGACAATCACCAACACCCTTGCCTTTTCGCGGTGCGACAAGTTTAGCCAGGCATCGAATCTGGCGGGGTCCGCCTTCAGCAGCAGCAACATTGCGGGGAGCATTGCAACCAACATGGTTGGGAGGTTCTTTTCGAGGTGAAGATATTCATGCGGCGCGTGTAAAGTTTGGTATGCTTTCGGTCCCAAGGCGGAGCCAGCATTCGCTCAACGCTGATTCGGGGTGGGAGCCGCGGCAACAGGTTGTCGTGACAGCCAGGAACGGCTGCTTCAGGATTCCGAAGCTGAACTATTCCGAAAGGCAGGTATGATAGGGCAGGGCCAAGGGCTGATATCACTGTATGACTACCTACGAGGAGGGACGATTGGCGTTTGGGATGAAGGGTGGAAGAAGGGTTGCGAGGCCGCTTCTGGCCTCAAATTGTGCGGCTCGTGGTAAATTCGCTGTTGATAGCATTGCCCATCCCCAAACGCCCGCTACACTGTGCCTTTCCTGTGGTGCGCGGGGACCGTTGGAAACCATTGAGCGCCTATCTAGGCACGCCGCCGGAGCTGGTGCAAGCTGTGAAAAGGGGTATTGTCTCCGTGGAGTGTCATGGCTATCTAAAAACGAGCGACGGCCCAATGCAGTGATCCATCAACAAACAAGAATTCCCAACCCTGACCACTGTGAACTCCATGGGCATTTCATTCCCAACCCGCCAAGGCAAACGACCGTCCGTTTTGAATATAGAACAAGAATATAAACAAAAAGCGAAATGACACAAACGCCTCCTCCCATTGAGCAGACGACGACTCAGCGTCTCCCAGCCTGCTCGATGGCAGCGTCCAGCTGCCGCTCCTCGTCTTCCAACCTGCGGATCTCTTCTTCCGTCATGCCCTCCTCCACCAGGTGCGCGTACGGCGTCGTCAGCGCCCGCGGGGTCGCACGGCCCGGCGTCGCGCTTGGCACACTGACGCGGGCCTCGTCGGTATGGGCCACTGATTCTGGGCGCGCGATGGGTGTCCCCGCGGCGCCGGTGCCGCCGGGGCTCGGGCGATCCGAGTAAGGAGTGTAGGACCGCGCTTGATCCTGCTGGAGTGCGCGATGCGCCGCCGCCGTCCCCACCGCCACCGCGCCCGCGGCGACCGCCCCCCCGTGTGCTGCGTCGTCCTGGTACGTGCCGCTGGGGCCGGCCGCCGACATACCCTCGTCGGAATACGGGGAGTGGGGGGCCACGTCGACGTCGGCGCCGGCTTCCTTCTCGGCCATCAGCTCGTCGGTGCGGTTGCCCGAGGCGTACGACGAGTCGACGGGGTGCAGGTCCCTCTTTTGCTGGCGGCGGCGCAGGAGGAACCAGACCAGGGCGAAAACGAGGAGGAGGCCAACGACGCCGCACGCGACGGCGATACCGATGACGGCGCCGCTCGACAGGCCGCCGCCGCTCGAAGCTGCCGCGGCTGTCTGGGTCGATCCCCCGCCCGCGCTGCCGGATGTGGTGCTCGATCCTCCGCCCCCAGAGATGCCGTTGGGCGACTGGTCGTTCCCAGAAATAGATGCGCTTTTGGGAACGTAGGGAGACGGATCTGAGTAGTTAGTAGATTGACTTAGCTCCGTAAATTGGCTGCTGTTTTGCGCCACGGTGAAGCGCCGACTGTAGTCTACGCCCTTGGACGAGACGGCTCGCATGTAGAGCGGCTGGCCGCAAAGCGACGAACCCGAGAATCCAAAGATAGACACGGATGTGATTGATGTATCTGTGAGGTTGTTGTCAGTCAACCTCCCTCCCACACCCGCGAGCGTCTTGTTCCCGGGGCCGAGGGTGAGTGGTGCTCACAGTCAAGCGCCAGAGCCTGTGTGCTAGAGGCTCCGTCCTCGATGCTACGTCCAAACTCTCCGTTCTTTGATGATGATGTTGTTGCTGCTGCCGCGGTTGTGGTCGTGGTAGGGGGTGTTTGAATGTTGCCTGAGCCTGATGCCTTTCTCGAGATGACCATTTTGTCGTCACCATTATCGCTGATGGACCAGAGGCTGATCTCGTCTACAACGACGTTCGCCGAAGCATCAGTCGTCCAGGCGAAGACGTTGGGCGTTTTGGCATACACGACTCCTGTGTATTGGTTGGTAGGTTCGGTAAACCCGGCGATGAAGGTGACGAAGGCGGCCTCTGTCGACCCAAGCGCGACAGCAACCACGGCCAGCCAGCCCCTCCCCCTCAGTATCCGCATTGTTGCTGTTGTCGTCGTCGGCGGCGGCCGAGTCTCGATGGTTTGGTCCGTTCCCGTTGCGTCTCGTTCTCGGTCTCGTTCAAACCCGGAGGACCATGGCACGACTCGGCCAGAGTCTGTCGCTGCAGTCAATCCAATGGGCTAGCCTGTCGCCGGCAATCGTTCTCCCGAGCCGTCGAGATGGAGAGACGGGGACACGGAAAAAGATCAACCTGGCCTGGCGAGAGGGATGTGCGTGCGTGAACGTGGGCGTGGGCGAGAGCGACAAGGCTCCAGTTGTCAGCATCACGTCCAAAAACTCCCGCTGCTGACCTGCCCATTCCCGACCCAATGCCATGCCACCAACCCAAGCGCTCAGCTGGGGGTGGGAGGATTGCGCGGTGCCATCTGCAGTGCATAGCCCAAAGGCTGAGAGGCGCAGCTTCACCAACCAAAACCCCCTGTCGTGAGGTAAAGCCGTCCACACCATCCCCAAAGCGGCACAACGTTTCGAGGAGCTGCAGGGCTCGTGTCCTTGTTCCCTGCCAATCCCTCCCCCCACGATGCCCCGGGCTGGAATCCAGAATCGGGAATATGTGATTCACGCAGCCCAGGAGATTCGGGTGATCAACACACGTCGGGAAGGGGCGGGAATCGAGAAGGAATTCTTCACTATCATATCATTAGAGTTGCTTGAGTCTCCTTGTCCCATCAGCTCGACTCCTGGATTCGGTTTCGCGCCATCTTTGCTGACAGAAACCTCGGGGTCCATACCTCACCAATCATGACAGAGCCAACGGCCCCGTCCCCTAATATAGCACCAGCAATCTATTTCATGCTGGCCGACGATGCAGCCATTCTTCGGCATGGTAACGGAGGATGCGTCAGACAGTCTCCCTGCCAGCAGCGGGGGGTAGCGATGGATCGACCACTCTCTGCGTACCGCCGAAACCCGTCCCTCCTGCATTCCATGTCCATCAAAATCGCAGAGAATGCCGCCGAGGGCAATGTGGGGATCCAAAACTGGGGTCGCGTTCTGTCGGCGGGGTTCTTGTCAGCAATCCAGAATCTCCCCGGGCTCAGACCTGTTTGAGCACCGACACAACCGAGACGGCTGAACCTCCTTTGCATGAGAGATGTCTTGACACAGTCTAGCTGCCACGTGACCTGTCGATAGTGTCCAAGCTGTGGCTTCAGCCTCATAACACAAAGACGAGAGGACTCCGAAGGCGGCTGTTGCAGAATGAAATTCAACCGAGCGGTCGACAATGTAACTAAGGCGTTATCCCAAACGACGCCTAATCCATACTGTGGATTGCCGGTACGGATACTGTGGTACATATGTCTGAAGCAAGTCAAGGGTCCGCGGTAGCCTCGCAGAGCCTCGTCATCGTCGTTGCTTGCTCACTTGCTCCTTGAGCAGCAGATCGCGCATGGCTGCTCTCGCATTTCGACTGCCGCCCAGCTTCGGCCCCTTAAGAATCTCCTCCTGAGCCTTTGCTCCGGCTTTGGGAGGCTGTGCCGGTTTCCTCCTCCGCCGGCTGCGCTGCGCCATCGCCTCCATGAAGTCGCGGCGGAATTCGTCGGCGATGCGGTCATCGGCTGCGCCGTCGTCTTCCTCCTCGAAAGTCGCCGCATTGGCAGGTTGCTCTGCCTGCGTGTCGTACATGTCGACTGAAGAGACGCGTTAGCCTCCTCTCGGAACCCGAGTGACTGGCCAGGGTGGAATCACGACTTACGTTTGTTCTCGCTCAGGAACTCCTCGACAAGCTGATCGCGCTTGATATCGTCGCTTCCCCGGCGGTTCCTAGACCGCACCGGTCTGCCATCGCGCCCAAGCCGGACCTTCGCGGGCCGCCCCTTGCTCTCGTCTTGCTCTTCTTCGTCGATTTGGCCTTGCAGCCGTCGCCGAGCGCGCTCGGTCATTTCGATATTCCGCGCGCGAGCCTCGTCGCCGAGATCAATCTCGAGAAGCCGGCCATGCAGTACCCGCTGAGAATCGCCCTGTACGCCGGGCGTTGCAGCGCCCGGACCTGGTTGGCCGTCTCCTGTGGACGCCGTGCTGTCCTCGCGCATCTGCTGCTGATCGAGTTGTTGTTGCTGTTGCGCGGCGGCCTCTGCGGCGTGCCGCTTTCGTCGAGCCAGCTCAGATTCTACGTATTCCTCCCTTGCTTGATCAGCCGCTGTTCCGGTTTTCTCGTATCCCCAGGCGGGGCGCCAACTCACATGTGCCTGTTGACCAGCTCGCCGACCATTCCCGTCTGCGGCGCAAAGCGCTTGGAGATGCCACCAATAACGGCTGTTTCCGCTCCTAACTGGGCATCTGAATTACCGTGGAGGACCAAGCCCAATTCGGAGTTCCCCTCGCCTGCTGCCCGGTCACCGCCGAGGCCGGATGGCCCAGCCCGGAACCCCACACCGCCATGCTTGTGCTTTCGGAGGTTTCGTAAACGTAGTGCCTCGGCGACGGTGAGTCCTGCCGCGTCCTCTTCAGGCCCGGTGGGTGTGGCAAATGCGCTTGTTGAGGTGGCCGAGCGGGCTTCTGTCGGAGTCTCGCCGTGGCTGAGGGTGCTTTCTGGCTCTTCTGCCCGCTGGCGGTAGATCTTTCTCTTCTTTCCTGGACGGAATACCACCTGGGGCTCGGCTTCAGTTTCGGCATCGATGGTCGCCATGTTGGTTGTTGTTTGGTGATGGATGGTGAATGTTGGTTGGGGTGAATCGAATCCAGCAAGGTGCATCAGCCATCTCGCGCGTCAGCGGGCAGTTGCATAATCTGCGAAAACCCTAACCCTGCTCGATGGTTCCATGTTGCTTGTCAACAGCAACATGAACGCCAACCTCACCGCCAACAGTATGCGCTTGAACTCCGAGCATCAGACCATGGTGGTGAAGGCATTCATTCTACTTTATCGCGCTGATCCCACTGCGAGTTGTTCCGTCGACATTCAAACCAGACGCCCAACAGCAAGGGCTCAGGAGGTGCCATTTCCGCTCCGTCTTCTAGAAACGGACTGCAAGTAGCCCAAAATAGTCGACCTGCAAATAATGGCCACCTCTGGGCCACGGAAGAAGGGCAGGACGGCACGGGAGGCGGTTGCGGAGGCCGGCATGGGAACAGCGCCAGTGACAGCGCCGAAAGAGGTTACGAGAAACCTGCTACATCAGTCTGACGCCCGAGTTCTCGGCGGGCCTAAGCCAGCCGGCTTGGGCCCGAGCCTGGCGTACTCAGCGATCCGGCTGGCCGGCCGGCCTTCTTTCTCAGCCCGGGACCCACCCGCGTCATCGACCGGGTCCGGCCGGCGGTCTCGACCCA